>ENA-ORBV01001493-ORBV01001493.1-microbial-mat-metagenome-genome-assembly--contig:-NODE-1493-length-51764-cov-6.762919_pt1 | contig 51764 bp, 44 predicted proteins | sample MGYA00237777_ERZ505514 | MGnify/ENA primary metagenome ERZ505514 (study PRJEB26160, sample SAMN06269048) | microbial mat metagenome | isolation source: Oligotrophic lake microbial mat | place... | reverse complement strand
AGGCTTTGGCTTCGAAGGCTTTTAGTTTTTGCTCCATTTCCTTTTGCCGGGCGAAAACGAGTTCGAGTTTCTGGGCGACGTCGTGCGCGCCGGAACTGAGGCGGGCGTTGACGGCTTTGAGCGCGGCTTCTTCATGGGCGATGAAATCGAATGCGGCTTGGCCGGCGACGGCTTCGATGCGGCGGGTGCCGGCGGCGATAGCCATTTCGGCCACGATCTTGATGACGCCGATTTCGCCGGTGGTGGCGACGTGCGTGCCGCCGCAGAGTTCCATCGAGTAACCGTCGAGACTGGCTTTGCCGGTCTGTGATTCACCGCCGCCGATCTGGACGACGCGGACATCCTTGCCGTATTTATCACCGAAGAATTGGAGGATATCGGCGCGGCCGGAGACCTCGGAATGGAGAACTTCTGCGTAGAAGACGCGTTCGTTATCGATCACCTTTTCGTTGATGAGCTGTTCGCACTCCTTGATCTGGGCGGCGGTGAGTGCCTCGAAGTGAGTGAAGTCAAAGCGCAGGCGATCGGGAGTCTTGTGCGTACCGAATTGGCGGACGTGCGTGCCGAGCATTTTGCGCAGCGCCCAATTGAGCAGGTGGGCGGAGGTGTGTTGGCGCGCGATTGCGCGGCGGCGGGAGAAATCCACGGCGAGGACCGCCGGGGATTTGAGCGCTGAGAGTTGAGAGTTGAGAGCCCCAGCAACTTTGTGCAGGTGGCGGCCGGATTTGTCTTTTACGCAATCAACGATGTCGACTTTTTCGCCGTTGATGAGTGCGTGGCCGGTGTCGCCGACTTGGCCGCCCATCTCGGCGTAGAAAGGAGTTTGGTCGAACACGAGATAGGTGTCTTTGTCGGTCTTCACGACGTCGACGAGCGTGGCGTGCGTTGCGTGAGTGGAGTCGATAGCGTAGCCGACAAACTTGGTGGCTTCGGCTGTGGCTTCGCCTTCGGTGTTAGCGACGATGATGTCGGTCTTGCGGGCGGCACGACCACGGTTGCGCTGTTCTTCCATCAGTGTGTTGAAGCCTGCTTCATCAACCGTCAGGCCACGTTCGGTGGCGAGGACCTGCGTCATGTCGAGGGGGAAGCCGTACGTATCGTAGAGTTCAAATGCATCCGCTGCAGAGACCGCGCCAGCGGCTGCGGCTTTGGTGAACAACTGCAAACCACGATCCAACGTCTTGCCAAACGACTCTTCTTCCGCGCGGATTGCGCGCTCGACCATCACGCGTTGAGTTTTCAGTTCTGGGAAAACCTCTCCGAGTGATTCGACGACTGGGCCGACGAGCGCCGTGAAGTCGCCCATCTTGAGTCCGAGCGTTTTGCGGCCGTACATGATGCCGCGGCGGAGGATGCGGCGGATGACGTAGTTGCGGCCTTCGTTGCCGGGGAGAATACCGTCGGCGATGGCGCAGCTCACGCAGCGGGCGTGGTCGGCGAGGACGCGGAAGGCGATGTCGATTTGCTCCTGCTCACTCAGGCCGTCGCGCTTGGTGGGGACGGATTTTGTATAGGTCTTGCCGGAGAGTGCGGCGAGTTTGTCGAGGGTGGGTTTAAAGACGTCGGCGTTGTAGTTCGAGGGCTCGCCGTTGAAATCCTTGAAACCATTCGTCGTCGCGTAAATGCCAGCGACGCGTTCGAAGCCCATGCCGGTGTCGACGTGTTTGGCGGCGAGGGGAGCGAAGGTGCCGTCGGCGTTCGCGTTGAACTGGATGAAGACGTGGTTCCAGATCTCGATGCAGCGGGAGTCGGAGGAGTTGACGCGCTTGCGGCCGGCAACTTCGTCGTCGGAGGGGAGGAGGTTGAAATGAATCTCGGAGCACGGGCCGCAGGGTCCGGTGTCGCCCATCATCCAGAAATTATCCTTCTTGTTGCCGTTGACGATGTGGACGGCGGGGTCGAGTCCGGCGGCTTTGAAAATACCGGCCCAGATATCGTAGGCTTCCTGGTCGAAGTCGGCGGGGTCGCCCTTGGATTTGTCGGGCGAATAAACGGTCGCGAAGAGACGTTTCGGCGGGATGCCCCAGCACCCTTTGGCCGGATCGCCCGTCAGCAGTTCCCAACCCCATTGAATGGACTCTTTCTTGAAGTAGTCACCGAAGGACCAGTTGCCCAGCATCTCGAACATGGTGTGGTGGTAGGTATCGAAACCGACATCCTCGAGGTCGTTGTGTTTGCCGCCGGCGCGGATGCATTTCTGGGTATCGGCCACGCGTTTCCAAGGGGCGGTTTGATCGCCGAGGAAGTAGGGCACGAACTGGTTCATGCCGGCGTTCGTGAAGAGCAAATTGGGCGATGTCGGCATCAGGGACGCGGACGGCACGACGGTGTGCTGCTTCGAGGCGAAGAAATCGAGGAACGACTGGCGGATTTGGGCGGAGGTCATAGCGAGTGGATTCCAGAGGCGAAGATCTGGGAAAGGAAGCGAGCAGCTAAAATCACCGCAAGGCGGGGGGGAAGGCTAATTTTCGTTCCGCCAAATTGACAGGTGGGGTGGTCTGCCCAGTTGCGATATTGTGGATCGGGATTATTCTATGCCAAGTATTCCAACCTATATAACTCATCGCGGCGGCAATCGTCGGTAGTGAGCCAATTCGCGTTTGCTGCGGTGGGTATTCACGCAATGTCTGCCATTATCAGATGCCGATTGATCGGCGCGGGCTCCGCCAATTTACGGAATTTCAAGCCGTTGCTGTCGGGAGACCGAACTCGGCTGAGTGCTCGATGTAAGGGGATGTCCGGGCTTGAAGTGAGATCAATCGGATCGCTTGGTTCGGATAATTCGGGCGAATGTCACTCATAGTCTATTGTCTTAACTGTTATACTTTAACGTGAAAGTGCCTAAACAAGAAAAAACCACAAATGAGAGTCTGGCCCTGCAAGCTCGATTCGGAGCTGCCATTAAATCGCATCGATTGCGGCTTGGGGTAACGCAGGAGGAGCTGGCCTGGCGGGCTGATCTGCATCGAAGCTATCTCGCGGACATCGAACGGGGCGGGCGCAATGTTACGTTGCGCAGCATCGTTAATCTGGCGAGAGCGTTGCAGATCACTTTGCGAGAACTGCTGTCGCAGAGCCTCGATCTCGGCATCGTCAGACCCCACGAGGATAAGGATAAGCCGAACGATCTGGGAGAAATTTTGCTGGTGGAGGATAATGTCAGCGACATCGAGATGACGCTGCGTGCCTTCAAACGCGCTAACTTCGCCAACCCGATCAAAGTCGTGCGCGACGGTAAAGCCGCTTTGGATTATCTGTTTCGTAAGGGTCGCTTCGCGAAACGCCGGGACGTCCTGCCGCAGTTGGTCCTGTTGGATTTGAATCTGCCCAAAATATCCGGTCAGGAAGTGCTCCGTCAGATAAAAAGTCACCAAGCGACGCATTCGATCCCCGTCGTGGTGCTGAGCAGCACGCAGCAGGATGTCAGTATCATTGAATGCGGTCGGCTGGGGGCGGATAATTATCTGATCAAACCGGTGGAATTCGAAAGTTTCAGCAAAGTGACCCCTACATTGGGGCTTCATTGGACGCTCGCCCGGCCGCTTGCGGCAATCCAACCTCGCAAATAACCGATTACCCACTCATCGAGAAAACGATATCTGCCACGGGCCAGTGGCGGGTATTACCGCGGTGATCCCATGGAAGATCTCTGGCTCATGCACACTGAACAATATCTGGAGGCCACGCTCAAGGAGCTCGACGACCTGAAGGCCGCCATGGATGAGCATGCCATCGTGGCGATCACCGATCCGCAGGGTAAGATCACTTATGTGAACGATAAGTTCTGTGCGATATCCCAGTACAGTCGCGAGGAACTCCTGGGGTGCGACCACCGCATCATCAATTCCGGCCATCATCCGAAGGTATTCATCCATGACTTATGGACCACGATTGGGCACGGTCAGGTGTGGCATGGCGAGATGAAGAACAAGGCCAAGGATGGATCGTTTTATTGGGTGGACACCACCATTGTACCTTTCCTCAACGAGCACGGCAAACCCCGGCAGTACGTCGCAATCCGGGCGGACATTACGGCGAGGAAGCTGGCGGAAGTCGCTTTGCACGAGAGCGAGGAGTTGTTCGCCAAATCATTCCGCCTGAATCCCGATTGCGTAGTCATCGCCCGTCTTTTCGACCGGGTAGTCCTTCAAGCCAACGATGCGCTTTGCCAATTATGGGGCACGACACCGGCGGAAGTGATGGGCCAGCCGGCGCGGGAGTTCACCAGGTGGAAAAGCGATGAGCAAAAGCAGGCTTTTCTGCAGATTTTGCGGGAGCGGGGTGAATGTCTGGATTTTGAAACCACGCTCCAGGTGGCTGATGGTCGGCTGTTGGAATTCAATGTCTCCTCCCGAATGATCACCTTCAGAGGAGAATCATGCGTACTGAGTGTCATGCGGGACGTCACGGCGCAGCGGCAGTCCGAGGCGGCGGCCGCTCACTTGGCCGCTATCGTGGAATTTTCGGACGACGCCATTATCGGCAAGGATTTGTGCGGCATGGTAACCAGTTGGAACGACGGGGCGGAACGGATTTTCGGGTATCCGGCGGAGGAAATGGTGGGCCAGTCCATCACCCGGTTGATTCCGCCGGACCGGCGGCAGGAGGAAACGGAAATTCTGGGGAAAATCCGCCGCGGAGAAAGTGTGCGGAACTTTGATACGGTGCGCTTGCGCAAAGACGGCGGTAAGGTGCACGTATCGGTCACCATCTCCGCGATCAAGGATTCAGCGGGGCGCATCGTCGGAGCATCGAAAGTGGCGCACGATATCACCAAACAAAAAAAGGCGGAAGCGGCGGTGCAGGAAAGTGAGGAACGGTATCGCACGATGGCTAATTCCATTCCGCAGCTTGCGTGGATTGCCCGCGCCGACGGGTTTATCACTTGGTATAATCGCCGCTGGTATGAATACACGGGCACGACTCCGGTTCAAATGGAAGGCTGGGGCTGGCAGGTTGTGCATGATCCCGACGCGCTTCCTGCCGTGATGCAGAGATGGAAAGAATCCATCGCCAGCGGGAAACCCATGGACATGGAGTTTCCCTTACGCGGGGCGGACGGGCGTTTCCGCACGTTTCTCACCCGGGTCGAACCATTGCGCGATAAAGAGGGAAATGTGGTGCAGTGGTTCGGCACGAACACCGACGTGGAAACGTTGAAGCAGGCCGAGGCGAAAGTGCTCACGCTGAACACCGAATTGGAAAGCCGGGTGGCCCGGCGCACCGCGGAGCTCGAAGCTGCGAACAAGGAACTGGAGGCGTTCTCCTATTCGGTCTCGCATGATTTGCGCGCTCCCTTGCGGGCCGTGGATGGATTTTCTCAGGCCGTGCTGGAGGATTACGCCGACGTCCTGCCCGAGGAAGGCCGCCGTTACCTGCAGACCATTCGTAACGGCGCGCAAAAGATGGGCGCATTGATCGACGACCTGCTGGCCTTTGCGCGGTTGAACCGGCAGGAGATGCAGCAAGGCTCGCTCAACATGGAGGAACTCGTACGCGGCACCCTCGTTGATCTCGGCTTCCCCTGGCCGGAACGACGGGTGGAGGTGCGGGTCGGCGATTTACCGTCCGGCACGGGCGACCCGGTCCTCTTGAAGCAAGTCTGGCTCAACCTGATTTCCAATGCGCTGAAATATACCAGCAAACGTGAGTTGGCGGTGATCGAGATCGACTGCATAAAGCAGAAGGAGTCGATGGTCTATTTCATCCGCGACAACGGCACGGGCTTTGACATGCGTTATGCCGATAAATTGTTCGGGGTTTTCCAGCGGCTGCATCGCGCGGATGATTACGCAGGCACTGGCGTCGGGCTGGCGATCGTGCAGCGCATCGTCCATCGCCACGGCGGACGGGTCTGGGCGGAGGCGGCGGTAAATCAGGGGGCCACGTTCTATTTCACACTTCAAGGGGGCCATCAATCATGAACGCCATAACCCCCAATGCCGTGGAAATTTTATTGGTGGAAGACAATCCGCAGGATCTGGAGCTGGCCTTGCGGGCCTTGGGCAAAGGCAAACTTTCCAACCACATTCAGGTCGCCCGCGACGGGGCGGAAGCGCTGGAATATATTTTTTGCGAGGGTCCGCATGCGTCGCGCCAGATCGAGCAGGGTCCCAAGATTGTGCTGCTCGATTTGCAACTGCCCAAGGTGGACGGGCTGGAAGTGCTGCGGCGCATCAAGGGCGACCCCCGGACCTGGCACATCCCGGTGGTCGTCCTGACTTGCTCCAAGGAACAAAATGATGTGATCGAGAGCTATCGGCTGGGGGTGAACAGTTACATCGTGAAGCCCGTGAATTTTGAGAGCTTCGTCCAGGCGGTGGGGGATATCGGGCTCTACTGGCTGCTGCTCAACCAATCTCCCGCCAAATGAGGCAAAAATAATCATGCGCCTGCCGCTGAAAGTTCTCCTCGTCGAAGACAATGCCATGGATGCCGAGCTGGCGTTGCGCGAATTGCGCCACGAGGGCTTTGATCCGCAGTGGACTCGCGTAGAAACGGAGGCCACCTATCTGGCGGCCATCAAGCTGGAATTGGATATTATTTTGTCGGATTTTAAAATGCCGCAGTTCGACGGGCTGCAGGCGCTGCGATTACTCCAGCACTGCGGCCTGGAGATTCCCTTCATCATCGTCTCGGGCACGATCGGCGAAGATACGGCGGTGGAGGCGATCAAACTCGGCGCGACGGACTATCTGCTGAAGGATCGTCTCGCCCGTCTTGGGCCGGCGGTCAAACGCGCCTTGGAGCAAAACCGGGTGCGGTTGGCGCGTAAACAGGCGGAGGTCGCGTTGCATGAAAGTGAGGAACGCTTCCGGCAACTGGCAGAGAACATCCATGAAGTCATCTGGATGACCAATCCGGCGCGGAGCGTGTTTCTCTACATCAATCCCGCCTTCGAGATCATCTGGGGCCGCTCCTGCGAAAGTCTTTTTCGCTCCGCCCAAGTCTGGTTGGACAGTATCCATCCCGAGGATCAGGCGCGAATCCGGAGCGCCTCCCTGATCAAGCAGGTGCTGGGCGACTACAATGAAACCTACCGCGTCATCCGCCCCGACGGTTCGATCCGCTGGATCAGGGACCGGGCTTATCCCGTGAAGGATGCCCGCGGTGAAATCTATCGCATCGTCGGCGTGGCCGAGGATTTTACTGAGCAAAAATTGCTGGAGGAAAAGTTTTTGCAGTCCCAGCGACTGGAAGCGATCGGTACGCTGGCTGGTGGGATCGCCCACGATTTTAACAACATCCTCTCCGGTATTGTGGGCTTCAATTCCCTGGCCCGGCAAGCAGCCACCGGCAATGCGGAGTTGCTCGATTACCTCGACGAGATCAGTCGCGCCGGGAATCGGGCGGCGGATCTTGTCCGGCAGATTCTCGCCTTCAGCCGCACCGAAACTGAGGCGCTCGTGCCGATCCAGCTTCGCCATATTATCGCCGAGGCCGTGCAGCTGCTGCGGGCCTCACTGCCCAGTACGATCCAGTTCGAGATCAGTCTCGCTTCGAATATGCCCGCCGTGTTGGCCAATGCCACGCAACTGCACCAAGTGGTGATGAATCTCGGCACCAACGCCAGCCATGCGATGCGGGATCGGCCGGGCCAGTTGAGGGTTCAACTCGATTCCTGTCTCCTGGATGATGCGGCGATCCGGGGGATGCCGGAACTTGCTCCCGGTCCCTTTTTGCGGCTGACGGTCAGCGACACTGGTTGTGGCATGGATGCGGCGACCCAGCAACGGGTGTTCGAACCGTTCTTCACGACCAAGGAACCGGGTGAAGGCACGGGACTCGGACTCTCGGTGGTCCACGGTATTATCCGCCGGCATCATGGGGCCATCCGGTTGACCAGCGAAGTCGGGCAAGGCTCTGCGTTCGAAATTTATTTACCGGCCATCCCGGCGACACCCGTCAAGAACAGTCATGAACCGGGATTGATCCCGCGCGGGCAGGGCGAACGGATACTATTTGTGGATGACGAACGGGCGATAGTTCGTTTGGGCGAACGGATGCTGCAGCAGTATGGTTATGTGGTGGAGTCGCAGTATGCGGTGCTGGAGGCGCTCGCCCGGGTGGAGCAGGAGCCGCAGGCCTTTCAATTGGTGATCACGGACCAGACAATGCCGGGCATGACCGGATTGGAATTCGCTGAGCGAATCCGCGCCGTGCGGGCTGATTTGCCCGTGGTGTTGACCAGTGGCTACAGTAGTTCGCTCAACCCGGAGCAGGTGCAGCTCGCCGGGGTGCGGGAAATTTTGTCCAAGCCATACACGGCGTCCATGCTGGCTGAGGTCGTCCACCGGAATCTTCAACGCGACCCGCGCCGCTGAACATGTCGCGCATTTTGGTTATCGATGACGATCAGATGTTGCGCCGCGCGCTGCTGGTGACGTTGAAAAAAATGGGACATGAGGTGAGGGAAGCCTGTGATGGCCGCGCGGGGCTGCAGGCGTATGGGATTGAGTCCTTCGATCTCGTGATTACCGATCTGATTATGCCTGATATGGAAGGCGTGGAGACCATCCGGGCCTTGAAGAAATTGCGCACTGATCTTCCCATCATCGCGATATCGGGGGGAGGGCGCGGCAGTCCGGATAATTATCTGCTCATCGCAAAAAAATTTGGCGCGAACGTGGTCTTGGCCAAGCCGTTTGACTTTGCGGCGCTTAGCGCCGCCGTGACGATGTTGATCGGAAAGAATGGCCGTACTGCCGGAGAGACTCGGGACGAGGAAACGAGCTGAACCTGTCACGGCGCAAACCGGATGAACGGTATCGAGGTGGAGCGCGACCTCCGGGCGCGCTGGGTGCCGGCACTCGCGGCAAAACCCGCCCGGAGATCGGGTTCCACCACCGCAGAGGCATCCGCTGTGAATCCTTCCGCCTTCCGCCATTCGACTAGCCACTGGACAAGGCGCTCCCAGATGTATAATTATGCGAAGTAGCTAGTCAGGGCTATTTTCCGAAATATTAAATATCATGGGTTTGATTTTACTTACGGCATCCATTCTCGCCCAAATTGGCGCGGTGATTCAGGCGAGCCGCTTGGCTTGGAAAAAACGCCAGCCCGGTTGGGTCATGTTGGCCATTGCCGTGGGCTTGATGCTCGGGCGACGGGTCGAAACTATTATTGTCCAGTATTCGAACGGAAGAAGTATCGATCCGATCGCGGAATTTCTTGCGCTGATGATCTCGGTGTCACTCACCGTGGGGTTTTCGTGGTTGTTGAGCTGGCCAATCGCGGTGCCCACCGAGCTGGTGGCGGCTAACGAGCCGGTCTTACAGCCCATGAATCGACTCAAACAACAGGCTTTGCTCCTTGGCGGACTGGTGCTGTTGAGCGTGGCCGGACTGATCTACATCACCTATCAAGCAGACCCAAAATCCCTGGCTTGGGTTCTCGGGTTTGCGAGTATCCTCCTCGTGGTGTTGCCGCTGAGTCTGGCTTTGCTCTATCAAGTCAGCGCGGTCTCGCAGCAGGCGGCGGTGGCGGCGATTAGCAAGCAGCGGCAGTCCGAGACCGCCATGCATCAGGGGGAGTTGGCATATCGTACACTCATCGAGACTTCGCACGACTTGATTTGGTCGATGGATGCACAGGGGAGATGGACGTTTTTGAATTCGGCTGCCTCGAAGATATTTGGCTACGAACCGGCCGAGATGCTGGGCCTGCCCTTCATGAAATTTCAAACTCCCGAGCAGGCTAAACTCGATCTGGAGGTGTTCGCTCTCATTAAAAGCGGGGCACCGAGCATCAATCACGAAACCTCTCACCTGAGAAAAGATGGATCCACGGTTTGGCTGAACTTTAACGCCGTGGTGCTGCGGAACGAACAGGGTGGCGTCATGGGCGCGACTGGCACGGCGCAGGATATTACGGAACGCATCCGGACGGACGCGGCGTTGAAACTTGAACAATCCTTGTTCAGCAGCTTGCTCAAAACAATCCCCGATCACGTGTATTTTAAGGACCGGCAGAGCCGCTTTGTGCGCATCAACGATATCATGGTGCAACGCTTCGGCCTGCAGCATTCGGCACAGGCGCTGGGCAAAACGGATTTTGATTACTTCGGCGAGGAACACGCGCGCCAAGCCTACACTGACGAGCAGCAGGTGATGAGCACCGGGGAGGCGATCATCGGCCTGGAAGAAAAAGAAAACTGGTCCGACGGTCGGATTACTTGGGTGTCGACCACGAAAGTTGCGGTCCGCGATGCGGACGGGAATGTCACCGGACTGGTCGGCATTTCGCGTGATATCACCGAACGGAAGCAAACTGAATTCGCGCGGGACCACTCGCTGGCTTTGATTATGGCCACCTTGGAGTCCACGGCCGATGGAATTTTGGTGGTCAACTCAGAGGGGAAAGTCGAAACCTTCAATCGTGTCTTTGCCCGGATGTGGGGCGTACCCGATGCGGTTCAGCTCACCCAAGACAGCGAACGCATTGTGCAGTGCATGCTCGATCAGGTCAGCGAGCCACAGCAATACCTCGGGCAAGTCAGTTATCTCTCCGTACACCCTGAAGAAGAAAGTATGGATCAACTGAAGTGCAAAGACGGTCGGGTGATCGAGCGTTACTCCCGGCCGCAGTTGAGCAACGGAAAGGGGATGGGGCGGGTCTGGAGTTTTCGCGACATCACCGAGCGGAGGTCGGCGGAAGTGGCGTTACAGAATAGTGAGGAGAAGTTTCATGCGCTTTATGCCCAGAGTTCCTTGGCCATCGTGATCACGACTTTGCCCGAAGGCCGGGTGTCAGATGCCAATACCGCCGCCGAGGTCCTGCTCGGTCGCCGGTTGGCTGATGTCCGCGGGCTAACGACGACGGAGATGAACGTTTGGATCGATCTGGAGGAGCGCAACCAGTATGCGCAGTTGTTGGCCCGGGATCGGACCGTGGATAATTTCGAAGCACGGATGCGCCGCGCCGACGGCACTGAAATTGCGGTGCTCTCCAGTGGTCGGGCCGTACATTTCGGCGGGCAAACGTATCTTCTCAATTCGCTGCTCGATATCTCCGCCCGCAAGCGCACGGAACTCGAACTGCAGCAAAATCGAGAGCAGTTCATCGACTTGTTTGATAATGCTCCGGTCGGTTATCATGAAGTGGATCATGAGGGGCGGGTAACGCGCATCAACAAAACCGAATTGAAAATGCTGGGTTTTTCCGCCGACGAATTACTCGGGCAATTCGTTTGGAAGATTACGGCGGATGAAGCGATCACCCACGAAGCGGTGTCAGGGAAATTGCACGGAGCAAAAAATGAGGCACAAGTTTTCGAGATGAAACTTAGGCGCAAGGACGGATCGCTTTTCCCCGTGCTGGTGGAGGATCGAATTCTGCGGAGCGAGGATGGCACCATTACTGGCATCCGATCCGTGGTGCAGGATATCACAATCCACAAACAAGCGGAGGAGAGGGCGCAGCATCTGGCTAATTTCCCGGAGTTAAATCCCAATCCGGTGCTGGAATTCACGGCCGATGGGGCGTTGGGCTACCATAATCCGGCGGCCCTGAGTATGGCGCAGAAAGTAGGTTTTCCTAATCTGAAGGATCTCTTGCCACTGCGGACCAAGCAAATCGTGGCGGAGTGTTTGGCGGCCGGTCAACCCCAGTTGCGCTTGGAAACCCAGCATGGTCCGAACACGCTCTCTTGGTCTTTTTATCCCATCAACGCGCAGCAGATCGTCCATTGTTATATCGGCGATATCACGAAGCGTCTGCAATTGGAGGAGCAGTTCCGCCAGGCCCAGAAGATGGAAGCGATCGGGCAGCTCTCCGGCGGGGTGGCGCACGATTTCAATAATTTATTGACGGTGATTTTGGGGAACATCGGATTGCTGCAGTCATCCGGAGTGTTGACGCCCGAGGTGACGGAGCCCTTGCAGGCGATCGGGCATGCCGCCAACCGCGCGGCTAATTTGACCCGGCAATTGCTGGCCTTCAGCCGCCAGCAAGTGATGCAACAGCAGAATCTCGATTTGAATGCCGTGGTCGGTCACATCTCCAAGATGTTGCGCCGGGTCATCGGCGAGACCGTGAAGATCCGCTTGGATTACGCTTTGCAGAGTCTGCCGATTTATGCGGACCCCGGGATGCTGGAACAGGTGATCCTCAATCTGTGTATCAATGCACGCGATGCCATGCCCCAAGGTGGCCAACTGACCTTGCGGACCACGACGGTGGATATTTCAGTGGAGGAAGCCCGGTTAATGGTGACGGCACGGGCTGGCTCGTTCGCGCTGATGATAGTTTCCGATACCGGTACAGGGATTGCCCCGGAAAACATGAAGCGAGTCTTCGAACCGTTCTTCACGACTAAGGAGGTCGGTAAGGGCACGGGTCTTGGACTGGCCTCAGTTTACGGTATCGCGCAGCAGCACAATGGCTGGGTGACGGTCGAGAGTGAGTTGGGCCGGGGGACTACTTTTGCCGTGTATCTGCCCCTGTTGAATACTCCTCCGGCGGTTCGATCACAGCCGACTGACGCGGGAAAATTCCCGCGGGGCACGGAAACTATTCTGCTCGTTGAAGACGATCCTGCCGTCCAAATGGTGGCTAAGGTCACGCTCACGAGATTGGGTTATCAAGTCTTGGCAGCCGGGAATGGGCATCAGGCCTTGCGCATCTGGCAGGAGCGCAAAGCGGACATCGATCTGGTGCTGACCGATATGATTATGCCCGAAGGTCTGAGTGGAAAAGATATCGCCCAGCGCTTCAAAAGTGAGCTGCCGGGGATACGGATTATTTTTATGAGCGGGTACAGCGCCGATATTGCCGGAACTGATTTCGCCCCGGCGGAGGGCGATTATTTCATTGGAAAACCATTTGAAATGCACGCGCTGGCGACGGTGATTCGAAAATCACTCGATACCGTGCGCACTGTTCCGACGGTTGGGGCCTGACGGGCGTGCGAGGGGGATTGAATTGATTGGCCAAGTGGCACGGGTCTCCCGACCCGTGATCATGCAGTGGGTGGGCGTCGGTTTCCACACCGATGCTCTGTCGCCGATGTGGATCAGCCTGCGCCGGGCTTCCGCCGCCGCCGAGGCTTTGGCGGACAAGTCGGCCCGACAAAAATCAGCGACCACCTTTCAGTTGGTTTCCGCGCATTTAGAAAGATGAGTTCGATTGCATGATTGCCTGACCCGGGGGGGCATCATGGGTCGGAGACCATGCCACCACCCGGCACGCAGGCACCTGCCGCTACATCTCGGAACCTATCCTCAAAATTCTCGCAACCGTTTTCTGATATTCCAGTGGAGGGCCGATCTCCTGCGAGGCCGTGGGAAAGGCGTATGACGGCCTCGCGGGAACTCGGCCCTCGCGGGGTTAATCTCAATGAAGTACTATTCGGGTAGGCTCCAACCTTACTTCCTGTTTCCCGGCCGCCCTCCAGGGCTGATTCATTTTAATTCCTCCGAGACCTCCTCGGCGTCTGTCTTGCAGACGCCGCGAGCGAGGAAGGAGATGCGCGTACCCGGCCTGAGCAAGACACAGGCCCTGCAAAACATCAGTCGCTAGCGGTGCAACCGAGAATTCCCTCTGGGCGCGACGAGAATGAATCAGCCCCGGCCGCACTCCAATGCAATTAGGTTTGCGGGTGCCGGGCGGTCCGCGAATCTTACCGGGGTGAAGATTCATGTCCTCCCCTCCGGTCCGATCCAAACCATCGGCTATCTCCTGACTGACGCCAAACTGGGCGAGGCGGTGCTCGTCGATGCCCCCGGTGATATTTTGGCCAAGGTTCAACCCATCTTGCTCAAAGAAGGCTGCGTGCTGAAGGAGCTTTGGCTGACTCACGGCCATTGGGATCACATGCAAGAGGGTGCCGTGGTGAAGCGTGAGACCGGCGCACTCGTGCGCGCGCATCGGGCGGATCAGGCGATGATCGAGACGCCGGAAATGATGGAGGAATTTATGGGCGCACGATTGGGACTCAAGGGCGTGAAGGTTGACGCTTGGGTCGCTCAAGGTGATCGACTCAAAGCCTTGGGTCGTGAATTCGAAGTCAGGCATGTACCGGGACATTGTCCGGGCAACGTTCTGTTTTATCAGGCGGAGGCCCAGGCGGCGCTCGTGGGCGATGCGCTTTTTAATCGCGGAGTAGGACGCTGGGATTTTCCCGGAGGGGATTTTAATCTGCTGGCCCGTGGTATTCGTGAACAAATCTATACCTTGCCCGATGAGACGGTGGTGCTCCCCGGCCACGGACCTCGAACCACGGTGGGTGAGGAGAAAGCGCACAACCCGTATGTGGCGGGACTCACCCCATGAATTTGCTCGATCATGAATCTTTCATGCGCCGCGCCATCGCAGTGGCCAAACGCGGCTGGGGCGATACGCATCCGAATCCGTTGGTGGGCGCGCTGATCGTCGAAGAGGGCGAGAGGGTGGCGGAAGGGCATCACGCGAAAGCTGGCGAGGCGCACGCAGAAATTGTCGCGTTGCGCGCTCTGGGTCGTCAGCCGAAGCACGGGGCCACGCTTTATGTGACACTGGAGCCCTGCTGCACGCATGGGCGCACGCCGCCATGTACCGAGGCGATTATCGCAGCAGGCTTTACTTGTGTGGTGGTGGGCGCCACCGATCCGAATCCGGCCCACGCAGGTCATGGATTCGCGGCGTTGCGCACTGCCGGTATTGAGGTTGTCACCGGTGTCTTGACCGGGGAGTGCACCGATTTGAATCTGATTTTCAACCATTGGATCACCACCGGACGCACGCTCTTTGCCGCGAAGTCCGGGGTCACGCTTGATGGGAAAGTGGCGACGCGTACGGGCGATTCCAAGTGGATCACGGGAGAGCAGGCGCGGGCCAATGGCCATGTGTGGCGCCGGTATTTTCCCGCGATCGCGGTGGGCGCGGGAACGTTGCGCGCGGATAATCCGCGACTGACGGCGCGCGTGGATGGCAAGGAATGGTGTCCGTGGCGTTTTGTTTTTGATGGATTGCTCCGGTCGGTCTTGGACAAAGCGATGCCGGGTATTTTCACGGACGAGTTTCATGAGCGTACCATAGTGGTGACGACTCCTCATGGCGGACTCGGTTATGCCCGGAAACTCAACCAGCTCGGCGTCAAGACGTGGATCATGGAATCTCCCACGCCCAAGGTGAACTTCGCCGACTTCCGGAAGCGCTGTACGCAGGAGGGGATTGGGGGCGTGTTTTTCGAGGGCGGCGCTCAATTGCTCAGCGAGCTGATGCAGGCTCGGGAACTTGATTATCTCTTCACCTATCAGGCGCCGGTGTTGTTGGCTGATGACCGAGGGAAAAGTATTTTCAGCGGTTTGCGCACCGAGACGCTCGACGGGGCTATTCGTCTGAATCAGGTGCGGCACGAAGTGCACGGTGATGATTCCTTGATGCGCGGTTTCCTGAAGTATCCGGAAAAAATGTTCGTGGACGAAGCCACCATCAACCGGAAGCCAGGCGGCGGGTGAACCTGCGCACAGCAAAGAAATGCCTGAGTTCTCCCCACGAATCTCACGAAGGCCGCTCCCCGCAGCGGCTGCACGAATTGAAAACATGAGCACCACTATGAAACCTTTGCGTGATTCGCGCGACGCGGCCGTTGCGGTCGCGTATTCGTGTGCTTCGTGGGCCAACCTTCAGGCTCATGGTCATTTCAATCTTTTCTTATCCCAAACTTGAGTGGAAACGCTTGGTAAGCTGACCCAGACTTTTTGCCCACGAATCACACGAAGGCCGCTCCCAGCAGCGGCTGCACGAATTGAAAACATGAGCACCACTTTGAAACCTATCCGTGATTCGTGCGACGCGGCCGTTGCGGTCGCGTATTCGTGTGCTTCGTGGGCTCACTCTTTTGTATGAATATTCGCTTTATCCATCTCGCCACCGGCAACGCGCACAAGGTGCAGGAAATGCAGCGCCTCGCGGATGCTTCGGGTTTGCCAATTAAAATCATCCCGGCGGCGAAGATGCCGCCGGTCGAGGAGGACACGGGGACTTTCATTGGCAACGCGCGCAAGAAAGCTGCGGCGCTTCGAGCTACTTTGCCGCCCGATGCTTGGGTGTTGGCGGATGACAGCGGCGTGTGTGTCGATGCCCTGAATGGCGCGCCGGGAGTGGAGTCGGCCTATTTCGCCGGACCCCAGCACGACAGCGCGGCGAATCTAAATAAGCTGGTCGAAGTCATGCGCGACGTACCGGCCGGCAAGCGCGGGGCGAGTTTCAAATGCGTATTGGTCCTGCTCGGCCCCGAAGGCGTCGAGCATGTGAGCGAAGGACGTTGCTCGGGCGTGCTCTGTCATGAGCCCGTGGGCGGGGCCGGTTTCGGCTACGATCCGATTTTCATTCCCGATGGTTTCGACCGGACTTACGCGCAGCTCAGCGATGCCGAAAAAAACAAAATCAGCCACCGCGGACGCGCATGGCTGATTTTGGCTGAAGGGTGGTGGACGAAATGAAGTGCCGGTGTGCTTGTGGTCAGTCAACTCGTCGTGGCTTGCTCAATTGAATTTTGGCGGAGTCGTCGGACCGGCGTCGTAGACGGCTTTGGTGATATCCTGGAGATTCATCCGCCGGATTGTACGCTTGATCGGTGTCCCTGGCGGAAACCGGCCTTGTGCCAGATACTGATGGTAGCCGGAGTCCCGCGTTGGCGGATCATAATACCAGCTGAAATTGCCCTCGTTGTAGGCCCCCTGCATGACTTCATTTTCAAAAAGACAGGTGATTGTTCCGCGGAACAAGAAGGTTTTTCCACTCCAGTTTTCCAAAAATCTGATCTGATTGTGAACCCCACCAGACCAGATCTTATCCTTGCCTGGCTGCGTTGGTACTATTCCCGATATAATAGCGGAGGAAACCTCGGTGAAACCACCAGCTCCTGATTTTTGCTGTGCTGAATTAATTTGCACGGTCTGAAAAGCAGCCATGTTTGCTCGGGCCGATAAGATGGTGACTGAATCTCCGGCAATGAGGGACGGAAATTCTTGGGATGTATTAGCGTTGGCAACATCAGGTAAGGTGGATGAACCGGTCGTGCTAAGACCATCGGAATTATAGTGGCCTGCGATATAGATTGCTCCATTGCTGGCCAGGGTGAAACCGTCGGGAATAGGATCACCGTTTGCCATCGTTGTTGTGGCAAAATCCAAGCCATTCATCATCGGTAAAATTTTTGCATTAACGGCTATTACAGAATAGCCGGGCGTCGCCGCGATTTTATCAGAACCTTGGGCCGGACGAATTTGGTCACCATCATTCATGGTGCCAGCGGTGTTATCGGTTCCACTAACGGTTGTAGGAAAGCGTTTCGCTGTTTTGCCGGTAAATGGAGCGAGAGGAAATTGGACATAAACTATGCCGGTAAATCTCGCCGCTGGCTCATAAACGTATTCGGCGGAACCATATGGTTTTTTCCAGAGGTCCTCATTATTCAACAACGCTTTCAATTTCACATAGTCAATTTGGATTACATGCATGGCTCCTTTCATTCCTTCGCAAGTATCACTGGTAACATATTTGTGTCCTTCCCGCCGATCATAGAACGGATAGTAAGTCAGAGCTTTTTCGGCCGCAGAGAGACAGTCAAATGACTGATTATAGGGTCGTAATACATTTGCGGTGTTGGTTCCATTGCCCCAGGTGGTACCGGCAACATAAGCGGTATCTCTGTAGGGAATGGACACGATTGCATTCAATAAACCAGCTTTTAATTCCGCTTTCATCTTTGCGCCTGCCGTAACATAACCCGCTTCCCCGTCATCGTAGTTACTCCTAATACCGGTACTAGGATCCGGATCATTAAATGGATCGATTATGCAATCAATGATCGGCAATCCGGTGGTGCCATCGCGAACAGGAAGATTATCGGAATTGATGTATTTACTGGTATCGGTGGCCCGATAACAGACCAAGCGCCAATGCGGTGGTTCGCCGATAATGGCGGGAGGTTTGACTTGAATGGTAAATCCAGAAAGTGCGGAAAATTTCAGATTTTCAGGATTTAACGTTATCGCCGCTGTGTCGGGGTCTATATCAGTCTTCTGCCCATAATCATTAATGCCCGTGTAAGGATCAGTGTGGGTTGTGACTTTGGAAAGCTGCGGTTCGATCATTATGTACGCGTTGTTTCTTAAATCCGTTACGGACGTAGTGCTAAAGTCCTCTGGGACATAGGATCGCATTCCGGGTGGTTTGAATTCTTTTACCGTGGAGAAGGTTCCATCTCGCACGAACGAAAGCCACTTTGCCGTGGCCTTCGCTGTGAAATCCGTCTGCCGGCTGTCTTCGGTTGTTTTCATTTCCTTAATATCCCCAGAAGCAGAACTTAAACCGGATTTATAACTCATATATACTGGGCCAGTGTGTGTCGTGGAACCAGACGCACCGGGATATTTATTGAAACGATAGATGCCCTTGATGGCAGTTAGAGTACTTAAAAACTTTAGGGTGCCGCTGCTGCCCGCTGTTACATATGCATTTTGATTGGTAAGCACCGGCCCAAATACGGCGAAATCGGGGCCGGCATGGAATTCAATATCCATGTTGTAAAACATCGCATAATTAAACCAAGTCTGATCGCGAATTTGAATATTTTCACTGATATAGGAGGTGATATCCGTGTTCGTGAGCGGATCACGGGCTGTCGCTTTGGCGAAGACGGTCATTGAGCGTATGGTCTTAGGTGTCGTGGATTTATCCCCATCGTCAATATTGACCGGGTCGTCACCGGAGATTTCTATGGGTTGACTAGGCGAATCGGATAATACGCTATTTTTGAATGCAATCGAATTGAGTACAATACGATTACTGCCCGTGTTGGCGCCGACAAAGTTTTTATTGTCCGTGGAGAGAGAGAAATTGTTTAAAAGATTTGGGTTGGTTCCTTTGCCAAACGAAGGATAGGCCTTGGTTCGTCGGTGCATCTCAGCCAAGGCGTATTCTGCCACCCCTTCAGCACTGTTTCTGGCTTCGTTTTGCAGGGTAGCGCGATTGGCGATTTTAGCTTGGGTCGAAAGCGCCCGCAGATAGCTACCGACGAGGATTAACGTGAATGTGCATACTAGCATGACGACGACAAGCGCACTACCACGTGTTTTGGTGGCGCGACCTAAATCTAATTTTGGAGGTGTTTTCATTTTGGTTTCTCGGCTTGGGACTTAAGTCCTAGGGGTGATGTTAAAGCAAAAGGCGTTAGTGTACGTTTTATCGTCCTTAGTGTTGGTATCCTTGATGCTGCTATAAATTTGACCGGTAATAATTACATTACGGGGAGCAGACATATAAAAAAGACGTCCCGCTGGCTGAATCGCAGGTGGAGGTGGGACCGCAACACCATCGATTACTTGCGGTATGGCTAAACCCCGAACCATAGGAAAATAGTCGGTAATTATCGCTCGGGTTGGGTCAGCTGGGGTAATGATACTCCATTTAGCGGTAAGAATCTCCTCCACTGTTTTTTTTGTAATGTCGTCAGTTAGTACTGTTGATAAATCGACGATCACTTTACGGACTTTGCCGGGTTCCCCGACGGTATCTGGGCTGAGGAAATAGCCCTCGATTTTTTTGATGCGATGAAAAACATCAGCTGTCTCCTTGGGGAATTGATAAAACACGAAAACGGCAAAATCTCCAGCGGGACGGGGTGCAGATACATCCTCAGTATCACCTAAAATACTCTGCCGGTCAGAATTATTAGAAGCAGGAACGGGATTCGAGCCATTGAAATCAGCAGGCAAGGCTGATTTGAATAATACAAACTGATTGGACCGACTGGCTTGAACGATCAGCTCGTTGGAAAATTTTTTTATCTGGGCGGCCAGTTTCATCCGCTGATCAGAAGCATACATCGTGCGCAGACTTTGGAGGTAAAATGACATCACCATAGACATCAGCAGTGCAAAAATGGACATGGCTATCATGATTTCAGCCAGGGTGAAGCCGCGGGAGGTGGAAGATTTTTTCATGTTAGAAACTGGGGGCTTCTGATCGAATAGTTCGGATTTCACGCGTTACATAAGTGGCGGGCTGCCCGGGTAGATTGCGCGAGGGAGGTTGCCAACGATAGGCGAGAACTACTTCAACGTTGTCGAGATTAGCGCGTAGTGTCCGGGTGATATTAATTTGCATATTCATGTAGCGCGCCGGACGAATAACAGTAGCGCCATCCATGTAAGCTGTATCGATCAATACGCCTAAAATAGCGGAGGCAGGATTGGCTGGATCTGATAATGCCCCAATGAACCGGAAGGTGGTACTGTCTGGGTCCCACGGCAAAGATTGCTGCTGGATACTGGCGAGATTGTTATTGTTAACACCGGTGAATTTCAGTGCGAGATTCGCTGCGCTCGCAATATCATCATACGGGTTGAGCTGGACTTGTTCAAGGATGCCCTGAGCGATGACTGAGGCGGTGGCTTGGGCGACATTGTCTTCTGACATTCGACGTGATTGAAGTATCGCCGAGAGGGTGGCTACGGCCATCATGGTAAATAGCACGGTGGAGACCATAACCTCGACCAGAGTGAAGCCTGAGTGATTTTTCCGGGGGGGTCGTCGGCGGGGTAGCGAAGGTTGCGGTGTGGCTAAAGAGGTCATGGTCTTCACGGGCAGGTAAGCGTAGTGGGGCGGAAATGATCAGAAACAATAGTTCTATGAAAAGCAGACATTACTGCGGGTGTTCTGCGACCGATCTGTTGCAGCAGGAAAATCACGCAGGCTCGGAGCGAACTGAAATGAAAAGGGGTGTGCGGCATGACGGTGTCAGTATGCACGAGATGGGAAGAAATAGTAACAGTCCTATGACTGCGCATTCGCCTCTAATGGCGGTAGGGGCGAAAGACTCTAGCAGTTTTTTTTGGTCTTATCTTTGGGCCCATTATCCCAGAGCTTGTCGAAGACCGTGAGCCTGTCGAATTGGCTCTGACTTGGAGGGGAAGTGGCACAGGTCTACTGACCCATGATCCCATCCCTCACGGGTCGGGAGACCCGGCCACAATCGAAGCGATGAACGCTGGTTGGCCTGATGGTTTTGATCAAATGCCCGGGGATCTTTACTCTGTCTTGGCTTGGACAAACAGCGCGGCGGCTTGGGCGCGGCGGGTGATGCCGAGTTTGTCGAAGACAGTGGCGAGATAGTTTTTCACGGTCTTCTCCGTCAGGTTCATCTGGTCGCCGATTTCTTTGTTCGTGAGCCCTTCGGCGAGGTGGGCGAGGACGCGACGTTCCTGGCCAGAGAGGAGAGAGAGTTTATCCACGGCGCGGGTGCCGTGGGGATGCTTCACCAAATTCAACAGGTGATTCGACAGCGAGGGATCGATCACGGAATGCCCGGCGGCCACCCGGATGATGGCCTGCACGAGGGCGTCGCCTTCGTTGTCTTTCGTGAGGTAACCATGGGCCCCGGCGGCGACCGCGTCGTGGACATTGCTCTCTTCGGTCGCCGAGGTGAGAAATAAAACCTTGGTGCTGCGTTGTCGTTTCAGGATTTCGCGGCAGACGGTGAAGCCTGGTTTATCGGGTAAATGAAGATCGAGCAGGACGACATCAGGTTTGAGTTTATCTACGGCCAGCAAGCCATCGGCGCAGTTGCCTGCTTCACCCACAATGGTGAGGTCTTCTCGATCTTCCATCACCATGCGCAGTCCCATCCGGATGATCGGGCTATCGTCGATCAGCAATACGCGGATGGGCTTGGGGGAAGACGAGGGACTCATAGCGCGGAGGCAACGGGGAGCAGTAAAACAACGCGAGTTCCTTTTCCGGTGGAAGACTCAACCTTGAGAGTGCCGCCGAGCGCCGTCGCGCGGGCTTGCATATTCCCGAGGCCATGTCCGGGGGAAATTTGCTGAGCGGTTTCAATAAAACCGGTGCCGTCGTCCTGCACGGCGAGGGCGATGACGTTTTCATCCTGCTCCGCACGGATCGTGATGTGCCGGGCGTGGCCATGGCGCGCGGCGTTGCTGATGGCTTCGCGGAGGATGTTGACGATCTCGGCCGTTTGCTGGGGTTTTATCAGGGCCACGACGTCTTCTTCCAACTGGCGGCTGATTTTCAGGTCGCTGCTTACAGGCAAAATTTCGAGCATCTGGTTGATCGCATCCGTGAATGATTGCATGCGGATTTTCTCGGGTCCGAGCTCGCTGAGGTAGGAGCGCACTTCTTGGTTCAGTCGCCGCAGTTCGCTGATGGATTGTTCCAACCGTTGCCAGATTTCCGGAGTCGCGGAGATTTTTCGACGGACGCTTTCCAAGGTCAGACTGACAGCGTACAAGGTCTGGCAAATGTTATCGTGGAGTTCCCGGCCCAGTCGGGCGCGCTCAGCTTGTGACTGCGTGAGCAGAGAACTGCTTACTTGAAGGTTTTCTTCAGCCCGCAGGCGGGCCCCGGATTCGTGGGCGAGTTTTTCTCCTCGTTCCACGGTGATTCGCGCGAGTTGCTCGAGTCCGGTCATCTCGGCGGAGGCGCGGTGCCAGGGTGATTGCGTGTGCGTGTCGGTGTCGCTGCGGCGCACGAGATTCAGCAACACCGGAACCATCAACAAAAGCAGGGCGACAATAATCGTGGTGACCAGCACCCGGCGATGCAGGGCGGCGAGACGCTGAGCGACTGGTGGCGCATAGGCGAGGCGAACGATCGTCCCAGCGGGGGATTTCAACTCTTGTTCCAGCGTTATCATTTCCGGTGCGGAGGCTGGCAGTTGACGCTTGGCTTCAGTGGCGGTCAGCAGGCTGACTTTTCCGCCAAGGAGATCGCCTAGTTTTTTTTGATACTCGCCGTCCCATTTATCCGGCGGGCGTTGGAACAGGTCCCAAGCTTGGGCCAGTTGGGCTTGTTTGGTGATCGCTAACTCTTGTTGCAGGCGGGTCGACTCGTGTTGCAGCCAGCCTTGCAAGGCCAGCACGATGCCGAGAAACATGGCGACCAGCAATAGGGCTAGGCTCAGTGATCGGGTAAGGGGGCTCATGCGCAGTTCTAGGCGTAGGGTAGATTTCGGTCCGCGTCAAAACCTTCGACAATGGCCCGTTAACCACTACTTCTTTTGACCCTTTTATGAAGTCATTCTCCATCACGACCGCTATTGATTACGTCAACGGCTCGCCTCATCTCGGTCACGCTTACGAAAAAGTCCTGACGGACGTCATCGCTCGTTTCCGGCGGCAGATGGGTGATCAAGTGCATTTTCTTACCGGCGTCGATGAACACGGACAAAAGGTTCAGGCCAGCGCGAAGAAAAAGGGCATCCCGCCCCAGCAGTTTTGCGATGAGGTGAGTGCCGAATTTCGCGCGCTGCTCCCGAAGCTGAATATCACCAACGACGATTTCATCCGCACCACCGAGGAGCGGCACAAGAAAGTGGTGCGGCGCATCCTTCAGCAGCTCTTCGACAAGGGCGAGATCTACAAGGCGGAGTACAATGGGTTTTATTCCGCGCGGCAGGAGCAATTTCTCCAAAACAAGGATCGCAATGCCGACGGCACGTGGCCGGAGATCTTTGGCGAAGTCACCGAGATCACCGAGTCCAACTATTTCTTCAAGCTCCGGCAATATCAGGACTGGCTGATCGAATTCCTCGCGAAGAACGAAAACTTTATCTTCCCGGCGTTTCGTCAGAAGCAAGTCGTCGAGTTTCTCAAGGAGCCACTCAACGATCTCTGTATCTCGCGCCCAAAGGAACGGCTGGAGTGGGGTATCCCGCTACCGTTTGATGATGGCTACGTCACCTACGTGTGGTTCGATGCTCTGCTCAACTATTACTCGGCCGTCGCGGATTTGCCCGGCGTCTGGCCCGCGACCTGGCACGTGATCGGGAAGGATATTCTCGTGCCGCCTCACGCGGTTTATTGGCCGATCATGCTGCAGGCCGCCGGCCTTCCGTTGCCCGGCGGAATTATCGCTCACGGTTGGTGGCTGCAACGCGGCGCGAAAATGTCCAAGAGCACGGGTAACGCGCTCAATCCGCTCGATCTTGTCACCGAGTTTGGCACAGACGCCTTCCGTTACTTCCTGATCCGCGAAATGAACGTCGGCCAGGATAGCGACTTCACACGCGAGCAATTCCTCGTCCGCTACAACAGCGAACTCGCCAACAATCTCGGCAATCTCGTCAACCGCACGCTGAACATGACGACGCGTTTCTCCGCCGGCGTGGTGCCGGCGGCCGAAGTTTCCGAGGAGCTCGACCTGAATCTGCGCGCCCTCTGGGACAAGACTCGCGACGAATTTATTCCGCTGTGCGAAGGCTTCCAGTTTCATACTGCGCTGGAGCGCGCCATGGTTTTCCTCACCGAGACCAACGCCTACATCGAGAAACGTGCGCCATGGAAACTCGGCAAATCCACCGAGGCGGCTGATCAGGCGCTCCTGCGCACCTCACTCGCCACGATGGCCGAGGCGCTGCGTCTGGCCGTTGCACTCATTCAGCACGTCACGCCTTCAACGACCGAAAAAATCAACGCCGTGCTCGGCTACAAATCCGGTCCCGTCTGGCGCGACGAACTCATCTGGGGTACGAAACTCACCGGCGGCAAGGTGGCGGAGTCGCTCGTGCTGTTCCCGCGGCCGGCGCCGCCAGCGGTGGAGAAGAAAGCGTAGCTTGCAAGGGTAGGGCGCTTGCCCTCAAGCGCCTAGGCCGTTGAGGGCAACGACCCCTACCGTGTTCTCATGAAAATCTTGCCGCTCAATCCCACGGAAAATTCCACGCCGGCTGCGCTGCGGGCGTTTTTGGGGGAGTGCGCCGAAGCCTCCCGCGCCACCGGCCGACCGCAATTGGCGAGCATCAGTGTCGCGGTGGATAGTCTCGATCCGCTCGCGGTGCTCGAATCGATTTTCGAACCCACTCAACTTCATTTCTACGTCGAGCGACCTTCCGAGGGATTTGCTCTGGCCGGTGCGGAAGCCGTGCTGGAATTCAGTGCAAGCGGCCCAACGCGATTTGCCGAGGCGAAGGAGTTCATCGCACGCACCCTGGAGAACACGATCGCCGTCGGTCCGCTTGAGCAAAACTTTGCCGGACCGCATTTTTTTATCGCGGGCGGTTTCGCTACCGAGGCCGCTCCCGCAGCACCGTTTCCGGCGCTCCGCTTGTTCGTACCGCGCTGGCAGGTGTCGCGGCACGGTGATGGTTCGGTGGCGGTGGCGAATCTCGTGATCACCCCTGATTTGCCGTTGGATTTAGTGACGGCCAAGGTCTGGAAAGCGCACACCAAGTTTCGCGCTTTTGATTATTCGGTCACACCCGATCACGGCCGTCCCTCCGCACCGAAACAAATTGTCGAGATTGGCGGAGCCGGTTCCTATCAACGGGCGGTGACCGCAGCGCTCGCGGAAATCGCACAGGGCAAATGCGAGAAAATTGTCCTCGCCCGGGCGCAGCAGCTCACGACGAACGAAAAATTTCATCCGCTCGGCGTATTGAATCACCTGCGGCAAGCCTATGCGGGTTGCTACGCATTCTCGGTGGCGAACGGGAAAGGCCAGAGTTTTATCGGCGCCACGCCAGAGCGGCTGGTGCGGGTGGCGAATGGCCGGATGCACACCGAGGCGCTCGCGGGGTCGGCGCCGCGCGGGCAATCCGCCAGCGAAGATGCCGCGATCACGCGCGCCTTGCTGCACAGCGAAAAAGATCTGCGCGAACACCGCGTCGTGATCGGCTCCATAGAGCGGCGGTTGGCCGATCTTGGTTTGAAATTGAAATTGGCGGCGACGCCCCGCGTGCTGAGTTTGGCGAACGTCCAGCATTTGCACACGCCGATCAGTGCTGAGTTGTCGGCGGGCGCGCACATTTTGGATTTGGTGGAGCGGCTGCATCCCACCGCTGCCGTGGGCGGTACGCCACGAGCGCCGGCGGTCGCCGCGATTGTGCGACTGGAGCCGTTTGATCGCGGGTTGTACGCTGGGCCGCTCGGTTGGGTGGACCATCGGGGCGGTGGGGAATTTTTTGTCGGGATTCGTTCGGCGTTGATCGATGGTTGCACGGCGACCGCGTATGCCGGTGCCGGGATCGTGGCCGGTTCCGACCCGCAGAAGGAATTTGCGGAGACGGAATTAAAGTTCAAAGCTCTGATCGAAGCCCTGACCAACGCATGAGCAAACCACCCGCCACGACTCTCGATTTCCGCAACACCAACAGCCTGTGGGGCAGCGTGCTTGTACAGACGCTCGTGCGGCTCGGCGTGACGCATGCGATCGTCTCGCCCGGCTCGCGATCGACGCCGCTGACGATGGCGTTTGCGCGGCATGCCGGCATTGAGGCGGTTCCGATGCTGGATGAACGCTCGGCGGCGTTCTTTGCACTCGGCATAGCGCGGCGCACGCATCGGCCGGTGGTGTTGCTGTGCACGAGCGGCACGGCGGGGGCGAATTACTTTCCGGCGATCATTGAAGCGCAGGAGAGCGGCGTACCGTTGCTGGTCATCACGGCGGATCGTCCGCCGGAGATGCGGGAATGTAGCTCGGGTCAGACGATCAACCAGCAGAAACTTTTTGGCAGCCACGTGAATTTCTACCACGAGATGGCGGTGCCGGAGGCGTCGTTGAAGCTGCTGCGCTATCTGCGGCAAACCGTGGCGCACGCGGTGGAGCGGACTCAGTGGCCGGTGGCCGGCCCGGTGCATCTCAATGCGCCGTTTCGCGATCCGCTGCCACCGATCGAGGATAGTACGGCGACGGGGCTGAAGCGGAAGATCGACGAGGATTTTTTTGCTCACCTCACGGCATCGCCGTCATCGATCGCCCTCGTCGTAGTCCCTGATTTGCCTCAGGTGAAGCGCGGATTGATTGTCACGGGCCCGGCTCAGCCCAGTGATCCGGCGCGCTACGCGATGATGGTGGAACTGCTGGCGCTCAAGACGGGGTGGCCAGTGCTGGCGGATAGTTTGTCGCCGCTGCGTTCGTATGCGGCGGCCGGGCAGCCGTTCATCACCACCTACGATGTTTTGGCGCGCAATGAAAAGTTGCTGCGGCAATTGCGGCCGGATTTTGTGTTGTCGGTGGGCGGCTGGCCGATCAGCAAAACTTTACGGGCATGGCTGGAAGCGTGCGATGCGCCGACTTGGATCATCACCGAGTCGGATAAAAATCAGGACGCGTTGCATGGTCGGACCCGAACGGTCCACACCAGCATTGAGAATTTGGCGGAGAGTTTAATCGAGCGGGAAGTGGAGATTGATTTCTGCACCGACTGGGCCTGCGCCGAAGTCGCCGTGCGCGCGGCACTAAATCGAAAACTTGCCGGCACCAAGTGGATGTTTGAAGGCAAAGCCTCGTGGCTGCTGGCGGCGCATTTGCCGGTGAACACGCCGGTCTTCGTCGCCAACAGCATGCCGGTGCGGGATCTGGAATATTTCTGGCCGGCGAATGATCGTGGTCATGCCGTTTACTGTAATCGCGGCGCGAACGGCATCGACGGCACGCTCTCGACCGCGCTCGGCGTCGCGCACGTCAGTGAGCAGCCGGCGGTGTTGCTGACGGGTGATCTCGCGTTGTTGCACGATACGAACGGGTTTCTTTCGGTGCCGAAGTTTACGGGCAGCCTGACTATTGTGCTCATCAACAATAATGGCGGCGGCATTTTCGAGCACTTGCCGGTGGCGCAGTTTAATCCGACGTTCGAGACGTTTTTCGCCACCCCGCAGCAGGTGAATTTCAAGAAACTCAGCTCGGCCTACGGCGTAGCGCACACGCTCGTGCGCGACTGGAAGCATTTTGCCGGGCTCGTGGCCAAGTTGCCCAAGCATGGCGTGCGCCTGTTGGAGATTCGCACTGATCGGAAGCGTGATGCAGCGTTTAGAAAAAAGTTGCTGGCGGAAGCGGCCGAGGGAGCGGGTATTGCAGGGTAGGTTGCGAGCTTGTCTCGCAACGTGACTGTGGCGCGGCAAGCGTACCACCTACGACGGAGTGGGCGCCGATTCTTGTTGGGCCAAAGCCAGACGAAGGCCGAACCATATCGGCGATAAGCGTCGGTGCGGAGACCGACGCCCACCTCAATCATCGTCACTCACGGCAATAGCGGGAGCTGGATCGTGAAGGTGGTTCCGGTGCGGGCGGTGCGGTAGGAGAGGGAGCCTTGATGTGCTTCGACCACGGAGCGGGCGATGGCGAGGCCGAGGCCGGTGCCACCGGATTTGCTGTGGGAAACAAAAGGTTCGAATAACGTCTCGCGGATTTCCGTGGGGATGCCGGGGCCGTTGTCGCGGACGGTGATGAGGCAGCGGTGGTCTTTTTCCACGACGGCGACGGTGATGCAGGCGCGATCTTTTTTTGCGAGGGCCTCGCGGGCGTTGGTCACGAGATTCTGTAACACGCGTTGGAAACGATCGGGATCGATGAGCAGGCTCAGGTCGCTGTCCTTGATCACCAGTTTAACCTGAGTGCGGGCGAAAGTGGCGGCGTTGTTCTCTTTGAGCTGGGCGAATACCTCGCGCAAGGGGGTGGCTTTCAGGTTCAGCTTCGTCTCGCCCCGAGCGAATTCGAGCACTTCCTCGACCATGCCGCCGAGGCGGCCGACTTGGCGGAGAATCATCGCGCAGAGTTCCTGCGTCTTGGGGTCGGCGTTGCGTTGGGCGAGCGATTCGGTGGCGAGCGAGATGGTGGTGAAGGGGCCGCGAAAATCGTGGATCATCGCGTTGGCCATCCCGCCGATGGTGCTGAGTTTTTCCTGACGGACGACCTCGGTGACGTAGCGGGTGTTGGTCGCGCGGAGGTTTTCGCTCACGTGACTGAACAGGCGGAGCACGGTGTGCCAGGAGGAATCCGAAAGAATTTTCAGGAAAATGTCCTGGTTGATCTTGCCCAGATGCACCGGTCCATCCGCGATGGCGGCGGTGCTGCGACCGGAGCCATCGAGCACACCGAGTTCACCGAAGTAATCGGACGGGCCTTTGTAGGCGATGATTTGCGGGGCGCCGCCGGGATTTTTTTTGGAGAGCGCGACACGACCGGTCAGGACGAGATAGAGGGAGTCGGAGACATCGTTCTCCTCGAAGATGACGGTCTTGTGCGGGAAGCGGACGGAGCGGACGGCTTTGGCGAGAAGCGCGCCCTGGGCTGCGGGGAAGTGGCTGATGAACGGGTGCGAGCTGACATCCATAACCGAAAAAAGACAGAAAAGCTGAAGGACTGAAAGGCCGAAGGCCTCGGCCGTGCAACATATAGCCAAGCAAGCAGGCCTTGATCGGTGGGTCCGGCTGCGTCCGCCACGAGCGGCGGGCCACGGAAGCGAACGACAGAGGCTGGACGGATGCCGGCCGTCCAGCCGTTCAGTACTTCAGCCATTCAGCCGTTTCCTACAGCTGGATCGGCATGCCCACTTCGATGATCTGCATGTGCGGGAGTTGGTAATAATCGCGCGGGGGCCGGGCGTTGCGGCTGAGGAAGGCGTAGAAATGTTTCTGCCATTCGAACATTTTGCCGTCACCGCCGGTGATGATCATCTCGCGGTTGAAATAGTAGGTGGCCTCGTTGAGTTTAACCGGCACGCCGATATCGCGGACGCGGTCCATCAGATCGGAGACGTCGGGGGATTCCATGTAGCCGTAGCGGGCCACGACGCGCCAGATGCCTTCGCCGAGTTCGGAGGTGGCGAATTGCTCGTTGCGAGGGACGAAGGGGATTTCGTCGGTGAGAATACTGAGCAAAATTACTGTTTCATGGAGAACCTTGTTGGATTTCACGTGATGGAGCAACACGAGTGGGGTGCCCTTGGCGCTGCCCGCCATGAACACGCCGGTGCCGCGCACGCGAGTGATATGCGGGCTGCGGGCGATCTTGCAGAGTTCGTCCTCGGTGATCTCGTTGGCGTAGATCCGGCGAAAAATCTCGGCCTTACCCAATTTCCAAGTGGTCATCACTGCGATCAGACCTAGGGCAATAAAGACCGGGAGCCAGCCTCCAGCCTCGAATTTGTGCAGATTCGCCCGGAAAAAAATCACGTCCACCGCGAGAAAAATCACGCAGAGCAGTGCCGCCTGCCAAGTGTGCCATTTCCAGGCGCGGCGCATGACGATGAACAAGATCAAGGTGGTGACGATCATGGTGCCGGTGACGGCGATGCCGTAGGCGGCCGCGAGAGCGGAGCTGGTCTTGAAGCCGTACACCGTGGCGATGGAGCCGATGGCGAGAGCCATATTGACGAGCGGCAAGTAGATTTGTCCCGATTGATCCGGATTGGTGTATTTGACGGTCAGGCGGGGGAAGTAGCCCAGCTGTATCGCTTGACGGATGAGCGAAAAAGCTCCGGAGATCAGGGCCTGGCTAGCAATCACGGCGGCGAAAAAGGACAGCGTCAATAACCCGTAGCGCAGCGGCCCTTCCGGAGCGAGGGCGAGAAAGGGATTGGCGATATGGCCGCCGTGGGCGATGACGTTGGCACCTTGGCCGAAATAGTTGAGCGTTAATCCTGGTAGAACCACGCCATACCAGCAAATGGTGATGGATTTTCGGCCGAAGTGCCCCATGTCCGCGTACAGTGCTTCCACCCCGGTGATGGCCAGCACCACCGAGCCTAGCAGCACCGAAACCTCACTCGGATGCATGACGAGAAGCTCCAGGCCGAGGAGTGGATTCAGGGCCTGCAGTACGATGGGGTTTTTGAGTACATGCCAGAAGCCGAGCGCACCGAGGGTCGCAAACCAAACCAGCATCACGGGACCAAAGATGCCGCCAAAAAATTTGGTTCCACGGTGCTGAAAACCAAAGAGAACGATCAAAATAGCGATGGTGATCCAAACCACATAGGGATCGACGCCGGACCAGACTTCCTTGAGCCCCTCGGTTGCGGCCAACACGGTCATCGCCGGAGTAATGATCGCCTCACCACACAACATCGCCGCGCCGATGAGGACGATGAGGACCCCAAGATTGAGCACCGGTTTGCCCGAACGCTCGAGCTGGCTCAGCGAGAGCAGCGCAAAGATTCCGCCCTCACCCCGGTTGTTGGCCCGGAGGACGAAAAGGGTGTACTTCACACTCACGACGGAAATCAAAGACCAGAGGATCAGCGACAGCACGCCCAGCACGGCATGCGCATGTTCACCCGGAGGTAACACCGCGAGACATTCCCTGATCGTGTACAGCGGGCTCGTCCCGATATCGCCAAACACGACACCGAGCGCGCCGATGGTCAGGCCGGCCTTGGCGGTGGTATGCATTGCCTGTACTTGGGTAGACATGTGAGCGGGGGATTCTCCCTAAGCAGCTCGCGACTCCAAGCAGTATTCCCATTCGCACCAAAAGTTGCTTGACTGGTTTTCGTAAAAATCAGGCCTTTGGCAAAAACGGTTGCCGTGCAGGTCTTTTCAGATGAACTACGCCCATGCTTCCCATTTGGAAATCCGTTAAAACCTACGACGACATCGTTTATCACAAGGCTGAGGGTATCGCCCGCATCACGATTAACCGGCCGGAGAAGCGCAATGCGTTCCGTCCCCAGACCGTAGTCGAAATCCATGAAGCGCTGCTCGATGCGCGTGAGGATCAAACGATCGGCGTGATTTTTCTGACCGGAACTGGTCCGGCCAAGGATGGCAAATACGCCTTCTGCGCCGGTGGTGATCAATCCGTGCGCGGCCACGGCGGCTACATCGACGGCAAGGGCGTGCCGCGCCTCAATATCCTCGATGTCCAAAAACTGATCCGCTCGATGCCCAAGGTCGTCATCGCGCTCGTCGCGGGCTACGCGATCGGCGGTGGTCACGTGCTTCACGTGATGTGCGATCTCACCATCGCCGCCGATAACGCCATCTTCGGCCAAGTGGGTCCCAAGATGGGCAGCTTCGACGGCGGCTTTGGTTCCAGTTATCTCGCCCGCATGGTCGGCCAAAAGAAGGCCCGGGAAATCTGGTTTCTCTGCCGGCAATACAGCGCGGCCGAGGCACTCACCATGGGCCTCATCAATAAAGTTGTCCCCGTGGCTGACCTCGAAACCGAAGGCGTGGCGTGGGCGAGGGAGATTTTGCAGCGCAGTCCGCTCGCGATCCGTTGCCTCAAGTCCGCCTTCAACGCCGAGCTCGACGGCCAGAGTGGCATTCAGGAATTAGCCGGCAACGCCACGATGCTCTACTACATGACCGAGGAAGCGAAAGAGTTCATGACCGCGCAAAAAGAAAAACGTAAGCCGAAAGCCGAAAAATTTCCGTGGCTGCCATGACCCGGATAACTTGAAGTCAGTTCACTTGAGCATTTGCCCCAGCGAGCGGCAAAGCTTGGGAAACGCCGTCAGCAGTGCCTTGTCTTCGGTCACGAGCACGGTGTCGAGCGCGGCCGCGAGCGCGGCGAATTCGCAGTCGTAGGCCGTGCAGCGGGATTGGGCCACGAGCCTCAGGACGGCGTAGTCAGACACGGCGCGTTCACCGCCCGTCAGGCAGTTGGCGGCGCGCTGAAGCACGCTCTCGGCGTCATGTTGCGATAGTTTTCCGGCGCGTATGAGGCCGGCGAGTAGATTGCGAAACTCCGAACGCCAGAGTAACGGGGCCGTCCATTCCGAATCCAGACGGAGCAGCGAGTCCATCTCGCTGTTGCGTGGGCCCGGCAGCCAACGATAGGCGAGGATGTTCGTATCAACGACAATCATTCACGGCCCTCACGCTTGAACCGATCAATTTCCTCAGGCGTGGTGGAAAATTTAAATTTATCCCGAAACCGGCGATTCTCAGCAATCATGGCCTCGACATCCACGAGGCGGGAGGGGGCCACCGCCTCTTCCAGCACCGCGATCACTTCCCGATTCAGGCTGCGTTTATGCCGGGCCGCCCGGGCTTTGAGCTGACGGTGCAAAGCCGCGGGAATCGCTTTCAAAGTGATAGCTGGCATAATGCACCCAAAATGGTTGCGCCTGATCGCGTGTCAAGCGCTTCGCCGGCAAGCTGATCTCGGCTCGGCCACGCCCCGCCCCGGCTTGATCCCGTTTGGACGATTTTTGTTTTACGGCACGCTCCTCCCTCTTCATCAGTATCAGTCTGTGGCTAAATCATCTTACGACCTGGTCATTCTCGCTGCCGGCATGGGCAGCCGTTTCGGCGGCCTCAAACAGGTGCAGCCGGTCGGCCCGCACGGCGAACTGATCATCGAATACTCGGTGTTCGATGCGCTGCGCGCCGGCTTTGACCGCCTCGTGCTGGTTATCCGCAAAGATATCGAAGCGGATTTTCGTGCGTCGATTGGCCGGTGCCTCGAATCACGGATCGACGTGCAGTATGTTTATCAAGAAATAGATTCGTTACCCGCCGGTTTCAAAGCTCCGACTGGGCGCACGAAACCTTGGGGCACGGGTCACGCTGTCCTCGTAGCGCGCGATGCCGTGACGCGTCCCTTCGCCGCGATCAACGCCGATGATTTCTACGGAGCCGGCGGCTACCGCGCGCTCGCGGCTCACTTTTCCCGAAGCAATCACTACGCGATGGTCGGCTATCCGCTCCGGCAAACGCTTTCCGAACATGGCACGGTCAGCCGCGGACTTTGCGCGACGGATTCCACCGGGCGGTTGCAGACGATTACGGAAATTACGAAGATCGAAAAAGCTGCGACCGGAGCGACCTACACGGATGCGCAAGGCACGGCCCGCACTCTGAGCGGCGACGAGATTGTCTCCATGAATTTCTGGGGGCTGACTCCCGCCGTGTTTCCACAGTTGGAAAAACGCTTCACGGATTTTCTTCAGCGCAACCAAGCCGATTTGAAAGCAGAGTTCTATCTCCCGACGACTTTGAGCGAATTAAACGAACACGGCGAAGCTTCGATCGATTTGCTGCAAAGCGACGATGCGTGGTTTGGGATCACGTACCGCGACGATCTGCCGACCGCGCAGGCGGCGATCCGCTCGCTGATCGCCGCGGGGCGTTATCCAACGCCGCTGTGGGAGTAGCCACAGGCCTCCGTGCCTGTGGGATTGGGTAGGTTGCGAGCTTGTCTCGTTCTGCTGGCCAGCAGAACGGTGCGGCAAGCACGCCACCTACTACAGAGCGAATCCTCCCACTTCGGCAGGCAGGGACGCCTGCTGCTACTTGATCTCCTCAAAATTCCTTCAGCAATGCGCGCAATTCCCGCTCGGGATCTTCGTGGTTTTGCTCGATGGCGAGCTCAAGGGCGCGCTCCAGCCAAGGACGTCCTTCCGCTTTGCGGCCGAGCGCGAGTAACGTTTTTCCGAGCAGAATTCGCGGGATCATCCAGTCTGCTTTTTTCTCGGCACAACTATGCAAGTGCGGCAGCGCGGCCTCTCCGCGACTTTCCTTGAGCAACGCTTGCGCGAGGCTGAAGCGGAACAGCTCATTCTCCGGCTGCTGCGCGACCAGCTTGGTGAAACGTTCGACACTCATTGCCAGCTCACTCAGCAAACACCGCGACAACCGTTGAGTTGTCCACCCCGCCGCGCTTGTTGGCGATTTCCACCAAGCGGCGGCAGATGGCCTCGGGGCTGGCGGCGGCGGCAACGAGGCGCTGCATCTCCGGCGGCATGACGTAACGGGTAATACCATCGCTGCACATGATGTAGCGATCGCCCGCTTCCACATTATGGGCGTGAATATCGCCTTCCACCGGGGGCGGTTGCCCCACGCAACGGGTCAAGGCTGCGCGGTTTTCCGCCATCATATAAGTGGGCAGGCCCCGGGCCGCGCGGGCTTTCATTTCGTTTTCGACGTTATGCTCCTGCGTGAGCGCATCGAGGATATCGCCGCGGAGGCGAAACATGAATGAGTCGCCTACATGGATAACGACCACCTGCTCATTCTCAAAATGGGCCATCGTCAGGGTCGTACCGATGCCGGTTCGCGGACTCAGGACGCGCCCGAGCACGAATACCTTCTCGTTCGCTTCCGCGAGCGCACTGGAGTAGTCAAAGGGGCCGGGGGTGTCTTTTTTTTTAAACCAAGCGGTCAACGCAAAGACCGCCGTTTTGCTGGCCTGTGCTCCGCCGGGCAGCCCGCCAATCCCATCCGCGACTCCATACAGATGTAGCTGATCATCGCAAATATAAGAATCTTCGTTCTCAGGTCGGACTCGGCCAATGTCAGTGAGGGCGTAGGAACGTAGAGTCATGTCAGGTCAACTTGACGGGCCTGAGGTGCGAGGGAAAGGCCGAAAATGACTTTCTCGGTTTTCTCTGGTTAGCCGGGTGAAGTTATTCACCGGCAAACAGGCAATAAATTGACGTCCGTAAGCTTTTGTCAGCAGTCGCGCATCCAATAAAGTGATGATGCCCCGGTCGGTTTTGCTCCGGATGAGCCGCCCGATGCCTTGGCGGAATTTCATGAGGGAATCGGGCAGCGTTAGCTCGTTAAACGGGTTGCGACCTTGCGACCGGAGCCATTCCGCCCGGGCCTCGGTTACGGGGTGCGTCGGCGGGTCGAAGGGGAGGCGCGTGAGGATCACCTGCGACAACGCGTCTCCCGGTACATCAACACCCGTCCAAAAACTATCGGTGCCGAAAAGAACGCCATTACCCGCGGCCCGGAAACGTTGAGTGAGTTCAGTCCTCGATCCATCGACGCCTTGCATGAAAAACGGCCGTTTCTCCCGCGCAAAAACTCCTGCGAGCCGGCCCGCAATGTGCCGCATATCCGTGTAGCTCGTGAACAGCACCAACGAGCCGCCGGCGACGCGCTGCGTGCAAAATTCGATGTAATCCGCCAACCCTGCCAGATCGACTTTGGCCGCTTCGGCCGTCGGGGGTGCCATGTCCTGCGCGATGTACACACGCATGTTTTGCGCAAAATCAAACGGCGAATGTTCCACCTGCGTCCGCGCGTCATCGGCTCCGGCGCGTTGTTGAAATGGCTCGATTTTCCCCGCCACGGTGAGCGTGGCGCTGCTCAACACGACCGAGGTTTTTCGCCGGAAAAGATTGTCGCGCAGGTACGGTGCCACGTCGAGGGGCGCGGCGCGCAGCATGATCGTGGTCTGGCGGCGTCCCGTGCGTTCGAGCCAGTGGACGGACATCGGCGTCGTCTGGTTCAACCAGAGGGCGATGTCGCTGCGGTAGCTTTGCACGCGATCAAGTTTGTCGTGGATTTCATCGCGCACCGTGCTGCCGTTATCGGGCAGACGATTCCAGAGATCGCTGACGCGATTGATCAACTTCAGCAAGGGTTCCTCCATCAGCGGCTCGGCGACGTCGGGCGAGCGCACGCGTACGATCGACTGCGTGTGCAGCAGCTTCTCGCGCACGTATTCAAAGAACACGGCCGAAGCTTCGAGCGCATCCTCGACGGCTTGCTGATCGGCGGAGGAACCGTGCTTCGCGAGCAGCCCGCGTTTCTTGGCGGGGTGATAGAGCGATTTCAGCAGCCGATCTAGACCGACGTTGCTGACCTTCGTGCCGGTGTGATCGGTGGCGACTTCCGGCACCGTGTGCGCTTCGTCGAGCACCACAAAATCATCCGGGCGCAATACGCCGCGCACTTTCTCGCGGCCCCCGCCGCCGGGTGGACCGATGTTCAGCAGCGAGAAAAAAAGGCTGTGATTCACGATGAGTACCTGTGCCGCTTCGACGCGCGCACGAGCTTTTTGGTAGAAACATTTCCCGCAATCGCAGTTGCGCTTCGAGCACGCGCCGGAATCGGCGTTGATGAGTTCCCACACCTCGTCGTTGGGTGGCGGCACCAATTCGTGGCGCAGGCCGTCGCGGGTTTGCTCCGCCCAGTTGGTGATGCGGTGCAGTTCCACCTGATCAGCCGTGGAGAAAAGTTCGGTCTTGTCCCGCAGCGCTTGGGCGAGCCGCGTCGTGCAAAGATAGTTGGATTTGCCCACGAGTACGGCGGAACGGAATGACGCGTAACGTTGCAGGGCCGGCGTGCCGGTGAAGAGCCGCCGGCAGTGGGGCAGATCGTTTTTCTCCAACTGTTCCTGGAGTGAAATCGTGTGCGTGGAGACGACCAACTGGCGCGACGCATCCATCGCGTAGATGATGCCGGGCACGAGGTAGGCGAGACTCTTGCCGACGCCGGTGCCGGCTTCGAAGAGCAGGGATTTATCACTGAAGAATGCCTCGGCCACGGACCGGGCCATGTGTTCCTGTTGCGGCCGATGTTCGAGGCTCAAGGCCTCGCAGAGATGCCCGCCCTCGGCGAAAATCTCCAGCGCCAGCTCACGCACCCGGGAGGGCGGTGGCGGAGGCGGGGCGAGGGTTTCCCCGCTGTCGTTGAAGCCGATCATTCGTGCCCATGAGGCGCGTTCAATGCATGCGTAGCAAATTCAAATGATGCGGACCAAATGAATTTGCTCCGCGGGCAGGGACAGACAGTTTACGGGGAAATGTCCGCGCCAACAGGAAACAACGCCGAATGGATTGGGGAACTCGTGCGATTTTTGCGGGATGAACCCGGAGTCGGTGCCGTCCGGATAAATCCAACTGCGCATCAGGTGTCGGTGGCCACGCTCGGCCGGATTGATGCCATGGAATTTGAGAAAAAGCTCGCGGCCACCATTGCGGCGGTCGAAGCCGGGTTGGCCGCCAAAGGCGCGCCCAAATTGACCGCAGGTTTCTCGCTGCGACAGGAAGGGGAGACTTTGGTCATTGGTCGGCAAACCTGTGTGACCGCTGAAAGTCTCTGGCTCTGGCGCGAAATGGAATGGCCGGAAATCAAGGCTGAGCCCAAGCCTGAGGATCAGGAGTGGCGCACCTTGGCGATCTTCGCGACGGTGTGCGGTTCGGCGGGTATTGCTGGTGTGATCACAGGTCAGTTTTTTCCCGCGCTGCCCTGGTTGCCCAAGGTTTTTTATTTCATCGGATTGGTCGCGGGTGGTTGGGATGCCTGCGTTGATTCCTGGGCCAACCTGAAGAAGCGGGAAATCGATATTCATTTCCTGATGCTGGCAGTCGCCCTGGGGGCGACATTTATCAATGCGTGGGGCGAAGCGGTGTTGCTGCTGTTTCTCTTTTCCGCCTCTGGCGCCATGGAAGAATACGCGCTCGATCGCACGCAGCGCGAGGTGAGCTCGCTGCTCAAGTCCGCGCCAAAAAAAGCCATGCTGCTCCTGCCGGATGGCACGGAAAAAGAAGTCATGGTGGAGACGCTTCAACTGAAACAGCGCGTCCGCGTCAAACCCGGCGACGCTTTTCCCGCCGACGGCGTTGTCATGGCCGGTCGGAGTGCGAGTGATGAATCCGCGCTGACCGGTGAGGCCACGCCGGTGGAAAAATCGGTGGGCGATCAGGTTTTCAGCGGTACGATCAATATGTGGGGCGCGCTGGATTACGACGTCGAGCGCTTGCCCGCCGAAAGCACGCTGCAAAAAATCATCCGACTCATTCAGACCGCGCAAAAACTCAAAGCGCCGAGCGAGCGCTTCACGGACAAATTCGGCACCGGCTATACTTACGCGGTCATCGGCGGATCGACTGCGATGTTCTTGTTGTGGTGGCTGGGTTTTAATTTGCCAGCTTTCACCAACACGCCGGAAACGCGCTCAGCTTTTTACCGGGCGATGACGCTCATGGTCGTCGCCAGCCCGTGCGCCCTCGTACTCTCGATTCCCTCAGCCATACTCGCGGCGATTGCTTGGGGCGCGCGGCACGGCGTGCTCTTCCGAGGCGGTGCCGCCATCGAGAAACTCGCCGACGTGAACATCGTGGCCATGGACAAAACCGGCACGCTCACCACCGGTGAACTGGCAGTGGTGGGCTACGAAAGTTTTCCACCCGGCCGCGAGACGGAAGTGATGGAACTGGCCTACGCTTTGGAATCCAAGTCGGAGCATCCGCTCGCCCGCGCCATCGTGCGCGATGCCAAGGCACGCGGTGTGCGCGTGCTCGAGCTGGCGGATTTTAAAAACATCATCGGGCAGGGTGTGCGGGGCAGTTACAACGGCGGCCAGGCCATGTTGGGCCGACGCGAACTTTTGGAAGCGGGTCCGCTGGCCGCTTGGGCGGAGAAACTCCCGCCCGCTCCCGCTGAGCTCGCGGAAGTCTGGGTGGTCGGTTCGGATTTTCTGGGCCGCGTTTTATTGCGTGATCAGATTCGCGCCGAGTCGAAGGGCGTGTTGCTGGAATTAAAACGGATGGGCATCCGCACCGTCATGCTGACCGGTGACCGTCGACAGGCTGCCGAATCCGTGGCGAAAGAACTGGGTCTCGATGAAGTCCGCGCGCATCTCACGCCCGAGCTGAAAGTCGCGGCGATCCAGGAACTGCGCCAAGCTTCGCCGCGCAACCGGGTCGCGATGGTGGGAGATGGCGTGAACGATGCGCCGTGTCTCGCCGCAGCGGACGTCAGCGTGGCGATGGGCGCGCGCGGCAGCGATGCCGCATTGGAGCAGGCCGAGGTTATTCTGATGCATGATCGCATTGAAAACTTTCTCGCCGCCGAGCGCCTGAGCCGTCGGGCGAAGGCAATCATCCGCCAGAATCTGACCATTTCGCTTGGAGTGGTAATCGTGATGGTAATCGCGACCGCGTTCGGCGCGGTACCGCTGGCCGTCGGTGTCGCCGCGCACGAAGGCAGTACGCTGATCGTGTGCTTGAATTCGCTGCGACTGCTCTTTGGACGGAACGCAGGTTGAATGGATTGAAGGTGGAACCCGACCTCCGGGCGGGTTTTAAAAACGCGCGTCAAAGACAAACCCGCCCAGAGGTCGGGTTCCACCTTAAGGCGTTTGGCTTGTGCATAAAAAAGCCGCGTCGGGCGGACGCGGCTTGGATTAACGGATGCGAGAGGGCGAACCGCTTTCGGTTCACTCACGAGCGGCGCTTATTTCAGCGCGGCTTGGTAGTTGGCTTCGGCGGCGTCCCAATCGACTACGTTCCAGAAGGCGGCGATGTAATCGGGGCGGCGGTTCTGGTAGTTCAAATAGTACGCGTGCTCCCAGACATCGAGGGCGATGACGGGTTTGCCTTCGATGCCGGCGACGGTTTTTCCCATCAACGGGCTGTCCTGATTCGCCGTGGAGCCGATCGAAAGTTTTTTATCCGCGCCGACCACGAGCCAGGCCCAACCGGAACCGAAGCGGGTCGCGCCGGCCTTGGCGAAGTCTTCCTTGAACTTGGCGAGACCGCCGAGCTGGGCTTCAATCGCTGCGGCGAGCGTACCTTTCGGAGCGCCCCCTTTACCGGCGCCCATGATGGTCCAGAAAAACGAGTGGTTGCTGTGGCCGCCGGCGTTGTTGCGGATGACGCCACGGATGGCCTCAGGTACTTGGGTGAGATCGGCGATGAGCGCGTTAACGTCGAGCGCGGCGAGGGCGGCGTGATCCTTCAGCGCGTTGTTCGCGTTGGTGATGTAAGCTTGGTGATGCTTGCCGTGATGGATTTCCATCGTGCGGGCGTCGATGTGCGGTTCGAGGGCGTTGTTGGCGTAAGCCAGTTTTGGAAGTTCGTATGCCATGGTGATCGTGGGTTGAATTGAGTTTTGAGAAAATGCACGCAAAGTCGGCGTCGTCAACTGCGGTGCGTGTCATCTCCCGGAGTTGGTGGGAGCCGCGTCGCCCTCGGCGCGGAAGGGCAAACGCGACGCGGCGAGGGCGCCGCATCCCCCATTATTGTCATTTAAGACAATAAAGTGGGTTTAATCATCCTGTCGCTTCAGTTTGAAGAAGGCTTGGATGAGTTCGAGGCAGGGCTGGGCCAGCACGCCTTGGGTGATGAGCAGGTGATGATTGACGCGGGGCAGAGCATTCAGGTCGGTGGCACCGCCGAGGCAGCCCATCTTGGGATCGGGCACGGCGTAGACGACGCGTTTCACCCGCGACATGAGCGTGGCACCGGAACACATCGGGCACGGTTCCTTCGTGACGTAGAGCGTGGCTTCATTGAGGCGCCAATCGCCGATGGCTTTGGCGGCCTGACCGAGAACCAGAATCTCAGCGTGGGCCGTGGGGTCGCAGGTGCTGTCGCGCTGGTTATGGGCGGAGGCGATGACTTCCCCGTTGAGCTCGACCACGGCTCCGATGGGGACCTCGTCTTGGCGCCAAGCGTCGATGGCTTGATTGTAGGCCTGTGCCATGAAAAACTCGTCGTCCCGTTTCAGTTGCGAAGGGAAAATCTTGTCGAAAGGACAGGGGAGAGTGGGGCGGGAGGCATCCATCAACGGGCGGGATTTGGGCAGAGCGGGTTGGGCTTGGTTGAGGTTGTCGGTGGGAAAGGCAGGGTAAAGCCTTGACTTGCGGTGAGGGTAAAAGCACTTAGAAAAGCTTTTCCCCACGCATGCAGCAAATCATTATCCAGCACCCACACTATGTCTGACGGCAAATCGATCGAAGTCGAAGGTAAGATCATCACAGTGCTCCCCGGCACGATGTTCCGGGTCCAACTCGACAATGGCCACATGGTGCTGGCTCACATTTCTGGAAAATTGCGCAAGCATTTCATCAAGATCGCTGCGGGCGACAAGGTGAAGATGGAGATGAGTCCTTACGATCTCGATAAGGCGCGCATCACGTTCCGTCTCCGCGATACTTCCGCTCCGCCGCCACCTCCGGGCGCGCGGCGTCAGCATCGCCGCTAAGCGAGGCGCTGCACACTCAGATGCGTCAACGCAGCAGAGTGTTTATCGTACTCCAACGCGTCAGCGGAGGAAAATGCATTGGCCGTTCTGGCGTAGCCACAGGCGTCTCTGCTTGTGGGGTTGCGGTAGGTTGCGAGCTTGTCTCGCTCTGCTGGCCAGCAGAATGGCGCGACGAGCGCGCCACCTAGTGCGTCCATGAAACTATGAACTCAGAATGTGAAAGTCATTACCACGCCGGAGGCAAAGACCGGCGTGCAGTCGGAGGCAACTGCGTCGCCGCAAGGCGGGGTGGGGAGCAGCCCGAGACGGAAGGTTGGTCCCGAACGCAAGTGAACTCGATACGGCATGTACCACGGGCGAGCCTGCTAGGTAAAGGCGAAGCCTGCCGCGTAAGCGGCGAATCTGTCCCGGTCCAAGGATTGCCAATACTGGAGACAGATCGGGGTAGGTGTGGGTGGAGCGGGAACGATCCGAAGGGTCCATGGCATAAGTGGAGAGACCGGCGCGGGCGACTGACCTGCGCCGGAGTCAGAGGGTCCGTAGTAGCGTCGAAGCCGGGTAACTCCGGGGGAGCGAAGGGACCCAGGAAGGTGAACGCGCAATGAACATACCACCGGAAACAAAACCTTCGCCAGTGCTCGCGACCGCGCGGACTAAGCAAGGAGGAGACGCATCCCGCCGACTGGCGGGAGCGGAACCAGCGGTGTGGACGGAGCGCATGCTGATCGCCCTCACCCGAGGGCTGGAAGGAAACCAGTGGTTCAGGCTCATCGACAAAGTCTATGCCGACCGGACGCTGGAACAGGCTTGGGAAAAAGTGCAGTCCAACGCAGGTGGCCGCGGCGTGGATCGCATCACGATAGAGCGTTTCGCCAAAGACTGCCCCCGTGGTCTGCTCGACCTGAAAGAGTTCTGCTGGCCAGCAGAACGAACCGCGCGCTCTCAACCCCTGCCCGTGAAACGGGTCTGGATACCGAAGCCCGGGACGAATCAGAAACGCCCGCTGGGTATCCCAGCGGTGCGCGACCGAATCGTGCAGACGGCGCTGCGGATGGTGATCGAACCAATCTTCGAGCACCATTTTGCGGAGCACAGCTACGACTTCCGACCCGGACTTGGTTGCAAGGACGCGCTACGCCGCGTGCAAACCCTGCTGGACGAGGGCTGCACATGGATCGTAGACGCGGACCTGAAAAGTTACTTCGACACGATCCCGAAGGACCGGCTCATGCGCCGGGTCGAGGAGCGTCTCGCCGATGGACGCGTGCTCGCGCTCCTCCGCAGTTACCTCGAGCAAGAGGTAATGGAGGAGTTGACGAAGCACGATCCCACCGACCGAGGCACGCCGCAAGGAGCAGTCATCAGCCCCTTGCTGGCGAACATCTACCTCGATCCACTCGATCATCTGCTCGCCGACAGCGGCGTGGAGATGATCCGCTACGCCGACGACTTCGTGCTCCTGTGTCGGAGCGAGGAGGCAGCGCAAGCCGCCTTGGTCCGCGGGCAAACGTGGGTCGAGGAAAACGGCCTGACGCTGCCTCCCGAGAAAACCCGGCTCGTGGATGTTACCCAACCCGGAGGTTTTGACTTCCTGGGGTATCACTTCGAGCGGAAGTACCGCTGGCCGCGCCGCAAGGCGATGGACCGGTTGAAGGACAAAGTGCGAGAGCTGACTCCCCGCACCAGCGGGCACTCACGGGAAGCCACGATCACGCGCCTCAATCAAATGTTGCGCGGCTGGTTTGGCTACTTCCAGTACAGCCATCGTACCACGTTCCCCAGAATAGACGGCTATGTCCGAGGGCGGCTCCGCTCCATCCTGCGCCAACGCGCCGGCAAGCGGGGACGCGCGCGCGGCACCGATCATCCACAGTGGCGCAACCACTACTTCACCGAGCTGGGCTTGTTCAGTCTCACGCAAGCTCAAGTCTTGGCCCGTCAGTCTCGATGAGAGACACTCACCAACTGGAGAGCCGGATGCGGGAAATCCGCCCGTCCGGTTCGGCAGGAGGGACGGAGCAAACCAATGCTCCGTCCCTACCCCTATCCTCGGAGCAAAGCGCCAGAACCTCGGCAGGCAACGACCCGGCCTACGCGGGACGCTTCGGCGCGGCAAGCGCCTGCCGCTGCGCCCGGGCCATGGCGGCAATCGCAACCACGGCCATTGCGCGGCATCACTCATGAAAACCGGTCGTGCCCCGCGGATTCCAGGTGAAGCGCCGATGCTGCCGGCCCCGGCGGGATTTGCCGATGCCATCGACGATTTCCTGAGTTACGTCGAGCTCGAGAAAGGTCTCTCGCGCAACACCGCGAAATCCTACGAGAACGATCTCAAGCAGGCCTCGCACGAACTGAAACGACTCAAGGCGTCCAGTTGGGCCACCGTCACCGCGCCCCAGCTCACGGGTTGGTTGCACTGGTTGAGCGACGAGAAATTTAGCGAAGCCAGCCAGGCCCGGAAGCTCTCGGCCGTCCGTATGCTTTGCCGTTACCTCGTGCGCGAACAGGTGCGCGAGGACGATCCTACGGCGTTGCTCAGCGGACCGAAGTGTCGGCGCAAACTCCCGCAAACGCTCTCGACGGACGACATGGAAAAATTGCTCGCCGCGCCTTCCGGCGGTGATGCCTACAGTATCCGCGACCGGGCGATGCTGGAGCTTTTCTATTCCAGTGGGCTGCGCATCTCCGAGTTGTGCAGCCTCACGCTGCAGCAGGCCGATCTCGAGCACGGCTTCGTGCGCGTCTTTGGCAAAGGCTCGAAAGAGCGTGTCGTTCCGCTCGGCGGCAAAGCCCGTGATGCCCTCCAAATTTATCTCACAGCAGGTCGGCCACGATTGGTGAAACCACGGACCGGCAGCGAGCTGTTCGTGAGCGAGCGCGGCAAAGCGATTTCGCGGAAAACGCTTTGGGTGATCGTGAAAAAATACGCCCAAAAGGCCGGCCTCGCGAAATCCGTGAAGCCCCATCTCCTGCGGCATTCCTTCGCTACGCACTTGCTCGGGGGCGGGGCGGATCTGCGGGCGATTCAGGAAATGCTCGGCCACGCCAGCATCGGTACGACGCAGATTTATACGGCAGTCGAGTCATCCCGCTTGCTCGATCAGCACGCGAAGCATCACCCGCGGAACAAAACGAAGAAGTAAGCGACGTTTTTAAAACTCGCCCGGAGGTCGAGTTCCACCACGAACAAATTGCACGGTCCCTTGCCGATGGTGGAACCCGGTCTCTGGACGGGTTTGATAGAAACACCGAGAGAAAAACGCGCCCGGGCGGCGCGTTCCACCAAAACCGTTGCACTCGATCTCGAAAACTTGCGCGGGCTTTCGCTTGTTTTCGGCGGACTTTTTCCCAAGCTGCGCTCATGCGAAACTGGATATTGATCGGGATGCTGGGATTTACGGCCGTCGCCCAAGCCCAACAAGGGGGCAACACCGCCTACGAATTGCAGAGTTTGCGCGCCGACCTGCAATCGTTGCAGCAAGACGTGGGCAGACTGACTTTAACGGTCGAACAACTGAACCGCGAAAACACCGCGCTTCAAACCAAGGCGAGTCAAAGCTACGTCACACTCGAGCAACTCAATAAAACCATCGCCGATATCAACCGCACGATTCAGGCGAATCTGGCCGAGCAAAAACACGAAATCCTCAGCCAAGTGAGCACGCAGATGGCGAAGCTGGGGCGTCAATCCCAGGCGGCGATCGATGCTTTAGCCAAAAACCAGGCGACCCGGCCCGCGATCCAGACGACGTTTACCGAGGATTTCCCCAAGGATGGGATCAACTACACGGTGCAATCCGGCGATACGTTGTCGGGCATTGCGAAGAAGACCGGCGGAAAACTAGCTGATATCCGCAACGCCAATAAAATTGGCGATGACACGAAGATTCGCGTTGGTCAGACCCTTTTCATTCCCCAAGGTAAATAATTATGGCACCCAGCAAAACCCGTCTCGGCCGCGGTCTCGGCTCACTCATTTCCAGCGGTACGCCGGCGAAACCCGCGCCCGTCGTCGCTCATCCTGCGAACACGGTGGCTGCTCCCGCGAAGGAAACCGACGGCCTGCCCGGCTACCGCGAGGTGGCGATGCATCTGATCGAACCCAACCCGTATCAGCCGCGCAAAGAATTCGATCCTGCGGCGCTGACCGAACTCGTCGAAAGCATCCGCGCGGAAGGGCTGTTGCAACCGATCGTCGTGCGGGCCGAGGGCGATAAATTTCAACTGATCGCGGGCGAGCGTCGTTGGCGCGCGTTCCAGCAACTCAAGATCAAGAGCATCCCGGCGCGGGTGATGAATTCCACCAACGCCTCCTCGGCGACACTCGCGATGATCGAGAATCTCCAGCGTGCTGATCTCAGTCCGATCGAGGAGGCCCACGGCTTCGCGAGCTTGATCCGTGATTTTGATCTCACGCAAGAAGCCGCCGCCCAGCGAGTCGGCAAAGGCCGGGCGACCGTCGCGAATTCTCTGCGCCTGCTCGGACTGGAGAGTGATATTCAAGGTTATCTCGGTAAAGGGCTGCTCAGCACCGGCCACGCTAAGGTCTTGCTGGGCGTCGAGGGTTCGCCTGATCGCATGCTGCTCGCGCGGCGTTGCATTGAGGACGGGCTGAGCGTGCGTGCGCTTGAGGATCTCGTTTCCCACAAGCGCGGCGGCCCGGGCAAGAAGCGACGCATGCCCGCGACCGAGGCCACGGCGCTTTCCGATATCGAGAAACGGCTGATCTCGCATCTCGGAGCGCGGGTGGCGTTGCGGCACTCGCCGAAGCGTGGGCGCATCATCATCGAATATCAGGGCAACGAGGACTTGGAACGCGTGCTGGAAAAAATGGGTGTGAAGTTGTAGTTTCTTTTCTCATGCCGCACCACTGGATCGTCAGATATTGTGAGCGGGGGCCCTCCTTGTCCGCCATAGCCTTGGCGACGGAGGAACCCAGCAGATTTCGTATTCGTGGCCCAGGCCTCGCGGGGTGGGGGCACCCCGCCCACAACGAGTGGCGCTGCGCTAAGCGTCCTCCCCACCATGAAGCAGTCCGTAATTGAAACCGCGACGGAGGGGCTCAAGGATTTTGGCGAGCACCTGAAGACGGATCCGATTCCGCCCTTCTACCGTGAGTTGCGCCGCTATGATCGTTCGAAGCTCCGCGCCGATCTTACGGCGGGCGCGACGGTGGCGATGGTCACCATTCCGCAGTCCGTCGGTTTCGCTTTGTTGGCGGGCATTCCGGTCGAGGCGGCGCTCACCTGCGCGATTGTTGGCGGGTTGTTTTGCGCGCTCTTCACCACATCGCGGCACCTGGTGTTCGGCCCGACCAATACGATCAGCATCATCTTGGCCTCCGCGCTGGCCGGGCTGCACGGCACCGAGCTGACCTCATTGCAAAAAGTTTTGGTGCTCGGTTCACTCATCGGGTTTATCCAGATCGGCGCCGGCGTGTTGAAACTGGGGAATCTCACCCAGTTTATCTCCCGCACCGTGATCCTTGCTTACGGCGCCGGCGTCGCGGTGCACATCGTGGCGGGGCAGGTGGGCAATTTGCTCGGCGTGGGCCAGCCCGAGCAGCATGACATCATCAGCGTTCTACTGCAGTTGATTGAAAAATTTGTTTTGCGCGAGGTGAACCTTTTCACGGCCGGGGTGGGCCTCGGCACCATGGCGTTGCTGATACTGTTACAACGCTTGAAACCGCAATGGCCGACGGGACTGCTGGTGCTGCTCGTGGGCGGAGGGGCGGCCATGCTGCTCCGGCTGGATCATTTCGGTGTGCCCTTGGTGCGCGACAGCGGAGCCGTCGCCGGCACGATGCCGCTCTTCACGGGGTTTCCCCTCAGTGGGGAAGGGGCTAAACTCGTGCCACAGATTTTTAGTGCCGCCCTTGCCGCCGCTTTGCTGGGCATGCTCGAAGCCATCAACATCACCAAAACCCTCGCGACGAAGAGCGGCCAGCGCATCGACCCCAACCGCGAACTCATCGCCATGGGCGTGGGTAATCTGACCGCGACCACCTTTGGCGCCATGCCTGGTTCGGCGTCGTTTGTCCGCAGCGCGCTCAACGAGAAGAGCGGGGCCCGCACCCAGATGTCCGCTATTTTCAGCAGTGTGCTGCTGCTGATCCTCGGGTTGGCGGTGGCGCGTTACACCAATTACATTCCCACGGCGGTGATCGCCGCGATGCTCATTGTGCTCGCCTGGCACCTAGTGGATTGGCCACGAATCGGGATCGCGCGCACGGCCACCGGCGCGGACAACGCCGTGTTTTGGATTACGTTTACCGCGACCTTGTTTCTCAAGCTCGACACCGCGATCTTCGTCGGCGTGGGCATCTCGCTCGTGGCTTTTTTGCGCAAGGCCAGCATGCCGATTCTTTCCGAGTACACTTTCAACGCTACCGGCCATCTCGCCGTGATGCAGAACGAGCTGAAGCGAACCCACACGCAGATTTCCATCATCCACGTGGAGGGAGAGTTGTTCTTCGGGGCGGCGGATATTTTTCAAACACAGGTGCTCCAACTCGCCGAGAACGACGACATCAAGGTGTTCATCCTGCGCTTGAAAAACGCCCGCCATCTCGACGCCACCACCGTGATGGCGCTCCTCGAATTGCGGGAAAGCCTGCAAGGCCGGGATCGCCATCTGCTCGTCAGCGGCATCAGTTGCGATGTAGCCCGGGTGCTGAAGAACAGCGGGGCCTTGGCCAAGCTCGGGGAAGAAAACGTGTTTCCGGCCGAGGCCAATCCCACGATCAGCACCAAGCGCGCAATGGAACGGGCCCTCGAACTCCTGCCCAGCAAGAATCGCGGCGTCCGCCTGTTCTACGACCGCCCGCAAGGGTCGGCGTAGCCACGGCCCACTGCCACGCCGAAACCCCGGCGAAGGCGGGTCCGTGCCTGTGGACTTGGCGCGGGGCAGTTCACGTAGCCTCGTTTGAGGGCATAGCCCGAAAACGGGGCCTATGATGTGACACCCCATTTTCGCGTGCGACTCAAATGCGGCTCCAACTCGGCCTTCGGGCGAAAGGGATTGCCGGGGTGGGCGTCGGCCTGCCACCGCAATCAGCGAAAAAATGGGTCTCATCTCCCCAGAACTTTGGTTGACAAAGCCGATCCGACGACCTTGCTTCTGACCCTTTATGAGCCTGTTAATCGGTATTTTCACTGCCATCCTGATCTTCGTATCCATCGTTTTGGTCTTTCTTGTTCTCATGCAGAAAGCCAAATCCGACGCCGGCGTCGCCGCCATGGGCGGCGGCGGGATGGAGTCGGCCTTCGGCGCCGAAGCGGGCAATGTGCTCAGTGGGGCCACCATCAAGGCAGCCATCGCATTTTTTGTTCTTAGCTTCGGGCTTTATCTCGCCCACATCTATCAGGCCAAGCACGCCGTTGCGGTTGATAGCAAGCTGCCCACCGTCGAAGCCCCCGCTGCTTTACCAGCCGTCACGCCCGTCGCCCAACCGCTGACGCCACCTCCGAGTGCGCCCGCTAAGCCCTAACTTACCCAGCCCGGCCCGCCGCCGGGCTTTGTTTTTGACGCTGGTCACCAGCGTCGTGCTGGCCGCAACATTTTTGCCGGCGCAAACTTCCGTCCCCAACCGGCCTGCCCCGGTCTTTGTCTCCGGGGATAAAGCTGACCAAGCCGAGGGCCGTCTGGCCTTGGAGGAGTTTCGTGCTGCCGGTATCGCGGGAGCTTACTGGTTGGAATTTGATTTGCGCGTCCTGCCCCGCAAAGGGCCTGAGCGCACGATTCGCGGCCAGCTCTACGGTAGACGAAACGCGCAGGGGCCGCTCTCTCGCCTCAGTCTGGCTAGTTCCGATGGGCCGCAGTCGTGGCTGATCCAAAGCGGCCCGAACCCAGCCAGCTGGATGCAAAGTCAGGCCCAACCGACGCCGCGGGCTTTGACCGCTGCGGAATCACTGGCACCGATCAGCGGCACGGACTTGACGCTCTTCGATTTGCAGATGCCGTTTCTCTATTGGGAGGATTATGTTTTTGAAGGCGTCGCCAAGGTGCGGAGCCGGCCCGCCTATAGTTTTCTCCTTTATCCACCGGCGGATTTAGCTGCCGCCCGGCCCGATCTCGGCGCCGTCCGCGTCGCCCTCGATACGCAATTTCACGCGTTGGTTCAGGCGGAGATGCTCGATGCGAGAGGCAGCTTGCTCAAGTCCATCACCGTGCTGGATCTGAAAAAAGTCGGGGAACAGTGGCTCGTGAAATCGATCGATCTTCGCAATCGAGCCACCAAGAATAAAACACGTTTCGAAGTCACCGCCGCCGCCTTGAATCTTACTTTGCCCGCCACCGTTTTTGCGCTGGAACATTTAGGCGAGCCGACCGGGTTGCCCGAAGGCACCAAGATGGAACGTTTCTGAGTCATGCCTCATAGCCTCTCAGTCACAAAAGTTGGTCCGCTGGCTTTTCAGCTGGAAGTGGAATTTCTCGACCGGTTAACCGAACCCGTGCGCGACCAGAAAGCGAAATCCGTCAGCGATATTATTCGCACAGCGTTGGCACGATATGATTTCACCAACATGGTGGTGGTCCGCACGGCCCAAGTGCTCGTCTCCGTGCGGCTGCCGGTTGAAATTCGTCGCACCCTAAAGAAAACCGCCCGCGCCAAGCACACCAGTGTAGGCCAATTGGTGCGGACCGCAGTCGAGGCCTATTTGCCGCTGTTGGAAACGGAGACGGTCGGCCAATTGGAGATGCCGATTGTGGAGCCACCACCAACACCGCTTAAACCTTCCGCCAAATCTGGCGCTAAAACTCGCCGCCGTTCCGGCTCGAAACCCCAACCGAAGGTCGCCTCGCGGAAGCCCAAGGTCGTTTCGCCGACAAAGGCTAAGCCGGCTTCACGCCTTATGACGAGGAAGCGCAAGGGCTGACTTGCCTTCACGGCACGCGGACACTTTGATTCCGGCTCTTATGAACGCTCCTCATCCGCTCTCCGTTTGGGCTCGTAACGTTTCGCCATCACCCACGCTGGCTATTGATGCGAAAGCCAAAGCCATGTTGGCCGCCGGCGAAGATGTCTGCAGTTTCGCCGCCGGCGAACCGGATTTTGATACGCCGGAATTTATCAAGGAGGCGGCCATCGTCGCTCTCAAGGCGGGCAAAACCAAATACGCGCCCACCCCCGGCATCGAGCCGCTGCGCGTCGCCGTGGTCGAGCGCTATGCCGCCGAATACGGCTACAAGCTAACGCCCGCCCAAGTCGTCGTTTCCCCCGGCGGCAAATTTTCCTGCTATCTCGGCATTCTCTCCGTCTGTAATCCTGGTGACGAAGCGATCATTCCCGCGCCGTACTGGGTCAGTTATCCCGAGATGGTGAAACTCGCCGGCGCTGTGCCCAAGTATATTCTGTGCGACGACCAAGCCGGTTTCAAACTCACCCCCGCGCAACTCGAAGCCGCGATCACTCCAAAGACCAAGCTGCTCATTCTCTGCAGCCCGTCGAATCCCAGCGGGGCCGCCTACACCCGCGCCGAACTCGCCGCCCTCGCCGAGATCTGCGTTCGCCACAATCTTTATGTGCTCTCCGACGAGATGTACGAGCACCTCATCTATGACGGGCATCAGCCCGTGAATTTCGCGATGCTCGGGGCCGAAGTGGAAAAGCGCACGATCACCATCGCCGGTTTTTCCAAAACATATTCGATGACCGGTTGGCGCCTCGGTACGCTCGTCGCGCCTGCGCCCATCGCCAAAGCCTGCGCCGAACTGCAGAGCCAGATGTCGTCCAACGCCACCACTTTCGCCCAATACGGCGCGCTCGCCGCGCTCAAGGAGAAAGACAAAGCCGTCGCCGCGCTCACCGAGATGAAGACGGCCTTTGATCGCCGCCGGAAATTTCTGCACACGGAGTTGAACAAAATTCCCGGTGTCACCTGCCTGCTCGCCCAAGGTGCGTTTTATCTTTTCCCCAACATCTCGAGCTTCGGGCTCAAGGACGTGGATTTCTGCGCCCAGTTATTGGAGAAGGAAAAAGTCGCCGCGGTTCCCGGTTCCGCCTTCGGCGCCGAAGGGTATCTCCGACTCAGCTATGCGACGAGCGACGAGATCATCAAGAAAGGGGTCGAACGCCTCGCCCGCTTCTGCGCAACGCTGAAGAAGTAAGCGACAGCATGGCAGTTGTGGTCGGGCAAGTTCTCCGACGAGCCGATTCAGGTTTTAGCACAGGTGCCAGCGCACTACCGACCAACAAAACGGCCGCCACCTAGTGTACTGAATTATAAATACCTATTCATTACTCTGAGTCGCGAGGGCGGCGCGAGCGCGATGGATTTTTTCGAGGATGACTTTGCCTTCTGCCTTCCAAACGTAGCGTTTGGGCTCAAGATTGCGGTGCGTCAGATAGCATTCGATTGATTT
>ENA-ORBV01001491-ORBV01001491.1-microbial-mat-metagenome-genome-assembly--contig:-NODE-1491-length-51765-cov-14.288191_pt1 | contig 51765 bp, 37 predicted proteins | sample MGYA00237777_ERZ505514 | MGnify/ENA primary metagenome ERZ505514 (study PRJEB26160, sample SAMN06269048) | microbial mat metagenome | isolation source: Oligotrophic lake microbial mat | place... | reverse complement strand
GATCCGGCCACCTACAAACTTCGACAACAACTGGTGGAGCATCCCTATGGCACCATCAAACGGCAATGGGGTTTTGACCACGTGATGACCAAACGCTACCTGGAACGAGCCAGTGCAGATGTAGGATTGATCTTTACGGCCTATAACTTGAGACGATTGATGAGTATCTTTTCTCCGAGCAAGCTCAGGGAGTTGTTCAAAGCGCTACAAGGGCTCACAGGGGCTGGTTTTACCTCGTTTAGGACGCTTTGGGCGATGTGGAGGAAGAGGAAAGCGAATTGGGTCGTGCCATTGAATTATAGTTATGGTAGGCTACTGGTTGCATGAGGGAGTGGGAAAGCAAGAAATTGGAGGGGTAGATGGACAGACTGCCGTCTGGCGGCCCGCGTTTTGGCATCAAGGTCTGCACGGTGATCATGGTGTGATTACCGCATTGAGGGCAGCGATCGGGGTGAAAACCGAGAGCCTCTGTGCAGAGGGCCTTCCAGTCCATGGCTTTAATGGCTTGCGACGTTGCGGGAGCCTGGCCCAGCAGGTTGGCTTTGTTTCGGTTGCTCAGGATTCCGTAGTGGCGGATGCGGCGAAAGCCTCGCGGTAGGATGTGCAGGCAGAATCGGCGCAGAAACTCGGTTCCGTCCAAGGTCATTTCGGCAGGGCCACCATCAAGACGATAGTCTTTGTAGCGAAGGGTCACGGTCTGTTCGTCAACGGCGATCAGCCTATGGTTGCTGATGGCAGTCTTGTGGGTGTAGCGGGCCAGGTATTCGATGATGCATGCGGTACCCGGTAGGGGCTGTTTGGCATAGACCACCCAGGGCTTGTCGAAGAGCGCCTTTCGCAAGGCGGGGTCAAGGGCAGTGCCCGTCTTCTTGTTCCAAGCACTGATCAAGGCCATGAAGCGCGCCCGGAACTCAGCGCTGACGGCCTTTCCGGGAGAGAGGAACTTGCCGGAAGCGCGAGCGCCCTTCCACCGATTGCGCAAGGTCAGGCCACCGGCAGGCACCACGCAGTGCAAGTGAGGGTGCAGCATGAGCTGCTGGCCCCAGGTGTGGAGCACGGCGATCATGCCGGTCTGCGCGCCGAGAAAATCGGGATCGCAGGCCAGGGCCTGGATGGTCTGCCAGGCGGCAGCCAAGAGCATGTCGTAGAGCGCCTTTGGGTATGCGCGGCAGAGGGGTTGCAGTTGGCTGGGCAGGGTAAAGACCAGGTGAAAGCACCCGACCGGCGGCAACTCGGCGGCGCGCAGCAGGGCCCATCGCTCGCGTGCGGTGTTCTGGCACTTTGGGCAGTGGCGGTTGCGGCAGGAGTTGTAAGACAGGCGAAGGTGTCCGCAGTCTGTGCAGGCGTCGAGGTGTCCTCCGAGGGCCTGGGTTCGGCACTGGCTGATGGCGCGCAGCGTGCGCCTGTGCCAAGCTGGCAGGGGCTTATCCTGGTGAAGGGCCTCGGCAAAACGATCGACTACTTGCGCCAGTTCATGGCGCGGTCTCAGCAGGCCTCGACGTTCTTGCGATACAGGGTATCGAGCGGACTGTGTGGCAGCGACTTGCGTACCCGGGCAATGTGCAAATAGACCATGGTGGTCTCGATGCGCGAATGGCCAAGCTGCTCTTTGATGGTGAGCAGGTCTACCCCGTCTTCGAGCAAATGGGTGGCCAAGGAGTGTCGCAAGGTGTGCAGGGTCACGTCTTTGGACAGCCTGGCTTTTTTGACGGCTTGGTTCAGGACCCATTGCATGGATCGTTCAGCGAGTGGCTCACCGGGGTTCTGAAAGCAGCATGCGGTGCTTGAGCAGGGCAGGAGCGACAAATAGTCGCCGGCATTCCTCCTTGCTCAACACGGTGGGCAAGAGGTTTTTATGGGGAATGGTGGGTAGCTCCAGGCGACGGCTGTCCATGCCCAAAGTGCGGTAGGCATAGCGAAGGGCATAGACGGAGAACTTGAAGTAGCTCTCCGAAAATCGACCCTGGCGCACCAGATCATACAGGTACTGTTGCAGCTCCTCCTGGTCCACTTCGACCGGACTGCGCCCAAAGTGCAAGGCAATCTGCGCAAGGCTTCTGCCGTAGCAGGTCAGGGTGCTTGGACTTTGTCCGCTCAGGACATTCTGGCGTTGTACTTTGCCCCACAGGTCTTCAAATCCTGGAGTGCGGGCAATGGCTTGTTCCACGAGTGTGGATCCTTTCTTTCTGGCCATGACTCAAAAAGTTTTGGTGAGTAATGACCAGCTATACGAGAAAAAGGTTTCTTTAGCTACCGGAGGTTAGGTCCAACAGCGGTTTCCGAAAGCAAAAATACCGTCACGTGTTAGGGTATCGCAGTACGGGAAGCGACCAGGCTCGTCTAGGCTTCATTTTTGCCTTCGAAAGCCAGTAAACGTTATGGGTCATGCCAAAAGTTGACCAATTCGAAACTACACGCATTTTCATTAATTTATCGAAATGCAACACTATTCAGAAATAATAACCATTGACGCACAAACCCGATTCGGTAGACCGTCAATTCGTGGAATGAGAATTAGCGTTTATGACATTTTAGGTTGGTTTGCATCAGGCATGACAACTCAAGAGATTCTTGCCGACTTTCCTGAATTAACGGCAGACGATATTCAAGCGGCTCTTTCATATGCAGCGGACAGAGAACACAAAATTCTGATCGCTTCGTGAAACTTCTTTTCGACCAAAATATTTCATTTAGGGTTGTGACAAAATTAAAAGCGACTTTCCATAGAATGCGGACAAGTTCGCGAATTGAAGCTGGAGGACAAAAGTGACCGAGAAATATGGGATTTTGCTAAAAATTAGCAATATACTATCGTGACATTTGATGCTGACTTTTATGACCTTGTAACGCTTTATAGACATCCTCTAAAAGTGATTTGGCTTAGAATAGGGAATACAAAGACTGACAATTTTATTTCAATTCTTCAGTATCACTCAGACCTAATTAAAGAATTCGTTTCAGACAAAAATTATTCTGACATTGGATGCTTAGAAATAGACTAGCGAGAAAGGCACGAACCCATATCAGCACCCTTGCGTAATTGCCGTTGTTATTTTTATATTTAGCTTTCGTTTACGTATATTTTTTATCTTGGTTGAAAGATTTAATATCGCAATCGGCAACTAAGCAAGGCTTCCAACCGTCAGACTATCTAAAAACCCCCGGTTCTGTTGTAAGTATTTCGTTTATTTAAGATAGTAATTCTTCTGCTGTTACTTAACTTCGGGTCATGCAGTTTCTATCAGGCAAGCCCCGCGATCAGCTTTACTTAATTCCGACTTCTCTGGAAGAGGTCATCAGTAGCGACAATGAAGCCCGGACGCTGGATGCTTTTGTGTCCATGTTGGATTTGAAAGCTTGTGGATTTCAGTTTCCACAGGGCAAGGGCGCTAAGGGTGGTCGCCCAGCCTACCACCCTTCGGTTTTGTTGAAGCTGTATTTATACGGTTATATGAGCAGGATCCGTTCTTCCCGTGCTCTTGAACGGGAGTGCGGTAGGAACATTGAGTTGATGTGGCTTATGGAAGGCTTGGTTCCTGACCACAATACCATTGTCAATTTTCGTAAAGACAATGCTGAGCCCATCCGTGAGGTTTTTCGCAGCACAGTTCGCACGGCTGTCTACTTTAAATTGATTGGCAAAAAGTTGATTTCCGGCGATAGCACCAAACTGCGCGCCCAGAACAGCAAGAAGAACAACTACAACGAGCAGAAAATTGATCGGCACCTGAAGTACATCTGAAGGATACTCAACCAGAAGGACGCTGATTCGTTCTTGCCCAGCCAGAGCCCTAACACCTTCTTCTTCCCATCTGTCCAGAAACCAATGGCCAGGTAAATGGTCTTGTTGATCACCCGGGCGTTCTCCCGGACTTTGAAGACAACGCCGTCCATCCACACGATGCAGTAGACCAATTCCAGCGGTCTATTCTGCCAGACAGTCACATCCTGCGTTACCCGCTCAGTAATCCGGGAGATGGATGAAGTGGAAATATCAACGTTGTAGAGTTCCCGTATCTGCTCCTCTATGTCACTGACAATCATGCCTTTAGCATAAAGAGAGATGATAAGGTTCTCCAGACCATCGACAATATTCTTCCGCTTAGGAACCAGTACCGGTTAAAAAGTGCTTCGCCGGTCTCTCGGAACCTGAATCTGCGACTCTCCAAACTGATTGCGGACTTTCTTTGTTCCGTGGCGGTTACAGGCATTGTCCCCGGTTGAGTCTCCATGCTTCTCATAGCCCAGATGATTGTCCAATTCGCCCTCCAGAATCGCCTCAACACCCTGCGTCTGGAGTTGATTCAGAAAGGAGTACAGGTCATCCCCGGTCTTGAACTGCTTGAGAAAAGCGTCGCTAAATGCATCTTCCTTTTTCATAACTTTAGTGGTTGAAGTTATCCCGAAAAAGATATTTCCATAATTTTCCCAGGCCTTTGGAGGGGCCGGAAAATTCCGGAATAATTTTTCTACCACTTACACACTTCCTGGGATGCTCCCCCCAATACCCTTCAACCTATCCCTGCCGGATCTACTGCATAAACTCCGCTAACTTTCGGACTTCGGTGTGATGCGCCACCTCATCCAGTCCATGCAGCCTCCTATCCGGTTTCTGTTCGTCAGTACGGGTCTTTGCAAGCTCGCTTACTTCGGTGCTTTGATTACTCCAAACCACCCTGCGACTTGCTAATGCTTCGGGCGTTACCCCGCGCAAAAGAGACTTTCACTCTCCGGGTATTCCTTCTTTCGGAGGAACGCTTATATTCGTTGTTCGAGGCACACACAGCACCTATAAGAAATTGGCGGTTCGGTGGTTAAAAGAACCTTTGTGCTTCGTATCAAGTTTTGTGTTGGCAGACAGTTTAGTGCTTCAAAATCGCCAACTTCTTGTAGCTATAACCCTGACCGACATCGATATTACACAACTTCACAATTTATTTAAGACTACCTATTAAAGATGAATAAGAAAAACTTAAACGAAAATTACGGTACACTATCAGAAACCATAAATGAACTAGTAAAGTTAGGTTACGCACACGACTTTAACATACACGACGAGTTCATAGTGTGCCATGAGAAAAATTTTACACTATCCGCAGACGATTTTCAAATTGACAAAGTCTATCGATTTGAAGGTGATTCTGACCCTGATTACCAATCAATACTCTATGCTATTTCGTCTCTAAAGTGTGACGTTAAAGGAGTTTTAGTAAATGGTTATGGTATTTCATCGGACGAGGCCACTTCAAAAATGGTAGAAAAATTAACCACTAACAAAATGCGTAACATTATGGAGAATAAATCAAATGATGCGACACCACAACGTCCAGACGGTGAACGCATTTTAAATGCACCTTTAGTAGAAATGAATTTGAATGAGTTCATCAAACAAGTAAAATCCGAAACAACTTGGGCAGACAGTGACCGAAATTCTATTACAATTTTCAAGTCGGAAACCATGAGAATTGTTATCATTGGATTGCACGAAAATGCTGAACTAAAAACACATAAGACGAACGGACTAATAAGCGTTCAGGTATTAGAAGGCAAAATAGAATTCACGGCAGAACAACAATGCACTCAAATTGAAAAAGGACAAATGATTGTATTGCAAGAAAACATAACTCATAGTGTGAGGGCATTGACAGAAAGTTTTTTTCTGTTGACACTTGCTATGAACAACAAATAGACATTGCGAAAGAAGGGCAGCAGCTAACAGCACCTGCAAGAAATTGGCGGTTCAGTGGTTAAATGAAGCTTTGTGCTTAGTATCATGTTTTGTAGTGGCAGAAAGTTTAGTGTTTCGAAATCCGCTTTTAGGCCAGGTCCTTAAGGTATATGACTTGACCCTCTTGCCCTGAAAGGGCGCAAGGGAATGCTGTAAGACAGCTTAAAGACCGAAGGCCCTTCCCCCGAGAGCGCGGAGTCCAAGCGAAACGAATGGCCGGCAGCGGAGCAAAGAGCACTTGGAACAGGCGCTCCGGTGAAGACATTCAGAGGTTGTCTCCAAACCACCTTTTGCTGCATACCCCGGAAACGGGATTGTGGTGAGCGAAAAGGAAAAGCGGGAACGGTGATTTATGCAGGTGCGCCGAAGAGGAGCTGAACGCAAGTGAACCATTGATGAAGTCTCGCTAAAGCATAATCGATGTTGAAATGCAGTGGTTACGTTTACACCGCAGAGCAGGGTGTAGGGAGAGATCTGATGACCGGCTACACGGCACCCGGGGTTACGTTGGCAGGACCTAAAGGCAGGCTGTTTTACGGAACAATTGAAATCTGTGCCGCGGCTGTAAAATCGAGAGAGGAGGCGGCATTTCCCGGGAGGGAAACAGGCACAGGCGGCAGACTGGGTCGTAGTAGTGAGGAAGCTCCTGTAATGGGAGTGGAGCGAGGGGACCGGCTTGTTTAGTTTCAGAGGAGTCTACAACCAGCGATGGGATGATAGACTATTATGAGACAAAATCGCAACCAATCACGGGAGTGATGGTCCGGCGGGCGTACCAGAAAGAGCAAGCGAACTAGTATAGCAGTAGTATAGGCGCGATGAGCTGGTCGTATTTAGATGCGAACCGGAACCGCAAACTTTACAAGCTGTGGAATCGCCTGACGTCGGGCAGCTACTTTCCCAAGCCAGTCAAGGCCGTAGCGATCCCGAAGAGGGACGGCTGTACCCGGAAGCTGGGTGTGCTGACTCTGCTGGATTGCATCGCCCGGCAGGTGGTTCGTGATGTTTTGGAGCGGCACCTAGCGCCGATCTTTCACGCCACTTCGTTTGGTTATCGTCCGGGCCGAAGTGCCCACGATGCGGTTCGTCAATCGGGCCGCAACGTGTTCAAACACGACTTTGCCATTGACCTGGACATCGAGCGTTTCTTCGACACGATCGACCACAAACTGCTGCTGAAAGCCCTTGGACAATACTGCCCCCACGGCTGGGTCAGGCTGTGTGTTGAGCGTTGGCTGAAGGCTGGGTTGATGGCTGCGGACCACTTCCACCAAACGAAAGCGGGCACTCCGCAAAGAGGCGTAATCAGTCCGCTGTTTGCCAACCTGTTTTTGCAGGCGGCTTTTGACGCGTGGATGGCGCGCGAACATCCCGAAAAGCCGTTTGAACGCTATGCGGATGATGTGGTGGTGCACTGCAAGACGGAAAAGCACGCCAAATTCGTACTGTGGAGCATCGAGCAACGCCTGCGCACCTGCAAGTTGACACTGCACTCTGGCAAGACCAAGATTGTTAATCTCCGGGGAAGGGCCATGGCGCGCTACCCCAAATAGTAAGATTTTCTGGGCTTTACGATCAAGCCCTGCTTGCGTATCCTTAAGGGCAAAGCGACAGTCATGCCAAGTACGTTCGTGAGCAGCAAGTCAAAAGCGAGCATTCTGGAGAAGTTTCGAAAGCTAAACATCCACAAATGGCGCAAGCCGCTGGAGGAACTAGCACAGGCCCTCAATCCGGTGATCCTGAATGCTTCCCCGACAACAGCTACGTTTAAAAGTAGTAAATTCGGAGTAAGACCATCAAAAAGAGCAGATTTACTGAGACGTAAATCGTCGAGATCCTGCGGATGCATGAAAAGGGTTTATCGGTAGCCGACATTTGCCGGGATCACGGCATCAGCCAACCGACTTTTTACAACTGGCAACGCAAGTACGGGGGCATGGAAGCCAACGAACTCAAGCGGCTCAAAGAGATGGAACTTGAGCTGAGCCAGTTTAAACGGATTGTAGCCGACCTGACCTTACAAAACGTGGTGTTGAAGGAGGCTTTAGGAAAAAAGGATTAGGGCCTGACGTACGGCGACGGCTGGTGGCTCACGCCCGTGAACATCACGCAATGTCCCTTCGTCAGGCCTGTAAAACCTTCTCCTTAAGTACTTCATCGTTCCGATATCAAGCCAAGAAAAAGCCGTTCGAATGCTACGCGGACGATGTGGTGGTGCCCTGCAAGACTGAAATGCAGGCCAAATTTGTGCTGCGGAGCATCAAGCATCGCCTGCGCACCTGCAAGTTGACGCTGCACCCTAACAAGACCAAGATTGTTAATCTCCGGGGAAGGGCCATGGTGCGCTACCCTAAGAAGTACCATTTTCTGGGCTTTGCGAACAAGCCCTGCCTGCGTAAGATCCAGGGCAAAGCAACAGTCATGCCTGGGACTTTCGCGAGCAGCGAGGGCAATTTGGCTAAGGTCCGAAAGCCGAATATCCACAAGTTGCGCAAGCCTTTGGAGGAAGTAGCCGCGGCGCTTAATCCGGTGATCCGGCGGGTGCTGAACTACTTCCGCGCTTCCTGGGACGGTCTGATACGCTGCGTGTGGAAGCAGCTCAATCATCTCCTGCTCAAATGGGCGAAGTGAAAGAAGGGCCTGCTCAAGATGTGGGCGGTCCATTGGCTGCGTGGTCTTTTTCGACAACATCCTACCTTATTCGTCCATTGGAAATTGGTTGATCCATGAGTACATTTAACTCACGCGATTTATGAACAGGGAGAGCCGCGTGAAGGGAGACTTTCTGTCAACGCTTTGGTGCACGGTTCTGTGGATACCTTCCGGTGAGATTCCGGGGGGTGACACAACCGGGCGCAATGGTCACTCCGCTCCGATTTACCGTTACTGCTAACACCAACAGACAAATCCCATCAAAATAATTCTTACTTTTATAAAAGAAAATTTGGACACAAATGAAGAATATTTTTCTTGCTGATGACGACGCTGATGACCGAATGTTCTTTGGAGATGCTCTAAAGCAAGTAACCATCCTAACACAACTCACACTTTCAAACGATGGTTTAGAATTGATGCATAATCTTGAAACAGTAATCCCTGATGTCATTTTCCTTGACCTTAATATGCCGCGCAAAAACGGGTTTCAATGTTTGGAGGAAATCAGGAATACGCCCCAGTTAAAGGACATTCCAATTGTTATATTTTCAACCACAGCCAATGATGATGCAGTGAATAAAGCGCACCAGCTTGGTGCAAATTATTATATCTGCAAGCCTCATTCGTTTGAGCTTTTGGTAAAAGCAATTGAAACGGCATTGACTCTAGTAATGTGGCCAAAACCTCAACCACCTAGAGAAAATTTTATTTTAACGATTTCCTGACGAATATATAAATGACAGAAGACAAATTAGCTACAGCTATCAAAGAACTTGCTTTTCAAAATGAGGAGAAAGAAAAGCGGGCAGCAGAGCTGATTATTGCAAACAAAGAACTTGCTTTTCAGAATGACGAAAAAGAGAAACGGGCAGTAGAATTAATCATTGCAAACAAAGAACTTGCTTTTCAGAATGACGAAAAAGAAAAACGGGCAGTAGAATTAATCATTGCAAACAAAGAACTTGCTTTTCAGAATGACGAAAAAGAAAAACGAGCAGCAGAGCTGATCATTGCAAACAAAGAACTTACTTTTCAAAATGATGAAAAAGAAAAACGGGCAGCCGAATTAATTATTGCAAACGAAGAACTTCTTTTTCAAAATGATGAAAAAGAAAAACGGGCAGCCGAGTTAATTATTGCAAACGAAGAACTTCTTTTTCAAAATGATGAAAAAGAAAAACGGTCAGCCGAATTAATTATTGCTAATAAAGAATTAGCATTTCAGAATGATGAAAAGAAAAAAAGAGTTAATGAAAATAAAGAACTTGAAGTAATTAGCAATGCTGTAAAACAGACTTCACTATATTCAAGAAGTTTGATAGAAGCATCGCTGGATCCGCTTGTTACTATTTCTCCCGAAGGGAAAATTACGGATGTAAATGAAGCATCAGTAAAGGTGACTGGTGTACCAAGGTTAAAACTAATTGGAACTGACTTTTCTGATTATTTTACCGAACCACAAAAAGCCCGTGAAGGATATAAGCAGGTTTTTGAAAAAGAATTTGTTTCAGATTATCCGCTAACCATTCAACATAAAAACGGCACATTAACAGATGTTTTATACAACGCATCTCTTTATAATGATGAAAATGGAAATGTATTGGGAGTTTTTGCAGCTGCCAGAGATATTACTGCACAAAAAGCAGAAGAGCTAAAATTAGCAAACAAAGAACTTATTTTACAAAATAAAGTGAGAGAACAGCAGGCTGCAGTTTTGAAGATTGCCAATATTGAACTTGCTTTTCAAAATGAAGAGAAAGAAAAGCGGGCAGCAGAGCTGATCACTGCAAACAAAGAACTTGCTTTTCAAAATGAAGAGAAAGAAAAGCGGGCAGCAGAGCTGATCATTGCAAACAAAGAACTTGCTTTTCAAAATGACGAGAGAGAAAAACGGGCAGCAGAGCTGATTATTGCAAACAAAGAACTTGCTTTTCAGAATGACGAAAAAGAAAAACGGGCAGCAGAATTAATCATTGCTAACAAAGAACTTGCTTTTCAGAATGACGAGAAAGAAAAACGAGCAGCAGAGCTAATCATTGCAAACAAAGAACTTACTTTTCAAAATGACGAGAAAGAAAAACGAGCAGCCGAATTAATTATTGCAAACAAAGAACTTCTTTTTCAAAATGACGAAAAAGAGAAACGAGCAGCAGAGTTAATCATTGCAAACAAAGAACTTGCTTTTCAGAATGACGAGAAAGAAAAACGGGCTGCAGAGCTAATCATTGCCAATAAAGAATTAGAATCATTCAACTATATATCCAGTCACGACTTACAAGAGCCATTACGAAAAATTCAAATGTTCTCTACCTGTCTTGTTACTGATGAAGCTCAAAACTTATCTGACAAAGGCAATGAGTATGTGCTGAGAATTGGAGATGCAGCCAACCGAATGCGAACTCTCATCGATGATTTACTCGCCTATTCCCGCACAACTACATCAGAGCGAAAATTTGAAACCACCAGCCTCACCCCGATAGTAGAAGCAGTAATAAATGGTTTCAAAGAAATTATTTCTGAAAAAAATGCAACCATTGAATCACACGTCATGTGTGATGCTCATATTATTCCTTTTCAGTTTTACCAATTAATGCACAATCTCATTGGCAACGCACTCAAATTCTCAAATCCTGATAGACCACCGCACATAGTAATAAATAGTAGAAATATCGAAGGAAGCAAATTTAAAGATGAAAAAATATTACTCAATAAAAAATACTGTCACATTACTGTAACTGACAATGGCATTGGCTTTGCGCCACAATATAAAGACCACATTTTTGAAATATTTAAACGCCTTCACGACAAGGAAAAAGTATCAGGCACAGGTATAGGACTTACCATAGTAAAAAAAATTGTAGAGAATCACAATGGAGTAATTAAAGCAAAAGGAGAATTAAATCAAGGTGCATCATTTGATATTTATATCCCTTCAGCTTGACAACTGTGAAAGTGAATCCTTATGAACAAAGTGTGCAAACATCAAGCAGAGGTGCATTCTGGCGAGAACAACACATGCGCATAACACCTAACGGTTAAACGAATGCGCAGGCGTTCGATTTGAGCCCATGTTGAACGAACCCGGGTGCATGCGTCGAGGTGACTTGGGTTCGGCAATGGCTGATGGCGCGCAGGGTGGGTCTGTGCCAAGCCGGCAGGGGCTTTTACCGGATAAGGGCCTCGGCAAAACTATCGACTACCTGCTTCAGTTCATGGCCCGGTCGCATCAATGGCTTTCAATTCCGGCGAGCCGGCCTCTTTCATGCGCAAACCGGAGCTGTACATGAAGGTGATCGGAATGCGGAGCTTGAGCAGGGAAGGAGCGACAAACAGGTGCCGGCATTCATCTTTACTCAACACGGCGGGCAACAGGTTTTTATGGGGAATTGCCGATAGTTTCCGGCGACGACTGTCCAATCCTAAAGTGCAGTAGGCATAGACAGAGAACTTGAAGTAACTCTCGGAAAAGCGATCTTGGCGCACCAGATCATGGAGGTACTGTTGCAGCTCCTCCTGGTCTACTTCGACCGGACTGCGCCCAAAATGCAGAGCAATATGCGGAAGCCTCCTGCAATAGCAGGTAAGTGTGCTTGGACTTAGTCTGCTCAGTGCATTGGTTGCCATCATGCTGGGTGATCCTGAAACGCTCTCCGAAGATTGTGCAAAAATGCTCCAAAGAGGCGTAGGCCTATGGCAGGACATTCCGCTTTGTTTCTGCGGTTCCTTTCTTATGAACAATAAAAAGATTTCGAGAGAATTTGGCATGGAATTCTCTTCGCTGAATCATAACATTAGTCAAACGGTTCTTTACTACCGGACAAAGAGCTGGCCGGACCTAAGTGCTGGGTTGCTTTGATGAGGGCTGTAAGGCTGCTCCAAAGTATGGTCTACTGCATATTTCGAAGTAAAGTGAGCCACGCATTTCGGAGCAAAGTGAACCACTTGACGAGTCTGCTAAGTATAGTGTTGATCCATGTTGCCCCGCTATTCGGGCTGGATGTATCGCTGCTTCGAAATCTGGCCCTAATAGCTTGTATTCTCATAGTATATTATTATATATTAATATGCTTGCCCAGGACGGCGGATAATTTCCCCTTTATCCTTGTTTGAGGGGCGCTTGGCCGCCAAAGTTGATAGGCCATTGTAATTTGACACTTTTGTCTTAAAATCCGTTTTTAGGGTGAAACTTTGCTCAGGATCTCAGTGAAACTTGGTCCGTATTCAGCTATGGAACAAGGTGATATTGATAGAATCATTGAAATGGCATGGGAGGACAGAACACCATTCGAAGCTATAAAAGCACAATTTGGGTTTTCTGAGGCTGATGTAATTGGGCTTATGCGTAGAGAGTTGAAGCGTACTAGTTTTTACATGTGGAGAAAACGAGTAAATAGTAGCATTAGTCAAAAACACGACAAGAAAAGGGGATTCTGATAGGGTTAGCCAACAGATTGTGGTGGCCCGTCAGGGCATTGAAGCCGCCCCCATAAACGCTGCTTTTGAACGCTGCATATTATTACAGTCACCTCAGAAAGCTCTTTAAACAAACCAGCTTGGTGTTTGTTATCTTCGTATTCGCTTGAGGCAGTATGGTTTCGCATACGGTCTTGGCCACTGTAGAACAGAACTATACACAATGCTTTAGCTAAAGCCAGCCGTTAGCGGGTAGCGATTTGCTAAGTCCATTACAGAACGGTGAGCACCTTACTCAACAATCAACCAATTGGTGAATGCCATGTAGCGTATGATTTTCTCTTTATAGGGTTAGGTGCAAGCAACAGTTTAATTCTGTTGGCCCTACTAAGGCAAAAGATTCTTGAAGGTAAACGGGTTGCTATTGTTGAGACTGAGAAAAAGAACAAGAATGACAAGACCTATTGCTTCTGGGCGGGTCCAGATGAGCCCATTGTTAAGGATTTGGCTTCTATTATTTCGCATCAGTATCATACCATTGTAGTTAATCAGACATTGCCACAGAGCATTAAATCTAATCAATATTATTACATAAGAAGCATTGATTTGTATGATTTTACGCTCAGATCTTCTGTCAACGCCGGAATTCCTGTGTTTAGAGATCAGGTGGAGGATGTTTTGTGTGAGAACGGTCTATGTACTGTTTTCTCCGCTAAAAACAGGTACGTGGCCGAGCATGTTTTTGATAGCAGACCGCCGTCACCCAAGCTTTTAGGAGCTGATGATATTTATTTACATCAATCATTTCATGGTTTTCATATCCGCTGCAGGGGGGATGTTTTTCAGGAACACACCTTTGAAATGATGAATTTTAATGTGGAGCAGAGCGACTTTACTCAGTTCATTTATATTTTGCCATTTTCACCACACGAAGCATTGGTTGAGTTAACTCGGTTTGGATCGCAGAAAATTGATACAGACTATGCAGTAGCCACCCTGGAAGCTTTCATTAAGAGGGATTTCGGTGATTATGAAATTATTTCAAAGGAATCTGGTTGCATACCGATGACAACCTTTATCAATCATCACAATACTGCGTCGGGTATTTTAAACACAGGTGCTGCCGCAAATTTAATTAAGCCCAGTACGGGATACGGGTTTAAAAAAATGTACGCCTTTTCAGAAAAGGTAAGTGGAAGGATAACGAAAAATAATTATGATCAGTTTAATCAAATTGCTCTTGATTCAAAGACCCGTTTCAGATTCTATGACCACCTTTTACTCCTAATTCTGTTGCATTGGCCAAAGCACGGAAAGAAGATATTTGCTCAACTGTTCAAGAGTCAGGACATTTTAACTATTTTTTCATTTCTGGATGAAAAAACCAGTCTCCGTCAGGAGGTGCGAATCTTTGCCTCATTACCGACTGCTATTTTTGTTAGAAGTTTATTTGCATACAGTAAAAAATATACTCGATATGCTGTGGCATTGAGCAGCGTGATAATTTATTTTATTACCTCGCTCTATAGCAGTTTGTTGTCAGAGTATATAAGCTACGGCTTAGTGATTGCAGGGCTAATATTAGTGGGCATACCCCATGGAGCACTGGATCACCTTTTGCAAAACGACAGGAAGGTCCCTATGCTCCGATTTCTTTTCAAGTACCTATTGATTGTGGCTCTTTTTTTTACGCTATGGCAGTTTTATCCTCTAATTTCTCTAGTGATATTTGTATTGTATTCATCATTTCACTTTGGTGAGTCTGAATTCAAAGAGGCCGGAGCTTCAGTTGCCTCGGGTATTGAAAAGATTAAGGCCTTCCTATTAGGATTTGCTATTCTGTTTTTTATCATCGGTACTCATTTAGGTGAGTCCATGGACATAATCTCGAGTATCCACGGATTGGAGTATCTGGGATTGTATCGCCATGCTGTGTTGCCTTACGGTTTCTTAATTTCGATTGCATCTTTTATGTATATAATGTATTACTCTATTTTGCAAAAAAGACCGTCTAACTGGGGATTACTGTTACTATTGATTCTTGGAATTAAGGTGCCACTCTTGCTATCCTTTGCCTTGTACTTTATCATTCAGCACAGCTGTAGTGCATGGAAGCATTTGAAAAGTGGATTGAACATGGGTTCTATTGAATTATATAAAGAGGCATTGCCTTACACACTTGCGGCTACAGTATTATTAGGTGTGTTTTTAAGCAGCGGTTTAGCGCAAGTTTTGAATTCAGAAGGGCTGTTAGCTGTCTTTTTTGTGTTCTTAGCCTGCATCAGCCTTCCCCACTCCCTATTGATGCATGGTTTTTATAGTAAGAGCAAGTAAGCGAGTAAGTGGCTGGTCTGGCTTGCCTTTATAACCGCTTCAATGATTTTCATCTAGATTTCCTCAACAGCTTGAGGATCATAAATAAATAGGGTTGTTTTTATTTATTGTAAAATATAAATAGATGTACTTTAAGGCTATTCATGATTTTACTTACACCGCTGTTGAGTGTTCGGTTTTACCTTGACCGCTGCAAGCTGCAGGGCATGGTGCCTTGCAACGACAAACTGGAGGAGCCGCTGGCCGGCTCACTTTACTTCGAAATGGGTGGCTCACATTGGACCGAATTATGCATACTACGACGCCACTCGCAAAAAGCAGGTTTCCGGACACACGCTGCGTAACTTCCAGGGCGGACAGTAGACCGACGCTATTGGCGGAGTTCAAAGCCTGGATCGTCCAGAAAGTGCAGAGAATGGGTCACCAAAGTCCGATTGATTACGCCCTGAGCAATGCCATGAGGGACTGGTAAGAGCTTCGCGTCTACACTATAGATGGCTGCCTGATGATCGAAAACAACCTGGTAGAAAACCGGATCCGCCCCATCGCTATTGGCCTTAAGAACTACTTGTTCATGGGCTACCATGAAGGCTCGCGGCACAGCGCCATGCACTACTTACTGCCTTAGCAGAGCGCTCAATGGCATCGACTCCGAGGAGTGCCTGCTCGATGTGATAAAACGCCTTCCAGATACCAAGCACCCGAATTGCACTCTTTGCTGCCTGGTAACTGGACGCCAGCTGCGGCTTAAGCTTTTGCCGGAACTGGGCTAGACGGGGTTTAGCTAAGGCTTACTCTAGGTCGGCTTGATGCCTTGCGTGCGAAACCAGTTCAACCACATCCTGCTCAAATAGGCGAAATGGGATAGGGGCCTGGACAAATGCGCCTCAGTTCGCTGGTTGAAACTTTAGTACAGGCAACATCAGGGTCTATTTGAACACTGGAAATTGGTGCAACCATGACTACATTCATAGCGACGAAGAACATGAAGAACAGAGTGAGGAGAGAGAGCATCGCACGGTTCTCTGAAAAGATAGGGGTGGAATTTCCCGGCCATAGCCAATAATAAGCATCCCTATTGAAAAACGTACAAACATGGAATAATGAAATAATGAAATAGATTGAAATATATAACACGGACAGTTTGGATTTTATCGTTGGTCAGTTTATTCACTGACACAGCGAGCGAAATGCTGTATCCAATTATGCCGATTTACTTAAAGACAATTGGTTTTTCAATAGTGCTTATCGGAATACTGGAAGGCGTTGCAGAAGCAACAGCAGGTTTGAGCAAAGGCTATTTTGGAAAACTCTCTGACACTTCCGGTAGAAGAGTTCCATTTGTTCAAATTGGTTACGCTTTAAGCACTATTTCCAAGCCTCTGATGGCAATTTTCATTTACCCACTTTGGATTTTCTTTGCTCGTACCATTGACCGTTTTGGAAAAGGAATTAGAACTGGAGCACGGGACGCCATACTTTCAGACGAAGCAACCTCCGAAACAAAAGGTAGGGTTTTTGGGTTTCATCGTTCAATGGACACTTTGGGTGCGGTGATTGGGCCTTCTTTGGCTTTGATTTATTTGTATTATTTCCCACAGGACTACAAAACACTCTTTTTTATTGCCTTTATTCCAGGACTTTTTGCTGTTTTGGCTTCATTTTTATTGAAAGACAAAAATGCCAATAACATCAGGCCAAAAGTATCAGGGTCTTTTTTTTCGTTTCTTAATTATTGGAAGATAAGTCCTAGAGAATATAAAAAGTTGGTAATTGGACTTCTTGCTTTTGCAATTTTCAATAGTTCGGACGTTTTCCTTTTACTCAAAGCGAAACAGTCTGGGCTTGACGACACTATGGTAATTGGTGTGTATATATTTTATAATCTTGTTTACGCTTTATCTGCCTTTCCTATTGGAATTATCGCAGACAAAGTAGGCCTGAAAACCATTTTTTTAATTGGACTTTTAGCATTTTCAATTGTGTATTTTGGTATGGCAGTCAATACAAATCTTTACCTGTTTTTCGTACTGTTTTTTCTTTATGGTCTTTATGCTTCTGCAACAGAGGGAATTGCAAAGGCGTGGATTACAAATATTATTGATAAGAAAGACACGGCAACAGCAATCGGAACATTTTCAGGTCTTCAAAGTATTTGCACAATGTTAGCCAGTTCATTTGCAGGAATAATTTGGTTTCAATTCGGCGCTACAGCGACTTTTTTTATAACTGCAATTACCACTTTAATTGTATTTATATATATATTAACAATTTCTAATCCTGGAACCGCGAGAAATGGAGCAAACTAGTTCAACAATGAAATGACAGGCAGGTGAAATCCTGATGGTCTCTTGCCTCCAAAGAGCGAAGAGTTTAAGCAAAAGGAATTGCTGACATTGGGTGCAGAAAGTGTCATCGGATCCGGCCTTCCGGAGGGGATAGTTAGCGACTGTCTCCTTGATTTAGTGATTTTATTGTTATCACTGCTTCGATTTTTTAGGATGGTTGCGAATGCTCCATTTCTTTTTTCAAATCATGCTGCTCATGAGCTTCATCTATAGAATGTGATTGCTGCAAACTTTCTTCCTTCTTTGTGAATTCGCTGAGCTTGCTATAATATTTTTGTATCACTTTTAATTCATCCTCTGTCATGCTTTCTACATCAACCAGTCTGTTACTCGCAAACTTATGAGCAGCTACAAGTTCATTCAGTTTTAATTGTATAGCAAGTGAGTCTTTGTTTTGTGCTTTCTGAATCAAGAATACCATAAGAAAAGTTATTATTGTAGTGCCTGTATTAATTACCAATTGCCAGTTTTCAGAATAATGAAATACAGGACCTATGAGTGCCCATATCAACACTATACTCAATGCACCGATAAATGCGGGAGTGCTGCCAGTTGCTTTGGTAATTTTTAATGCAAATTTTTCAAACTTAATCACTTGTGTTTTCGTTTTTTCTTTTTCCATTGTTTTTGATTTTACAATCAATCAAAGCTACTCATTTGTAGATTTGCGTTCCATAACAGAGCTAAATAATGTAACGTATTCCACCACTTTTGTAACACTTTGCCCATGGAGGCAACTGTACTGTGCCTGGCAATTTTAAAACTCAATGGTTGCTAGCATCTTTCAAGCAACCTACTTTGATTAAAAAAGGAATTTTTCAAGATTGGGGTCAGAGAGCTTCGTTACACGCGTCAATTGGAAGCAGAGAACCAGACAACATAGTGCGTTTATGATCTTGTAATAATGCGTAAACACGCTTTGGTCTTGGCATGGATTTGGCGGACAACTAAAGCAATAGCGGTAGGCTCATTTGGTAGGAATTTAGTAGGCTCATTTGCTAGGAATTTCGTAGACTCATTTGGTAGGAATTTCCTTGAGAGAATATTTTAAATTTATTAGAAATAGCTTAGCATAAAAAGAGTTGCCAACTCGCGCTCAGTTTGATAATCTTCTTAAATTTGTTTCATAGGAATTAAAATTATTTCCTTTCACACAGTTCCCATCAGAATCAAGGTCAATTTGAATGTTTATATAAAATATATAAAGTGATATAAGTTTCGCTTAGCAATTATCAAAAATAGGTGGATTCGGCACGAAGGAGGGAAGATAAATTTAGAACTAACTTAGGAGTATTGCGGGGAATCTTCCTACATGGCTGTTGTATCATTGCAAGTGTGATCATCGCATGAAACAAAACAAACTTTAATTCATACCGATTGATTTGAACGCTGATGGGCAGGTCTGCGTAAGATTCCGTCGGGATGCCTTCATTTGCAGCTTCGACCAGGATGGACTTTATGAACAGGCTGGTCCTAATGGCATCGTGTATCTGGAGAAGCTCAGGCAACGTCAGGCCAAATTTCCTGATGGTTACGTTCACGTCTGGCAAGGGGGCAAGATTATAGGTCAAATGGAAATGCAAATCGTTGAAGAGCCTCCAATTGGTTATGTGAATCTGTTTTACCTTGTTCCGGAAATGCGCAGCAGTGTTGTAGCACATGCTCTTCATGCTTACGCGATGGCATTTTGTGCAGGACAGCATGTTCAACCGGCACGGCTAAGCGTCAGCCCGACAAATCAGCGTGCCATTTCCTTTTACCAGATACATGGCTGGTGCGACATGGGTCCTCGGCCAGAAAAGGAAGAGGTGAATTTGATGGAGTGTGTCGTGCCAGAACTGCTTGATGATAATTAGGGGTGAATTTAAGCATATGAAAATATACGGTTAAGTATTAATAAAAGTATATAATATCACATTAAATTATGCAAGAATCATTTTTTCTGCATTAATGGTCACACAGGTTTAACCTGCTTCTCTTTACTTGGTAGGACGAAAGGAAATGTCTTAAGGCAGTTGCGAGACAGCCGGCCCCTTTCCCCAGAAAGTGAGGAGTTCAGGTGTGTTGAATAGTCAATATTGGCCGATGTAAGGGTCCACAGACCAGACCTATTAAGAATACTTTTAAAGGTTGTCTTAGACTTACAGTTCCAAATACTATGGCAACCCCAAGTGGAGATTGAGACGACATTTGATTCTACTTCGTTTTTAGTTAATGACTCTATTTATGTTGATGCGTCTTGCAGTGAAAACGTCGAAGAGTATTTATGGGAACTAGCAGAGGGGTTATCGATGCTAGGCAATGGAACTTCCGCATCAGAGAGCTTCATAATTCAGCCTCTACCCGGAGCTCTAGCAAGATCAATAAATTTAACTGTATCGAATGCTAAATCTTCGCGTAACCATGCTGAATTTGTAATTGTTTTTAGTTTATATTCTTGATCTAATAAACATTACAAACCATATCTTTATGGGCTTCTACGTACGCAATGCCCTGAACCAGCCTAACTACCCCTTAGATGCCGTGCTTACAGCCACGGCCATTTCGACCTGAACTTTGCCATTGCTTATGGGCCTTTCGAACTTGCGCCGAGGTTGGAATCAATGCACAATCTGCAAAGGCTGGGACCCACGTTCCACGGTTTCGGTAGAATGCCAGGTGAACCAGTACAAGCCTTCCGGTAGCGCGCGAACATCGATATCGGCAGCCCCTTCAAATTGCCCTTGAAGCACCATACGACCCAGTGGATCAAGTAGCTGCCAGTTCAGGATGCCTGGATTGGCAGGGGAGTGAGACTGGCCAAAATGTTGCACCTTGACCTGATTTGCAGCCGGATTGGGTTGTAGTTGAATAGCCCATGCATTTGCACTGCCATTTGCCCAGGCACCCGAAAAACGCAACGTCGGAATGGCGATGGTCTGGATGGCGCTGCTGTCTCCGGCACCGGTGATGTAGCAGGTGGGCTGCACAAACCATTCAAACGTGGAGCCGGGTGTGAGTCTTGAGGTTGGAATCCGAACTGTTGGATGCAAGAATGTTTTTGATTGGAAGTAAGCAGCACCGAGCGGTTTAAAGTATAGTTGGTAGCGCTGCACATTTTGTACCGGATCCCAGGACAATAGCAAAGAATCCGGCCAATAGAGGGCGGTTGTGAGCGTGTCGGGGGCTGGACAATTGGCGAACGAAGTATAGATCATTGGCCGGGAGTCCTGGCTGAGCGTGCTGTCCTGGCAGAAGGCGCGAACCTTCCAGAAATAGGTTGAATTGGGAGCCAGCAATTCGTTTGGAACCAACTGGTTGGTAGTAGTGGCCTGGAAAAAATTGGCCGTTGCACTGTCGGCATTCCGCCACGAAACCTGGTATCCTTGGGCGCAGGCGGCGGGATACCAACGTAGACCAACCTTGTCTTTAAGAGTGCCTTGCTCCAACCCGGTAGGTGGAAAGCAGGAAGTGCCCGTTTCTACTGGTTCCACCAATACCATATACTGATCGGCGGGCAGGTCGAATTCTGCCTGGCGGATACCGGAAGGCCAACGCACGATCAGGCTGTCCACAAACAAGTTCGGCCCCAGGCCAAAATGAATGGTACTTTCGTTCTGCGCAAAGCGGTGCATGCCGCCGTCAGCCACGCGCAACTGCGCCCTTCCCCCGGCAAATAAAGTCAGCACAGCACCGATGCCGTCGCGATTGCTCACGGTGCCTTCCAGATCAAACCCTATCCAGTGGTTAGCGTTGCCTGCATTGCGGAACAGCTCGTAAGGCCCGGGCGTTTCGTTGCCAAGCCCGCGTCCCTGTTCCACAAATAGATCCAGAAAACCATTGCGGTCATAATCAGCGGTACTGGTAGGACCCGCCGCACCGAGAGAACTGCCTGGCGCACCAGCGCTCCCGGGAACAAGCACAAAGGTGCCATCACCTTGGTTATCCCAAACTTCATTGGGCATATTGCCATCACCCAAACCCGTGGAGAGGTAAATATCCAGGTCCATGTCGTTATCGAAATCGCCCGCAACCACGCCTATGGACGTGTTGGGCGCTCCAAGACCGGATGCATCGGTAACATCCGCGAATCCTGCTGCCGTATTTGCCAGCAAACGGTCGGGGAACGTAGTGAAAATGGAGTCAAAGTTGGTGGTGCTAAGGATTTTGGCTTGCCGGGTGGTGAAAATGGAGATCAGCCCAAAGAACGTTTTGACGTCACTATTGAAGTTGACCGTCCAGGCGCTTTTCGCCGGGCTGTACCCGATGTACATTTTTTTCTCCGCGCCGGGAGTATAGGGCGCCAGACCGTGATTGATTGTGTCGGAGGCCAAGAGGAAAAATGCCTCTTCGTTATCAGGCAAATAGCCTTCGGAACCAATGGCAATGGCACCGGGAGGAAAAAGAAATGGAATGCCCGGTATAATATAAACGGAGTCACTGTTTACCCGAAAGGTGAAATTGTGGTCATTGCTGGCTGGCCGCAGGGATGCTTTGGTCTGAAAGCGATAAGGGTGAGTTAGTTTAGGAATGGAAACCGTGATGAGCGAATCTGTCAATACGGGATAGAAGTTCCCGCCCGCATATCCGGGCAGAGGCGCCACTTGAACATCAAAGCGAATGACTGTGCCGTCGCAATTCTCGAAGGAATCGCAATAGGTGACATACACCGAATCCAGACCCTGATAACCTGGGTTGGGTGTGTATTCCAATATTCCATTGCTGCCCACCAATGCCTCGCCATGGCTGGGGTCTTGGGCTGCCGTAACCGTAGTAGGATTAATGAGATTAATGCCAAAAAATACCTGATAATTGGTGCGAAAGTTACTGGTTACGATGCTCTGGCCAGGGTCATTGCGAACGAAGTATAGGTCGGGCAATAAATCACCATTGAAATCGCCGGAGATGGCTTCGACTGTCTTCTCAACGTCAACCGAACCCGATAGCTCCAAAGGCAAACAGCCCGTTTGATACCAGAAATTTCTGGTCGAGGTAATAATGGTAGCATTGAGCTGCCCGTCGCCATCCAAGTCAGCCAGGAAACCCAGAGGCGTGCTAAGCTCATCCAGATTGTCGTTTTCAAAGTCGCTGAGATTGTAATACCCTGAATCCGTTTGGATGGACATGGTAGTGGACGGCAGGTCAGGCGCAATGGCAATGCCCGCCGTATGGATCACATCCAGCAATCCATCGCGGTTCTGGTCAATGAACAGCGGCGTTCGTCCCTCCAAAAAAGGCACATCGAGACCAGCTTTCACAGCGGCCTCCGTGAAGGCACCACCACCCTGATTAATTAGAAAGAAGTTCCGTTTTGTGCGGCCAGTCTCTACGAGTAAATCCTGGTCGCCATCGTTGTCAAAATCAAACCAACCGCTGCCATGCATATCCGGCGCACGGGTCCGAAACGGCACTTGCCGCTGCTGAAAAGTGCCATTACCCAGATTGTAATAAAAGTACGGCTCATTGTTGTCCTGCAGCCGATAGTGATTGGAAACAAACAAATCAGGCAGCCCGTCGCCATTAATATCTCCCCACGAATGACCCCAGGTAAGCTCAAACTGCGACAGTCCGGCCTCCACACTGACATTGATAAATTGAGCGGTATTTATCTGAGCCTGCAAAATCTGCATTGGGGCCAATATGGCCATCAAAAGTGAGAAACGATGCATGGCATTGATTTTAAAGCGGCAACGGGAGGCGTGTGCTCTGCCAGAAAGCGCACGGGTGTAGGCTGGCTTCAAGTTAGTGAAAACGAGGGAATGACGCTAAAATTTTGGTGAGTAATGACTACCCATGTTCCGTTTCCCAGCAAGGTAGATTACACCGCTATGCAATTGGCCCCCGATAAGATAATGTGTGGACTGTGTAACATTATTCAAAAATTGTGTAATGTTTTATCCTTGGGTGAGTATTAACTTTTGTAGCTATCATAATGTAAATTTTTAAGTCATAATAAGAATGAAGGAAAATCAGAATGGCAAGTTCAATCAGCAAACTGAAAGCAAGCCAAACCAGCCACTGGCCGATAATAGTCAGGCTCTCCTTAACGATGGATCAAACAGTAGCTCTCAGGTTCAGAAGGAGGTAGAAGAAAATGCGACTTTTCAAAGAAGACCGCAATTTCGGCTCAATGAAAACCGCAGGAAGAGGTACATCTGATTGTGCATTAAAATCAGGTTGACGATTTCGCCGAAATCAATACCTGTACATCGTGCTCCAACCCATCATCGGTAAGTGTTATCACTTTACCTTCCTGATCCACGCCATTGTCAGTCACTTTCATGTCCTGCCCACCATCCTTTTGCAAAACCGTAATGTGGTAGACTGTGCTTTTATGCCGGTAGTGCACTTTAAAAGACTCCCATTCTTTCGGAATACAAGGGGTGAAGTTTAGCTGATTAGCTACTTGTCTCAATCCAAGAAAGTATTCTACGATCAATCGGTACATCCAGCTCGCAGAGCCAGTGTACCAAGTCCAGCCACCGCGACCTGCATGTGATTCATTGGCATACACATCAGCCGCTATCACGTAAGGTTCTACCTTATAAATGGCAATTTCTTCAGCAGTCTTACCGTGATTGATCGGATTAATCATATTTAATAACTCCCAAACTCTTTCGTTTTCGCCCAATTGGGTAAACGCCATAATCAACCATACGGCAGCGTGGGTGTATTGTCCACCATTCTCTCTTACTCCGGGAACATATCCTTTTATATACCCAGGGTAAACGTTTGATTTGTCGAATGGTGGATCCAGTAACTTAATAATCCCGATTTCCTTCTGCACAAGATTCTTATAAGCCGATTCCATTGCCCTGTACGATCGTGAGGCTTCTCCTGCCCCTGATAATACAGACCAGCTCTGCGAAATCGAGTCAATTTTACAATCCTCACCACTCGAAGTGCCTAAAGGAGTACCATCATCAAACCAGGCACGTTTGTACCACTCTCCATCCCAGGCGTGTCTATCAACGTTTCCTTTTAGTCGCTCAGCCTCTCTTTCACACTCATCTGCAAAAACGACGTCATTATGCAGGCGCGCAATTTTCGCAAATCGAAGAAGGATGTCATAAAGGAAAAATGCCATCCAAACACTTTCACCTTTTCCTTCAATTCCTACTTTATCCAAGCCATCATTCCAATCACCGCTGCCAATTAACGGAAGCCCCCTTTTGCCATAATTGAACCCTTTTTTAATGGCTCGCACACAATGCTCATAAAGTGAAAATGAATCGCTTGATGTAATTGGCAGATCATAATAGGATTCTTCTCCATGGATCAAGTGTCTTCCTTCCAAAAACGACACCTGTTCATCCAGCACCGCGGAGTCCGCGGTAAAGGAAATATACTGAGCAGTAACAAAAGGCAGCCATAGAAAATCATCGGAGCAGCGGGTTCGCACACCCCGCCCCGAAGGTGGATGCCACCAATGTTGCACATCTCCTTCTTTGAACTGACGTGCAGCGGATCGCAATATTTGCTTTCGTGCCAATTGTGGGGCTACGTGTAGAAGGGAAAGCACATCCTGCAACTGGTCCCTGAAACCGAAAGCGCCGCCTGATTGATAAAATCCACTGCGCCCCCAAAGCCTCGATGAAAGCGTTTGGTAAGTCAACCAACCGTTTGCAATGACATTTATGGCGGCATCTGGAGTTTCCACCTGCAAAGCGCCAAGCGTTTCTTTCCAATAATTTTTTACTTTTTCAAGTGCTTCATAAGCAACCGCATTTCCGCGAAATTGCCGGGCGAGTTCTGCGGCCTTGTTTAAATCCTGTCCAGCACCAAGTCTGAAAGTTATTTCACGTTCCTCTTCAATTCCTAAATGGAAGGGGACCTGGATGGCAGCGCACGGGTCTAAAGCGAGACCGGTCTTCCCGGAAAGTTCTTGCCGTAGCATTGCATCAGGGTTTTGCAAGGTTTTATTGCGACCGATAAATTCCATTCGGTCTGTCGTATAGGTTTTGTCCTTTGCATCTGTATCGAAAAATGCAGCTCGATTGGAAAACTCGGTATTGTAGGGATTTTGTGCAAATATTGTGCGGCCATCCGCGCTTGTCTCGGTGCGAATATGCATGGCTGTTTTTGCCCTGTTATCACCAAGGGCCCATTCGGTGTATCCGGTAGCAGAGAGTTTGCGGGGTCTGCCAGACTGATTGCGAATTTTAATTACAATGAATTTGATAGCCGCTTCAATGTCAACATAGACCAGCATTTCAGAATGAATACCATCTTCATTATGTTCAAAGACACTATAACCGAAGCCATGGCGTGTTATGTATCGCGATGAGCCGCCCGCCGGTAGGAGTGAAGTTGACCAGAAGTGACCGCTCTCTTCATCGCGCAGATAAAATGCTTCACCGGAAGCACCACTAACGGGATCATTATTCCACGGAGTCAACCTTAATTCATGCGCGTTCTCTATCCAAGTGTAGGCGCCACCACTTTCAGAAACCACTGTTCCAAAAAGGGGATTGGCAATGACATTCACCCAAGGGGCCGGGGTTTTATCTTGGTGATCCATTGCAATCACATATTCGCGGCCATCAGCAGAGAATCCTCCCAGCCCATTAAAAAAGAGGAGGTCTCGCGGCAAAGGAATGGCCTTAAGTACCGGATTATATTTTTGTGCCGGAACCATGTAGGGAATTCTGAGCTTCGGCGGCGCTTTGCGTTTAACGTGGTCAGCTAATGTTCCACCATTATCAGAGATAATGACACGTGCCACAGTTTGAAACAATATGCGGTCCTCCTCGGATATCTGATCAACTGCTCTTACAAAAACACCTCCGGGACGATCCCTTAATTCTACCGGAATCATCGCCTCAATTTCATTTTGAAAAATCTGCCGGTAACCACCATGGCCTTCATTCCAAATCACCATATCAACAGATAGTCCCTTCAAGTGCCAGTAGGCATGGGCTTGTACCAATTGCCTTACCAAATGCATATTAATCTGCTTTTCAATTTTCAACAGAACTATTGGCAAGTCTCCTGAAATGGAATAGCCCCATAAGCCGGACTGTTGTCGTTGATTGCGGATTAGAATGGCTGGGTCTGCACGAAAGACAGGGTTGCTAAACACTATATTATTGGCCAGTCGTCCGTACAATTGTGCATCCCCATCCGAAGCATTGATTTGACGGAGCACTACTTGGCTATGTGTCCAGGCTAATTCAAATACACGGTCTTTATGATGTTTATCCTGGTATTTATTGATCAAGCCTTGGCAAATTTCTTTCGTTTCAGCTATTCCCGTAATCAGGTCAATCGTAATTGCTTCATCTGGGGCAAGCGTTATTTTGTATCGGATTGCCACAATGGGATCTAAGACGGCACCCTGCTTTCCTGACAGCCGCCCCGAATTGTTCATGGCCTTAGGATGCACGATTGAATTTCCACGACCTATAAATTCCAGTCGGTCCGTTTCGTAAGATATTTCATCGGCCACTTTTCCATGCATGGTCATTAAATGGCACATCCAGGGCGGTTGCTCCTCGGCGGACCTTGGCCTGCGCGTACAAATAATGGCATGCTGGTCCGGGATAATTTCTGTTTGCACAAAAAGATTGCTGAAAACGGGTTGCATCAAATCTGAGGCGGCAGTTGTGAGAACTACCTCTGCATAGCTGGTAACTTCAATGATTCTTCGTACAGAGGAACAATTTGATATGCGTAACCTTCGCATTTCTATGTCGTCCTCCGGAGAAACAATAATTTCAGTATGTGTTTCTATTTCATTATTGGTAGTTCGAAAGTCTGCGTGGCCATGAGAATAGGTTGCTTCGTATTTGTCTTCCTTTTGAAGGGTTGGTTGATAGGTATTAGACCAGAAAGCCTCACTGTCTAAATCGCGCAGATAACAAAAAGTGCCCCAATTATCACAGGTGCGGTCCTCACGCCAGCGGGTAACTGCAAGATCTCTCCAGCGGCTGTATCCACTGCCTGAATTGGTTACCATCACATGGTATTTGCCATTGGAGAGCAATTGCACTTCGGGGATGGGCGTATTAGGATCATGGAGTACTCTAGTTTCCACGGCAGTTGGCGCATAGCTAACTTCAACAATGTCAGTAGTATGGGCAAAATAAGTAGTTGCTTTTGGTATCCGTTCCTGTAGAAGTAATAGCGCTGCCTTAAACTGTGGTTCCGCCTCAAATAATTTTTGCATCGGTTGGTCAAGTAGCAGGTAAGCAAGGGAGAGCAAACTCATCCCCTGGTGATGCGCCATGAATGAATAAACAATCGCATGGTTTTGTCCTCGTGGCAAACGCGATGGGGTATAATCTATTGCTTCATAAAATCCATAACGTCCTTGAAAACCTTTTTCGTGAAGCAGTTCCAGATTGCTGCAAGCTTTTTCGGGAGCTACCATCAGTGCAAGAGCAGACGCATACGGAGCTACAACGAGTTCTTCTTCAAGACCGCGTTTTAAGCCCAAGCCGGGTACGCCAAACGCACGGTATTGGTAATGAGATTCAGCGCTAATCATGTTGTAGCCGGACTCAGAAACTCCCCAAGGCACTCCCGTCTGTTTTCCGTATTTAACCTGACAAGCTACAGATGCCTTAGATGTTTGGTCAAGCAACGTGTTTTCATAATCAGGCATCACTAAAAGCGGCATCAGGTATTCGAACATAGAACCACTCCATGAAAGCAGTATAGGGTAACCATTTACACTTGTCAGCAAGCGTCCTAAGGCAAACCAGCTCTCTTCAGGCAGTTTTCCTTGTGCAATGCCGACAAATACGCCTAACCTCGCTTCGGATGCTAGAAGATCATAGTAGCTTAAATCAGCTTTGTGCTCTTCCACATTATAACCAATGGAGAGCAGATGGCTTGTTTTGTCGTACAAAAAAGTCCAGGTAATATCCGCAAAGTCGTTGCAATCCTGAGCGAGTGTGTTGGAAGAAGCAATTTGTTCTTCCGCCTGGTGAATAGATTGGTATAACGCAATTTGAAATTGATTTGACCATTCGTTTTCGCTGCTTGTGTAAATCTCAGCCTGCAGCAGATTTACTTCCTTCTGCAATTTCCGAGCTGTCTTCAATAATTGGCTCAGTGTTGAATATTGATTTAAGGAAGCCAAGTCCATTAATCTAGAAGGAGCTGTTGTCAACAAATCCCATGGAGCGAAAATTTGCAGTACTTCCTCCAAATGATGCAATTGCGTTTTTAGTTTTTGTTTCCACCAGTACGTTTCACTCTCTGAGTCGTTGTTCAGGTTATTATATACCGAATTAAAAGTATTCGCCAACTTCTCTACGCTTCTTTTTACTTCTATGGGGGTATTTAAATCTTGATTAGAGGAAGATTTTAGATCCTCTCCAAATGATTGCAGTATCTCGGCTTCGCTTTCTTCCAGCGTATCAGCAAGCACATTGAACGTATCCCAAAGTCCTTGATATAATTTATGATTAATTATATTTTGATTAGGGATCGCCAATAATCCTTGTCGAAGCACTAGCAAGTGGCCCACAAGATTACCACTATCCACCGTTGAAATATATTTAGGAAGCAGTGGATTTAATGATATCGTGTCATACCAATTGTAAAAATGGCCACCGTATCGTTCCATTTTGTTCATCGTACCAATGGTGTTTGTGGTTCGTTCGATAAACTGACCGGTCGTTATATAGCCAAATTCTCGGGCTGTGAGATTAGCGAGCAATGATAGCCCGATATTGGTGGGAGACGTACGATGTGCTATTTCTGATATTGGTTGCTCCTGATAATTGTCTGGCGGCAACCAGTTGTCCTCCTGTCCGCCAAAACGTTCGAAGAAACCCCATGTTTTTCGTGCTACTTTTCCGAGAAAAATATTTTGCTGTTTCGTAAGTGTGGCGGCCTTTTTCGCTAACGGTTTGCTTACACTCCAGGTAATAAACGGAGCAAAGATCCAAAGTATAGCGATAGGACCAGCCGTGACTAACTTAAGAGGGGAGGTGCTCGCTAAATAACCAAGTACTGCCAGCGATAAAATTACCTGAATCCACATGAACGCATACGAAGCTAGCAGACCGGTAGGGTTACGCATTCTATCGTTGCCCGAAGCGTTCCATTCGAGCAGATGTTTTCTGGTGAAAAGCTTTCTCCCTAATGTGCGGCTGATCGCCTTGAAATTAACAAAGGCTTCGTAGGGGAGGCAGATCAGATCAAACAACATCTTTACAATAATTTCATAAATGCTTTCAATGGAAATTATAATATGTTGTCTTAGCATTATATCTTTTGGTTTCCGGATAAGTTTCCATAGGGATGAAAAAATGATCGGGACCACTATTACCCCGGCAACTACAAGAGTCCATAGAAAAGAAGACGGCAAAACCAACCATCCCAATAACAGCAGTGTTGTTAGCGCCAAAGGGATAAGGCTCCGCCTTATATTATCGAATATTTTCCATCGTGATAATGCTGAGACAGGATTTTTACTCCACTTGCCGTTAGCGTCAGGAACAAAGGGTAAAAACCAGGAGAAAATCTGCCAGTCACCTCGAATCCAGCGTGCGCGTCTCTTTATATCAGCTTGATAGCGAGTCGGATATTTTTCGAAGAGCTGCACATCACTCACTAATCCGGAGCGCAAATAGCAGCCTTCCAAAAGATCATGACTCAGGATGCTGTTTTCAGCAAACTTACCCTCCAGCACTTTTCTGAATATATCCACCTCATAGATTCCTTTGCCAATAAAGGATCCCTCCTCAAACAAATCCTGATATACATCGGAAGAAGCGCGTGTGTAAGGATCAATACCAGGTTCATATCCGTTCATTCGGGCATATAAAGAACCGTTGACATCCGGAAGGCTGGTTGAAACCCGAGGTTGCAAAATGCCGTGCCCCTTGGTGATACGTCCTTTTTGCTCATCGTAGAATGCCTGATTTAAAGGGTGCGCGATGGTCCCTATTAATTTCCAGGCAGACCCCATGGGCAGTTGCGTATCGGCATCCAGGGTGATAACATATTTTATAAGTGGTAAAATATTTTGGTCTGCTATGATTGCCGAGAAATTTTCTTTTGAACTACCGCGCAATAGTGCATTTAAGTCGTTTATTTTTCCACGTTTTCTTTCGTAACCCATCCACTTATTTTCTCGTTTATTCCAACGCCTGGGACGATGAAAAAGAAAGAACAAGTTATTTGTTTGTCTATTGTATTTTAGGTTGAGTTGTTCAATCTTTCTTTTCGCTGATTCAAGAAGGATATGGTCTTCAGGAAGTGTTTCCTGATCCGCATCAGTAAAATCAGTCAAAAGGCTAAAGTATAAATTATCATTTCTATTTGCGAGGAAACAAATTTCCAGCGATTCTACTAAACGCTCTATTTCTTTTGTGTCGGATAACAGGGAGGGAACAACAACCAAAGTAAGGGATTCTGACGGGATTTTTTTGGAGAAATCCATGCGGGGTAGCAATTTCGGTTCTACCATTAAAGTGGAAAAAAAGTTAACCACTGAAATGGCAAGCTGACTGGCGGAGAGTACCGACAGAAAAGCAATTGTTGCCAGGAGCCAGATATTGTTTAAATCTTCATCTGCGAGAATGATAAAACCTCCACCTATTGCAAATGTGATTAACAGAATATTCAATAGATATATAGGAAAGCTTCGTTTTCGAAGGATGTTTCGAAACATCTGAAAAAGTGATACCGGTGTTTTTGCAACTCTTTTCGTCTGATTTACTCCTTCTCCTATGAGATAATATCCAACGTGTGCAGTGCGATGATCCTCAACTTTGTCAGGTTTACTTTCATGCGTAAGTTGGATAGCTATGCGAGCAACTTGCTGTTCGGCGATCTTGCTTTTTTTTGCGATGTCCTCCACTACGTGTCTGTAACGGTCTCGTGCCGAGAAATCCATGGCGCCGTAAATTCCGTTGAGGTCTTCGCGAAGCGTTTGCTCAACAATGCTGTGTTCCTCTACAAAATCCCGCCAATTTAATTCATCTAGTAGACGAAGGCTGCCGATGCTGTTACTCATGGAAACCTGATGGACAGCTTGCTTTTGAATTTCTGAATTCACCAATTCTACGCTGGACAATCCACTTTCTGATAATTGATGCTCTATCCAGTTGAGCGATAATGCCAAATCAGAACCTCTGCCCCGCAGTAGTCGGTCTATTTCAGCCACAAATGCGTCGACCATTGGAGGATTAGACCGCGCCATGTCTGCGATGGTCATTATCAGATTCTTAGGGTCTTTCTCTGATTTCTCAATCATTAGCTGGGCCCAGTAGTTCGCAAGGTTGCTATCTACTCGGTCAATACCGACACGGGCGGAAATACGCCTTAAATTTTCGATTAGCGCAAGCCGCAGCATAATGGGGATCGCCCATAGTTCTCCTAATTTTAAATTAGTTATAGTCTGATATGATTGTATAAAACTGCTTAGGTTTTCTAAATCTATTCTCCCATCACTGTGGACAATCACCTGCCGAATGATATCGTAGATGCGCGTCACTTCTGTAGAAGAAGCACCTGATAGCTGAGGCAGATCTTCGCTATAACCTTTTGGGAAATTTAATTTAGCGCTGCGGATATTTTCTTCAATTAAGTAGAAATTGTCAAGCAACCATTCTCCGGCGGGAGATATTTGATGCTTCTTTTTGATGGAGTCGTTAATCAGCTTCCGGACTTCATGCAGTAGCGTTTCGTTGTCCGCGAGCCGCTTGAGCAAATGATCCTGCGCAGGTTTGGCACTCAGCTTGTGCGTTTTTGCCAGAGCTTTTCCAAACCGCTTCATTTGTTCAGAACTGTAGAGTTCTGCACTCAACAGTTCCTCCTTCCTGAAATTGTGATGGTTTCCTTTTGATTGAAAAATAGCTTTCATATCAGCTATGACTTGATGTGCAGGTGCAATTAAATTCATAAATAAGGTAAGAGTGTATTTAGGATTTTTATTTTTAGTGTGTTAGCGCAACACCTGACGACCAAGAAAACTCATTCTTAAGTTCCTCCTCATAAGCACCCTGATCAAAAGAAATTTTCGGCGGATTTATTTGGCAAAGGTTTTTTTGATGTGGATACATTACTTATGATTGCTTTTGGATCAATGTCTTTTACCGCAGCCACACTTGCAGTTCTGCAAGAATCAGCTGATTTAACTTCAATGATAAGGTACTGAAACGGAGGCCGGATTTCTCACTGAAGGATTTATTGCTTATATTTCAAATCTAATAAACTTATTTATTTCTTGATTTAATGGGATTCTAAAAGATACAAATAAAATTTAATTTTTAAGTCATTAAATCTTACTTGAGAGAAAATAATTGGAAAATTGGCTCAATTTGATGGTCACTGCAGTTTTAAATCGAGATGAGGAAAATGTGATTTAGTTCGCTTTTCAGTCGGTCAGTTAATCATAGGAGTAATTGGAATCGACACCCTGCAAGCCACGAAGGATTTATCCAGAGAAAAGTTCTGGTCACCCTTACAAGACTTCGGGAAATCCCTGTAGAATTATTGGTATGGAATCCGTGCATGCTTCCGACACTGAGTAACAAATGTCTTTTGTGAAACCATCAATTTCAAAATTTAACTGGTCAAATGAATCTCCCCTGGGTATGCAAACATTTCCAACTACGTCAACGTGATCTGCTCTTACCTAAGGAGACTACATTTGGGCACACAAGTTAAAAGTCTTAATAAATAAAATTACTTAATATATTTATCCCATAGTCCGTATGTTTCTTTGATTTTCCCTTTTGAAGTGGAAAGAGTTATTATGGAAAGTCCAAGCAGACTAGTGATAATCGTATACGTTATGTTACTCCATTCTATAAGCCAAGGAATCGCTACAATAGCAAGGCCCAATATGATGTTGAAATAGCGAAAACTTCTCAATACTTCAGCCATAGCCACTACTGCAAAAACGATTACCAGTGCACCTCCCAGATGATTCAAATTGGCTGAAGATGTTTCTATTCCAATCTTGAAAACGGTCGGTGCTAACATTAGTAAAAGGCCAATAATTGCAGAAACTGTTAACCGCCAAGGCGCTGTCATTCCCCATAATGATGATTTGAAAACCTTCCACGGACTATCCACAAAAATTGCTAATTCAGGGGAACGTTGATCGTTTTCAGTGGAAAGCGCATCACCACCCAGCCAAAATACCTTCCATAGCGAATCCCCTTTTTGTTTTCGTTGCACCATGTGTTGCCACATGGCAATGACTTCATCAATTTGTAAGGGAATCATAGGCAGCATAACAATAGCAGAAAACAGGCAAAGGCTACACCAAGCACCAACCGTAAGTGGCTGTGAAATCACCAGGAATATGCTCACCAAACCTAGTGGAATAACCAGAATTCCAAAAAAAGTAACCATCCATGGCATGGTACGCCATCGGGAAGTACCTCCCATAAATCCCATCATAAATTCCAGCGTGTAGGCGAGCGTGCCGAGTGCCCCATCTGAAATGGGCCAGCTATGCGACATATTAGAATTCAAAACCTTTAGGGTACCTTCCCCAAAAAATGGATCCCACGTAGTATCTACATAGCCCAATTGAAATGCTCCCAAATAGCGGGAGGCCAGCCACCCGATAAAGGCCAGGCCGATCATAATAGCTCGTTGAGGCCAGCTGGAGGGATTGTAACTCCAACCGATTGGCACATTGCCTCCCATTTTCATAAACATGATCATGTTTGGCATGCCTGGAATAAGAACAGATAGTGCGATAGTTAAGGCCCCAATCGTAGTGCCATTATAATAGGCTACAGCAGTAGGCGCCCAAAAAATTAGCGGGGCCATACTGATCCATACGCCTATAAAACAAATGACCCAAATACTGTAAGGACGGTTAGGCTTTAGGGAACGCCAACCAAAAATAACCAGTAACATTCCGCTGATTATATCGCTCCAATACATGGTGGCAATGCGTTCACTGAGCGACAACCAGACAGGTCTTCCTCCTGCAGGTTCTACAATATTCTTTCCATAATCAAAAGTAAGTGGGGAAGCGATCATCCAAAAACCCAGCATTACGATGACCCAATAAACCCATAGCGTTTTTTTATGGTGATCTTTTAGCATTTTCGCGCGGTCATCTGCGCTCATTTTCATGGTGTTCATACCCATGTCCGTACCCATATCCATGTTATCATGGTCTTTTTGAGGTTCGTGGCCTTTCATGTCCATCATTGGACGTGTGACCCCACGTGAACTCATACCTTCCCTTTTGTAAGAATGATTCACCATTAAATTATTTTTTTAGTTTATTATTTACATAGAATTTATTTGGATTGGTCTTTAGGTTTTTAATCATTTTTGGCAAGGTTTCCCGCAAACTGTGTTTAGGTGTCCAGCCTAACATTTTTTTTGCCTTGGAACTGTCCATTTCAAAATGGTCATTGGCACGATCTATCATCCAAGGTTTTATAAAGGCTTTGCCGAAAAGATTTTGCATAAATGCTCCGGTCTTGGCAAACCACTTTGGTATGGCGATGATGGGAATTTTTTTGCCATAAATTTCTGTGCTGATAATGTCTTGGAGTTCCTTATAGGTTAGGGTTTCATCATCTCCAATATTTAAAACAACTTCCTCCGGGAGATCGTTCCTATTTTCAATTGCCAAAGTGATGGCATTGATTACATCATCTCGATGTACATAGGTGCTGCCATGTGCTGTATTGGCTGGATAGAGACGTGCTGAAATTTGCTTTTCAAAAATGCGCTGGGCCTGATTGGTGATAGGAATTGAGTTACCATCTTCACTGTAAACGCCTGCTATGCGCATGATCACTATGGGAATTTCACCCTTTTTATCATGCATTACTTTTTCGGTCGTGACTTTTGATTTTGGATAATCCCATTTAGGTTCCAAAGGTGATTGTTCCGTTATTAGCACCCCAGGTGAAGAAGGTTTATAAACCAGCATGCTGCTTGAAAAAATGAATTGTCCCACGTCAAAATCCTGTAAGTATTTAAGCATCCGCTCAGTGCCTTTCACGGTTACTTTATCATACTGATCAGAAGGTTCGCCTAAGAAGTCATAATAAGCCGCCAAATGCACAACTGAGGCTATTTTGTTGCCATAGGCGTAGCGTATTCTTTTGAATGCGAAGGCCATTCGGTCATCACTGGTTAAATCTACACCCACACATTCTGCTTCTACGGGCGGGAAAGGATAGCCATCTTGATCAAAACCTACCACATGGTAACTTCCAGCAAGCTTGTGAATTAAGGCCGAGCCTATCATTCCGCTGCTTCCAGTTACAATTACCACTTCGGTTTTTTCAGTCATTTTCTTCTTCTAAACCTTACAAAATAAAAGATCAAAACAATTACAATAATTGGTATAATCCACATTCCCCATCCCATACCCCAATTCCATGCATTATCGTGCATCATGGTAATTGGTTTTAGTTGTAGCGGTTTGCATTTTCTTAACCTTTTCCCACATTTCCGGCTTTTCTTTCATCATTTGAATCATGTCATTAAATACAATGCTGTCATTTGCAGCCATGTTAACCATTTGGTCCATCGAACCCATCATTTTCGTAGGGTCCTTCATCATATGCCCCATCATTTTAGGATTTTCCATCATCTTTTCCCCCATAATGTTTCTGCAACTGTCATTTTCCATCAGGGCAGTCATCATTTCCATTCTGTAGGCTTGGTGACCGATGAATGAGGCAATGATTTCGGAACGTTGCGTTTCATCTTTTAATAATTGATCCACAGGTTGTTCGGTTTCGCATGCCGTAAACATGAAAAGAGCAAATAAAGTGAGTGTTAAAGTAATTCGTGTTTTTTTCATTGAAGTGATTATTTTAGTTGAATCATTGTATCATCAATTTCTTTGAGGGTTACGGGTAATAGTTTGACTGTAATCGCTTGCTGGCCGCAATCCGCCCAATACGTCAGAAGGGGTCACTGAGCTCACTAATCCGAATGAGTTTTTTGTTAACAAACTCCTGAATTCCCAGCTCTGATAGTTCTCGGCCGAAGCCTGAACGCTTTGTGCCACCAAAGGGAAGATCGGCTTGGGTCCAGGTAGGGTGATTAATAAAAACCATTCCGGTGTCGATCTGATCGGCTACTTTTTTACCGCGGGCAATGTCCTGCGTAAAAACGGATGCGCCCAAACCAAAATCAGAATCATTGGCCAAATCAATAGCAGCTTGTTCATCTTTCACCACATAGAAGGATGCGACCGGGCCAAACAACTCCTCATGATAAGCAGCTATGCCAGGCTTCAGGTCGGTTAGTATGGTGGGTTCCATAAAGGCGCCGTCACGATCGGCACGTTTACCACCTAATAACACCTTTGCACCTTCATCAACAGAGCGTTTCACCTGATCGGCTAAATGAACTGCAGCTGCTTCACTACTTAAAGGGCCTAATTCTGTTTCGGGATCCATTGGATCACCTACTTTCATTTTAGATAACTTGTCCTTAAACTTGTTGATAAATTCAGTAGCTATTGACTCCACTGCGATAAACCGCTTGGAGGCTACACAGCATTGGCCGTTGTTGTTCATCCTGCCAACAACTGCCCATTCAACTGTTTTTTCCATATCGGCATCTTCCAATATGATAAACACATCATTACCACCTAGCTCCAGTACAACCTTTTTCAAATATTTTCCTGCTTCCGCGGCAATACTTGCCCCCGCTTCTTCACTTCCTGTTAAGGAAACACCTTTTATTCTTTTATCTGCGACTAATGTAGTTGCATTTTTACCGGTAATGAATAAATTGGTATACAATCCTTCAGGTGCTTCAGCTTCATTGAACAGTTCTTCGATAGCAGCAGCGCATTGTGGAACTATGGAGGCATGCTTGAGCAACACAGTATTGCCCGCCATGATGTTTGGAGCTGCGAAGCGAGCTACTTGATAGTAAGGAAAGTTCCAAGGCATCACACCTAGCAATACACCAATTGGACTGCTGCGAATTATTGCGGCGCCATATTCGGGGTCAAGCACTTTATCGGCAAGGAAAGTTTCTCCGTGTTCGGCATAGTAATCTAGGATATCAGCACTCAAGTCTATTTCGCCTTCTGCTTGGGCAAGGAGTTTGCCCATTTCCAAGGTTATGGTTTTTGCAAGTTGAGTTTTCTTGATTCGCATGAGTGAGGCTACTTTATGCAGCAGATCAGCCCGTTGCTGGTAAGTTGTTTGTTTCCAATTATCAAATGCCAGTTGGGCTTTCGCCACTTTAGCCTCAACTGTTTTTTCTGTCATTTCTTCGAATGACTTCACTTTCTTATTAGTGTTTGGGTTAATTGTTTGTATGGACATAAAAATACTAAATTAAAAAATTTTAGGAAGCATTTCTTTTTGTTTTTGAAAGCATTTTGAAAACATAACTTTAATTAAATAACCCTGTACGGCCAGTTCAAGTTTTATTGAAAAGCTTTCAAATCACCTGAATAAAGAAGGGTACATTATCTGTCAACCCTATTACACAAGTATTGGTAATGATTACACAATTCTCACACATAGATAATACTAGGTAGTCAAAAATTGGAACTGTATACCAAGAACGATAATGTATTTTTCAACACTGACACTTTCTTGTTCTTTACTGGCTATAACCTATGGCGGAGGATGTTTATCTTTTGGCCGGAAACGTTCCATCAGATGATCAAGAGGATGAGTGTGCTCTCAAGGCACTATTTTCAGGACATAAATCCCATTTTATGGGGCTGTCATGATGAAAGAACGGTGTGGAAATTTGTATTATAAATATATTAAAATTAATCAATCTTAGCACGAAGGGAAACGGAAAATGATGGACAGATGGCTAGATTGATGTTAGTGGTCATCTTGTCCAGGAACGAGATTGGCAGCATGAGATTGGCATAGCGGAATTTGGAGAACGAGATTGGCAGCATGAGATTGGCATAGCGGAATTTGGAGAACGAGATTGGCAGCATGAGATTGGCAGAGCGGAATTTGGAGAACGAGATTGGCAGCATGAGATCGTCAGAGCGGAATTTGGAGAACGAGATTGGCAGCATGAGATTGGCTGATCAAAAATGGAGGATTGACACTGATAGATAAGAATTGTCAATAATAATCAGAAACATAATAAGGGCGTTAATAATTGCATATACATTCCTTTACGTTAAAGAAGTTGGGAAAGCTCTTAACTTTTACGAGAACGTTTTTGGCTTTGCAAGAAAATTCATTACACCGGAGGGCGACTATGGTGAAATTGTATCTGGGAAGATAACAATTGCTTTTGCAACTACAACATTGGCTAACTGAAATATCAAAGACGGATTTTTTGAAAGTAATTGATAAAACTAGCCGGTTGGTATTGTAATTGCTTCTGCGACTGATAATGTCGAAGTAATCGTTAAATCAGCAGCTGCGGCAGGTGCATATATTGTTGAAGATCAACTCGAATAACCTTGGGGCAGGTCGTTTCATACGGTAGTGTTATTGATGGTTTTTTAATAGAATTTTGTACAGCCAAGGGCTAACAGAAGGCAGTGTTAGTAATCAACGGAAGTCTGTATATATGGGGAAAAAAAGCTAAACAACACAGCAATTGTTCTAACAAATATTCTAAAAGAATTAGAGTTAAAGTTCTATTTAAATCAAAATTCAGGTAATGATTCAAACTTTGAATCCGCAAGCTGACAAAACAAACAAGAAAATTACTCTATAAAAATATAATAATATTAAAGAAACTATACCTTTCATTTTGACTGAAAATGAGCTAACCCATACAGAACTAAATGATATAGTATATGAATTAGAAATGAATGATTTTGTTTGTGGCTTACAATGGTATGGAGAAGCAGTTAAACTTGACTCGGAAGCAAGAAAATTAATTGAACGCAATAAAACTAAACCTGAAAAATTCCGGGTAACAAAAATGGCGGACCAATAACATCCTAAACTTTAACGCATGCTTAGTCATGCGTTAAGACCATAGACTAGCGCACGGAATTTTTGTGCGCATAAGTTTCACGAAAGCTATCCAGGAAAATTTCCGGAAATTTGAAAATCGCACGCTAAGGATTCCTATGAAGGATATTCCAGAAAAGTGGAATCATACTGCTTGGCGAATGACCAATAGAGCGACGAAGAACAGAACTATCTTCAAGAGGGGAGAGTCTCAAGTACATGAGTGAAGTTTGGGGTGAAATTCCCCGACTTTATCCGATTAGACATACTTTTAAAATCAAGCGAATGGAAAAAAGTAAATTGATAACAATTGACAACTATCTTGACAGTCATTACATACACAGAAGCAACTGGTTACGGGCTGCTGTTTTAGGTGCAAATGATGGCATAATCTCTATTTCAAGTCTAGCCATTGGTGTTGCGGCCGCAAGTTCAACAAGAGATCCCATCATGTTGGCAACAGTTGCCGGACTTGTTGCGGGAGCACTGTCTATGGCAGCCGGTGAATACGTCTCTGTAAGTTCCCAGACGGATACCGAAAACGCCGATATAGAAAGAGAGAAACAAGAACTCAAGGAAAGACCTGTAGATGAGTTAAATATATTATCTCAAATTTATGAGAAGCGAGGATTGAAAAAAGAAACAGCAAGGCAGGTAGCCATTGAATTGACAGCAAAAGGCGCTTTAGAAGTGCACATAAGAGAAGAATTGGGTATAAACGAAATTAGTAAAGCAAATCCAATACAGGCAGCCTTAGCATCTGGAATGGCATTTACAGTTGGAGGTGTCCTACCTCTTTTGGTCATACTTTTAGCCCCTTTCAAAGGTCTAGAATATTGGTTGTACGCGTTCACGACAGTTTTTCTGCTCATTTTGGGGACAATGGCTGCAAAAACGGGGGGGTCAAGCACCAGCAAGGCTATATTGCGAATTGTAATTTGGGGCTCAATAGCCATGGGTCTGTCTGCATTAGTGGGCTACATCTTTGGAGTTAACGTATGATATTATTTATAAACAACAATTACTGATATATGTAAATATTTTAAATTGCTTCTTACAAATTGTATTTCAATCTGATTAAATGCCTAAAAAGCTTACTCAATTAATGCTATTTACAATGTTTAAAAGCTAAGTCTTTTTCCGCCGTTTTCTGAAGCGGAGCAAAATCAACCGCGAAATGACCTAGAATTGCAGCTAGCGCAAGAAGAAAATTTGCTGAAATTTACAGGCACATGACTAAAGAAAATTAAACCGGCATGCTCGATTCAACCCACCTCCTGGCCTAAGCCATCATTTGCAAAATGAAAAAAATACTTATTCTCGGAGGCACCCAGTTTATCGGTCGAAATCTTGTAGAGAGCCTACAAATGTTGGGTGGGTATGAGCTGACGCTTTTTAACAGACAGCAGACCCAAGCCTCCTTGTTTCAAGAGGTGATGAAGATAAAAGGCGACCGGGAAACCTCAGATGTTCAACTATTGGGCGCAACTGACTGGGATTATGTGATTGACCTGTCCTGCTATTTCCCGGATTCCCTCGAGTTGCTTCTGGACCGTTTAAGGGGTCGAGTCAACCGCTACATTTTTATCTCTACGCTTTCCGTTTATTCATTGGATACGCAGCAGCCAGACCCCATCAACGAAGCAAGTTCTATTTTGCCGTGTACGGCAGCCCAGAAAAGCGACCGGACATCGGCAAGCTATGGGAATAGAAAGGCTGAGTGCGAAAGGGTTCTGCAAAGAGCGGAATGGCTGGACAAGTTAGTCTTAAGGGCATCGTTGGTTTATGGAAAATATGACCATACCGATCGTTTCTATTACTGGCTCTACAGAGCACGCCACCAGCTCCCGTTAATTCTTCCAGATGGAGGAAGGGACACTATAACATTAACGTACGTTGGTGACTTAGTAGAAATGATTGTCAGGTCACTTTCCTTACCTCAGCATTCTGAGGTTTACAACGCCACAACGCATGAACCATGTTCATTGCAGGAATTGGTCAGCACCCTTGACAAAAGGGTTACAACAGTTAGCCTGGATTCATCAGTGCTGCATAGTCGGAACATCAGACCGGCATTGGATATTCCTCTTTGGTTTAATGCATCCCTGAAGGTCAGCAATGAGCGGCTGCGAAGCGATTTTAGTATGGATTTTACTCCCTTTAACGAGAGCGTTGAGCTAACAGCTCAATATTACCAAAGTCTGCAGTGGCCAGTCCCCGGCATCGGTTTGAATAACGAAGAAATTATTGCGTTAGAGCAAATAGCAACACCTAAGTAGATTTTTAACAGCTATGAGAAACTGGATAAACGCTTCGCATCCGCACCGGTTTTTCCTGCTAGACGGCCTGGGTGCCTTGCTCTCCGCCTTGATGTTGGGTGTGGTGCTGGTTCATTTTGAATCAGTCTTTGGCGCGCCTGTGGCAACACTCCGTCTTTTAGCCCTCATTGCCCTTGTATTTGCAGCGTATGATTTCACATGCTATTTTCTAAGCTTAAAACCCTGGCCCGTTTTGCTTCGCGGCATCGCTTTGGGCAATTTGCTGTACTGCGCGTTGACGCTGTTGCTTATGGCTTTGCACCGCAATCAGCTGACCATGTTAGGCTACGCCTATTTTTTGGCAGAGTTGTTGGTGATTGTAATTTTGGCCGTGGCAGAATGGCGATTTGCTAAACAAGGAAGGCACAAATTTTAACCCATCTCAAGCGAAAGGATTTGCTCGTGACAGGACAAGTGTAAAGCAGTGTTCAACAAAAAAAAGGTGGCCCGGAGACGGGCCACCCTTGTAATGTTGTTGAACCGAAACTGAAGTTCCGCGCCCAGCGATCAAGCCAGATCGAAGCGATCCAGGTTCATGACTTTGTTCCAGGCTGCAACAAAGTCCTGGACGAATTTGCCTTGTGCATCGCTGCTTGCATAAACCTCGGCCAATGCCCGGAGTTCGGAATTTGAGCCGAATATCAAGTCAACGCGCGTGGCTGTCCAGCGAACTTCACCGCTGCTGCGGTCGCGACCGACGAAGATATCCTGTGCTTTGCTCTGTGCTTGCCAGGTAGTGCCAACATCCAGTAGATTCACGAAAAAATCATTCGTGAGTACACCTGGGCGCTTAGTAAATACGCCATGGCTGGAATGGTCGAAATTGGTGTTTAGCACGCGCATCCCCCCGATCAACACCGCTAACTCAGGTGCGTTGAGCGTAAGCAGTTGAGCTTTGTCAATTAGCAATTCCTCCTGTACTACGGATACAGCATGCGTCTCTGCATAATTTCGGAAGCCGTCGGCTTTGGGTTCCAGGACCGCAAAAGATTCTACATCTGTTTGTTCCTCGGTAGCATCGGTCCGCCCTGGGGTAAATGGAACGGTTACCGCGTGGCCGGAGTCGCGAGCTGCTTTTTCAACGGCGGCGCATCCTGCCAGCACGATGAGGTCAGCCAGTGATACGCGCTTACCATCTGTGCGGCTCTGGTTGAATCCAGCCCGTATGCCTTCCAGCGTTTGGAGCACCTTGGCCAATTGGTCAGGGTTATTGACTTCCCAGTTTTTCTGAGGCGCCAGGCGAATGCGGGCACCGTTCGCACCACCGCGTTTGTCTGAATCGCGGAAGGTAGCGGCAGAGCCCCAGGCCGTAGCGACCATTTCACCAATAGACAATGGGGAGGCAAGAATCTGGCTCTTGAGGCTTGCGATATCTTGAGCTTCCACAAGCTTGTGTGATACCGGGGGAACCGGGTCCTGCCAGAGCAACTCTTCGGCGGGCACTTCGGGCCCGAGGTAGCGGACGCGTGGCCCCATATCGCGGTGGGTTAGTTTGAACCAGGCGCGCGCAAAGGCATCGGCCAATTCCTCCGGATGTTCAAAAAAGCGGCGGGAAACCTTCTCGTAAGCGGGATCCATGCGGAGCGCCAGGTCAGTCGTCAGCATGATCGGCGCGTGGCGCAAGGCCGGGTCATGGGCATCGGGAACAGTCCCCGCACCGGCGCCCCCTTTTGGCGTCCACTGATGAGCGCCTGCCGGGCTTTTAGTCAACTCCCATTCGAACCCAAAGAGGTTCTCAAAGTAATTGTTGCTCCATTGAGTAGGCGATACGGTCCACGCGCCTTCAAGGCCGCTGGTAATGGTGTTCACCCCACTTCCAGTACCGAAGCTGTTTTTCCACCCCATTCCCTGCTCTTCAATGCTCGCGGCGGCGGGTTCATTGCCTACGTATTTTCCGGGATCGGCGGCGCCGTGGGTCTTGCCGAAGGTGTGTCCACCGGCAATGAGGGCTACGGTTTCCTCGTCGTTCATGGCCATGCGGCCAAACGTCTCGCGAGTGTCCCGGGCGGCACCCAGTGGATCCGGGTTGCCATTCGGGCCTTCCGGGTTCACGTAAATGAGGCCCATTTGGACGGCGGCCAGCGGGTTTTCGAGTTCGCGGTCACCCGCGTAACGCTTGTCGCCCAACCATTCTGCCTCGGAGCCCCAGTAAATGTCCTCTTCGGGTTCCCAAACATCTGCGCGACCTCCTCCAAAACCGAACGTCTTGAAGTTCATGGACTCCAGTGCGCAGTTACCGGCCAGGATCATCAGGTCGGCCCAAGAGATTTTGTTGCCGTATTTCTGTTTGATGGGCCACAGCAGGAGCCGGGACTTGTCCAGGTTGGCGTTGTCTGGCCAGCTGTTCAGAGGAGCGAAGCGCTGCGTACCGGAGCTGGCTCCACCGCGACCATCTGCAATGCGGTAAGTACCGGCACTGTGCCAGGCCATTCGAATGAAGAACGGTCCGTAATGGCCATAGTCAGCGGGCCACCATTCCTGAGAATTGGTCATCAGGTCGAAAAGGTCTTGTTTCACTGCGGCCAGGTCCAGGGATTTGAACGCTGCTGCGTAATCAAAATCCCGTCCCATGGGGTTGGTCAGGTTGCTGTGCTGGCGAAGGATATTCAGCTTGAGCTGGTTGGGCCACCAGTCGCGGTTTCGGGAACCTGATCCTGCACTTTGTTTCAGGGCTCCACCCATAAAGGGGCATTTGCTTTCTCCGTTGTTCACGTTGTAAGAGGCTTGACTTGAAGCGGCGTCTCTTTCCATTTTCTACAATTTAATAAATCTTCTTAAATTACACAAAGTATTGATTACTATTAACTTAGTAGTTGGCTTCCTTTGAGATTACAAAATTACGCAATGCCGGGTAAATGAGCAGGGTTTCAGAACGGATGTTGGTAGTACCCATGAGAGCGCCGCAATGTCTTAGTTATCGCTCCATTTTGCCCGAAGGCAAGCACTTTTCGACCTACCTTTATGGATAAACATGTAGCATAATGTTTTACAAGTAACGCTTATTCATATACAAAATTATGCACAGTTTAAATTTCCGGCAAACGAAATCGCTTAGTAGTAAGATAGTATTTATTATGTTATTGTGCAAGTCGCCAGTATTTGCCCAGTGCATCGCTGACGCAGGAAAGAACGATACGCTGTGTGAAATTAATTTAGTTGTAGAAGCTTTTTATCTTGGGGGAATGCCCACAGCGCAGGGGGGCGTGGCTCCATATATTTAAGTATGGTCTTGCCGGTATAACCCTTTCCCCGATTTTCCATCGCTCAATTTAACGGCCTCGGACTTTTTAGATGATACTACTGCGGCGAATCCCAGGATGCTTTATTTGGCAAACGATAGCCTGACCTTTTATTTGACGGTTACAGACGCCACAGGGGTTATTTGTTATGATAATACTAAGTATACTTATTCACGGTATATTTGGTCTCTGGACTATAAATTTGCCTACATTGATCCAGGTGACAGCGTTCAATTGTACCTAAGTATTCACGGAGGCATTGAACCGAAATCGTACCATTAGTCCCCTGCAGAGAGCCTGGCCGATCCGGGCAACCCCTTCACCTATGCCAAGCCCGATGCAACAACACAGTACAGGCTTGCTGTGACTGATGCAGCGGGATGTCCCGGCGGCGATTACTTTGATGTCTTTGTGCGGGCGGTCGGGTTATCCGGTGTCGAAACTCCTGCACTGGCTGTAAGGCTCGCACCCAACCCGACCGTGGATGTTGCTTACCTGACCCTGACGCGTACCGGCACGTCCGGCCAACCCGCAACGGTGCAGATTTTCAACCGATCCGGCCAGTTTATCAGGACCATGCCCATGCCATCGGGGCAAGTGGTCTTGAAGCGCTCAGCTTTTGAGCCCGGCTGGTACTTCTACCGCGTTCTGCAAGAGAGCCAGGTTGTGGCGCAAGGCAGTATGGCGGTGGAGTAGGGGGCTTCGCAAGCGCGACCTTTCGGGATCTTCAACCTGTATGACCTTATCCAGCCGCGCCAAGAAGTGGGTAACTTTCGCGTTTACCTTATGAGCAATTTGCCGTACCCATAGGGTTTTTGATCCAGGTCAACGGCTAGCCAATAGAGCCCCTTGCTTAAGTGGGGTTTATCAAACTGAATGGAACTGCAGAACGTACAAATCTGTTCGGCAACCTGCTGGCCGGTAGCATGGTACAAGCGAGCGCGAACCTGCGAATAACTTTGTTGCAGCTTGAAGGAAAACTCACCAGTGCTGGGATTTGGGTAAAGGCTAAGCTGGTTGCCCAGGTAATGGTTCAATCCGCCGGGACGCTCCCTTCCATATATAAATATATCGTCTATCATCCAGCCATCCTTTGGGTTATCTATCGAATCTGAGGCGAAATGGAAGCGCACCAACATGGTGTCGGCGCGGAGTCCTGAATTCGCTGACTTTACGCCATAAATGATCCATCCAAATTCAATTTTATTCCATACTAAAGAACGACCGGAGAATCCAAGCTCACCGTTGTGCAGGAGGTCAAAGGCAAAGGGTTCCTGAGAGGTAAAGGTAATCTCCGCTTCGGGACTATAGCAACTATCCGCGTACGTGGCAAAATTGCACCAGCTGTTTCCCATGTCAAAGGAGATGGTGATATAACCGCCGTCCTTTAACGAATCGGAATCTATTTTATACGAAAAAATAACACCGGCTCCTCCAATTCCTTCAAATTCAATTATGGGCAAAACCAGTTCAAAGTAAGACGAGGCATTGGGTGGATAGGCAACCAATGTGTCGGTTACGATGGCCCGCTTGGCGGAAAATGCGCTGTCAAAATAAAGCTTAGCAGGTTCTCCGATCTGCCAAAGGTTTGCCGACGAGGTATCCAGAAAGAGGTACTCGCGGGGTTCCGTAAACTGGATGGAGTCCCACAAGTAGTTTTTGTCGCCAAAGAAACCAAAATGCTGTGCGTGACTCGCCTGTGGACGGGCGACGAGAATCAGTAAGCACAAGCCGGCCAAGCAGGCATGCAGGGTATGTTTTGCGTTCACAACAGAGCAATAAGATAACTTTCTTAAGCTCTAATATACGCTTTCCTTAACTAAGTTGCCTTACTTGGCAAAACTCACCGCCCGGTGTTCCCGGATTACGGTCACTTTGATGTGGCCGGGGTACTGCATCTCTTCCTGGATCTTTTCGGAGATTTGGAACGACAGTTCTTCGGCGCGCTGGTCGGTGACCTTTTCGCTGGCGACAATGACGCGGAGTTCGCGGCCTGCCTGAATGGCGTAGGCTTCGTCCACGCCGTCGTAGCTGAGGGCCAGTTTTTCCAGGTCTTTGATGCGCTTGATGTAGCTCTCCACCATTTCGCGACGGGCGCCGGGACGGGCACCGGAAATGGCGTCACAGGCTTGGATGATGGGCGAGATGAGGTACTTCATCTCCATTTCATCGTGGTGGGCGCCCACGGCGTTGACGATGGCTTTGTGTTCGCCAAATTTTTCGCAGAGCTTGGCGCCGAGCAACGCGTGGCTGAGCTCACTTTCTTCTTCTGGCACCTTGCCGATGTCGTGGAGCAGGCCGGCTCGTTTGGCCATTTTGGCGTCCAACCCAAGCTCAGCGGCCATGGTGGCGCAGAGGTTGGCCGTTTCCCGGCTGTGCTGAAGCAGGTTTTGGCCGTATGACGAACGGAAGCGCATTCGACCTACTGCCCGCACCAGTTGCGGGTGCAGGCCGTTGATGCCCAGTTCAATGACGGTGCGCTCGCCGATTTCCATGATGTGCTCCTCCATCTGCTTCTGGGTCTTTTTGACCACTTCTTCGATGCGGGCAGGGTGGATGCGGCCGTCGGCGGTCAGGCGCTCCAGCGAAAGGCGCGCTACTTCGCGGCGCACCGAGTCAAAACCTGAAATGATGATGGCTTCCGGGGTATCGTCCACAATAAATTCCACGCCGGTTGCGGCTTCCAGCGTCCGAATGTTTCGCCCTTCACGGCCGATGACCTGGCCTTTCTGGTCGTCGCTCTGCAGGTGGAACACCGACACCGAGTTTTCGATGGTGTGTTCGGCAGCGGTGCGCTGAATGGTCTGCAGAATAATTTTTTTGGCCTCTTTGTTGGCCTGAAGCTTGGCTTCGTCGGTGATCTGCTTGATCTGGCCCATGGCCTTGGTGCGGGCCTCGGCTTTGAGCGATTCCATCAGCTCGTTGCGGGCTTCTTCTGCGCTTAATTGCGCCAGTTGCTCCAGCTTGCGAACGTTTTCGCCATGCGCCTTGTCCACTTCTTCGCGGCGGATCCGCAGGCTTTCAATGTGCTGCTCCAATTGTTCCTGGAGCACCTCCAATTCTTTTTCGCGGCGCTTGATTTTTTCGCGCTCTTTGCTCATTTCTTTGTCGCGCTGCTTGACCTTGATGTCGCGATCTTCCAGTTGGCGTTCGCGCTGCTGGTAGCGGCGGTCGGCGGCGGCTTCGTGTTTTTCCAGGTGAGCCTGGGCCTCGAGTTCGCGGGTCTTGAGCAGGGTTTCGGCTTCGCGTTTGGCCGATTTGATAATCATGGCGGCTTCGTTTTCCGCTATTTCGCGCTGCTTAGTAGTCTGGCCAAAAGCAAGCTTGCCGATGAGCAATCCCACCAGAAGGCCGGCAACTGCCAGAACAACGCAGAGTACAACATCCATCTATCCCGGTTTTAGGGTCCTTAAATTGGACGTACCACTCCGGCGGGCTCCGAAGCGCTTTGGGCAATGGGTAAGCTTCCGGGGGAAGGGGGGATGGTCCACCTGGCAAAACTGAACATTTGTTCAGTCAAGCCATTTCCTTTCCAATCAGGAAGACAACACCTGGTCAAGCCGGGAATCCAGATCTGAAACACGATCCATGAGCGCGCTGTCTTTGATGACAAAGTCAGCCTTAGCACTCAATTTCTCCACCATGAACATAAGCGCAGACATAGCCAGGTAATCCTGTTTGTCTTTTGCCGAATATTGCGATTGCAGGTCTTTGACCTTCTCGTTGATCACTTTGGCCGCGCGTCGGACATATTCTTCCTCCGCCGGTTTAACTTTCAATCGGTAGGGCCTGTCACAGATATTGACGTTGATGTTGATCAATTCCTGTGTGGGTTCCATGCCGTGCTCTTGTGGGGGTCTTTTGTTCGGATCCAGGATAACATCCAGCCGCCTTTTGAGGCCTGAAGCGGGTTCGCCGGGTACGTTCGTGTAAAGATAACATTAATCGGAAATAGCGGGGGCCAAGGGACGGCAGGGCCTGAATGGGCACATTGGCCGGAGGGCCTGACCCTAACGGGCAAAATTGGCCGCCGGCCCGGCTCACGCGCTCAACAAGGCAATGCAGCGGTCTATTTCTTTGATGTACTCGTTCACCTTGTGTCGGATGGCCGCGCGATCCTCGCTCTCCTGGCCGTCCGGGCTTTCCTGCCCATCCTGGCTGATCTGGCGGACGGTGCGCAAGACGGTGATTTTGTCGTCCAGTTCGCGGATGCGCTGGTCGCGCTCCTGCTTGAGTTGGTGCAATTCCTTGTTTTCGGCCTTCAAGTGGCTGTTTTCCTCCCGCGAGCGGGCGTACTTGACCATCAGCGTCTCGACTTTGTCGAAGAGGTTGGCAAACTTAACCGAGAGATCTTCCATCAGCGTCGAATCGTTGCGTTGAGTTCCGTTTCATAGGCGCGGATCAGGTCCTGCATAACCGTGTCCACTTGTTTGTCGGTCAGGGTAGCCTCGTCGTTGCTAAAGGACAGCCCGATGCCATAGCTCTTGCGCCCTTCGCCCAAATTTGGTCCTTCATAGGCGTCAAAGAGAAAAACCTCCCGAAGCCAGTTGCCGCCTTTTTTGCGCGCCAGAACCTCCACGTCGCGGAAAGCGGTTTGGCGGTCCAGCACCAGCGCCAGGTCTCGCCGAACTGCCGGGAAGCGCGACAGCGGTTGGTAGCGCGGTTTGCGCGCGGCCCCTAAAGCCGACAAAACGTCCCATTCCATTGCGGCGTAGTACACCGGCAGGCGCAGGTCAAGCAGCGCGTTGACCTCGCTGCGGACCCGTCCAAAAGATACCGTTTTTTGTTCCCCAACCCAATAGTCCAGGCCATATTCCAGCAAGGAGTTTTCGGTTGAAGTGCTCCGTTGCTCCGGGCAGTTGAACCGCTTGAGCACAAGCTCTACGGCTGCTTTCAGGTCGAAGTAATCCTGTGCCGCAGCAGGTTGACGCCAGCTTTCGGGGTGGCGGTTCCCGCACAGCCATAGCCCGAGTTGCTCGCGCTCGCGGATTTGGCCGTCCTCTTGCTCAAAAACGCGTCCAAATTCGAACAAACGGAGGTTCTCCTGCCGGCGATTGACATTGCGCGCGGCGGCTTCCAACCCGCCGAAAAGCAGGTCGGGGCGCATGATGTCCAGCTCGGCGTTCAGGCTGTTGGCCAGGACTACCGCGCGATTGCGGGCGATTTCCGGGAGGCCGGCGAGGTAACGCGAGCGGGTGATCGGGTTGCTGAAGATTTCGCTGAAGCCAGCACCGTTCAAAAAGTTGGCGATTTGGAAGCGGCGCTGCTCGTTGGCGTCGGCCTGGGGGGCCACGATGTTGCTGCGCAGGCTGCCCGGCAGCGCGATGCGGTCCATGCCGTAAATGCGCAGCACTTCTTCGATCAGGTCGGCCTCGCGGGTTACGTCGGTTTTGTCGGTGGGCACAGCAACCAACAGGCCTTGGGCATCTTCGGAGCGCAGTTCCATGCCCAGAAACTTCAGGATATTGCGCGCTTCGGCCTGCGGGATTTCCGCGCCAATGAGCCTGGTGAGGCGGTCCCAGCGCAGGGGCACTAATCGCGGGGCTGCCGGCGCCGGATAGACATCCAGCAGGTCGGAGGCCAGCTCGGCGCCGCTCAGGCTGCGGAGCATTTCCACCGCACGCGCCAGGGCCTGCGCGGTCATGTTGGGGTCGGTGCCTTTCTCAAAATGCACGGCGGCATCGGTGCGCAACCCATGTGCGGTAAAGCTGCGCCGGATCCAGCGCGGGTCAAAGCAGGCACTTTCCAGGAACAAGCGCGTTGTTTTCCCGGTCACGCCCGAGCTCAGGCCCCCGTAAATGCCGGCCATGGCCAGCGGGCCTTCGGCGTCGCAGATCATCAGGTCGCTGTCGCGGAGGCTGCGGGTGTTGCCATCCAGGGCCACGAAGGGCGTGCCGGCGGGCAGCGTTTTGACTTCGATCCGGCCGCCGCGGATGGCGTCGGCGTCAAAGGCGTGCAGCGGTTGGCCGTATTCGTGCAGGATAAAGTTGGTGACGTCCACCACGTTGTTGATGGAGCGCACGCCGATGGCCGCCAACCGTTGCCGCAGCCATTCGGGCGAAGGGCCCACGTTCACGTCGCGAAGGGCGATGCCGGTATAACGAAGGCAGGCCTCGGGCCTGGGCAGGCTGATTGCGAACGCTTGGCCGTTCAGGGTGCCTTCCTGGCGGTTGCCTTGCGCGGATTTTGCGTTAGGCGGCAGCGGCGCGGGCTCTGGCAAGGTCAGTCGGGCTTGCAGGCCGCGGGCTCGCAAGGCGGCGTAAAGGTCGCGCGCTACGCCCAGGTGGCTGAACGCATCCGAGCGATTGGGGGTCAGTCCGATTTCCAGCAGCGTGTCGCGCCGCACGTTGAAATAGGTGGCGGCTGGCAGGCCGATGGCTGTTTCCGGTGGCAAAACCAAGATCCCGTCATGGCTGCTGCCCAGCCCGATTTCGTCTTCGGCACACAGCATGCCTTCGGAGCTTTCGCCGCGGATTTTGGCTTTCTTGATGGTGAAGGGCTCGCCGCTGCTGGGGTAAAGCGTGGTGCCGATCAGGGCCACGATCACTTTTTGGCCGGCGGCAACGTTGGGCGCTCCGCAGACGATAGACAGGGGTTCGCCCCGGCCGACATTTACTTGCGTGAGCCGCAGTTTGTCGGCATTGGGATGGGGTTCAGCGCCAAGCACCTGCCCCACAACAAGCCCTTCCAACCCGCCCGGATGAGAGACGTAGGCTTCCATGCCGTCCACTTCCAGCCCGATGCTGGTGAGCTGTTGGCTGATTTCTTCTGCGTTGAGGGAGCACTCCAGGTATTGCCGGAGCCAGTCGAGCGATATTTTCATCAGTTGGGCAGGCGGGAAGCGGGGTCAAGGTTGGCAAAGGTAGGCAAACCGGGGGGGAAGGGGCG
>ENA-ORBV01001487-ORBV01001487.1-microbial-mat-metagenome-genome-assembly--contig:-NODE-1487-length-51869-cov-31.125734_pt1 | contig 51869 bp, 44 predicted proteins | sample MGYA00237777_ERZ505514 | MGnify/ENA primary metagenome ERZ505514 (study PRJEB26160, sample SAMN06269048) | microbial mat metagenome | isolation source: Oligotrophic lake microbial mat | place... | reverse complement strand
CGAGTGACTGAATCCGACAAAGAATCGCTCGGCGTCGCGTCGGTGAGCACCGGCAACCTTGGCACTGAAACCCTCGGCTACCTTTCCAGTCTCGGCAGCGGTCAGGCCAATGCGCTCAACAGCGACAACCTGGTAACCGCGCAGCAGATTCTGGACCGGTCGATCAAACAGGTCAGCCAGCAGCGCGGGCGACTAGGCGCGTTCCAGAAGTTTACAATCGGTTCGACCGTGAATGCGCTGGGCGTGGCGCTGGAAAACGCGTCGGCGGCAGAATCGGCGATTCGCGATACCGATTTCGCCGAGGAGACCGCCAACCTCACGAGAAACCAGATCCTGAGCCAGGCCGCCTCCAGCGTCCTAAGCCAGGCCAACGCCAGCCCGCAGGCGGCGCTGCAGTTGCTGCGGTAAAGCGGGTTCAGGTTGATTTTTTGGATTGATTTCACGCCCCCGGTCGAAGCGATTCGACCGGGGGCTTTTCGTTTTGTCGGGCGTGCCCGCTCAACCGGCCGATTTTTTCTGACGCCGCGACGCGTTTGCAGGTAAACTACACGACGACTGAAACGCCGGGACGCTTGTGGCGTCGTTATAGGTATCACTCACGAAAGAGGGTGTTTGATGAAACGTTCAGGGCAAATTTTATCTGCTTACTTGGAAACACTCGAATCCCGCCGACTGTTTTCCGCCCCCGCGTTGTCGCTTGCCGAATCCGCGGTGGCTGAGTCGGCGCCGGCTGAGTTGCGCGGCGATGGCGGCATACTCGTGACCAGTGACGACCCGTGGGGCCGACAGATTACGATCGTTCAAACGGATGCCGGCGAGGCGCTTTCAATTACTGGATGGGTTGGCTCAGGATCGATCGATGTGCGATTTGATGATGCATTCATAGATGAAACCGGGCGATGGACCTTGCCCCTGACGATTATCAATCCCGGCAACGGACTAGGGGGCTACTGCGATATGAAGCAATACAGCCACGAGGCGAGATTGCCAGAAGCGTTCGATGGCGAGATTGTATTGCGCACGACCGAGCAGCGAAGGAATCTCATCAGTGCCTCCCCCGGCGAGGAAGGCGATTTGCAATTTGAAATCGAGTTTGTCTCGACTACAGACATGATCCTCCGTGCCGCGCTTCCGGCGCTTCCCACAGAGCCAGACCTACAACCGCTACCAATCGACCCGCCGTCGACAACGCCGCCGGAGTTGCCAGCGATGAAGCGTGAACGGCTGATCGAGTTGGGTGGCGCGACAACCCTCGCACAAGAGCGACCCATCGAACTGCTGCTGTCCTCGGATTATCATGAGGAAATTGGTGGCTGAGGCGGATTGAAGGGGCTTTGATCGTTAGGTCCGGCCGGTCGAGCCGACGCGGCGCTAAGGCTCTGCGGCGGCGTGGGGAGCGGGGACGACGCTGGGGCGCACAGGATGTTAGATTGCCCACGGTCTGTTAGGGTCGTTGTTTCTGAAATCTTCGGGGCGTGTTCTGTAAAGTCATTGATGTCAATCGCTTGCATCAATTGTGAAATATTTCACAAAGTTGTGCCACGTGGCACAATTCGTGGGGAGAAGAGCCGAAAACCGAGAGCGACAGCAGAAGACCGAGAGGCGGTTCGAACAATGTGCCACGTGGCACAATGTGCGTTGCTCTCTGCTTATTGGCTCTCCGCTATCGACTACAAATTGTGCCACGTGGCACAATCGCGCGCCAGCGCCATTCACGCCGGGTTGTGAGCTTTAGCGAACGCCCGGATTCTTCGACGTAGGGATTTTTCGACCCAGGGATTCTTCGATAACCGGAATCTTCGATCCCCGGATTCTTCTGTGCAGGGATCCTTCAATGCAATCTGGTCGCTGGCTGACGCCGGCTGATTTGGCTTAGTCGATTTCGACAATTCGCGCGTCGCCCCAGAGGTTTTCCAAATCGTAATAGTGGCGGGCTTCTTCGGTGAAAAGGTGGATGACAACATCCACGAAATCAACCAGCACCCAGTTGGCCGAATCGTAGCCGTCGAAGCGGTGGTGGCTGTAGCCGGCGGAGCGGCCGAGTTCCTTTAGATCGTCGGCGACGGCGCGCATCTGCCGGCCGCTGGTGCCCGTGGCGATGACGAAGTAATCGGTGAGCGGGGACACGCTGCTGACATCAAGGACGACCACCGAGTGGCATCGCGTGTTCTGCGCGAGCCGGGCGGCTTCGATGGCGAACGCGCGCGCGGGGCTTTCAACCGGAGCGATGATCGGTTTGACAGCCGCCTTGGCGGTGGCTTTTGCGGTCGGCTTGCGTGGGTTTGTCGGCTTGCGGGCGATGGTGGTCTCTCCGTGGGTTGGTGGTTTTAGCGGCCGAGCGATTTGAGCCTTGCGGTGATGCGATTGATCGCCCGCAGCGACAGGCCGGCGTCTTCAACCACGTCTTCAAATTCACCGGCTCGAAACGCCTTGATAATGTTGGTGACGACGATCGCCCGCTGCGCTCGCGGGAGTTGTTCGAGGTTTTCGCGGGTGGCGCCGGGTGGATATAGCTCGGCGGCGCGGTCGGGCGGAAGGTTGAATCGCATGAGCACAACGCTGTGCAGGTCGAGCGCGGCTTCATACTTGTCGGCGGCGGATTGCTGGAGCTGCTTCTTTTTCGCCGGGTCGGTCGCCAGCAGCGATCGCAGGTAGTCGGCATCGGCCAATGCCAGGGTGCCGTTGGCGGCGACCGACTCGCGATGCTCGCGGTACAGCATGAGGTTGGTCGTGTAACGCGCGGTGTGACGCTCGTAGGCGGTGTTGGCGGCATCGGCAAGCTGCTTCGTGCGATCGTACGAGCGAATGGCAACTTCAATCGCCGGCACCGCTTCGGCCGGAAAAGTGTGGTCGACGGCCAGGTCAGCGGTCACGTTTTCGACCATCTCCGGCTCGACCGGAACCGCTTTGCCGGCGGCGACGATCTCGTTCACCCGGCCGTAGCGCAGCTCGTCCTCGGCCCAGTTCTTGAGCGACAGCGCCGGCCGCGAATCGATCACCAGTTCGCTCAGTTGGGAATGCACCTGAGCGCCGGCCTCCTGCAAAAGATCGGCACGCATGTAGTAATTGTAGGCCAGCGCGAACGGCGAAAGGCCGTCGGGGTAGGGCTGAAATTCCACTAGAAACTGTAGTTCGCTGCCGTCGTAGGTTAGGGGGCGATCTTTGTCTTTAAGCTTGATGGAGCCGGGTTTGAGATACTCGGAAAGAATGTTGCCGGCCTGATCGATCATCGGATCAAGCTCGAGCGGTTGCCAGCCGGACGCGCTCTGCTTGAGCTTCTGCCGCGATTCGTGCGGCCGCGACTGCGCTCGCACCAGCCGCTTGTAGGTTTCTTTTTCCTGTGAGTTGCCGAGCTTGTCGAAATAAATGCCCGCAATGGCGGCGATGATGTTCAGATTGTTCGGGCGCTCGCGATCGACTTTGTGGGCGTACTCCAGCGCATCAAGAATCGTCGTGTACTTGTTGCCCACGTTGGCCATCTGCACGCTGATGTTGTAGGCCTTGTTCCAGATCTGAAAGATGTGGACGCTGTCAAACTCGGCCTGGAGGAGGCGAATCCATTCGATTTTGGTATCAAAATCCTGGAGGTTGCGTTCGCTCTTTTGTGTTTCGGCGCTGGGCCAGAGGAACATGACCAGCGGCCCGCGCAGGCCGCCGAGCAGCAGGGCGATGGCGTAACTGTTCATGCTCGAAAGCGAGGTTCCCGAACTGCTCAGCGATGATGCGGTTTTCTCGCGCTGGTTGATCGCCAAGTGGCGCGTGACCACCGAAGCGATGATGGCCAGAACGAGCACGACGACGATTGCCCCTCGTCCCGCGCGACTGCGGCGGCGCAAGGACGATCGGAGAGGTTGGCTTGTCATGGCGCGACCTCCTTGTTCCGCAGGATGACATATGAAAGGACCGAAAGCGGCAGGGCAAACGTGAGCAGCACCAGCAGCGAATCGCGCACCTTTACCGCCGGCACGGCAACGCCGCGCTCTAGATCTTCGATGGATGCGAACTGCGAAATATCGGGTAGCACTTTGGCTGAAACCGTTAGGAACTTCGCCAAGGCGTCGACCACTTTACTTGCCGTGACGGTGAGTTCCGGTCGCGATGAACTGAAACCAAGATCGGTCGCCACCTGGTTGCCGATGCCCGGCTGCAGCGCATCACCCAACTGAGCCACGCCCCAATGTCCGAGCAGCATTACCAGCGTCAGCACGATGGCGATCGGCCAGGAAAGGAACGTGGATGAGAAGATGGCAACGCTGATGACGAGAATGGCCATCAGCCACATCACAAACAAACTCTTGAGCAGGTTGAATGCAAAACTCTGGCTCGCCTGAACCACCTGTAGAGACGCGCGGGACACGCCCAGGTAATGGCCGGACGTGGTGCACCGCAGCAGCACGTCGTAGTCGCCGCCGGTGAGGAATTCGGCGGGCACTTTGAAGAAGATCGGGCGATTGGTTTCAACGTCGCCGATGACGGCGTTACTGCTCTTGCCGGTTTTTATGTTGCGCACGACGACCGAAAGCTTCGTCGGCGCTTCGTCGGCGTCATCGACGCCGGAGCGCTCTATATCGCAACGGAACTCGAACGGCACGGCAGTGTTACTGGCCGACGGCGCGGCATCGCGGAAGCTGAAAACGGCGACGTGCGTCGGTTCTTTCGCCGCGTCTCCGCCGCGCACCTGAAAGCCCACTCGGCCGAAGCGCCCGCGGAAAACCCAATCTTCCATTCCCGCCGCAGGCTCGATCACCCGGGGCTGCTGTCCGGGCGCGGCGGGTGGGATGAGCAACTTGATTGAATCCGGTTGAATACGGTACGCAATGCCCGGCGCCGCGCCGGCGATTGAAACATAAACGCGGCGCCACCGCTCAATGTTGGGCGCCGACCTCGGATCGACAAACAATTGAATCGGCTGATTGCCGGCGGGGTCGATCAGTTGAGTGCCCTGGCCGCGCTCCATCACGTTGGCGGGCACCAGCGTCTCTTGCGCCTGATCGAGAATTGACACGGCGATGCGCGTATCGGCCACGCCGCCGGTGGGCTGTGATTCTGGCGCGGCGATGGTGGGCGGGAGCACGCTCGGGGCGGCCACCGGCTTGGGGGCAAGCCGCGCGTCGAAGCCCACCTTCACCTGAACCACAAGCCCGGCCGACAGCGGCGTGTTGGTCGCGTCGCCGGGTGGAATGAGCAACTCCGGCGGAAGATCGAACGCCACGAGCACGTCCCCTTCGGTGCCGAGGATCCACGCCTCCTGAAAATTATCGCCGGGTTTGCTGTCGGGTTCGCGGGCCAGGATTCGCATACTCTGCGCGCTCGCCAGGCCGCGCGCCGTCAGCAGGCCATTGTCACGATAATATTCCAGCGTGGGACGGACGGCGGCGCCGGCTTCGATCGTTTCCAGTCGCTGGCCGATGCCGCGCTGCAGGCTGAACGAGTTGAAGTACATGTAGCCGAACGTAAACAACCCCATGATCAGCAAAATGGCCGCCGAAACGCGCGCAAAGCCCAGCACCTTGCCGAAGACAATTTCCAGCCGCGTGATCGGCTTGGTGACGATCGTAAAGATCACCCGGTTCTCGATTTCCTTGGGCAGATTTGTGCACGCCAGAATGACGGCGGTAATGGTCACCACCACGCCGCTGGCGAACAGGCAGACCTTGAGCATCTGCCGCACGGCGTCGGCTTCATCAATCGGGCGTTGGAACTGTGAAATTAAGATCACACCCAGAATGGCCAGCGGGGTGATCCAAAGCACGCGCTTGCGGATCGATTCGGCGAAGCAGACGCTTGAAATCGCCCACACGCGCGAAGGGCTGAAGATGAGCAAATCGCGCAGCCCGTAAATGAACAGGCCGAAGACGATGATGAACCCGCCGATCCACCATTCAAGGTATTGATCGATCATCGGCGGAAGGGCGGCGATGGGGCTGGCGACGAACATCGCAGTGACAACTCCGGTTGCGGGTTCTGTTACGACTCGCTGCTGGTATACGACTGACCGGCGGCGGTGTTTTCGCGGACGATGCGGATGAACAAATCTTCCAGCGTCGTGGTCGGGTGCGTAATCTCGGCGTTGTTCACGCCCATGCTGGCAAGGAACTGCTTCACCTGCGTCAACTGGCCGTCGTTCATTCCCTTGAATGAAATCTGCGTGACGTCTTTCACCTGCAACAGATCCTTCACCGCGCCCAGTTCCATTCTCTTTCCGCGGAAGAGGATGGTGATGCGGTCACAGACATCCTGCACGTCAGCGAGCAAATGACTGCACAGCAGCACGGTCTTGCCTTGCTTCTTCAGTGAAAGAATGAGGTCTTTCATCTCGCGGGTGCCGATCGGGTCGAGGCCGGTGGTAGGCTCGTCGAGAAGAATCAAATCGGGATTGTTAATCAGCGCTTGCGCAAGACCGATTCGCCGGGCCATGCCCTTGGAATATTCGCGGAGTTTTCGTTTGCGGGCTTTGGCGTCGAGGCCGACGATGTCGAGCAGTTCCGGTACGCGGCGCTTAAGCTCGCGCGATGGAATTTTGAACAGGCGGCCGTAGAACTTTAGCGTCTCTTCGCCGTTTAAAAAGCGATACAGGTAAGACTCTTCGGGCAAAAATCCGATGCGCTTGTTGACCTCGTTCGAACCGATCGGCTCGCCGAGAACGAACGCCTTTCCCTTGGTCGGAAAGATCAGGCCCAGCAGCAATTTGATGGCGGTCGATTTGCCCGAGCCGTTAGGCCCGAGCAGGCCGAAGACCTCGCCTCGGTTGATGGTGAGGTTAAGATCATCCAACGCCCGAACTTTATCGCGGCCCCAGAAGTCGCGGTAAATCTTGGTGAGGTTCTCGGTGTGAATGGCCGAGTCAGTGAGTGCCGGCATGGTATTTTGAATAAAGTAGTTGCAACACAAGAAAGAGCCGAGCCGCTCCGCCGCCGGGACGCATTAGCGCGGAAACGCTATCGCGCCGGACTGCGCGACTTCGTGCCCATCTTAATCGGCCGCGGCTTGCGAATGCGCCGCCGACGCTTCTCGCTGGGCTTCTCATAGTAGGCCACGCGCTTGATGTCTTTCGTGAGGCCTTCTTTTTCGCACATCTTCTTAAACCGACGAACGATCTGTTCGGCGGTTTCGTTGCCGCGCAGCTTGACCTTGATCATCTAAAAACCTTTCCAACAAACACTTATGCTGATATTCAGCGACTCGACAAGCGTCGAGACAAATGCCACGTCCGATCTGCTCGTCCGTGGCAAACCACCAGTTTACTTGCGGCGGGGGAGACTGCAAGTTTGAGCGTGGTGGGCTGTGGCTTGTCATGCCGCAGCCGCGTCCGCGGGCATTGCGATGACCGGACTTACGCCTTCGTGATCAAAAATGACCGGAGCGCCTTGTGAAGTGACAAACACCGCCACGCCCCCTCGGATGACCAGCGCTTCCGGATGATCCACACGCACGCGGTCACCGCTGACCAATTCGACGAAGTAGGGGCGGAACGGAGCTCGCCGCTGGAAAGCCTGAATCGTGGTTTGAAAGTGCTCGGGTGTCATGAACGCTATATACCGCCGATTGGTTGCTGCTGCCTAATGGACCAAAGTCATGTCGGCCGCCGGGTGGCCGTTAAAGGTCCTCGGGCTTCAGGCCCGTTTGCTTGCCGATCCGCGCCAACATGCGCGGGCCAATCTCCTCGCGGTCGTGGAAAGCAAAGCCGGTGTCGTGCGATGCGAGCCGCACTGGGGCTTAATGGACCAACCGATCCGCAGCAACGCCGACAGCACACGACTGGCACGGGTGGAAGGCCACTGATGTGCCATGCTCATGCCACGATGGAAAAGACATTCTCGACTTGGGGCAAGGGCTCGCCGTGTTCCAGACGCTCGGCCAACACACGTAACGAAAGCGCCTGGGCCTTGCGAATCGCTTCATCGCGTGATTGCCCGTAGACAAGCACCCCAGTCAACTCAGGCACCTCTGCGATCCAGCGCCCATCGGCTTCCTGTTCGGTCACGACTTTGTACATGATCGTATCCTAGCATGCACCCGTCTTGGCGACATAACGGACCAATGTTCAATGGCCGGCACCGCGCCGACCGGTTTCACCTTACCAAAGCGGTCGATGCGGTGCCGGTCCATTGCAGCGTTCGGTTATGTCGCCCGCCGTGCAGCCAACCCGCGCCGAAGCCAGTATCGGCCTACGACAACGCTCAGCAATCCGAACACCGACAGCGCCGTGGCTGGATAGGCACGGCCAACGAAGTCTGCACGCAAGCCGGTCACCGCAAGCCACCAAACGAAAAGTGAATAGCAAGCGACGCACGTGCCGCCCGTCAAGGCCAAACCACCGATCACAGTGTCGACGACTGCCCGAATCGTCCAGACAGCGCTCGGCGTTTTATAATCGAGCGTTTGTCTGATTGGCGGTTGCTCGAGCGACATAACCTCATATTCTATCACCGTCGCAGCGACATAACACCTACGCAAACGCGGAGCTAAATGTGCCGTAATTGCTGTCACGGTAACGATTACGGCCCGATTCGGAAAGTATAATCAGCGTCGCGAATCTGACCGCTAACAATACCGTGCTTCATCAGCCGGCGGCGGGCGTCACAGTAATGGATGCGTTCGGGCGGGGTCGATTTGGAAGGTTGTTTTCCACAGAACGTTGAATAACTTCATTGAAATGCCCGCCAGCCATCAAATCACCCTGCGTGTGCGATACCCCGAAGTGGATGCCATGGGGTATCTGCATCACAGCCGTTACCTGCAATATTTCGAGATGGGGCGGGTGGAGTTTCTGCGGCAGCTCGGCCACAGCTACGCCGACCTGGAGCGGGCAGGGGTGTTCTTTGTTGTGGTGAAGGCCGAGGTGCGTTATCGCGCGCCGGCGCGGTATGACGATGAACTGACCTTAACGACCAAGGTCGTTCGCCAGACGCACGTGCGCTACGACCACGACTACGAACTGCACCGCGGCGATACGTTGCTGGCGACGGGGTCGACCACGATTGCGTGTGTGAATCGCGCGGGTGAAGTGATTCAAATTCCTGCATTACTCGGCGGGGCGGAAAGTTGATCCTCTGGAAAAAGCCGAGCAGAGAGTAGACATTCTCCTGTGCCGGTGGGGCAGACATTCCTGTCTGCCACGGCGTTCCATGCCGTTCGACTTGCGGCATCGCGTGGAACGCGATGGCAGACAGGAATGTCTGCCCCACCGGCACAGAATAGTTAAGCTCCAGCAAAAGCCGTTTAATGCACCTCCGCACGCCCATTGCCTTCATCGTCTTCAACCGCCCGGAAGTCACTGCGCGGGTGTTCGAAGCGATTGCCGCGGCACGGCCGACGCGGTTGTTTCTGATTGCGGATGGGCCGCGCAATGCCGCCGAACGCGAAAAAACCGACGCCGTTCGCGCTATCGTGTCGCGGGTCGATTGGCCGTGCGAGGTTGAAACGAACTTCGCCGACGAAAACATGGGCTGCAAACGGCGGGTGTCGAGCGGGCTTGGTTGGGTGTTCGACCGCTGCGAAGAGGCGATCATCCTCGAAGACGACTGCCTGCCGCGGCCGACGTTCTTTCAGTTTTGCAGCGAACTGCTTGATCGCTATCGCGACGACCCCCGCGTGAGCATGATCAGCGGCGACAACTTTCAAGACCGCCGGCGCGGAGAGGGCAGTTACTTTTTTTCCTACATCGCGCATGTCTGGGGATGGGCCACATGGCGGCGCGTGTGGCGGCAGTTTGACGAAAAGATGACGACCTGGTCCACCGATCGCGATGCGCCATGGCTTAAGGAGCTGCTGCAAACACCCGACGTGCTGAAGGTTTATCAGCGCGCGTTCGACGCGGTGCACAACGGGCAAGTTGATACGTGGGACGCGCAATGGCAACTGGCGGTGTGGCGGTCGCGCGGGTTGGTGGCACTGCCGAATAAAAATCTCGTGGCCAATCTCGGCTTCGGCCTCGACGCCACCCACACCCGAAAGACCGATAGCCCCGACGCCAACCTTCCCACGGCTGACCTCGCTTGGCCATTGGTTCATCAACCGGCTGTCGAACGTGATCGCGCCGCCGATTTATTCACCTGGCAACGCAGCTTTGCCCGCAAAACCATCGCGTGATCTTTGTGGCTCAATCAATCCGGGGGAAAATCTAAAGTGACGACGCCCATCAGTCCGAAAAGCACTGAAGCGATGAAATCACAATTGAAAACCTGTTGGTGCGGAGGCGCACGGCTGTCGACGTTCAACGCCGAGTATGTCCGCTGTGAAGCTTGCCAGACGCTGATCTGCGCGTGCCCGCCGAACCCCGGCGATCCGCGGATGCGCGATGACGAATCTGCCCTGTACGGCAAGGACTATTGGCTGAAACATCAGCAGCAGGCCTACGGCTTGGGCGACATCTACCAGCGCAGCCGGACCGATCTATCCGAACGAAACCTGTTCTGGCTCAATCAGCTCTTGAAGATCAAGCTTCCGCCGGGCAATGCACTGGAAATCGGCTGTGCGCACGGCGGATTCACGCACCTCATGCAGCAATCGGGCTTCGCAGCGACGGGACTGGAACTCAGCCCATCGATCGTCGGCTTCGCACAGCGGACGTTCGATATCCCCGTCTTCTGCGGGCCTGTTGAAGAACAGCCGCTTCTTAAGCAATCGTTTGATGTGATCGCACTCATGGACGTGCTGGAACACCTTCCCAATCCGCTCAAGACGATCCGCCATTGTGTCGGATTGCTCAAGCCAGACGGTGTGCTGTTCATCCAGACGCCGCGATACCCTTCGCCCAAATCGTTCGCCGAAATGGCCGCGACGCAGCACAAGTTTCTGGCGCATCTTAACCCGCTTGAACATACGTTTCTCTTCAGTGTAGACGGCGTGCGAAAGCTGATGCAGGCGGCGGGAGCCGGGTATGTGGAAAGCTATTCGGCGATCTTCGGCTTCTATGACCAATTCTTCGCAGCCTCGCCGTCGCCGATCAGACCGATGGCCGTCGGCCTGCGCGACGAATGGCTGAGCCAAACCTCGGGCCGGCGCGTGATGCGGGCGCTGCTTGATTCGGAAGACAAATTCCGCGCGATGCTGGGCAAGTACCGCGAACTCAAGCGCAACCAAAACGAAGAAACGCTATACGCGGCGGCGTGATTCTTATTCCGCCTCCTGGTACTCCGAGAGGGGGCCAGGGGGAGGGCGGAACGGCGCAAAACCGAAAGCCGAAACCAGAAATCCAAAGTAATCGCGAATGACGAATATCGAACACGGTTGACGGTGGGGCAGACATTCCTGTCTGCCACGGCATTCCATGCCGTTCGAAGATCGGATTCGCTTGGAAAGCGACGGCAGACAGGAATGTCTGCCCTACCGAATCTACAACCGTCGCGGGTGATGCGTCGTTCAGGAAGCCAACGCACACCAACATCACGGCCCCCTCCCGGTGTATCAGGAGGGGGAGAAAAGACATCACGCAGCAATTCTTCCCCGACCTTCACGCCACCAATTGAAATCCGGCACCGCGTGGTTCGCATGCCGCGGCGCGGTTTTGTCTTTCGCGGGTTTGGGCAGCAGGCCGTGTAGCGCCAGGCAGTCGCGGGTTTCCTGGGTAATTCGATCGTCGCGGCTCACAACGATTAAGGCGGCGTTCAGGTCGGTCTGGCTTCCCGATATCGCCGCCGTGATGGCCTGCCAGCGGGTGTAGAGGTTGAATCGGTCGTCGTCACTCAGGCGAAAGAGTTCGCCGAAAGCCGGGTCGTTCTCATTGGATTCGACAATCTTCTTCAGGCTTTCGAGCCACCGTTTGCCGGTTTGCGTGCGCTGCTGCGCATGAAGCTGATAAGCCGCGGTATGACGCGGAATGAACGCACCGGCGAAGTGATGCAGCGCGCGGTACCAGAAATCGATCTCGGCGCCTTCGGCAAGATCGACGTTCAGCAGACCAATTCGGTCGATAACTTCCCGGCGGAAGAACGTGCAGTGTTGCGGAAAGACGCGACGCATGAGCAATGAACGCGCGTCGACGCGATGGTCATCCAGCGCCGAGCAACTGAATGTCACGCCGTCGGGTTGAACATAAACATCGCACCCGCTGGCGATCGCCAGATCAGTATTCTGCAGCAAATGCTCGGCGGTGTAACGGAATGCGTGCTGGAAATAGAAATCATCGCTGCTCTGAATCGCCAGCAGTTCGCCGTGGGCGACCGAGAGGCCTTTGTTGGTGGCGTCGGCGATGCCGTGGTCTTTCTCACTCCACCAGCGCACCTGTGGGTACTTTTTGAGTACGTCAAGCGTCTCATCGGTCGACCCGCCGTCGGAAACGATGACTTCGATTTTACCGTCGTAATCCTGACGAAGAATTGAGAGCAGCGTGCGCTCAATAAAGCGCCCCTGATTAAACGACGGGATGATGATGGAGATGGATGGTTTCATGGCTTCACTTCCTCTCCCGGCGTACCGTTCGGCAAGCTCACCGCAGGCCGGGCGAGGGGGCAAGACTACGCCGCGAGCGCCACTGCCTCGCGCATCGAAGCAGCCACTCCACACGCCTCCGTCCACTTTCGCATGCAGTGCGCCAGTTGGTGCACATAACCGCGGGTCGCTTCCGTCCAGATGAAACCGGTAAACCGCTCGGCCTCGTCATCGAGTTGCGATGCGAGATGTTGGTACTTTTCTGAATAGCTTGAGCCGGAAAGTGAAACGCCCGTGAGCCACGCCGTCAGGTCTTCCATGAGCCAGACGCAGCCCATTTCGCAAGTGGCGTCTTTGAGATAGTTGTGGCTGTTCCGCCGGTGATCCACCAGCGGCGTGCCGACTCGGATGAACTCGCCCATTTGTTTCACGCACGCTTGGGATAGGTAGCCGCTGAGGATGTCGCCGTAGCGGTCAATACTCATCATGCCGGCCAGCGGATAGTTCATTCGCGCGAAGTAGTACGATGGCATCACATCGCGATGCAGCGCCGTGTTCTGTGTATTGATCGGCGACCACACATGCCGGCCGAGCAGAATGGAGTCTTTGATCATGGCGTGGGTGCGCGTGGGAGAAACCAGCCACGTCATGCCATCCAGATCGGGTTCCTGCAGCCACAAACCGGCATTGATGGCGACTTTACCGGTCGCTTCGGTCGTCAAAATCTCGCTGGCGCGGTGGCGCTCTCGATACGGATAGCCGCGCGGATACACCACGCTCGGCTCGCATTCGAGCATGCTGCAAATGTTGAACCAGCCGTCGGTGGACTTTACTTCCGGCAGCGTGACGCGCGGGGCGCCGACCACGCTGTGCTCGGCGAAGAACCGCTCGCCGGGCCGGCAGTAGTTGTCGTCATCGATACTGATGATGACCGGCGCATCGGTCGCCAGCGCCATCAGGTAGCCGATGTTGCGGCGGTTGTCGCTGTCGAACGGAACCAGCGAATCAAAGCCGACGCGCTTCAGGAACGCCTGCTGGCCCTCCATCGTCGCGCAAATTACGTTCAACCCTTTGGCGGCGAACTCCTGACAGCGCGCGTAAAGTAGCGGCGGGGTTTTGCGATCGGGGATGACGATCATCGTCACCCGATCCAGCACACCCTCGGCGCACGCGGCGGCGTGATAGTCTTCCAGGAATTGTCCGTTGCCGATCGTGGTGACCACGACTGCAATGCGGGGCTTTAACTCAGCCGGCATGGCGATACTCCTTGGCTCTTTGAGTTTGAGGCAGAATGGATTTGCTCTTCATCGCGCGGATGAGTGCATCGACAATCCATTCCGGCGAAAGATCGGTCAGGCATAACGCGCCCGGCTGCGTACAAATATAGTTGCAGCCGGCGCACGGCATCGGCTTGGTGAGGGCGATCGACCGTGTGGCCATCGGCCACGGCCAAAAGCGACCAGGCATTCCGCCGGTGACGAGAACAACCGTCGGCAAATCAAACGAAACGGCCGCGTGCGCCAGGCCGGTATCGACGCTCAACACGGCATCCAACCTTGATACCACGGCGGCGGAAACGGCGATGTCGCAGTCGGTCGGGAAAACGTGGTGCGGAATGCCGTCGGCGGTGAGGCGACGGGAGATTTGCGCAATCAATTCCGCATCCGCCGGCCCGCCGAGCAACGCGGGGAGCATTTGGTGATGGCCCCAAATGCGAGAAATCGTGTCGATCCATTTTTCGAGCGGATATTGGTTGATCGCACTCGACCCGGCCGGAATCATACCCACCAGCGCCTCGGCCCGCGTACGGCGAACCGCGTGGCGCGCTGCGCCGGCGTGCACACTGGCATAAGTGAGCGCGCGCGGGCTGAGGGCGAGGTCCGGTCGCTCGGATTCGATGGACGCTTCCCAATGCTCGGCCAGATAAGCGTTGCGCTGAAGTTCATGCCCGCCGGCCGGGCGGGGTTGGAGAATTTGCGTTGCGAACCGCTGCGCCCAATCGCGTTGCCAGTCGAACTGATTGAGCGTGCTGCCGGCGTTGAGCCATTTTTCGTTGGCGCGCATCTGCGCGAGCAGCCACGCGCCCAGGGGCTCGGGGTCGTGTGGGATGTAGACCGCCGTCGCGTACGAAAATCGGCCGAGGTTAAAGCCAAGTTTCGCGCGCCAGGTGAGTGACCAGAACACCGTCGCGTTGCCCTGTTTGTATCCACGCGGGATACGGATTATTTGCGCCACCGCGGGGTGTGTTTCGAACATCGCTCCTACGCCGCTTGGCGACCACAGATCGATTTCGTAACCATCGAAGCGGCGCGCCAGGCTTCGTAGTGATGGTTCGAACAAAATCGCGTCGCCCACGCCGTCGGTGCGGATGATTGCGATCGCGCGGCGGCCGAGTTTGCCGATCGACATGGCGCGTCCGACAAACCGCGCCGAATAGAACACCGCCGCCGCAAGCCAGCGCCACGGCGCGCACCACCGCGTCAGCCATCGATCGGGCCAGCGGTAATTGGGGATGCTCTGCAGCAGTTGACTCAAGCGGCGTTCTCTTTCCGTTTGCTTCTGGCGGCGGGCGTGAAGCGCGCGATGCAGAACCCGAATTTCTCCCGGCTCACAGTTTCGATAACAAATCGTGGGTCGGTCTCAATGTCTTTGAAGCTCAGGTGGTGCTTCACGTGGAAAATATCGTCCAACGCGATCCAGCACGGCGAGCGAAGTTTGGACGTGAGATATTGAAACTCCACGTACCCCATGTGTCCGCCGGAATCGAGCAATACGAAGTCGGCCTTGTTGCCGAATTCGGCGAGAATCTGGCCGAGCAGGTCATCCTGCAGGTGCGGAAAATCCGTCTCGCGAAAGTAGAACTCTGTGCGCTGATCGGGTTCGTGATCGACAATCAGTTGGTCGGCCAGAACGGAACTGACATAACGCTGTTCGATCTCGGCGAGGCTCGGCAGCAGAGAGCGCGGTACCGAAAGGCCGTTGAGCGGTTTCACGTTCAAGCCTTCACGTGTGATGTGCGCCAGCGCTTTGCTGTAGTGCCGGGGATTGACCTCAATGGAATAGAACGTGGCGTCTTCAATCGCCAGCGCTTTGATCGTATTGGCGATGATCGTCGTTGTTCCCGTTCCGAAATAGGTGCCGGTTTCGATGATCTTCTTCGGCCTCGAATCGGTGAAGAGCTTTCTGATTCGCTCGGCGAATTCGCCGCCGGTATCGATGAGCGTGAGGTCTTCCTTCGACAACCGACCGGCAATCCGGTACTGCGGCGGCGACGAGGCGTTGGCGTTCATGGCGGTGTTGTTCATGCGGCGGCCTCACATTCGCGGGCAACGTTGCGATTGGCGAGATCGTCGGCGATGAAGTTCAGCATCCGCTGACTGATTCCGCGATAGGTCACGGTTTCCAGAACCCGTGCGTGCATCGATTTTCCAACGGCCGCGCGCTCGTGTGGGTTCTTCAAATAATGGTCGAGCTGCCCGAGCAACTGCTCGCGCGTGCTGAATGCGACGCGCTCGAACTCCGGCCAGAGCGTGCTTGATGTGCGAATGAACCCCGCCTGCGCCAGCGCGCCAAGTCCGTCTACAAAATCGCACTTTTGCTGCAACGGATGCTCGCCCGTCAGGCCTTCAATGGTCTGCAAAAGGTTATGCACCCGCGGCGAGGCGCGGCGGCGGAAGTCATCGGTGTCGGTAATGTGCTGCGCGCGGCAGAAATCCCACAGTTCGATGTAGATCGGCTCGACATCGTCGCCGGTTACTTTTTTCAGCAGAAAGAAACCGCCGGCGCACAAACCTTCAAACAGCCGCTGATGCGCCGAGCCGAAGGGCGTCATTTGCAGGTTGATGTCGGCGGCGCGGTAGATGGTCGCCAGCGCACGCTGGTTATCCGCCGGCCCGCGGGCGAAACGGGCAAAACGCGGGTGATTCTCCCAGCCGTTCCCGTAAAGGACCAGCTCGAAACCGGCATCGGCAATCCAATGCAACGCCTGATGACGGAACAACGCGTTGTTGAGCTTTTGCGTGGTGAAATCGATCAGCGGCTGCACACCGACCACTGTGACCTTCGCGGCCCGAATCGAATCATCGACGATCTCATGCAGATACTTTTCCTGCGTGATGTATTCCCCGCGAGCGTAGACGGCGGCGAGGCGCTCGTATAGCCCGTGAAACAGCCGTCGGGCGTCTTCGCCAGGGTTCTTTTCGATCTGTTCGGCAACCAACTGCTCCGCCGACGCGCTGGCGTGGCTGACGAACGCAATTTGGCTTTTGTGCCGCAGCAGTTCATCGGCCGACACGCCGGCGGCGAAGCGCGCTTCGTTCACCCCCACCGGCGATTCCATAAACCGCGCCCGCGGATAGGAAAAGTCGGTTACGCAATCGCGCCGGCCGTAGCCGATCGTGTAGTCCAGCGAACCCTGCGCTTCTCCGGCGATCGCGCGGAAGATGTTCGGCAGGCGATCCTGCACCCACATCACACAGGGAATATGCGCCGGCATACGCGGGAATTCGGCGCGGTAATGGTCGATCAGAAGAATCAGGTCGGGCCGAAAATCGGCAATGGCGGATAGGTAAGAAGACGGATGCAGCTTCTCGTGGTCGTGCTGCTCGATCAATAACCGCGTGCTGTGGCCGAGCGATTGCATGCCGCTCAGCCAGTCGCGCATCGAGTGCTGCAGAAAAGTCGTGTAGAGGCTGGTGATGCCGAGAATGCGCAGCGGCTTGCCCGCGCGAATATTTTCCGCAACCGCGCACGCATCCTCGCTGCGCGACGCGTTCTCGGCGATTCGCACGCTCGTTGCGTCCAGCAGGGTGTGCAGTTGCGCATCGGCGGTGGCAAGGAGCGTGTCGAGCGATTGCCCGGCGGGCCACACGTTGTCGTCGGTCGTAATGGCGATGCGCGGCCAGGGGATTTCGGTGTGATCGGCCATGAACTGCAGAAGCTGCCCGGCCGTGTCGCGGCCGGCGAAAATGATGCACCGCCGGTCGGCGAGCATGACGCGCCAGTCATGAACGTGCAGGACCAGCCACAACCGTTCGAGGTCGGGGGCCAGAAAATAGATCGGCGGGCGGTGCCCCGGCGCCGCGGCCACTTTCACCTCAAGCTTGGCCAGCGCATCCCAAAGCCAGCCATGATCCAGCCCGGCCACCAGCAGCGGGCCGGTGAGTTGTTTGCCGGTCGAAAGCTGATTGATCAATTGCTTCGCCGCCGCGGGGGGAACGGGGTTGGGCAGGGGCTGAACTGAACCCGGCGAGCCGGCACCTAGTCGAATCGTGTCGCCGAACGCCGAAATGTGGTAAGTATTTTTAGAAGAATGACTTACGATCCGATCGGCCAGCGGTTTGTCGCGTGTGGCCAGCGCCGCCACGTTCGCCGCAAAGCGGGCGGCGAGGGCGGAAATAGGAGTCCAGGTTGTCGCGGTTGGCCAGCCGTCCATCAACGCCTCCGGACGGCGCGGCGGCGTCGTCCCAGAGTTTATCGGACGCTTGGCCTGCCGATCTTCAACCGGCTTTTCCCGGCACTTGATCTGGGCTACTGTGTGTTGAGCCATTCCCAGGCGGTTGAAGCGGCGGCGGTCCCGGACGCTACGACGGGTGAAGAACGCCCGGGGCGGGCGTAGCTACAGTGGCCGGTTGGGCGCCGCAAGCGTCTTGGAGGATTCATGTTTCGACTGTTCGCATCGATCGTTCTCTCCGCCGCGTCATTCGTGTTGGCTGAAGCGCCGACCACCCAACCCCACGCCGCCAAGGGCGATGGAAAGTTGCCCTATCGCATCGTGGCCGAAGAGCGCACCGATCCGCCCATGCGGCTGTGGGTGCTGCAGGTCGATCTCACTAATCCCCATGCGGCGGTCATGCTATCGCCCGGCGGCCCCGACCCCGACGGCGCAGGCCCCTGGCAGACCACGCTCATGCCGGTGACGCAAGTGGCCGAGCGCGAAAGGTTTGATGTCGCGGTCAACGCCAGCTTTTTCGCAGTCGACAAAACCGGCGAGTGGCAGGGCAAAGGCTACACCACCGATCAGCCCGCCGCCGCCGTGGGGTGGACGATGACCGACGGCAAACAGTGGTCGCAACGTGAGAACGCCTGGCCGGTGCTGTGGGTTGATGCCAATGGAAAGGCCCACATCACCGCGACCGCCGACATCAACTCCACCGCGCAGCAAATGGTCGCGGGCAACTCCTACATTCTGAAAGACGGACAGGCGCAGCTACCGGAAAAAGGCGTGATGACGGTGCGTCACCCGCGCACCGCCGTCGGCATCGACGACGGCGGCACGACGCTCACGATTCTCACCGTCGACGGCCGGCAACCGGGCCGGTCGATCGGGATGACCGGAAAAGAACTGGCCGACGAACTCCGCAAGTACAACGTCCACACCGCCATCAACCTCGACGGCGGCGGAAGCACCACGCTTGTGGAACGAAGTCGCGATGACGGCCAACTGAAGATCATCAACAAACCCAGCGAAGGCAGAGAACGGCCGGTGGCGAATGTGCTGGGTGTGAAAGTGCGGAATTGAATCGCCCAGTAAGTGACCAAAGTTGGGTGATCAGAGTCGGGTTCCACTACTTGGCTCTCGGGCCAAGTAGTGCCGAATGTCGTTTGGCGAAATGATCACCATCAACGTTTGCACGACATGGCCTGAGAGCCATATCGTGGCACCCTAAACCCTGCACCCTCAACTCGCCTTATTCGCTTTCATTGCGCGTGGGCATATCCATCCACCAGCAGATCGAGCCGGCCGGTTTCTGAATCGATGATCATCCCGTGTACCGTGATATCGCGGGGTAGCAGCGGGTGGTTGCGAATGACCTCGACGCTGCCGCGCACGCTGTGTTCCACGCTGTCGAAGCCGCGCAGCCAGTTTTCCAGATCAACCCCGGCGTGGCGGAGGGTTTTGATCATCTGTTCGCTCACGCCGCGGGCGATGGCTTTTTGAAGGATGCTTTCGCAACTCAGCCCGGTCATGCCGCAACCCTGATGCCCGACGACGACCACTTCCGTCGCGCCCAATTCATACACCGCCACCACGATGCTGCGCATCGCACTGCCGAACGGGTGCGACACCTGCGCGCCGGCGTTCTTGATGATCTTCACATCGCCTCGCCCGAAGTTCATGGCGCGCGGCAATAATTCAACCAACCGTGTATCCATGCAGGTCAGCACCACCAGCTTCTTGTTGGGAAGGCGGTCGGTGAGATACTCCTTATATTCGCCGGCGGCGACGAATCGGGCGTTGTGGTCGAGGATTTCGGTGAGAAGCGACATGCTCGTCCCCGCAAAAATCGCTTGACGACGGGCTATTGTCAATGCGACTATCGTCGGCGTATGGATCTTGTTGTCGCCCGGAAGCTCGCACGCTCGCTTATGGACCAGCACGGCCTGGCCGACTGGCGCTTTGCCTTCGACCACGCCCGGCGGCGGTTCGGGTGCTGCAACTTCACGCGAAAATCGATCACACTTTCGGCCTATCTGGTCAACCTGAATATTGAAGACGAAGTGCGCGACACGATTCTGCACGAAATCGCCCACGCCCTCACGCCCGGAGAAGGTCACAGCGAAAACTGGAAGCACGCCTGCCGCACGGTGGGCGCAAAACCCGAGCGATGTTTCAAGGAAGCCGACGGCGTGAAGCTGGTGACAACGGGCCTGCGGGTCGGCTGCGCGTCGTGCGAATGGTGGGCAAGCCGCTACCGCATCACGTGGTCGGTACAGGTCTGCCGCAAGTGTAGCAAGCAGGTGCAGTGGGAACACATCGCCAGCGGGAAACGCTACGAGATTCAGCGCGTCCCCGGCGGCCACCGAGCGGTGCAGGTGACTATTTCGACTCCAGCACAATCGTCCCATCCCAATCATCAGGCGGGGGAGCGATCAGATACTCTCGCGCTTGTCCCAGGTACAACGCCGTGAGCTTGCTTGACCCGAATTCGTCCTGCATCCGATCGGCGGCGGCGATGACGGCGTGGAAATTGCGCGCGATGAAACAATCGACAATCTCTTTGGTAAGCAGCGCAAGATTCTTTTGGGCTTCGGTCGCTTCGGCCAGCAGGCACATCGGCTCGTGGGTTAAGACGCCCTGAGTCTTGCCGACCACCTGAAGCCTGCCGATCGGCCGGGTGAGGAACTCGGGCCCCATCAGCTCAACCGTGCGATGCGTGATCAGCGTGCGCGACCCCAGCGTCTTGTTGGCCGATTCCAGCCGTGCGGCGAGGTTCACCTCGTCGCCGAGCACGGTGTAGTCGGCGGCTTCCTGGCCGACGCGGTTGCTGCCGGCGTCTCCGACGACCATGTTGCCCGTGCTGATGCCGGCCCGCATCGCCACCTTGGGCAGTTTCTGCTCGAAGAGATATTTATTGAATTCTTCCATTTCCTTCTGCATATCAAGCACAGTGTAGACCGCATCGCGCGCGTGGTCGGGGTTGGGCGGGATGCTGTTGTAAAAGAACATGATGCCGTCGCCGAGAAACTTGTTCCAAAACCCCCGGTTGGCGCGAATGATCGGCAGCATGCGGCTCATGTATTCATTGAGCAGCGGCACGGTGCGTTCTTTTAGCTTTTCGCTGATGGTGGTGAAGCCGGCCAGATCGGTAAACACCACCGTCATCTCTTTCACTTCGCCGTCGAGCTTGGCTTCGGGGTTTTCAACCAGGTAGTTCACCAGCGCCGGATCGACATAGCCGCTGAACCGCTTGGTGATGCGCGTTCGCTCGGCGGATTCGAAGATGTAGCGGTAGAGCGTGAGAATGCCCCACACCAGCCCGGCGGCCGAGATCGCCCCGGCGGCGGGGACGAGCCAGTCGCCGTAGTCGAACAGGACGATTCCGTTGAAGACGAAATAGCTAAGCGTCAACAATACCGTGGCAAGCAAAGCGCGATACGACGGCAGGAACGCTACAAAAAGGGTGGTGATTGCGCCCATGAGCGCCGTGATGGGAAGATTGAGCCACGAAGGGGCCGTCTTCCAGAAATTCCGAACGAGTATGCCGTTAAGCGCTGCGCTCTGTATCACCACGCCGGGGCACTGCGGGTGCAATGACGTTGGGTAAAAATCGTAAAGCCCAAGCGACGTAGCGCCGACGATGACGATCTTGTCTTGATATTTCAGCTTTAGATCAGCCCGCGATTCGGTAACACGCTGTCGAAGAAAATCATTGACCACCGGGATTTGTTTCAGCGCTTCATAGGTGCCCACCATAAACGCTTCGTCGGCGTTCCACTCGCCGGCGGGGCGGGATTTGATGGCTTCATAGGCCGGGCCGATGAAATCCTTATCAGAAATCGTCTTTGCAATGGCCTCGTCGAGCTGCGCGGAATCCATCTCCTCAAGCAGTTTGGCGGTTGCCTTTTCGTCCTCCCCGAGAATGCGCACGCGCAACCCTTGCATGGCTTCCACCGAGTCACGCCGGTTCCGTTCCACCTGCTGCTGGAGTACCTGAACGCGCCAGATATTCTTGATTGAATCCTGCTGCACCGGCTGTTTGTAGTTCGGCCAGTCGTACATGTTTTCCCAATATTTGGTGCCAAACCACGGAATGCTCATGAAGGCGCCGACGGTTCCATACTCGGTGTCCTGAATGAGGTTGATCGGGATTTTGATGGGCTGCTGATTGGGTACAGGAAGCGTAAGGGTGTCTTCCGTGAGCTGAATTGAGGAGACGGGGACACCCAGGTAGGCGCAGGCCGTTGCCAGGATCATGTGCGGATAAAGCTTGCCCCGGAAATTCGCCACCAGCGGCACGGCCCGCACCACACCGTCGGCCGAAGTGGGGAAATCTACAAACCCTGAAAACGCAGCGTTCTCAATCAATATGGGTATCGTGACCAGCAGGTCTTGAACACGCGCCCGCATGAGCGGCGGCGCGTTTGGTGGAACTGGCAACAGGAAGCGGTCGAGCTTGCGCATCGCCTTCACGCGATAGTAGCTGCGCTTTGCCAGTTGCCGGGCATCCGAGATCGTGCCGGTCGCCACTGCCCTGGGCGTGACTTTTTCCACGGCCGAATCCAGTTCCAGCTCTTCTGTGACAAGCAGTTGGTCCATTCGCTGCAGAATGGCCTGCTCCTGTAGCATTCCGAAATCCTGCTTTAGCAATTGTTCCAGCCGCTTGCGATCGGTTGCGTTGGTTGCCAATGCCTTGAGGATTTCTTCGGTTTCGATTTCGGGGTCTTTGACGACCGCTTCCATGACGCGCTGGGAAATGTCTGGAATCTCCTTCGCCCAGCCGCCGGCCGCAGAGGGAGCCAGGACATTGCCTGCTTTGGCAAACGCCTCGGCGAGAATGGCATCGTTGTTGATTTCAATGGCGGCGCCGTCGTCACCTCGGCGGTACCGCGCCTGCTCTTCCTCCGTCAGCATGATGTCCAATGCGATGACCTTCGCGCCGGCCAATCGCAGTTCATCGATTATGATCGCCTGCTTGTCGCGCGGCCAAGGCCAGCGACCCACTTCGGTGATCGTCTGATCATCCAGCTGAACCACCACGATTGACTTTGAGGGGGATGGACTGACAAACTGACAGTCCCGTGCGCGCCGATCGTAAAGATATCGTTCGAAGGGCGCGAGTCGCCCCGAGTACTCAACAATCATCACCCCCAGCGTGAGCGCCGCCCCCAGCAGAAACGTCCGTGAAAGGAGGCGTCGCTGCACCACGGTGAGGCGCATGGAGGAAAATCGTTTCAACTTGGTCTACCCGCAGAAACTACCCGTCTTGCCTCAGCCTCGCAAATATCAAACTCGTTGCTTCTTCGATCGACTTTTCTGTTGTGATTCGACCGCAACGGGGGTAAACTAACGCATTGGATCATTTCGGTCGGCCGGAAATCGGCCGGCGAATGTCATTTCGGTTGTCATTTCTGTCGTTGGGTTGAACGCACATCTTGAATCGAAGGAGAGCAAATGCTTACGAAGAATCCCTCGCGCCGATGGGGCGCACTGGTTGGACACGCAGTATTGCTTGCCACGCCGACTTTGGCGTTGGCCGGCGCGGCATTTACCAGCGGCAGCGCCACCTGGAGTTGGGACGCCGACACCAACAGCGCCAACGGCGGCAAGACCGTATTCACGATCGCGCCGCCGTCTTCCAGTGCATTACCGGTCAACCCGACGTATCAGCTTAACCGCAGCGGCAGCTTCGGCGGTGGAACGGCAACCGGCAAGGGTTCAGTCGGCTACGTCGCCAACTCAACCACCGCAAGCTGGACTTTTTCCGGCGGGTCAGGCGCTGCGCAGGCTGATCCTTCCAACGCGCTGACTGGCGACACCATCACTAAAGTGTTGTTTGGCGGCTTGTTTGACGTCACTTCGCCGGGCTTCGGGCCGACAGCGACTGGCTACTTTTCGCTTACAGCTGCCGGCGCCGCCGGCGCGCTTGGTTCGACGCAGATCGCATTCGATATGCAATGGCGACTGAACGGGCCGTCGGGCGCGCTGCTGCGCACGGCGATTTCTGACGGTACGACTTTTCTTGGCGGCGCAGGTGGAATGAGCTTCAGCAAGACCTGGACGTACGGCTCCGCCTTTTCGCCATCAACGATTTCTACAAGCGACAACATCTGGGTCGGTGGGTCGCTGACGTTCATCGCTGACAATGCCGGCACGCCCAGTGACACCGCTCCGATCACATTTGAAGCCTCCGCCGCACCACCCACCGCGACGTTTTACGGCCTGCCCGGGAACAACAGCAACTGGTTTGATCCGGTGACATGGCAAGTTCCTGACAATCCCGCCGCCGGCATCTTTGCGTTTACCGAGCCGAACGCGCAAGTGCCGACGATTCCGAACGGCATCGGCCAGCGCGCTCGAGTTGTTACGAGCAACGCGCCCAGCGCGGGCGAGCCGCGCGGAATGTCGCTGACTTCCCCGGCGACGATCGGTGCGTTGCACATCGAAACCAAAGGTCGGACCACGATTAATAATGCAGGGTCAACCGCCAACACGCTGACTATGGACGTTCAGTCGGGCGCCGGCAACGCGACAATCTTCGTAGGCGCTTCGGCCGGAGACAATGACCACGGGATCATCGCTTCAGTCGTGCTTGCTGATTCGCTCGATGTCCGCGTCGAATCGACCAATCCGGGCTCCGGATTCGGCAGTCAGTTTGCCTTCGGCGCCCCGATCACTAACGTCGGAACCCCCAAGGAGGTCAACGTCCGCGGTACTGGTGCTGTCAACTACAATTCGGCCAATGACTACCAGGGGGCTACCAACATCCTCGAGAAGGGCACGCTGATCGTGAATGCGAACGGCGGGCTGGGAACCGGAAGCGTGAACGTCTTCGACGGCAACCTGATCATCAACACGCCCATGCCGTTCCAAACCACCGGCGCGATCGTGGTGGCGCCGGGCGGACAGGTGCAACTGGGCGTCGGCAGCATCAGCGGCGCCAGCATCACGTTCAACGAGGATGCGGGATTTACCGGAGACAGCGCGGTGCTGGGCGCAACGCAGGTCAATAACGCCGTCGCGCCGATCACGATCGTTCCGGGCGGCTACGTGGGCCACCAGCAGTTCAGCCTGGCCGCCGGCGACAACCCGCAGGGGCTGGGCGTCGTGCCGCAGTACATCTTCGCGATCTCCGCCGACTTCCTCGATCCGGCCGACCCGTCGATCACCGTGGGCAGCAACACGACATCGCCGTGGAGTGGCTTCGGCAGCGACGCGATCCGACGGACCTATGGCAATTCGCCCAGCGATCCCGCTGGGCAATCGGTCACGGTCGATGGCAGTGGCGTGCTGTTCGCGCCGACCGAGTTGATCATGAACGCCCGTCTGCTGGGCGCGCCGTCGGCCAGCATCGAAGTCCGCGGCGGCGGGGTCGTCACGCTCAATTCGCAGTTTAATTCGTACGCCGGCAACATCAGCGTGTCGCCGGGCGCGACGCTGCGCGTCAACGGCCAGCTTCCCGCCGTGCAGACCGTGAACGTCCAGTTCGGCGGGACGATCGGCGGGGAGGGGAACATCGGCGGAGACGTACTCGTGCAGAACGGCGGCACGGTCGATCCCGGAATCGGCCCGTTCAACAACATCACCGAGACGCTGACCGTGAACGACCTCACGCTGCAATCCGGCGCGATCCTCGATTTCGAGTTCGGCACCGATGACGATGGCGTACAAAGCGACCAGGTTAACGTTTTGGGTACGCTCGTGCTCGACGGCTCACTGCTGATCAACCAGCTCCAGAATTTCGATGCTCAGGGTCAGTACACGCTCTTCACATACGCCGGCGTGCTGATTGATAATGGGCTGACGATCAGCCCCACGAGCCAACGCATCTTCGATGTCCCGGCCGAACTGGCGGCGAGCATCCTTATCATCCCCAACTTCAGCGGGCTGGGCGGCACGGTGGTGCTGGCGGTGCCCGAGCCCGGAAGCGTTTCGGCGCTGGCGGTGGCCGGTGCGATCCTGGTGCGACGCCGGCGACAGATAATTTAACGCCGACAACGAGCCGGGTGCCACGATTTGAGCCTTAGCTCAAGTCGTGCCGTGACCGACCCAGTTAATTTGCAATGACGATCCGACGTTTCGCACGACATGTCGTGAACGTGATTCGCCCCGCTTCGCCGTAGCGCGCACGACTTGGCCGCAGAGCCAAGATCGTGGCACCCCCATCCAATTATTTGCTAATCGCAATTTGTCATCACGAAGCCGACGCGTGAGCTCTTATCGATTATTCCTGACACGCTGCGCACCGCTTACGGCACTGCCTTGCAGATTCACCTGTATCGAAGCCGTCGGGTTGCCGGTCGTGAGCGTTTGCGTGACGGGGCCGAACTGGCCGGGGGTGCTGCTGAGCTTGTCGGTCTGCACCAGCAGTTGGCCGGTCGCATTCGATCCACTCACCAGCGTGCTGGTGATGGTGTACACGCCCTTGGGCGCGGGTTGGAACGGATCATCGTACACGACGATGTCAATCCCGCCGACGCCGGTGGCGTCGGTGTCGCCGCTCAGCAGGTAGGCGGCCCCGCTGGGGGCTCGGTTGTTGAAGTCGTTCGCCACGGTGATCGTATCGCCGGCGGGGGTGAGGATGGATAAATCGACATTGGTGAACGGCGAGCCGGCGAAGCTGAAGTTAAACTCCGGCTGTGCACCGGCCACCGAGCCGACGAAACTCAGGCTGTCGATAATCGATTGGTTGTTCGCCTGCCCGAGAATTTCAAACACGCCGCCTTGTGCCTGCAATTTTGCGAACACCGCCGGCGAGAAGCCCAGGAGATTATCCGCGCGCGATTGCGCGCCGTCGCTGCCGTTTGGGTTGACCACCGCGCCGGCGAGCGCCACTTGGGCCGCGTTGTCGCGGTCGGCGGTGACTTTTGCCTTCCCGCCGCCTTTTGATCCCACCGCAACCTGCTTGCGCACGTCTCGGAAAAACGCGCGGCCCGTGAGGCTCTGCGCTTCGGGCACGAACGGCGGCTGATCAAACAGCATGACCTTCGTGCCACGAATCGCCAACACGCTGGAAGGGCTGCGCACCTTGGCATCGTGCTGCCGGCCGGCGGCTTCGATGTCGTAGCGGGTGCGGCCGTATTTCATGCCGATATCGGTGTTGTACTTGCCGTTCTCGAAATTGCTGCGCAGAAGCTGGACCACACCGAGGCGATCGACGGTGATCGTCTGATCCGGCGGAATGACAAACCGCACCGCCGAGCGGACGCCGGTGCGAATTTCATCTCCTTCGTTCAACTGCATGCCGACGGCGGCGCGTTCCCACTTTTCGGCGCCCTTGATGCGGACGGCGACGGTTCCTTCCACACCATCAACCACTGCCGTGATCGGCCCTTCGGCCGGCGCGGTGGCGGCGGGGTCGGCGATGTTCTGCGTCGCTGGCTGAGGCTGATACGCCAACGCAGGGGAAGAAAGTGCGACGAGAATCAATAGGGTGGTGCGTGTCACAGACAATAGTCTACCGTGCCGCGGGCGATTGAGGCACAAATTGTGTAATTTGTTCACACCCGCCAAACCCACCATAAAGCCGCCGCCATTGGCGGCGGGAAAACGCGGGACGATCACAACGTCGGATTTCGGGCGATGGCGTGCACGGCAAACGCGTGTTCCCCGCGACCGATGGTCGCGGCTTTATGGCTGCGTTGATGAAGTCACCCGACGATGTTTTCTACGCCGGTGATGTTGTCATTGTCGGTTGCGGGGTTGTCGGCGGTATCCGTCCCGCTGCCGCCGGTGATGATGTCGGCCAGGTTATCGTTGTCGATGTTAAAAAAGCGGTCGTTGCCCGAAGCGCCGTCGAGCGTATCGGCCCCGCCGGTGCCGCGCAGGGTGTCGTTGCCGCTTCCGCCGAAGAGCCGGTCGCTGTTCTGCCCGCCGACGAGGCTGTCGTCGCCGGCGACGCCCGAAAGCGTATCGCTGCCGGAATTGCCGATGAGCGTGTTGGCCAGGCCGGAACCGGTGATGTTGTCGCTTCCGGAACCACCGGTGATGTTGTTGGTGTCGAAGGTGACGTTGTCCTGCTCGTTGGCTTCGCCGTCGTTGGCCAGATCGTCAACGATGATGGTGAGCGGGGCGGTTCTGGCCGAATAGTCGGCGGTATCAATGCCGCTGCCGCCGTTCATCACATCGGCGCCGGGCGATGCCAGGAGCAGATCGTTTCCTGCATCTCCGACCTGCGTATCGTCGCCGCTGCCGCCGTCGATCGTATCGTTGCCACCCGCGCCGGTGATCGAATCGTCGCCCGCGCCCCCGACGAGCGAATTGGCCTTGGAGGTGCCGACCAGCGTATCGTTTCCGTCGCCGCCGAGAATCGTTTCAAAATCGCTGGCGACGTTGTCATTCTCGGTGGTGAAATCGGGGAAGCCGTCGTTGGCCACGCCGTCGGGCGTGATACTCACGCGGCGCGTGCGGCGCGAATAATCGGCGGTGTCGTTGCCCGCGCCGCCGGCGAGCACGTCACTGTCAAATTCATCCTCGCCGCCGTTGAGCGTATCGTTGCCGTCGCCGCCGTTTAGGTTGTCGTCGCCGCCGAAGCTGTCGAAGGCGATGTCCCCTTCAAGCGAATCATCACCCGCGCCGCCGACGAGGGTGTCATCGCCGTCGCCGCCGCGCAGGGTCTGGTTGGTGTCGTTACCCACGAGTGAATCATTCCCGTCCGATCCGACAATAATGTTAACGTCCTGAATGACATTGTCGCCTTCACCGGCCGGGCCGTCGTTGGCGGCGTTATCGAGCGTGACCGTTACGCCGTTTGGACCCGAGATTTCTTCATAAGTGACGGTGTCGATGTTCGAATCGCCGCTGAGCCGATCGGCCCCGCGATTGCCCAGCTCGTTGCCGTTGCGGTCGTCCGATCCGTCGCCTTGCAGCGTATCTTTGCCATCGTTGCCGGAAAGGTCATCATCGTCGCTGCCGCCGATCAGCCGGTCGTTGCCGCTGCCGCCGACGAGCGAATCATTTCCAAGCCCGCCGCCAAGTTTCGCGTTGCCCGAAGCGCTGCTGAGCGTGTCGTTGCCGGCATCACCATACACTTCGATCGAGAGGCCAAACGTCCCGCTCAGCGAAATGGCGTCGTTTCCGTCGTCACCCCGCAGAACGATGCCGAAGAGCGTATCGTCGCCGGTCTGTTCGAACGCGCGGTCTTTGAGTTCCTCAAGCGTGATCGTGATCGGAATGCCGTTGATGACGAGATTGAAATTATCGCCGGACTGCGAGAACGTGATAATGTCGTTGCCCGTGGTCCCGTTGATGACGGCAAAAAACCCCGCCAGGTTCTGCACGCCGATGATGCTGTTCTGCACTTCGATGTTGGTCTGAACATCACTATTGTCGGTGCCGATCGGCTCACTGCGGTCGGTACCGGTGCCGCCGTCGAGGGTATCGATGGCGCCATCGATGTTGGTGATGAAATCGTCGCCGGCGTCGCCGAAGATGCTGTCGGTGCCGCCGTTGCCGTTGAGGAAATCGATGCCGTCGCCGCCGCGCAGGGTATCGATGCCGTCTTCGGTTTTGTCGGCGTCGTTGTCGTCGCCGTAGATTACATCGCCGCCGGGGCCGCCTTCGATGCTGTCGGCGCCGTCGTCGCCGAAGATGGTGTCGGAACCGGTGGTGGCTTCACTGTCGCCGAGGATGAGATCGTTACTGCTGCCGCCGCGGATGAAATCATTCCCGTCGGCGCCGACGAGGGTGTCTTTGCCTTTCCCGCCGAACATCTGGTCATCGCCCGGCCCGCCGCCGAGGTTATCCGCCCCCGCGCCGCCGCGCAGCGTGTCGTTGCCCTTTCCGCCGGCCAGTGTTGTTTTAATGGTGACGGTAGGATCGACGGTGATGGCGTCATTTCCGCTGCCCACATCGGCGCTGATGGTGGTGATATCGGCAAAACTCTTGCTCTTGTCGGGCAGCAGCGTACCCGAACCGTTGTAAGTCACGGTCGCTGCCCCGGTGTTGCTGATGCGCAGCAACCCGCCGACGATGGCAAAGGTCACCACATCGGCCCCGGTCGTGCCGGCCAAATTGATGGCCGCCAGAAGCTTGCGTTGTTCCAACCGTTCAATCATGGCTTTAAGGATAGACGATACCGATCAACAAAGCTTTCGCAAAATTGCAGCGTTGGGATGCAAAAGCTTAGAAAACCGCGATTCTGCGCAAGCGATGCGGGTACGAACGGGCAACAGTCTGCGAGCAACCGTCGCGCAGTAGTAAGTGGCGGCGGGAGGAAAGTACCCCAGCCCCGGGGTGCGACAACCCCATCGAAGCGCTACTCGTGCGCATTTCCCGGCTTGTCATCCGCATCATACGCATGGTCGAGGTTCCCACCGGCAACTTCGATTCGTTCGATCGCTGTGCATTTGCCGGTGGCGGGGTCGATGTCGGCCAGCACGCCGCACATTTTCATGTCGTGGGTGGCCACGTCGAAGCTGTGAGGCATGTTGGTGGTCATGTATTTCAGCACGCGGTCTTTGCGGCGGCCGAGCACGCTGTCGTAGGGGCCGCACATGCCCACATCGGTAATCGTGCCGGTGCCGCCGGCCAACACGCGCGCGTCGGCGGTGGGGACGTGCGTGTGGGTGCCGAAGACCAGGCTCGCGCGGCCATCAAGGTGATAGCCCATCGCAACCTTTTCGCTCGTCGCCTCGGCGTGCATGTCGCACACGATTACCTTCACGCTGGTGGGAATATCCTTGATAATCCGATCGGCGGCGGCGAAGGGGTCATCGCAGGGGAGGCCCATATAAATCCGGCCCAGAAGGTTCATCACCGCCACCTGCACGCCGGCGCCGCTGGTGACGACCGTCCACCCCTTTCCCGCGGCTTGGTGGGCGAGGTTGGCCGGGCGGATGAGGCGCTCGCTGGTGGAAAGGGTGTTGGCGATTTCCTGTTTCTTGAAAACGTGATCGCCCAGCGTGACAACATCGACGCCGTACGAGCGGATTTTGTTGAAGAGATTGGCGGTGATGCCGGTTCCGCCGGCGACGTTCTCGCCGTTGGCGATCACAAAATTAATCTGCCTTGTTCGGATGAGTTCCGGCAGTTTCTGACAAACGACGGTTCGACCAGGCCGGCCGACAAGATCGCCGAGAGCTAGGAGGCGGAAGGGCATGCTTTTTTGGATTGTCGAGTGTTGAGGGTTGATTGTCGAGCGGGTTGTGGGTTGTGGGTTGTGGGTTGTAGGTTGTTGGTTGGCTGTTGGCGGGCACCGACATGGCAACCCCGGCAAGATTGTTCGAGCACAACCTCCAACCCCCCCTCCGCTCACTCCACCCGCGCCACAATCAACGTTTGGTCATCAATGGGCGCCGATAAGTCGGTGAAGTCTTCGACGGCCAGCAGGATGTTGCGGATGATGATTTCGGTGTCGTCGCGGCAGCAGCCGACGGCTTCGTCCAAGCGCGCTTCGCCGAACAGTTCGCCGGCGGCGTTGCGCGATTCGGTGATACCATCGGTGAAGAGCACGAGCACGTCGCCGGATTTTAGTTGTACGGTCGCGTCGGTGTAGTCTTCGTCATCCACAATGCCCAGCGGCAGGCTGAGTGCTTGATCCAGCAAGATGCGAGGGTGGCGTTCGTCTGATGATTGCACGCGCGGTTGCGGGTGGCCGGCACAGCAGTAGGTGAGCATTTTCGTGGCAGGATCGAAGATGCCATAGAACGCGGTGACGAACGTTCCGTTGCCGTTGGTGTAGAGCCGGGCAAGTTGCTCATTGGCGTGCCGCAGCAGCCGGCTGGGCGGATCGGGTTCGCCGGGTACGCCGTGTGCAATGGAGTGTGTGACCGCCATCAAGACCGCCGCCGGTGTGCCGTGGCCGGAGACGTCGGCGATAAAAATACCCCATCGGCCGTCGGAAAGTGGAAAGAAATCGTAGTAGTCGCCGCCGGCGCGCCGGCTGGTGAGGTAGTGGGCCGAAAGCTTCAAGCCGGCGATCGGCGGGAGCTTGTCGGGAAGGAGCGAACGTTGAATATCGCCGACGACTTGCAGTTCTTTATCGACGGCCTCATACGCAGCTTTAAGTTGCCTGGCGAGGACCAGGTTGTGCGTAACGCGACCGAACAAGCTCGTCACCCAGTATTGGTTGGGGAGCATTTCGGGTTTGAACGCATCGGGCCGCTTGTGAATGACGAACGTCATGTTCAACGCCACGCCGCCGTCGTAGGCGGGCATGGCGAAAATCGATCGTACGTCTTTAAGATGCTCGGCAGCCGGGTCGTCGCGCTCCACATGAAAATCAGGCAGAAGTTTGGGAGCGCCGTTGTAAAGCAGCGACCCCAGCACGCCGCCGGAAATGGGCGTGAGTTGCCGGGCGTTTTTCCACGGGTCAAAATCAAACCCCCACAGGTGGCTGCGCGTGATCTTGAAAAGCGGCGCCGCCAACCCGCGGCGGCTGACGGCAATAATGCCGTCATTCGGCAACGACTGCCGCACCCGCGTCCCGTAGCGTTCGACCATTGCTTGCGGATCGGTCTGCTGGCTCATCTCCAGCATCATCTGGCGCACCTGTTCGAGTCGCTGCTCCCAGGTGCCGTTGAACAGATCGGATTGTGATTGCGGCAAAGACGCGTCGCTCATTCGCTCATGCTATGCTCGGCGGGATGCGAGGCAAACCATCGGGCATTTTTTCAGGCGGCGGGATGAAAGTGATCGGCATGATCCATCTTCTGGCGTTGCCCGGTTCGCCGGGGTTTGCAGGCGATCTGTCTAAAATTCGCGACGCCGCGCTGCGCGATGCCGAGTCGCTGGCCGGCGGCGGGGTGGACGCGTTGATGATCGAAAACTTCGGCGACGCCCCGTTCTACCCCGAGCGCGTGCCGGCCCATGTGGTGGCGCATCTGACGGCGCTCGCTGCGACTGTAAAGTCGCGCGTCGATCTGCCGCTGGGTATCAATTGTCTGAGGAACGACGGAAGAAGCGCGCTGGCGATCGCCCAGGCAGTCGGTGCCCAATTCATCCGCGTCAACGTGCTCTGCGGCGTACGCGTGGCCGACCAGGGATTGCTGCACGGCATCGCACACGATCTGCTGCGCGACCGTGCGGCGCTGCGGGCGGACGATATCAAGATCATGGCGGATGTGGACGTTAAGCATTCCGCCGCGCTAGCCCCCCGGCCGATTGAGGATGAAATTGACGACACCATTCACCGCGGCATGGCCGATGCCCTGATCGTCAGCGGCGCCGGCACCGGCAAGGCGACCGACCCGGCAAAAGTAGCCCGCGTGAAATTACGGGCCGGCAAATCGCCGGTGTTCATCGGAAGCGGGGTGACGATTGAAACGATTGATACGTTCAACGGCCGTTGCGATGGCGTCGTCGTCGGAACGCACTTTAAGAAAGGCGGGAAGGTGGATCAGCCGGTGGACGTAAAACGCGTCAAAGCCTTCATGGTGGCGGTGGGGTGAGTTTCGAGTGATGCACCTTCTGAAGCTTGGCGACGTCGGCCAAGTCTTGAGCTCTCGCTGTTGCGGTTTTGGCCGCGATCAAGTCGTTAAGACTGATCACCGAAATATCGATCCCGTCGTGATTGACAATCTGCCGACGCGCGTAGCACTCGTCAAAACCGACTCCGATGATTCGCGTGAATAGCTCCAGCCGGTTCGGAGGAAAACCCATACGAAAAATCGATTCCTTGCCCAGAAACATTCCGTGGTTGATGCTGCCCTGAGCAAAACCAAACTTTTCCAAAGCAACGATGACTCGATCGAGATTGGATGGGTCGAGTGCGATCCAAACATCGAGGTCCTTCGTCGGTCGCACGACCCCGTGGAACGCAACCGCGTACCCGCCGACGACCAGATATTTAATCTTCTCCTCGTTGCACAATTTCAAAAACTCGCTGAAGTCGAGCGTCAACCTGATCGTCGCCATAGACCCACCTTCTTAGATATTCCAAGGCCTCCCATCGCTCCTGCGGCGTCTTGCCCAACCAATAGTCCAAGTCGTCCGCTTCGGCTTGCTCAAAGGTGCGGATTTCAAACTTCGTGCGGTCAATTCGTTCGTCGATCATGGGTTCGCTCTACCGCACTATACCGGATTGTCAGAGGGTTTTGCCAAGAATAACGAACCGCCGAATTTCCACAAACCCCGCCCCGCGATAAAGCCGTTCGGCGGTGCGGTCGTCGCTCCAGAGGAACCAGGCCACGCGGTGGCCGGCGAATCGCTGGGCTTGCAGGGTTTCGTACATCAGCACTTGCCCGATGCCGCGATGCCGGGCGTTGGCGCCGACGCCGATGGGGCCGAAGCGTTCGCCGTCGTGGTGACTGATGCCCAGCACCCGGCCGTGCTGGTGAGCAACGGCGATCCGCGCCGGGCTTGCTTGGCCGCGGAGGATTTGTTGCATGGCCTCGCGGTAGACCACGTCCCAATCGGGGCCGAACTCGGTGCGGGCAAATTGCAGAATCGGCTGCGTGAGCGGCGGTGAATACGCTTCGATATGAACGCCGTCGCGGGCCAGTGTTTGCCGCGCGCCGATGGCGAATTCCGGCTCCGTGATGTTCCACAGATCAGTTTGCATGGCGATGGGCCGGTTCACCTCGGCGTAGCCGCATTTGCTGAACATCGTGACGGCGGCGGGGTAGGAGGCGACATCTACGCCGGGCGTGAAGTATGCCGGTGCGTATGGCGAGATCAGCACGTCGCTCCGGCCAAGCTTCTGAATGAATCCCTCGGCGGCGGCGAGGAGGGCGGTAGCGATCTTCTGTCGTCGAAATTTGGGGTCGACTGCGATCACGGTGATGTATCCGCGCCGGGCGTCGATGTCGTTCAGTGGTTGATCGCGAACTGCGACGTAGATGAAGCCGGCTACGCAGTTGCCAACCTTCGCGAGCAATGCGCCGTCGTCGCGATAGTTGGGATCGAGTAAAATATGGCGGGCGAATTTCTGTTCCGATATCGCTTCCGTCGGCATTGATGTCGCGAGCAGATCAATGACGGCAGGGATGTCGCTCGTCTGCAATGGGGCGATTTCTAAGTGCATGATGGAAGAACCCTCACCCCGGCCCTCTCCCGGGGTACGGTTCGACAAGCTCACCGCACGCCGGGAGAGGGAGTGAAGTCAATCGCGCGAGCCCCAGCGGGGTTCGCGCTTTTCCTGGAACGCGGCCACGCCTTCCTTGATTTCGCCTTCGTGACGAAACTCGAAATGGAACTTCAACGCCAAATTCAAATCGTCTTTCACCGATCGCACATGAATGTCATCCAGCAATTTTTTGGTTCGCGCCACGGCGTTCGGCGCGGCGGCGACGGCCTGCTTGGCGAACTCGTGCGCTGTCGGCAGCAAGGCATCGGCGGGAACCACGCGATTGACCATCTGTAACGATTGAGCTTGTTTAGCATCGATCGTCAGGCCCAGAAGGATCAGCTCGCGCAGCGCGCGGTCGGGCACCGTGCGGCGGAGCAGGGTTGTGATAAGCGCCGCGGTCAAACCGCGTTTGACTTCCGGGAAACCGATTTTGAGATCATCACTCGCCACCACTAAATCGCTGGCGGCGATCAACCCGACCCCACCGCCGAAGGCCGCGCCGTGGGCGGCGGCGATGGTGACGATTGGGCTGGTCGCCATTACTTCATAAAGCTTCGCCAGCGCCGTCGCGGCTTTCTCGGCGTTGCCGGCCTGGGCCATTTCGTCCAAGTCGAGACCGGCACAGAAGCCCTTTCCTTCGCCGCGCAAAATCACTGCCCGCCGGTTGCGATCGCGCGAGCATTCGGTAAACGCGCTAGTCAGTTCTAAAATGAGTTGCAGCGACAGGGCGTTGCGCTTGTCGGGCCGATTCATCGTGATTGTGGCGACGGCGGGATTTGATAGATCACTTATGATGAGAGGGTTCGGCATGATGATGACATCCACTCAATCGTTAATCGTCAATCGTCAATCGTTAAGCTTCATCGCGGCGTAATCGTCAGGAGCGTCCACGGTCATCTCTAATAGCAACTGGCCCATGGCTTTTCCTTGCGCATCGATCCGCAGCGAAACGCTTCCGCCGCCGTCGAGGACGTTGCTTAATACGAAATTGAGCGCCAGCAGATTTGGCAATTCGTAACGCACGGTTTTGGTGACGCCGTATGGTTTGAACCAGTTGTTGACGTTTTCAGCCGAGAGGTTGGCGGCCAGAAAATCGTACCCCGCCTGCGTGTGGGCGAGGATGCCGATATTCTCGCCGCTGCCTTTGTCGCCGCTGCGCGCGTATGCAATTTCGCCGAGACGAACCGTGGGCATGGATGACGCTCCTGATCCGCAGATTAACGCAGATTAACGCAGATGAAAGAGAGCCATTTTCAAATCTGCGTTAATCTGCGTTAATCTGCGGATCCAACTTCTTTGGCGGAGCGAGCGAATGATGGATCATTTCGATTTCGGCGGCGAGATCATGTGGCGGCCGGATGCAGCGACGATCGAAGCGGCCAACCTGACGGCCTTCATGCGTCGGTACCACATCGGTTCGTACGATGAACTTCTGAAGCGAAGCACGGACGATATCGGCTGGTTCTGGGACGCCGTCATCCGCGACATGGAGTTCGTGTTCGATCGGGCCTACGAAAAAATGCTCGACCTTTCCGGCGGGATCGAATGGCCGAAGTGGTGCATCGGCGGGCGGATGAATATCGTCAAGTCGCTGCTTCATCGTTGGATGAACACACCGACCGCCGACAAGAACGCGGTTATTGCCGAACATGATGACGGATCGGTCGATACGCTCACCTATCGACAACTCAAGAACAGGGTTGACGCCGCCGCCGCGGGCCTTGTGGGGCGCGGCATCCGGCCGGGCGATGTGGTCGGCGTTTTTCTGCCGATGAACGCCGATTGCGTCGTGGCGATGCTGGCGGTCATTCACATCGGCGCAATCTTTCTGCCGCTGTTCAGCGGGTACGGGGCGGGGGCAATTGTTTCGCGGCTCAGTGATTCCAAGGCCCGGGCCATGATCACTTGTGCGGGCGTTCAACGTCGAGGAAAGTTTGTATCGATGGGCGCGATTGCGGATGAAGTAAATTCATCCTTGCGCGACGCTGGGCAAGGGATCGATCTGATCGACTTTGCATCGCTTTCTGCAGCTAAGCCGCAAGCGGCCATTGAACCGTATATTGCGAATGCTGAAGATCCAATGATGCTCATTTACACGTCGGGCACCACCGGCAAGCCCAAGGGCGCGGTGCACACGCACTGCGGGTTTCCGATCAAGGCCGCATCGGATGCGTGGCTGGGACTTGATTTGAAGGCCGACGAAACAATCTGGTGGATGACCGACATGGGCTGGATGATGGGCCCGTGGCTGGTATTTAGCGCGCTGGCGGTCGGTGCAACAATGGTGACGTACGACGGCGGGCCGGATTATCCGGGCGTCGACCGTCTTTGGCACATCGCCGCGCGCCACGGCGTAACGACACTCGGCGTTTCGCCCACATTGATCCGAAGCCTGCTCATCCACGGCAAAGAACCCGTGAAGAAACATGATCTAAGCAAGCTGCGAAAATTCGCCAGCACCGGCGAGCCGTGGAACCCGCAGCCGTGGAAATGGCTGTTCAATGCCGTCGGCGAAGGCAAACGCCCGATCATCAACTACTCCGGCGGAACAGAAATCTCCGGCGGCATCCTGATGAGCAACGTCTTGCACCCGATGGCCGCTTGCGCCTTCGCGGGACCGCTTCCGGGAATGGATGTTGATGTCGTCGATGAAAATGGAAAGAGTGTGCGCGGGCAGGTCGGCGAACTGGTCCTCCGCAAACCGTGGATCGGCCAGACGCGCGGATTCTTAAACGATCGCCAGCGGTACCTCGATGCCTATTGGAGCAAAATCCCCGGCGTATGGGTCCACGGCGATTTCGCCGCAGTGGACGATAACGGCCAGTGGTACATTCTGGGCCGCAGTGACGACACGATCAAGGTCGCCGGCAAACGCCTCGGCCCGGCGGAGATTGAATCAATCCTCGTCGCACACACGAAAGTAAAAGAGGCGGCCGTCATCGGCGTGCCGGATGAGATTAAGGGGCAGGCGATTGTGTGCTTTGTAGTGCTCAAAGACGGTGCGCGCGACGAAGAATCCGGGGCTGAAGCTCCCGGCTTGGAAGCAGAACTACGCTCAATGATTATCAGGGAGCAGGGTAAGCCGCTGGCGCCAAAGGCGATTATCTTCGTTCGCGATTTACCTAAAACGCGAAATGCAAAAATCATGCGCCGCGTGATCCGCTCGGCCTATTTAGGACAAGACCCGGGCGACCTCTCCAGCCTTGAAAACCCCAGCGCTGTGGAAGCAATTCGCAGCGGTAAGGATAATCCTGAACTACCGTAAGGCCAATCCCGCTAGCGGAATGAGGAATCACCTGAGACGCACACACCTTCTCTGGCCGTTAAAATAAACCTGTATCGCTGATTTAACATAAGGAGATTCAGATGAGTCCACAGCGAATTGCAGGAATCGTATTATTGGTGCTTGGGGTAATCGTGCTCATGATCGGGCTGAATGCATCTGATTCCGTATCCGACAAACTGAGCGAAACCTTTACCGGCAGCTTTACCGACCGTACCAATTGGTACATCCTCGGCGGCATTGGGATGGCGGTTGTCGGGCTTGTGCTGAGCCTGGTCGGCATGAAGACGAAAGGCGCTTAATCACGCCGATTGACCAAACGCAAAACCCCAGATGTATTCACGGCAACCGCCTTCGCATCCAAGCGAAGGCGGTTGCGGCGTTATAGGTATGGGTTGTGCGATATGAAAACAGCAACTCGCCGCATTCGTGACGATTATCTGGAACTTGTGAAGAAGTTCCCGCTGCGCCCGATTCGGGACGATGACGAACTCGATCGGGCGTTTGTGGTGCTTTATAAACTCGTCACTCGAACGAAGTTGACGACCGGTGAGAGCGACTACCTTGAAGCCTTGAGCATGTTTGTCGAAGTTTATGAGGACAAGCACCACCGCATCGACTTATCCCATTTGACCGGCCGAGACATGCTGGAACACCTGCTCGAACAGCACGAGTGGTCCGCCAGCGACCTCGGCCGGCTGCTGGGCAACCGCCAGCTCGGTTCCGCGATCTTGCGCGGCACGCGGCAGTTGTCGAAGACGCACATTCGCAAGACTTGTGAGCATGTTAAGGTGAAGGCGGATTTGTTACGGTGAATTCGGTAAGGCCGCATGCTCATTTGCATGAAAATCTCCTTGAACGATTACCGCTACCTGCGATTATTTGTCCAACCCGAGGCAAGCATGTTTATAGCCTTTGTAATATTTGGATTGTTCATAGCTGCGCCGGCCGAGCAGGCTAGAGCCGTCCCGATGACCGATGATCAAGTTTTATTCCATTCGGGAGCCGGCGGGCCATGCAAGGGGATAAAGCTGGCGCTCCTGGGCGCGGCCGTCGAAGACTCCGACAAGCAAGAGTTAGCCGCGCTGCTTGACGGGCACTTGGCGGCTGTAGCCGTGGCCGCCCGACAGATGGTTGGCGGTCAGATGAGTTACAATGAAGTAGAGGAAAAAGCAGCGAAGCTCGCCGACGATTTTAATGAAAAAACGCTCAACCCGTGGCTCGTTAAACACCCCGAGGCAAGCCTTGCAATCGGAAACGAATTCCGCGTTGCCGAGATTGTTTTTCTAATTGTCAGCACCGAACCTCAGAAGCTTGTCAAGATGGCGCGGGCTGCGGGCGTTCCTGCCGCCAAAGAAGTCGAGGCCCGCGGTATTTGTGAAGCAGCGAAGGAACAACTGATCGCCTATGACAATGAGATGCAGGTTCGCCAGCAACCTATTATGGCGCTACCCGATGGCGACCAAAAGCAGAAACAGTTGATGGTTGTGACTGCACAGGGGCAGGCAGAAACAGCCCGCGTCCGATTCGACGTGTTGAGCCGATTGCGAGCGCTGGTCCCGCCCGCTGCTTGGCGCAATCTCGATGCGGCAATCTTGGTGGGGGCAGAGGAACTGGACAGGAAGCGGGCTGGCGAGGGTCGCTAACCCAACTGGCCGGATTCGACTGCGCGAACTTCATCCCGCTTTGCGGCAAGAATGGTGCGCCGCGTACCATTCGAGCAGTTCGGCCATGGTGCGGCGATACTCGTTGCGTTTTTCTAAGCTGAGCGAACGGAAGAAGTCGACGCTCTGCCTCGTCAATTCGACGGTCACTTTTACGCGCGATCGCGTCAGCCGCAACTGATCGGGGCGCGGAAGAAAATCCGACATGATTCGCAGCTTCGTTGGTTCATCAGCGTAGCGGGTTTTTCTCTTCATAGATCGACTTGCCTTTACGCCCGTATCCGGCGCCGATAATGCGAATCGTCGAGCCGCGCATCGTAAATCGAACGGTCAGAACTCCGTCGCCAGCGTGTCGGATACAATAATAACGTTTTTCCGAGCGGCTGTGTGCAAGGTCTTCGGCAATAACACGATTCGGGTCGAGAAAGGCAATTTGGGCAGCCTCAAACGAGACACCGTGTTTGCGCTGATTGGCGGCATCTTTCGCATCGTCCCATTGAAAGTTGGCTATCTGGTCTGGCATTGAATTTCACAGTCAACGCCCGATAGTTCTTACACCGCCGCCTCCAAAAAGCTCTTCAAATCCGCCTCATTCACCGCCGGCTCACACGGCGCAAGATTCTCCAGTTTGCCGGCCTTGATCCAGTTTTCGATCTGGTGCGTCAAGTCGTACAGGTGATCAAAGCTGTCGACGATGAACAGCAGCGGCTGATAGTGATCGATGACAAAGCTCTGGTTGATGACCCATTCGAGTTGCATCGGGTAGCGCTGCACTTCAGCGGCGGTGATGGCGTGTTCGATTTCGCCGTAGCTGCTGAGCAGGCCGGAGCCGTAGACTTTGAGGTTTTGCGAACCGGGTTTTTCGCGCATCAGGCCGAACTCGACCGTGAACCAGAAAAATCTCGCCATGCCGCGGATGATGCTTTCTACATGGCGGAGTTGTAATTCCTTATCCTTGATATCCGCAACTACCGTTGCGGCGTGGCGGGCGACTTCGCCGAAGCGCACCAGAACATCGGCGAAGCGTCTATCGGTGTGCATGGGCACATGGCCGGCGACGTCGTGGAAGATGTCAGGCTCCGGCAGATAGTCGAGCTTGCCGCCGTCGCGGATCGTAATCGTCGTGGGAAACGCCCGGGTGCGCAGGCAGTCAAAGAACTTGTACGCGGGGATATAACCGGCGACGGCCTTGGCGCTGAAGCCGCTGAGCGGGCTGAGGAATTTGTTGATGTCATCCAGCTTCGGGATATTGTTCGGATCGAGCGCAAGGTTATGCACCCCTTCCAGAAACCGCGGATGGGCAAACTTCTCCCACCGGGGCTTGATGCGCGAATAAAGGCGACGCCAGGTTTCCTGGTTTTGCTCGTCGTAAAGCTCATACGGCTGCTCGATATAAATATGCCCGGCGGCGCGCTGTTGCTCAATGAACGGGGCACGGTTGGTGGTCAGGCCGATGGGTGTGGCAGTTGCGGGCATTGGCGGCTCCTTGTCAGCCGGCCTGCCTGGTGGGCAAGCGACTGGTGTTCATGCGACGATCGGGTAGATCGCCCGGGCATCGATTCTACGCAAGGCGGGTGGCATTGCCAAAGTCGTGCGGCTGATGCGACTGGGAGATGTTTGAATTATCCTTAACACGACGGCTCCGTCGTTTGCGACCTGTTGAGATCAACGCATGAGCATCTACGCAACACTCCGACATTTCGGGATCAAGCGGTTCGGCGATCGTGAAATGGTGCATATCCTCATTCAAAGCGTTCCGCCCCACATCGATTATGTCGGGAGCGAATGGGACTTTCTGCCGCCGCCCGTGGGCACCGATGGACCGACGATGCGTGCCGCCGTCTTCGTCGAGCCGGGTGACGAGAAGGGAACCGAGCGAAACGGGCAAGAGTACGTCAAGCCGCTCTTAACGCTGGCCGGCCGAGAGTATGAACAGATCACCTTCGCGAAGTTGATGGAAATGCTCGAAGCAGCGTTGGATCGCCGATACGGCCCGCGGCCGGGTGTGATCGTTCTGACGCGGGACGGCGATGAGAAGCGAATCTACTGACCGTCGACGCCGCACGGTGATGTCAATGATTTTGTAGGGCGTGCGTATTTCCCCCTCCATCGGAGCGTTCACGTCGCGAGCGATACATGATCGCCGACACGGTTAAAATTCAAGCCTTGGCGGCCTGATACGTGGGTCGTTTCGCCCCGCCCGCGCGAACATTAACTTTTTCGCGGTCGGCCGATGTGAACGATGGTTCTTGGCTTTAGCGTGACCAGCTTTTCAAGGAGTTCGGGTACGAGCGGACCGATGTGCTTCATCGCGTGCGATTTGGCGTGCAGCACCACCAGGGCGCAGGGGAGTTTGATCAAGTTTTGTTGGTACTCCACCTTCGTATCCTTGGTGATCACGGCGTAGAAACCCTCTCCGGCGGCGGCGGCGAGTAACGCCCCATTCCGGCGTCCCCGCCATTTCATATACGCGGTTGTGTAAGCCTGGTGCCCGACGAGCAGGCGACGCAATGCGTGCGGCAAGTTCTCATCCAGAAGCAGCTTCATGCGGACTTGGCGTTGGCATGTCGCGGAAGATCACGTTTTATCATCTGCAGGAGGAACTCCACCTGGCGTTTCGTGACTGTGGGGAATTCCTCCAGAAACTCATCGATCGAGTAATTGAGCGCAAGATGATCGAACAAGGCTTCCACGGGAACCCGCGTCCCTGCGAAGCAGGGCGTTCCCCCCTGAATGCCGGGGTCGATTTTGATTGGTGATTGCGCGCTCATTACCTGATTATACCAACTGTTCGTTGGTTGCGCACTCGTCGACCGCTGGACATAGGAATAAGCGCCACGATGTTCGAAGGCATCCAGCCGAGCTCCGATTGCCGCGAACTCCGGGCTAACACACAGCGCGGCGATACCGCAGCGTATCCAAATCCGGGCGGGCGAGCGATTTGAATACCGGCGACGTCTTGCAGTGTGGAACGAGTTATTGAGCGCGGTCACAGCCAGCGGATCACTCCTGCGCTCGCAAGCAGGATGACTCCGCCGAAAGTGGACAGCATGCTCAACACTGAAAGCCAGTTCGGTACCGCGTTTATATCGGCTGACGTTGGCCTGACGACGCGCTGGTCGTACGCTGCAATGTCTTCCGATGAACGGCCTTCTGCTCGCAAATTGTCGACCATCAGATCGTGACGTGCTTTCGCGCGATCGATCGCGTAATTGTGCATCGCGCCCCAGCTCCAGACGCAAAGCAGAGCGCAAGCGATAGAAAGGCCCAAGAGGATGGGATGGCCAGTACCATAGAGGATGACGGCAGCCGCGAAACAGATGATGGTGTTGATTAAGCCACCCACGCCGTGCTCCCTAATCATCGTTTTTCTTAACTGACCCTAGCGTTCACCGCCGCCGGCATCACCTTACCGCGGTTGGCCGTCCATCGTCGCGGGCGCGTCGCTGGTTTCCAGCCAGCTTAGCGGATAGTTCGGGTCGTCCAGTTTCATGGCCTCCGCAGTCACCTTCAGCGGGCGCTCGGTGTCAAACATTACCGCCAGTTCTTCCGTGCGCGTGGCCGCCATGCTCGCCATGATCGTGCCGGGGTGCGGCCCGTGCGGAATGCCGGCGGGGTGCAGGCTGATCGATGCCGGGCTGATTCCTTTGCGGCTGCCGAAGTTGCCGCGCGAATAAAACAGCACTTCATCCGCTTCCACATTGCTGTGAACGTATGGAACCTTGATCGATTCAGGATGATGATCCAGATACCGCGGGGCGAATGTGCAGATGACAAACCCGCGGCACTCAAAACACTGCTGGTACGGCGGCGGGAGATGCACCGTGCCGGTGAGCGGCTCGAAATCCATCGCGTTGAATGTATACGGATAGATAAACCCGTCCCAACCCACGACATCAAACGGGTGATTGGCCAGCGTAACTCTCGTCATCCGCTGGCCGTCTTTCACCATGACGACGGTGTCTTCTTCCTTATCCACGGTGATGAGTTCACGCGGGCCGTGAAAGTCGCGTTCGTAGTACGGCGAACCAAGCATCAATTGCCCGTCGGCGTTGAGGTATCGTTTGGGCAAGCGCACCGGGCCGACACTTTCAAGAATCAGATAGTCTTCGCGCGAAATATCGTCGGCCGCCATGCGATACGTCGTGCCACGCGGGATGACGATGTAATCCAGTTCTTTATAAGGCAGATTGCCGTACGGCGATTCGAGCGTTCCCTTGCCGGTGTGAATGAAGATTACTTCATCCGCGCCGCCGTTGCGGTATAGTGTGGTTTGCTGCTCGCCCGGCCGGCAGCGGGCGGCGACGCAATCTTCATTAAACATGATCGGCATGCGCCCGGTGATGGGCGAGCCGCCGCGTGGCATTTCAAAGCTCTTAATGTGGTGATGCCGCAGCGACTGATTTTCGGCCGCCTTGAGATCAACCGTACCGGCAAACTCCGTCTTGCGCACCCGCGTCGGCGGGCGCGTGTGGTACATGATGCTGTACGCACGATCGAACCCCTGCGTGGTCACGACGTGTTCGTAAGCAATGCCCTCGCCGCGAAAGCTGGTGTGCGGGTCGCGGGGCATTTTAATGTGACGCTTGCGGGGCACTTCCCCCAGCTTCATGTAGATCGGCATAGAGTCCTCCGGCAGGCAGCGGACCCAACCAGCCCGGTCGCCTGACACTAAATGACAGTATACCGCCCAACGCCGAAATTCGCCGCCGCCTGCCCGTCGGCCAGCTAAACAACAGCCGGAGGTGCTCCGCTCACTTCCGACCGCTCTCTTCCTCGATCTCTTCCGCCGCCGGCATCGACGTCGCCGGCATCCGGGCGGTCACGCGGCCGCACGTCATCGCCTGGCGGAAAGAACTCGAACGCCGGCAGCTCTCCCCTTCCACCATCCGGCGAAAGTTGTCGGCGTTGTCGGCACTGTTCGAATACCTGTGCGAGTACAACGCGATCTACCTGAACCCGGTCAACGGCGTCGAGCGACCGGCCGCCGATGCCAACGAAGGCAAGACGCCGGCGATCGGCGATGCCCAGGCTCGGGCACTACTCGCCTGCCCTTCCGCCGACACGCTCAAAGGAAAACGCGACGGCGCCGTGCTGGCCACGTTTTTGTATCACGGCCTGCGCGCCGAAGAGCTGGTGAAACTGAAAGTCAAAGATGTTCAGGAGCGGCGTGGGGTGAAGCATTTTCGGGTGCATGGCAAGGGATCGAAGATTCGATATGTGCCGGTGCATCCGGCGGCGCTGGATCGGATCGATGGTTACACCGCCGCGGCGGGACATGCGCTGGATTTGGACGGGCCGCTGTTCCGACCGACCAAGGTGGCTGCCGGCAGCGGCGGCGACAACGCCCTCGCCTATCGCAGCGTCTACGATGTGATTAAAAAGTACGCCGCCGCGGCGAACATCCCGGTTCAGGAATTTTGCGTGCATTCATTGCGGGCGACGGCAGCGACGAACGCGCTGGACAACGGATCCGACATCGCCAAGGTTCAGGAGTGGCTGGGGCACGCGAATGTTTCGACGACGCGGTTGTACGACAAGCGGAAGACGCGGGCGGAAGATTCGCCGACATTCAAGGTAACTTACTGACCCGGGTTAACTCTTGGCGCTCGCAGGCGGGTCAATTCTTGTTGCCACCTGTTGCCAGAATCCCGAGCCACAGCTGTCCGGAACTACCGCTTTATTTCCCAAATGGCATTGAATAAGTCGTGGTCGGCGCACGTCGTCTCATTGCAGCGTCCCACGTAACAATCATGAAAAGCAAGCCGCCGGTCAGAATCACCAGCAAAGTAGTAAACGCAATTGCTTGGGAGCGCCTTCCTTCCAACGCAGCTGTTATCGCCAACCATGCAAAAAATGCGATTGCTATCGCCAGAATTGGAATCACTCTGCCCACCAAGGATCAGCTTGAGCCAAGGTTCCGGGCGGGGCGAATGTTGAAGGATAGCCGCCGTTGACAGAATTCAGGCCTTCGTCAATTGCTCCGCACGCCCAGCCGTAGCAATCCTTAGTACCCGCGCCATAGAACCCTGCACGGCCAAGTGCCGCTTGGCGGTTGATTTCCTTCAATACTCCATCACGGAATTTCCCAACCAGATCGAAAGAGTTATCATCGCACCCTCGGATTGGAATCCAAATATCTTTACAGCGTGCATAGGTGCCACTCGCCGGTGCCGCAGCGTCCGTCGGGATTGGGGGATATGCGCGTTCTTCAAATGGCCGCAAGACGCCCGTAGTCGCAATGACTCCTATTCCACCACTTGAGTCGGGCGAACCCCCAGCATGTGAATTCGCGTAGTAGCCATATCCGACGCCATCAACCATTATGTACGCATGTCCAAAAACATCGGAACTTCCTGCTGAAGCTTGACAGAATTTGATCCCCGTGTTCACCCATCGAACTCCGTTTGGATCCGTCTTGACGTTTGGCGCAGTACCTCCCGAGCCGCCGGCGTCAGTACCCATCGAATCGTTAAGCGTCAACGGTCTTGACCGCAAATACTCATACAAATTCATCCCATCCTGATACGCCGTCAGAAGCGGATCGCGCCCCACAAACCGCCCCAGTGACGAATGCAAATAGCGCGCCCGATTGTAGATGAGGTTGGTTTCGCCGTCGTGCTTCAACCCTTGATGGCCCACATCCATCGCCACATCGCTCACGCCGTCGCCATCCACCGTGAAATCATCATTCAGCAGCGTCCGCACGCCGTACGGCGTGAAGCGGTAGCGTTCAACCGTTTCGCCCGCCGCGTTGCTCACGCTCGTCACGTTGTAATTCGCGTCCTGCTGCACGTACAGCCGCTGGTCGAGGCCGATGCCGGCGTTTAACCGTCCCGCTGCGAAGTCGCCGTTCGCATAGCCGCTGACGACAATCTTCCCATCCCACGTGTGGCCGATGCCGACCCAGGTGTCCGCCGATCCGGTGGCGATGTTGGTTTCGACCACGCCGTCGCTGTCGAAGGTGGTGTCGAGAACGCCCGAGGCGGTGTACCGAAGCAGCATCGCGTTGCCCGTGCCGACCGTCGAGCCGACGACGATCTTGCCGTCCGGCTGAACCGCCGCCCCGCCGGCGATGTTGTACGCGCCGGCGGTGTCGTACACATCATAGCCGTCGGTGCTGAAACTGGTATCCAAGGCGCCCGACGTTGTGACGCGGGCGGTGAGTGTGTCCCAGATCAACACGCTCGTTGGAGAACTGGAATACCCGACGCCGACGTATTTGCCGTCGCCTTGGATCGCCAGCCCCATGAAACCCGAGCTAAGCCCGAAGGTTGAGAAGTTCACCTTCCCGTCGCTGTCGAAACCGGTGTCGAGCGTGCCGTTGGAGTTCAGCCGTGCCAGCGCCGCGTGGCCGTCGGCGGCGCCGGCGATGACGATCTTGCCGTCGCTCTGGATTTCAAGGTCGTAGGCTTTGTTGTTGCTGCCCAAACCCCAACTGATGTTGGCCTCGCCGCTGCTGCCGAAGGTGGTGTCCATCGAACCATTGGAATTGAAGCGGCCGACCATCCAGCGGTTGGCGCCGTTGTCGTAGCCGGCCACGACGATCTTGCCGCTGGCGTCGATCGCCATATCAAACGCGCCGTCGCTGCTGCCGAAATTCTTTTGGACCCAGCCGTCGCTGTCGAAAGAAGTATCAATGCTGCCGTTGCTGTTGAGCTTGAGCAAGAGCGTATCGCCGTCGGTGCGGCCGGCGATCATAATCTTGCCATCCGACAGCACCTTGATGGCGTAGCTGTACGCCGTCGCATGCACGCCGGACGGTTGGTACGGATAAACGCCTTTGCCGTCGGAATCGAACGAGGTGTCGAGGGTGCCGTCGCCGCGGTAGCGGACGACCGCGAAATCGCTGACATAATCGTCGATGGTTGCATCGTAGTACGTCGTCCAGCCGGCCACGAGAATTTTGCCATCGGACTGAACCGCCATGCGTTGGCCGTAATCGTCAGCACCAAAGTCGGTGGTAACGATACCCGTGCTGTTGAAGCTGGTGTCGAGCGAGCCATCATCTGGAATGGTATCGCGATCGCGGACGATCAGTTCATCCACGTATTGCGTGCCCCAAATATTCTGCTCAAGGGGTTCGGTGCTGGCGTTCTTGCGAACTTCGAGCACTTGATATTCTTCGCTGAAATACGAATGCTCGGTGTTCGAGCCGATTGTTTTTTCGATGCGGCGGTTGAAGCCGTCATATTCATACGTGCCGGTGACCGTGCTGCCTTCCTTGGCCTGGGTCATGCGGTTCCAAGCATCGTACTTTGCATCGAGCTGCGTATTTTCGCTGCCCGGCTTGGGCATGGCAGTCATGTTGCCGGCGGCGTCGTGCGCCGGCGTGGCCCATGCCGGCGAGTTGCCGGTAATCGAGCCGCTGATTTCGTTGGCTCTGTTGTGCGGGCGCGATTGCGTGACACTGCCGCCGCTCGCCGAGCCGTTTGTGTCGGTGACTTGTGATCGCCAGTTGCCCAGTGAATCCAACGTGGCCCCGGAGCCGGACCACGTTTGTGAGAACTTCCCTTCACGATCGAAACTCGCGAGCCGGTCGAGGCCGTCATACGTGTAAGCTTCGTCCTGGAAAATATCCGACATTCCGTCGGCGATTACGCCCTTGGTGAGTCGGTTGGAATTTCGGTCGTAGGTGTAGGTGGAGACATCATTGTAAATGTCACCGACAACACCCCAATGCAACGCTGTGACTCGACCGAACCGATCAAGGCCATCGATGTTGTTCGTCGTGGAAATATCGTCGTAACCCTTGGAGACGCCGTTGGCGCGGTCTTCCGAGATTAACCTCGATGCGCCGATGAAGTTGTAAGTGGAATGAGGGAGCGACATACCGGTTTCGGAAATCGTCTTGATCCGGCTGAGCGCAAAGTCGATCGTTGTGACGGTTCCGTACCCGAAATTTACTTCGCGGCCGCTGGGATACTTCATCTTTTCAAGCCGCACGTACTTGGCAGAACCACTGCCCGTGCCGGCGTCGCCGTAAACATATTCGATAGCAAGCGTGCCCGATGCGACCGCGCCGCTATGCGATTGCTGGCTCTTGATGACATTGCCCCAGCCGTCGTAGGTTTGCTTCACCTGGTTGACGATGTTGCCGCTCGTTGTTGCATCGTAGCTGCTGACCGTTTGCACTCGGGACAGGTCGTCAAACGCGTATTGAATCCGCCGCACGGTGGAATCAATGCTCCCACTCCCACCGAGGCTGCTGGCGACATCTTGTTCAAGTCGACCGGAACCGTCGTAAAGGTAATCGTGAACCACGCCACGCTGATCGGTTGATTTGGTCACCCGGCCCAGTCGATCGTACTCGGTCTTGACCTGATCCGTGCCGGATGAGGTGGTGTCGGTGCTGTCGGGATAGATCGTGCTCGTGGCCCAGGAGGCATCGATCGGAGATCCATACAGGTAAGTTGTGTCCTGATTCTCAACGCCATTGCCGCTGCCCAGCGGATTCTTCGCGCGCTGAGTCGAAAGTCGGCCGCTCGCATCATAAATCCACTCAGTCGTGCGGTTGGTGTCGGAGGCGGTGTCAGCCACAACGCCCGTGCCAGTGAAGTTTTCTACTGTCTTTGTCTGGCGGCCAAGCAGATCGAAATACCTCTGAGTCAGGTGGCCTTTGTTATCTGTCGTTCGATCAAGGCGACCGGCGTTGTCGTATTCGTATTTGACCGCAAGGTAGTCGTCGGAGGTGTTAGGGTTCTTGATGTTCGCCGACTCGGCGATGTCTGGTACGCCGTTGGAATTGATGTCGATAACGCCGCCCGACGTGTTAAAAACATACCGAGTGGTTCCGTTATCACGACCGAAAGTCGCTGTGCCAATGGCCCGGTCCGCCGCATCGTACCACGTCGCTGCAGTTTGAATGAACGAGTTGGCAGTGCCAAGTGCCCCTGTTGCGGGTGAATCACTGGATCGTTCAAATAAGGTTTGAAGAATAGGTCGGCCGCCCTTGTCGTAGGCCGTTACGCGTTGTTCAATCACAACGTCGCTCGTTACATCGTCGGCATCGACGAACAACGTGTCCGTATCGTTACCGAGCGAATCCTTCTGATAGCTGAGGTGGCTAGCAGTTATGCGGCCAGCGCCATCAAACATCGACTTGGTGAATAGTCCGTTTGACGTGGATGATTTGATCACATTTCCGCGCAAATCGTGCCAGTAGCTCGTCGCCAGTTTGTCACGAGGAGCGCCCGGCGACGACCCGGTTGCGGGATCAACTTCGAATACCTCACTTCGAAAAACGCGTCCTTGCGCGTCATACGGTGAAGTTGTTTTGCCGCGCAGCTCGGTGCTGTCGATGGTAAATTCCGTCCCGCTCGACGCCGAATCAACGTACGTTTGTCTTTCAATTGCGCGGCCGAGGTTATCCAGCGTTACCTTTTCTGCCACGCGATCGCGGCCGCGGCCGTCAATCTGGCGATTCCGCCAGTCGGAACGATAGCGGTTCTCATAGACGTTGCCGGTCGAATCGCCAAAACGACTTTCAACTTTCCAGAGGTTGTTGCTGTCGTCATAACTGAAGCTGCTCACCTGCTTGAGGTTGTTCCCACCCGCGCCGCCGTTGCCAGGATTGATTTCCGTCGCGTTGGTGTTGTTCGTGCCGAGCCATTTCCCCGTCATCAGGCCGCGACCATCGAACGTCATGTATTTCCACGTGCCCGACGGAGTCTTTGTCTTATAAAAAAGACCTTGACTGTTGAACCCTTGAATTGTCTCGTAGAAATTCGTTCCCGCGGTGCCGACGGTTTCAAAATCCGCCGAGCCGGGGTTATACGTCGCCCCCGCCAAGCTGTGATAGTCGCGGATCGACAAAGTCTGACCCGAGATATTCTTCCACTCCCGCGTCAGCGATTGAATCGTTGCATCGCTGCTCGACAAACTCTCTGAGCCAGTCGGAATTCCCGACCCATTTACCGGCAAGCCACCCGAGCCGGCCCAGGAAAAGGTCAACGAATCTTCAATGCTGGACGCGGTCAACGGGTTTGAGCTAACACTATCGATGAAGGGCGTGCTGAGGCGCACTTCCACCGGCCCGGTGGGAAGCTTGGTGCTGGAATTCCACCCGCGATAAATTCGCACGTCGCGCGGGTCATCACCCGACCCGCCGGGCGCGCCGTCGTTGTTGTCATCGAGCGTATCGTCGTAAACCATGTAAGTGATGTTACTGTTGGGGTCAGTCACCTTGGTGGGCCGGCCAAGCCCGTCGACCTGATAGGTCGTCGTCAACGCCAACGCGGTCGGCAAACCGCTGCCGCGATCAGGACCTGTCATGGAGTAAGTGCCAGTGGCGGGATCAGCATCTATAATTCGCTTTACGATCGCACCCGTCGCCGGATCGTATTCGGTGTAGTTCACATAACCAGCCGCATCGCGCTCCCAGAGTTTTTGGCCTGCTCTATCGAAGCGCTCGACAAGTTTGTAATTTTCCGACGAACCGTTGACGGTTGTTTCTCCGTCAGCGCCGTTCTGATCCAGACCCACCTTGGCAAATTTGGTCGTGCGCTGCAAAAATTGATTGGTGTTTTCACTGTCCACTTGATGCCAGGAATCATAAACGTAGGTCTTGATGTTCTGGATGGTCTGCGCCGTCGCGCTGGGATATTCGATTTCGGATGCGACGAAGTAAATTCCGTCACCGGCCAAACCCCCGTCAGTGTACGTCCATTCGCGCGTGCGAATGTCCTGACTGTGGTCGGTTGCACCTGACGAGAGTTTTTCGCCGTTTGTTACCGCGGTATACCAAAGATGGTCGCGCGGTTGGCCGGTCGGTTCACCGACTGCGTCGCTGAAGTACCGGTTGATTTCGACAAGCCCCTGGTCGGTGTAGACTTTATTGTTTGAAGGGTTCGCCGGGTCATGCACCAAGTCAGGATATGAGGCATCAAAACCACTCAACGCGCTGTCGTTGGCAGTTTTAACCAACCTTCCAATGCTGTCGTATTGGTTCCATGTCAGATATTGCGGACCTGAATCTCCGTCTTTGCGAATCTTAAGCACCGGCTGCCCGTAAGCGTTGGAGTAGTGTCCAGACCCCATTCTTGTCCCAATCCGCAAGTATAGTTTCGCGGCCTAAAATCACTCGATCTGAGCCGGGAACTT
>ENA-ORBV01001486-ORBV01001486.1-microbial-mat-metagenome-genome-assembly--contig:-NODE-1486-length-51928-cov-21.200748_pt1 | contig 51928 bp, 34 predicted proteins | sample MGYA00237777_ERZ505514 | MGnify/ENA primary metagenome ERZ505514 (study PRJEB26160, sample SAMN06269048) | microbial mat metagenome | isolation source: Oligotrophic lake microbial mat | place... | reverse complement strand
TCCCTCCCCGCCCAAACTCGCATGACCGATGCGCAGGTCACTGAATTCAACACCCGCTATGAAGTGCGCGACCACTTGTCGAACACGATTACCGGATTTTCGGCGACGCTACTCTGGGACAGGCTGGACAATAAGTATGTGCTGTCCTTCCGAGGCACCGAGTATCCGAATGAGGATCAGGGTGGGGACTGGCGGCGTGACGGTCTGAACGGTGCTGATGGTGAAATCGGCGCCTACGGATTTGCCTATGCTCAGATTGCCGACATGGAAGCCTACTATCAGCAAATCGTCAAGCCGATCCTCATCGACCCGGATTCTGGTGCTATCAGGAATTTCGCGGTGACTGGCTACAGCCTGGGCGGACACTTGGCGACGGTGTTTGCCGAGGCGCACCAGGCGGACGCGGGATTCCTGCAGGCGTACACGTTCAATGCGCCGGGGCATGCTGCCATCAGTGGCGACATGGCGACCTTGGTCAGTAAAGCGTACCAAGCGCTTTCTGCGACTGGCGTGGATGCGTTGCTGCGAACGGGCCCTGGCGGTGAGAGCATTTATAACGCTGACAATTTTTACACGGCGACGAACGGCATCCGCGCGACCCTGCAGGTGTTTGCGGGAAATCCTTCGGGCGTCAATATCACCACGGAGGGCACGGCACAAACTCTTGCCGGGAACAAGATCGTGCAGGTTTACGGGCAGGCGGACACGGATGACGCCACCTGGGTAGCGAACGCCGGTGTGCATTCGTCGAACAAAGTTAGATTGTTCATCGAGGATCAGCCGGATGTGCAAGGTCTGGGGCCGCTCACGGTATTGGATGGGCTGACCGGTGTGCGAAGCAACTTCGGTACAACCCACTCTATTACGTTAATCGCCGACGCGCTGTCTGTGATGGTGCTGCTGCAAAAACTGATGCCGAATATGACGCCGGAGAGCATGCAAGCGATTTTCTCGGCAGGGTCGAACGAGCGGGGGATCGGATTTTTGGGAAATCAGGGTCGAGCAGAAGGCGACTCCCTTGAGCGTGTCGTTGAATCGCTACTGCGAATTATCGGGAGCACAACAGATGCTGATGGCTTGCAGAACTTCTTGAGAGAAAAGAATGTTGTGACGCCTGATGGTCGCCTTCCCCGCGATCCGGTAGGCAGCGGCTTTGGCAATCTCACCAACCGCAACATTTTTCACGAAGCCCTGAAAGAGATCGGCGAGAAGGCCGGCATTGCCGGCAACTACACGATCGATCTCCTTGCCGGTAAACCCATTGCCATTATTTTGGCAGCAGCCGAGGCCAACGACGCGCGTGGCATGGCCTACCGCTATGCCCTGAAAACAGGCAACGCGTTTGCTGTCGTTCGCGATACCGCCCTCTATGATCCGCACAATACCAGTGTCAACGACAAGGCACTCGATCTCTATGACCCGACCAGCCGCATCGGTACGATGACCAAGGAATGGATCAAAGACCGCGCGGATTACCTGGAGCGTATCAATTACTACAACGACCAGAATGCCCGCTACGACCTGACCAAGACTTCTGAAAACCCCGGCGCTTTGGGCGATGCCACCGCAATCCGGTACGACAGCGAAGACTTCATCTGGGAAGACCGCACGGCCAACGTCACCATCAAGCGCGGTGGTGAAACCGGCATGACCGCTTACCGCATGTTCGGCGGCGACAGCTCTGACAACCTTGCGGGCGGCGCGCAATCCGACCGGATGTATGGCGGCGGCGGTGTTGACTATCTGATTGGTCGCGGAGCAAATGACCATCTCGAAGGCGGCACGGGACTGGATCTCTACGAGTACAGTTCCTCGCGTGTGAGTGGACTGTTCGGTACGACCAGCACTGACGGCCACGACGACATTCTGGATGTCGATGGCAAAGGTGTCCTGCGTTATCAGTACAAGGACGGAAACGATGTCCTGCAATCCACGGTGCTGGCCGGCGTTGCGATCAAGTACACCGACGGCCAATGGAAAAGTCCTGACGACCGTTTTGTTTTGGAGCAGACAGGCGTCGATCTCAAAGTGACCTTCGGCACCGGTGTGGACGGCAGCGTCACAATCAAGGATTTTGATTTTACGAAAGCGGCGCAGGGCGGTTATTTCGGAATACGGTTGATTGAGGCGCAGCCGCTGCCGGTAACTGTTGAGCCAATTATCGTGGGCGACTACGACTACCTGGAAAGCACAACTGTCCCGGGAACGTACCAGTACGACCCATGGGGCAACCCCCTGATGGGTGGGGATTCGGGAGAGGTCGGTGTCAACGTGTTACAGGACACCCCGGCCAATGACCGTATCGAAGGCCTTGCCTACAGTGACTGGCTGGTTGCGCGTCGTGGCGGCGATGACCGGGACTACATCAAGTATTGGGGCTCCGTCCCCATATCACTCTCTTCAAAGACGAAATCGAGGCGATCACTGCACGTTCGGTGCGTGCAGGCAAGCCAGGTCGACGCAGCGCCAAAGGGGTATCAGGCCTGAGGGGGGGCAGACGGATTTGCTGTTTAAGGAGTAACGCACATGAGAATTGTTGAAGTGGCGCGCAGGCAACGGCGGTGGGGGAAAGTATTGGGGCTCCGTCTCCATATAACTGGTCGGCTCATGCGAGCACTCACCGTGGCGATGGCCTGTGGCGTGCTCACCGCGTGCGCGGCAACCACAACGCCCAACCAGCCGGACGAGGCCTACGTCAAGGCAGCGTGGGCGTATTTCAAACACAAATGCGACACCGAAGCGGGCGAGAAAATTTACAAGACCTACACTGGTGTGAAAAGCGTGCTGGTAGTGAAGCCGTTGCCGCCGGCAACGGATAAAGATAACTACGACCAGTTCTGGTATGGCGACCCTTACAGCGGATCCACTGCAAGTGAAAGGGCATTTTATGCAGCCTCTCGCTTGACGCTTAGTTGGCGACATCGCAGCGGAACTGGTAGCCAAAGAGGGCTTGATTTCGTCGAGATGAAGAATGAATCTGGCAGCGGATATACGCGCATTTATCGACCGGCGTCGAACGACAGCCTGTCGATCAGAGAACAAGTTCAGCAGCCGACAAGCAAATATGGTGTGGCCTGGGAAGACATATCGACGCCGGGCGATCGCAAGTATTGGGTTGCCGGCAGCCGCTTTCGTGTATTTGACCTGACAGACAACACCATTGTTGCCGAACGTATTGGTTACTTGATCGAAGCGGGATTTGGCTCAATGTCAGGCGGTCGCCGGCCTTGGCTCACCTCTAGAGGAATTGGTCCAAACGGGCGCTCATGTCCTGACGCCCATGACGCGACGGACCAGTGGTTTATCACGAACGTTTTCAAGCAGGAATGGGAGAAATAATAATGGCGAACGGACAAATCAACCAACTACTTGAATTTGCCAATATGCAAATGGCGGCTGAGGCGTTTCTTGCGCGGGCTGCCGACGCCATTCCGAATCAACCGATACAGGCAGTTATAAAGACGCGGCTAGAGGACGGCAACACCCACGCCAGCCACTTCACCCCTGTTCAAGCCGAGCAATTCACTGCCGATTTTGAGGTTGTCACGCAGTATCGCAATGACCCTTTGCTGATCGGTGACATGGGTTTTTCAGCAACGCTGTTCAGGAATAAATCCAACGGCGAATACACCCTGTCCATCCGCTCCACAGAATTTCGTGACGATGCCGTTCGCGACAACAAGGCCACCGGTGAACTAGAAATCAAAGACCTCGGCTGGGCCTTGGGCCAGATCGCGGCGCTGGAGGATTGTTACAAAAACACACTGCTGACCAACACGGCGTTTCTCCAGAACGGAGCAAACGGCGTCAAGCCATTCAACGTCACCGGCTACTCGCTGGGCGGACACCTGGCCACTGCCTTCAGCATCATCCGGCGCGAGGAATCGAACGCGGCCAGCCCGAGCCCTGTCCAGCAAATCTACACCTTCAATGGTGCGGGCACCGGCGAGCTTAAAAACAACCGTCAGTTGAAAGACCTCATCCAGGATTTCAACGACATCCGCACCAACTACACCGCCAGCACGCAATGGCAGGCGCTGACGGCGGCGGAGCAAAGCAGTTACCTTACACAGGCACAAAGTCGAATCAACGTTATCAACGCGGAACAGGCGCGCGTCGCGGGACTGCCCGGGCTTGCCAACGGCAATTTTGGCGGCGCGACAGCGCCCGTGGGGGAGCAGGCGACCTTGGGTTACCAGATCGCGGCGTTGCTGGTGGCACGCGATACGGTGGGGGCATATGCGGCGAATCCCCCATCGCTGGGCGGCCCGATTGGTTTACAGAGCAGTTTGAAAGCGGCGTCTGCGCCTTTGGGCAACATGACTGAAATTGTTGGCATGGAAACCAACGGATACGCGACATCCTATGTTTCAAACAGCGGGCTGCACTACGGAACACGCATAGAGGTTCCCATTGAAGCGCAACCACTTTACCGGGGTAATTGGTTGACTGCTGCGGCAAATGGATTGAATCTCCTGGTTGCCAATCCTGCGGAAAACGATTTTGCGGACACGCATAGCCTGGTGCTCGTCGTCGACTCTTTGTCACTGATGGCGGCAATGGAAAAGCTGTCGCCGGATATCACGATCGACACCGCCAGACTTATTTTTGATGCCATGTCGAATGCTGCCGCGAGCACCTCGGCGGGCACTCAAGGCAAGGCAGAGGGAGACACCTTAGAGAGTGCGTTGACGGCACTGCGCAAACTGCTCGTTGGGGATACGAGTACTCTTGGCCTTGAAGATCAGGCGTTTTCGGAACAACAGCTTCGGAATCTGCTCAATGGCAACACCTGGCATCTGAATGAATTCCGGGAAGAGTTCCAGAAGCAAGTCAAAGAGTTGCAAGAGAAAGTTGTTGGTTTCATCGGTCAGCAAAGTCAGGCGTTCGTTATCAACGAGCTGGCATCCCTGTCCGAAACCGCGATCAGGGACCTGGCGACCGCAACTGATGCGACTGGCATGGCTTATCGCTATGCCGTGAGGGAGCTGAATCCATTTGCGATCACTGGTGATAACGCAAATGCGACTTTTTATGACCGTCTCAATATTGCCAGCGAGCTGGATTTGTATGTCGCGGCAACGCGTACGTGGACGCTTACCACGAGTTATCTGAATGACCGCGCGCAAATGCTCAAACGGGTCATGTATTACAACCAGAAGAATGCTCGCTATGACACCAGTAATGGGCAATTTGACCCCAATGACGCGGGAGCGACGACTTACGATTCGGAAGAGGTGATCCGGATCGACAGCTCCAGCAAGATTGTCATTCAACGTGGTGCCGTGACGGGTATTACGCAATATGTAAAATTTGGGAGCGACTTGCCGGAAGTGCTGGGCGGGGATGTCAATGGTGACCGTTTATACGGCGGCGGCGGCACCGACTACCTGATCGGCAAAGGCGGAGACGACTACCTCGAAGGCGGCGCCGGGCTGGATGTTTACGAGTACAGTGTCGTTCGGGCAGGATTGATCGGTACCTCGCCAGACGGTTTGGACGAAATTCTTGATGTCGATGGTAAAGGCATCCTCCGCTTCGAATATAAGGATGCTGAAGGCAAGTTGCAAACAACTGTTCTTGCCGGCGTTGCGATCAAGGGCGCCGACGGCCAATGGAAAAGTCCTGACGACCGTTTTGTTTTGGAGCAGACAGGCGTCGATCTCAAAGTGACCTTCGGCACCGGTGTGGACGGCAGCGTCACAATCAAGGATTTTGATTTTACGAAAGCGGCGCAGGGCGGTTATTTCGGAATACGGTTGATTGAGGCGCAGCCGCTGCCGGTAACTGTTGAGCCAATTATCGTGGGCGACTACGACTACCTGGAAAGCACAACTGTCCCGGGAACGTACCAGTACGACCCATGGGGCAACCCCCTGATGGGTGGGGATTCGGGAGAGGTCGGTGTCAACGTGTTACAGGACACCCCGGCCAATGACCGTATCGAAGGCCTTGCCTATAGTGACTGGCTGGTTGCGCGCCGAGGTGGCGATGACCACATTCTTGGTGGTGATGAGCGGGACTACATTGAGGGCGGAGATGGAAATGATGTTCTGGAGGGTGGCGCGGATGGCAACACGGGGCATTTGGGTGGTTTTCAGTTTGCGTTTGGCGTCGTTGGCGGTGATGACCTCTTTGGCGGGATTGGTGACGATCGTATCTACGGTAATGTTTATAAGGAAACGGATGTACTTATCCGTGATGGCAACACAGGGGTTTCAAGCGCGGACTATGGCGATGTGCTCGGCGGCGGCGAGGGCAATGATCTTTTAGCTGGTGATATTAATCGCGATGTGTTGTTTGGCGGGGCTGGCGATGATCTGCTGATTGGCGGGGCATCTGATGATTTCCTGCTGGGGGATGACGACCGGGCATTTGGCAATTTGAATCTGAATGATCCCCAGGCGTTCTGGTTCTGGAACTGGTCAATTACATCCGTGGAAAATGGTGCTTCGCGCACAGATACTTTCAACGGATTTACAGAAAATCCGGTTTCGGCCCCGGGACGTGATGTGCTCTATGGCGGCGCCGGCAATGATGTGCTCGCTGCCGGTGGCAATGACGATGTGCTTTGGGGGGAGGCCGGCAAAGATTGGCTGTTCGGGGAGGGCGGCTCGGACGTCCTGATCGGTGGTGACGACAACGATATTCTGGCAGGCGATAGTGCAAGTACACCGCTCGGGCAGCAGGGAGACGATTATCTGGATGGTGGTGACGGGAACGATTATTTGTTTGGTTATGGCGGCAATGATATTTTGATTGGCGGTGCGGGTAATGACATTCTTCAGGGGGGCGACGGCGAGGACATCCTGTTTGGTGGTTCCGGTGAGGACATCCTGCTCGGTGGTGCCGGCAAGGATATTTACATATTCAATCGTGGCGATGGCATCAAAGTCATTACGGACAGCTCGGCTAAGCCCGATGATCCAGAAGCCAGCGTGCTGATGCTGGGCGAGGGGTTCACCCAAAGCGACATCAAATTCCGCAAAGGCAGCCTGCTGGTCGACCTCGGACCATCAAACCTGGAAGACCCGCTCGCCGGCAATGACCAGATTCATTTCACCAATTTCAATGGTGATTTCCCCGACCAAACCGCGGCCCTCGGTGAAATTCGTTTCGCTGACGGCTCGTCGATGGACTATGCGGACATCCTCGCGCAGGGTTTTGATATTGATGGCACCGCGTTTGATGATGTGGGCGGTACGGCGCTAATTGGCACTTCGGTTACGGATCGCATTCGCGGCTTTGCCGGCAGCGACGAGCTGGAGGGCCGCGACGGCGACGATGCGCTGACCGGTGATGGCGGCGAGGACCGGCTCGATGCCGGCAACGGCAATGATGTGCTGGATGGCGGCAGTGGCAATGATCTGCTTGCCGGTGGCATGGGGAGCGACGATTACCGTTTTATCCGCGGTGATGGCATTGATACGCTGATCGAGGGTTCGCTTTTTGTGCCCGGTCTCTCCGACCCGGACAGCACCGACCGTATTGTCTTTGGCGAGGACATCACCCGAAACGATGTGTCGCTGCTGCGCACTGGCGGCGGCGACCTGATTGTGCGCTACGGCATTGGCGATGAAATTCTCGTCGAGGGGCAGTACCGTGTCGCCGGCGCCGACATCGAGCGCATTGTCTTCGCCGACGGTGCGACCATCGAAAAAGCGGAACTCTATGCTCTGGAAGTCGGCGTGCTCAATGGCACGGTGGATGCCGATGAGCTTTACGGAACCTCGGGCAATGACGTGCTGCGCGGGCACGACGGTGATGATTCCCTTGACGGTGGACCGATCCCGGAACGACGGCAGCCGGGCGCGCGCTTGGTGACCGGGGATGATGTGCTGGAAGGCGGCACCGGCAGCGACACCTATGCGCTGTACTGGGGCATGGGCTCGGATCGTATCATCGACACCGTCGATGGCCAGATCAATACGCTGGCACTGCGCGATGGCGCGACTTTGGAGAGCATCAAGACCACGCGCGACGGCAACGACCTGCTGGTGAAGATGCGCGGCTCAACGGATGGCGCGCGGGTGCAAGAGTTCTTTGCTGACGGTGGCGCGGCATCGTGGCGGATCGCCAGTGCGGTGGACGGCAGTCAGCCACTGCTCGATTTTTACATCGCGCAAAGCACTGCGGCGGCTGAGCATGCGCAGGAAGCGATGGCCGATTACAAGCAGCAGTTGTTGGGTGAATGGCGCGCCCGCGGGCAGTCGGATTTTCTGTTGCCGACCCATGTTTATGTACGAGCGACCTGGTCGCAGACCATAGCGGAATGGACGCGGATCATCGCTGGGCCGCAGGGGACGATTTTTACGCAACAGACGTTTGTCAACGACCCGGTGATTTACAACAGAATCACCGGGTATGGTGTGCGCCAGGGCAACCGCATCGTGCCCCTGCCGCCGCAAGGCAGTTCGGTGGAACAGACTCGCGTGTCACCGACCATTGAAACGTTGCAATCCGACGCACCGTTTATTGCCGCGCAGGCTGTGGCTGGAGGGTATGTCAACGTCACACCTTATTCGTTTTATGCCGGATTCAGCGGGCCCTTCGAGAATGCGCGCACTTATTCCAATGCCAACGGTTTTCTCGTTAATACGATCACCGAATCGAGTTATGAGGGCTGGTCGCTGTTGAACCTGCGCGAGGACAGTCAGGGAACGTTTACGTTCAACCTGCGACAAGTCACGGAGCAGCCAGCGATCGAGGAGATCGCTGCCGGATCCGGCAATAACGTGATCCGGGGACTGCTTGACAGTACGGGTGACAGTGTTGCGCTGATTGATGCCGGTGCCGGAAACGACAGTGTCGAGGTCGGACAGTACGATTTCGTATTCGGTAACGAGGGCGACGACGAAATCATTGGTGGTGCCTATGCTTTTGGTGGTGCGGGATTTGACACGCTCTACGGCGGGCGCCTCATGGCCGGCGGCGCCGATGACGATTTCCTGAGCGGTGGTGAGGGTGAAACGACTTTCAGCTTTCGCTCGGACGAAGCGGGTTGGGACAGGGTTGAGGATCAAAATGGTATTTCAATAGAGGAATTTGCGTTACGCGCGGGATTTTCAGACTCTTATTCGCATTTTGTATACGGCGGGAAATATCGGTTGGGTGGTGATACATCGCTGGTGTTTGAGCAGGCTGTCCGGAGTCGATTCGGTGCTTCACTATCCGGTTTTTTTACTCAGGCTGAGATCGACTTCGGCGATGGAGTGATACGGCGCTACCTGATATTGGGGGACACAGCCGGCTTTCCCCGTGGCGTCCCAGACGGACTTTTCCGTGGGCCGTTTTCCAGCGATGGCTACGACACCTGGGTCTACAACACAATCGATGATGCGATGCGGGATTTTGCTGACCTGGGCTTGCAATTCAATCCCGCCGATGTCCAGCTGATTCCTGAGGTGCCGGATCTTTCCGACTTTACGGCCGACAACTATCATGCGCTGCAACCCTTTTTTGATTCTGGCGTTCTGGAGAAAGATGTGGTTGATCTGGCCGGATTCCAGTCAGGCATTGATGAATTGAAGGTGGGTTTCGCGCTATCAGATGAATCTACGGGGCGTCGCAACCTGCGTCTGGTATGGGGTGAAGACAAGGTCATTGATATCGAGTTGCCGTCGGCCACTGATTTGATCGGTCACGGTGTTGAAGAAATCCGCTTGGGCGGCGAGCCGGTCTATATCGGTGACTTTATAGGACTGGCGGAACAAGAAGGCTATATCGGCACGCCGTTCGATGATGGCCTCGTCGGGACTGATGGCGATGACCGGATCAGCGGACTTGGTGGTTGGGACTATATCGAAGGCGGTGCCGGCAACGATGTGTTGAGCGGCGGCGCCGGTATCGACGAGTTTTTCTTTGAAGCGGGATCGGGTTCCGACACCATCCTCGACCCTGATTTGGAAGATCTTGTTGTTTTCGGTAATGGGGTCACTCCGGATCAGATCCGTCTGGGCCTGGGTTCTCTGCGCTTGAGCTACGGTGGCAACGGAGACGAAATCCATTTCGCGGGTTTTGATCCCGGCAATGTCTATGGCAGCACGTTGTTCGCTGCTCTGCAGTTCTGGAATGTCGAGCCGGGCGAGGAGCTTCTGGACGGCTCGTTTGAATATATCTGGACGCTGACCGATGAGTTGTCTTACGCAGACGTACTGAGCCGGGGTTTCGACATTGCCGGTACAGCCGGCGATGACATGTTGACCGGCACCAACATTCATGACCGTTTCGAAAGTGGCGGCGGAAACGATGCGCTGTCCGGTGGTGCCGGCAGCGATACCTACTACTTCAATGCCGGTGACGGGGCGAATACGGTCATCGACTCGGCAGAGGCGGGCGAGATCAATCGTGTTGTGCTTCGGGATTATCTTGAGGCGGATATTTCAGGATTCAGGGATGGCCAGTACGTTGTGCTGCAGGCCAATGGCACGGAAGACGCCATCCGCATTCTCTGGGACGAAACCACCGGCGCCGGCGTCGATCAAGTCGAATTCGCCAACGGCGAGACCTGGGACCGGGCCTATCTCAATCAGCTCGGTGCGACTAATGCGCCGCCGGTCGTCGCGGTGCCGGTCGGCGAGATCTCCGCAGCGGAAGACAGCGCACTGAGTTTTGTTGTTCCAGCCAATACCTTCCAGGACCCGGACCCCGGAGATGTATTGGGCTATACCGCGACGCTGGTCGACGGCAGCGCCTTGCCGGGCTGGTTGTCGTTCGACGTCGGAACGCGCACCTTCTCCGGCACGCCTGCCAACGCCGATGTCGGCACAATACAGGTGAAAGTAACGGCTACGGACGGGGCCAACGCGTCAGTTTCGGACACCTTCAATTTGTCCGTGCTGAACGTCAACGATGCACCGGCGCTCGCTGCCGCGCTGGCCGACCAGAGTGCTGTCGAAGATCAGAGTTTCAGTTTTGCCATTCCGGCGGGCGCGTTCGCGGACGAAGATGCCGGTGACCTGTTGACATACACCGCGAGCCTGGGCAATGGTGCGGCGTTGCCCGGGTGGCTGACGTTTGACGACGCGACGAATACTTTCAGCGGTGTGCCGGCGAATGCGGATGTGGGTACTTTGAGTGTCCGCGTCACCGCGACTGATGGCGATGGTGTATCGGTATCGGATAATTTCACGGTCAGCGTGGCCGGTGTGAATGACGCGCCGGTATTGAGCATCCCGCTGATCGACCAAGCCGTGACCGCGGGCACGCTGTTCAGTTACAGCATACCGGTTGCGACTTTTACCGATGCCGATGTGGGCGACAGCGTGACCTTGTCGGCGCAATTGGCGGGCGGCGAAGCGCTGCCGTCGTGGCTGGCGTTCGATGCCTCCACCGGAACCTTCAGCGGCACCTTCAGCGGCACACCGTCGGCGTCCAACGTGGGCGTAATGGATGTTGCGGTGCTTGCAACCGATGCATCGGGTGCCACGGCGGACGACCAGTTCGTGTTGACGGTCAACCCGGCAGCCGGATTGACGCTGACCGGCACGACAGGCGCGGATACGCTCACCGGCGGATTCGGCAATGACCTGATCGACGGTTTGGCAGGAGCCGACAGGATGATCGGCGGCGATGGCGATGACAGTTACACCGTAGACAATGCCAATGATGTCGTGCTGGAAAATCCGGGCCAAGGTCATGACACTGTTCGTAGCAGCGTCACCTACACTCTGGCGGCTGCGGTCGAAGCCCTTGTACTGACCGGTGCTGCCAATCGCAACGGCACTGGTAACGCCCTGGCGAACACCATCACTGGCAATGCAGGCGCAAACCGTCTGGATGGTGGCGCCGGGGCTGACGTCCTGATTGGCGGTCTGGGCAACGATACCTACGTTATTGATGATGCGTTGGACGCCGTGTTCGAGGCGCCATCAGCGGGCACGGACACGGTGCAATCGTCGGTCAGTGCCGTGCTGTCGTCCAACGTGGAGCATCTGACGCTGACAGGTGAGGCCGCGATTGATGGCACGGGCAACGAACTCGCCAATACCATTACTGGCAACAACGCCGCCAACACGCTGCGTGGTGGCTTGGGCAACGACAAGCTGATCGGTGGTGCCGGTATTGATACGTTGATCGGCGGCGCCGGAAATGACACTTATGTAATTGATTTAATTGATGATTTATTGATTGAGGCGGCGGGTGAGGGCATCGACACCGTACACAGCCCACTTGATTTCACACTCGCCGAACATTTTGAGAACCTCACGCTCATTGAAACGGCAGTGTCCGGCACCGGTAATGCCCAGGCCAATCGCCTGACCGGCAATGCGTACGCCAACGTGCTCGCTGGTCTTGATGGCAATGATGTGCTGGACGGCAAGGCAGGCGCGGATACCTTGATTGGCGGTACCGGCAACGATATTTATGTGGTGGATGACAGCGCAGATGTAGCGGTGGAATTTTCGGGTGAAGGCACGGATACCGTTCAGGCGGTCGTGAGCTACAGCCTCGGCGCTGAAGTGGAGAACCTCACCCTGACCGGCACTGCAGCCATTGATGGCGTCGGCAACGCGCTGGCTAACCGTATGATCGGTAATGCTGCGGCCAACGTCCTCGCGGGTCTGGGCGGCGACGACGCGCTCGACGGCAGGGCCGGCGCGGATACACTGATCGGCGGTGCGGGCAATGACGCTTATGTTGTTGACGACAGTAACGATACGATCATCGAACTGGCGGGGGAGGGCGTTGATACGGTGACGGCCAGCACCACGTTTGCACTGTCCGCGAACGTCGAAAACCTGACTTTGTCCGGCATCAATGCGATTGACGGCACGGGCAACGATCAGGGTAACCGGCTGACAGGCAATGCCGCGACCAATGTGCTCAGCGGACAGGACGGCAACGATGTGCTCGACGGCAAGGCCGGTGCCGATACGCTGATCGGCGGCGCGGGTGACGATACCTATATCGTCGACAGCATCGGCGACACCGTCAGCGAGATGCTCAATGACGGCGTGGATACCGTGCAGACGGCATTGGCGTGGACATTGGGCGAAAACATCGAGAACCTGACGTTGACGGGGTCAGCCGCAGTCGATGGCATCGGCAACGCGCTGGACAACAGCATTGTCGGTAACGGCGCGGCAAACACACTGATGGGCCTCGACGGCAACGACACACTGGATGGCAAGGGGGGCGTTGACACTCTGATCGGCGGCGCCGGTGACGACCGTTATGTTGTGGATCGTGCGGCCGATGTGGTGATCGAGAATGCCGGCGAGGGCAATGACACGGTCAGCAGCAATGTCACTTACACGCTGGGCGACCATCTTGAAAACCTGGCACTGACCGGCACGGCCAATATCTCGGGAACCGGCAACACGCTGGACAATGTGATCACCGGCAATTCGGGTAACAACACGCTGGACGGCGGTGCCGGTGCGGATATTCTCGCCGGCGGTCTGGGCAACGATACCTATATTGTGGATGACAGTGGTGATACGGTTTTCGAGGCGGCGGGCGGCGGCGTTGATACGGTGAAGACCGGGATGGCGTATGCGCTGACGGCGAATGTCGAGAACCTCACGCTGACCGGCACTGCCGCCGTTGTTGCCACCGGCAATGTGCTGGACAACACGCTCATCGGCAACAGCGCGGCGAATGTGCTGACGGGGCTGGAGGGCAACGATACGCTGGACGGCAAGGCGGGCGCTGACTCCATGATCGGTGGCAGCGGGGATGATGTTTACACGGTCGACAACGCCGGCGACACGGTCGTCGAACTTGCCGGCGAGGGTGTCGACACCGTTAAATCGTCTCTGACGTACATACTTGGCGACCACGTCGAAAATCTGGTTTTGAGTGGCACGGCCAATCGCAATGGCACCGGCAATGCGCTCAACAACATGCTTTCCGGAAACAAGGGCGCCAATATTCTCAATGGACTGGGCGGCGATGATGTTCTGGCCGGAGGACTGGGCAACGATACTTACCGCTTCGATCTGAATTTCGGGCATGACGTCATCGTGGAGGATGACACCACGGCTGGCAATCTCGACCGTATCGTGTTCGGGGCGGGTATTGCGGCGACCAATATTGCGCTCGGGCGGCTGAACGATGATCTGGTCGTGCATACCGCTGATCAGCAGCACAGCATCCAGGTGCTGAACTGGTTCACGGCCGACGCGCACAAGGTGGAACACATCGAGTTCGCGGGCGGTGCGGCCTGGGATTTGTCCACGATTTCATCGACGGCGATGCGGGTGGTGGACATGCCCGGCCTGCTGCGCGGCAACGATCAGGTTTCCCTGTTGCTGGGGCAGATCGGCAACACCATCCTGGAGGCTGGTGGTGGCGACGACGAGCTGATCGACACAGATGGCAACAACGTTTTCATCGGGGGCGCCGGCAACGATGCGGCGACGGGGGGCGCCGGCAACGATCTGTTCGTCGGTGGCTCCGGCAACGACACGTTGACAACCGGCAGCGGCAGCAACGTCATCGCCTATAACGCCGGCGGCGGCATTGATACCATTTACGCCGACGCCGGTGCTGAGAACTCCTTGTCGCTCGGTGGCGGCCTCAAGTATTCGGATCTTTCGCTTTCGCGCGACAGCAATGACCTGATCCTGAATACCGGTGCTGACGACAAGATTATTTTCAAGGACTGGTATGCCGGACAAAACAGCCTGCTGAGCCTGCAGTTGATTCTGGATGCGACGGATGAGTTTGACGAAAATTCACTGGATTCGCTCTACAACAAACGGGTGCAGAATTTCGATTTCCTCGGACTGGTCGGTTCTTTCGACGCGGCACAGGCGGTCAATCCGGGACTGAGCAGTTGGGCGCTTGCCGACGCCCTGATGCAATACCACCTGTCCGGCTCGGATGATGCGGCGCTGGGCGGCGATCTGGCCTATTGGTATGCGCGCAATAACGGATTGACCGGCATGAGTCTTTCGGCGGCGCAGGGCGTGATTGGCACCAGCGGATTCGGATCGGATGCACAGACCCTGCATGCGTTCTCCGGATTGCAGGACGGTTTTGTCAGGCTGAGTTAATCGCCGTAATGGCGATCCGGGAAAACAGAATATGCTGAAAGTCACGCCGCAGGATTTCGCGGCGCCGCTGCTGCGCATCCAGAATAATCCGCCGTCCCCGTTTGCCGGGTGGTTGCTTAAAACCCTGCTGATTTTTTTCGCATGCCTGCTGGCGTGGGCGGCATTCAGCAAGTTGGATATTGTGGCCGTTGCCATCGGTAAACTGGTGCCGCAGTCCTATCTCCGCATCGTGCAGCCATTGGAGCAGGGCATCGTCAGGGAAATCCTGGTGCGCGAGGGCGAGCAGGTCAGGGCAGGCCAGATTTTGATGCGCATGGATCCCAGCCTGATGGAGGCTGATCGCCGTGTTGTTGAAAATTCACTCAAGCTCAAACGTCTGCAGGTGCGCCGCATTGACGCCGAGATGGCCAATTCCCCGATCGCCAGGTTGTCCGGTGATGATGCCGGACTGTTGGCGCAGGTCGATGCGCAGTACCGCGCCCGCCGCCAGGCTTATCAAGACGCCGCAGGTTCGGAACAGGCTGCTTTACTCAAGGCGCAGCGCGATCTGCAGGCGGCGCTGGAGGTCGAGGCCAAGCTGAAACAGACAGTGCCCATGCACAAGGCGACAGCCGACGGCTGGGCTGAATTGGCACGAGAGGGTTTTGCCGGAAAACTTCTTGCGCAGGAAAGGATGCGGCAGTACGTCGAGAGCGCACAGGATCTGAAAGCACAGACTGAAAATGTCGCGGGTTTGCAGGCGACGATTGCACAAGCCGAGAAACGCTTGGCCCAGATCACCTCCAATTACCGGCAGCAGTTGCAGAATGAACGCGTGGAGGCTGCTGCGGAGACCAGTCGGCTGGAGGAAGAACTGGGTAAACATGATCATCGCAAGGGGCTGATGGAGCTTCGCGCGCCGCAGGCAGGTTTTGTCAAGGATCTGGCAACGCACACCGCAGGTACGGTCGCCGCACCGGGAACGATACTGATGACGCTGGTGCCGATTGGAGAGCCGCTGGTTGCCGAGGTATGGGTGACCAACGATGACGTCGGGTTTATCCGCAAGGGGCAGCCGGTCAGGCTGAAGCTGTCGACATTCCAGTTTCAGAAATACGGCATGATTGAGGGCAGTGTGAGGCAGGTCAGTGCGGATGCCAGCGAAAATCAGAGCAGTGGAGCGGCCTCGGTCGAGATCGGCAGGAACAAGACCGCGCAGCCGCTGACCTACAAGACCATTGTGGAGATCGGTGCGCAGGAACTGGTGGCCCAGGGCGTCCGGTATTCGTTGGTGCCAGGAATGCAGGTCGCTGCCGAAATTCATCTGGGCACGCGCACCGTGCTTGAATATCTGCTGTCTCCAATCAGCCGGGCGTTTCATGAGGCTGGACGCGAGCGCTGAGTCGTCCAGATCATTGTCTTGGCGTTTCGTTTTTCGTGGTTTTAAATCCGCATTACATTTCCCGACTTCGCACTGATGTAATGTGCGGTGAGTAGCCCTTGGCGCATTGTTGCGCTGAATGCGTATGGGTTATAAAATTACTTAATAAAATCAAATAGTTAATGTCGTGCCGGTGTGGCGCGACACAACCCCGTGCCGAAGCCGATCCATCTCAATCTCTCTGCGTTCTACTTTTTCTATTTCGCCTATCTCGGCGCCTTCGCGCCGTTTTTTGCGCTGTATCTGAATTCTGTCGGCATGACTGCCGTCGAGATCGGCATGCTGATGGCGTTGCCGCAGTTGACGCGCATTGTTGCACCACATCTGTGGGGCTGGCTGGCGGATCGCAGCGGACGGCGTATTCATATTGTGCGCTTGTCGGGTGCTGCCGGTACGCTGGCTTTTCTTGGGGTGTTTGCCGGGGAGAGCTTTGCGCTGTTGTGTGTGGTGTTGTTCGTGATGATGTTTTTCTGGAGTGCGGCCCTGCCGCTGGTTGAGGCGACCACGTTGTCGCATCTCGGCGATGAGACCGCGCGTTACGGCCGCATCCGTGTCTGGGGCTCGGTGGGTTTTATTGCTGCGGTGGTGGCGGTTGGTTATCTGCTGGATTTTTTCAATCCGCGCGCGGTGTTGTGGGTCATCGCCGGATTGATGGCCTGCATGCTGCTGCTGTCCTGTGTGGTGGCGGAGGCGCCGGCTGTGCCGCATCCCGGTGACGAGCGCACGGTGTGGCATGTGGTGCGCCAGCCGGCGGTCATCGCGATTGTGGCCGGATCGGCGTTGATGGCGATGGCGCACGGGCCTTATTACACGTTCTACACCATTCATCTGGTTGATCACGGCTATAGCAAGTCACTGGCCGGCTGGCTGTGGGCGCTGGGCGTGATCTGCGAGATCGGCATTTTTGTCTGGATGTCGCGCCTGTACCGCGCCTTCACGCTGCGCGCGATCCTGATTGCCAGCACGCTGTTGGCAGCATTGCGCTTCACGGTCATCGGCTGGGGCGCGGACAGCGTATGGTTGCTGCTGGCGGCGCAGACACTGCATGCGGCGAGTTTTGGCTCCTTTCACGCTGCGGCGATTGGCGTGATACACAAACTGTTCCGCGGCCGGCATCAGGCGCGCGGCCAGGCGATTTACGGCAGTCTGGCATACGGACTCGGCGGGGCCATCGGCGGGCTGGCCAGCGGTTATGCCTGGGACGGGCTGGGCGCCGGACCGACGTTTACACTGGCGGCGGGTTGCGCACTGCTGGCGGCAATCGTGCTGTGGCGGGGACTGAAGGCAGTGACCTGAGTCGCATCACGTAGTGCATGCGCAACGCAGTTGGAGCGAAGCCGAGGTCCGCTGCGCTGTGAGATAATCCGTGGTTTCAATAGCTTGGACACCCCAACGGTAATTCCATGGCAGGCAAAACGCTTTACGACAAACTCTGGGACAGTCATCTCGTGCGCGTAGAGGCGGACGGGACGGCAATGGTTTATATCGACCGTCACCTGGTACACGAAGTCACCAGCCCGCAGGCTTATGAAGGCCTGAAGCTCGCGGGACGCAAGGTGTGGCGCGCGGATTCAGTGGTGGCAACGGCTGATCACAACACGCCGACGCGCAACTGGGACCAGGGCCTCGACGGCATCACCGACAAGGTGTCGCGGCTGCAGATCGAGACCCTGGACAAGAACATCAAGGAATTCAAGGCCAAGGTCTATTTCCCCTTCCTCGACAAGCGTCAGGGCATCGTGCATGTGATCGGGCCGGAGAACGGCGCGACGCTGCCGGGTATGACGGTGGTCTGCGGCGATTCGCATACCAGCACCCACGGCGCGTTTGGCGCGCTGGCTTTCGGCATCGGCACCAGCGAGGTCGAGCATGTTCTTGCCACGCAGTGCATGGTGATGAAAAAGTACAGGAACATGAATCTCGCCGTCGAGGGCGAGTTGGGCAATGGCGTGACGGCGAAGGATGTTGCGCTGGCGATCATCGGCAAGATCGGCACCGCCGGTGGAACGGGTTATGCCATCGAATTTACCGGCAGTGCGATTCGCGGCCTGACCATGGAAGGGCGCATGACCCTGTGCAATATGGCGATCGAGGCCGGAGCACGCACGGGCATGGTCGCGGTGGACGACAAGACCATCGAGTACTGCAAGGGCCGCATGTTTTCGCCGACCGGTGCGTTGTGGGACAAGGCAGTCGCTTACTGGCGCACGCTGAGCAGCGATGCGGATGCGAAGTTCGATACGGTGGTGACGCTGCGCGCCGAAGACATCGTGCCGCAGGTGACGTGGGGCACGTCGCCGGAAATGGTGACTACGGTGAACGGCCGCGTGCCCGATCCCGCGCTGGAAACCAATGCGGTGAAGCGCGAAGGTTATGCCCGGGCGCTGAAGTACATGGACCTGAAGCCGAATACGCCGATTACCGAGATTCAGATCGACAAGGTGTTTATTGGTGCCTGCACCAATTCGCGCATTGAGGATCTCCGGGCGGCTGCAGTCGTGGCCAAGGGCCGCAAGGTTGCCGCTAATGTGAAGCTGGCGATGGTGGTTCCGGGTTCCGGTCTGGTGAAGGCGCAGGCTGAACAGGAAGGGCTGGACAAGATTTTCCTTGAAGCCGGCTTTGAGTGGCGCGAACCGGGTTGCTCGATGTGCCTCGGCATGAACGAGGACCAGTTGAGCCCGGGCGAGCGCTGCGCCTCCACTTCCAACCGCAATTTCGAAGGCCGCCAGGGCCCCGGCGGCAGAACCCATCTGGTGAGTCCGGCAATGGCTGCAGCAGCAGCCGTTACCGGGCATTTTGTTGATGTCCGTAATCTTGACTGAGGAGATGAGCATGAAACGTATCGCATGTTTGCTTGTGTTGGCGGCCGTGGTACTCGCCGGTTGCAATACCGTCGCTGGTGTCGGCAAGGACATCGAAAAAGGCGGGGAAGCCATCCAGAAATCCACGAAGTAACATGGACAAGTTTGTCCGCAAGGAGGGCTTGGTCGCGCCGCTGGATCGCGCCAACGTCGATACCGACGCGATCATCCCCAAGCAGTTCCTGAAATCGATCAAGCGTACGGGCTTCGGTCCGAACCTGTTCGACGAATGGCGTTATCTCGACCGCGGCGAGCCGGATTCCGACAACACCGGCCGTCCGCTGAACGCCGACTTTGTGCTGAACCGCAAACGCTTCGAAGGCACTACAGTGATGCTGACGCGTGAAAACTTCGGCTGCGGTTCGTCGCGTGAACATGCACCATGGGCGCTGCTGCAGTTCGGCATCCAGACCATCATCGCGCCGAGTTTCGCCGATATTTTTCACAGTAACAGTCTGAAAAACGGCCTGTTGCTGATCACGCTTGAGCCGCAGATCGTCGACAGGCTGTTCCGCGACGTTGAAGCCAACGAGGGTTACCGGCTGGCAGTCGACCTCGAGCAGCAGACGGTAAGTACGCCTGGCGGGGATAGCTACAAGTTCGACATCGACCCGCACCGCAAGCATTGCATGCTGAACGGGCTGGACGATATCGGCCTGACGCTGGGCCATGCCGCCGACATTCGCGCATTCGAGGCGAAACACAAGGTGGCACAGCCCTGGCTGTTTTGATTAATTCGTGAACGAGTGAAAAGTGAACGGGTGAAACCCCTCACCCTGTCCCTCTCCCCGGGAGCGGGGAGAGGGTACCCGGTTTTACCCGTTCACCCGTTCACCCGTTCACCTTTCACGGGGTAAAGATGAAAATCGCGGTACTCGCCGGTGACGGCATCGGTCCCGAAATTGTCGGTCAGGCGCTGAAGGTTTTGCGCCGGCTGGCGGCGGATGGCCTCAAGCTGGAATTCGAAGAGGCACCCTTCGGTGGCGCCGGGTTTGACGCGCATGGTGATCCCCTGCCGCCGTCAACACTGAAACTGGCGAAGGAAGCCGATGCCGTGCTGTGCGGCGCCGTCGGCGGTCCGAAATATGATGCGTTGCCGCGGCCGCAGCGCCCGGAGCAGGGCATCCTGCGCATCCGCAAGGAACTCGGGCTGTTCGCCAATCTGCGTCCGGCCGTGCTCTATCCGGAACTGGTCAGTGCTTCGACGCTGAAACCCGAGGTGGTGTCGGGCTTGGACCTGATGATCATCCGCGAACTGACCGGCGACATTTATTTCGGCGAGCCGCGCGGCCGGCGTGATAATGCGCGTGGTGAGCGCGAAGGTTACGACACCATGCTGTATTCGGAGCCGGAGATCCGCCGCATCGCTGAAGTCGGTTTCCTGACTGCGATGAAACGCAGCAAGAAGCTGTGCTCAGTGGACAAGGAAAACGTGCTGGAGACGAGTCGCTTCTGGCGCGAGATCGTCACCGACGTCGCGAAAAAATATCCTGACGTCGCGCTGTCGCACATGTACGTGGACAACGCAGCGATGCAGCTGGTGCGCAATCCGAAGCAGTTCGACGTGATTGTTACCGGCAACATTTTCGGCGACATCCTGTCCGATGAAGCTTCGATGCTGACCGGTTCGATCGGCATGCTGCCCTCGGCATCGCTGAATTCCGGCGGCGGCGGGCTGTATGAGCCGATCCACGGTTCCGCCCCTGACATCGCCGGGAAAAACATCGCCAACCCGCTGGCCACCATTCTCTCGACAGCGATGATGCTCCGGTATACGTTCAACAAGGACGAATGGGCCTATCGCATCGAGGCGGCGGTAAAAAGTGTGCTGGCGGCAGGTTACCGCACGCCGGATATTGATGAGCCCGGTGCGCGTAAAGTGGGCACCGTCGAAATGGGTGATGCAGTGGTTGCGGCACTGTAATTGAGGATTTATTGTAATATATTTTTTTAAAAGGTGTTTTCATGAGGAAGGTCGGAATCATCGGTTGGCGTGGCATGGTCGGCTCGGTGCTCGTGGAGCGGATGCGGGCAGAGCAGGATTTCGATCTGGTTGCGCCGACATTTTTCTCGACATCGCAGGCTGGCGGCCGCGGGCCCGACATCGGTCGCGATGTCGGCAAGGTCGCGGACGCCAACAGCATCGACGCGCTGGCGGCGATGGACATTCTGATTTCCTGCCAGGGTGGCGATTACACCAACGCGATATTCCCCAGGCTGCGCGCTGCGGGCTGGGACGGTTACTGGATTGATGCGGCTTCGGCGCTGCGCATGCAGCCGGATGCGGTGATCATCCTCGATCCGGTGAACCGCGACGTGATCGACGCGGCCCTGGCCAAGGGCATCAGGAATTACATCGGTGGCAACTGCACGGTCAGCCTGATGCTGATGGCGATGGCCGGTCTGTTCAAGGCCGGACTGGTCGAATGGATGACGGCGATGACCTATCAGGCGGCTTCGGGTGCCGGCGCCGCCAATATGCGTGAACTGATTGCGCAGATGGGAGCATTGCATGCGGCAGCAAAACCGCTGCTCGACAATCCCGCGTCCGCGATACTCGAACTTGACCGCAAGGTGGCGGATACACTGCGCAGCGACGGTGTGCCGACGGAGCAATTCGGCCATCCTCTCGCCGGCAGCCTGCTACCGTGGATCGACAAGGACCTCGGCAACGGCCAGAGCAGAGAAGAATGGAAGGGCATGGCCGAGACCAACAAGATTCTCGGCCTTGATGCGAATCCGCTGCCGATCGACGGTGTGTGCGTGCGCATTGGCGCGATGCGTTGCCACAGCCAGGCGCTGACGGTGAAATTGACCCGTGACGTGCCGCTGGTGGAAATCGAGCAGTTGCTGGCCAAGGCTAACGACTGGGTCAAGGTGATTCCCAATCAGCGCGAGGCCACGCTGAGCGGCCTGACGCCGACAGCAGTGACCGGCACTTTGTCGGTACCGGTGGGGCGTTTGCGCAAACTGCCGATGGGCGGCGAATACCTGGCGGCCTTCACCGTGGGTGACCAGTTGTTGTGGGGGGCGGCCGAACCGCTGCGCCGCATGCTGCGCATCGTGCTCGAAACGGATGTTGCCGCGCGGACCAGGACGGGTACGAGGACGCCGGTAAGTGCCTGATCAGACTGGCCGGCACCGGCGTGGCTGCGGAGCCGGTCAGCCGGTCCGGAACACGGAAATTCCTTTAAGAAATATGTGGTTGGGCAGCAACATTCGAGGTTTTGTTAGCTTGCATGCCTAACTGATTGATGCTAACTTTGTTATCCCACAAAAAAACGATACGGGAGCGGTTCGTGCGCACATTCACTCTTGGCAAGGCACTGGCCGTGGCATTGCTGCTGCTCACGCCGTGGTTGGCGCATGCGGCCGGTCTGGGGCGGCTCAACGTGCAATCCAGTCTCGGGCAACCCCTGAGCGCGGAAATCGATCTGGTTGCCGTCAGGGGTGACGAGGCGTCCACACTGGTCGCACGGCTGGCATCCCCGGATGCCTATCAACAGGCCAATCTGCAGTACAACGCCGGTATGACCGGTCTCAGGCTCAGTATCGAAAAACGTGCGAATGGGCAGTCGTACATCAAGGTCACCGGCAGCCGGCCGGTGAATGAACCGTTTGTCGACCTGCTGATTGAACTGTCCTGGTCCGGCGGCAAACTGCTGCGCGAATACACCGCGCTGCTCGATCCGCCGGGATATGGCCAGCATGCGGCGCAGGCAGCGCCTGTCGCCCCCGCGGCGGCTCCGGAGTCGCGTCCCATCGTTGCTGCACCCGCTGCACCGGCGCCGAGAGCTGCGCCGGCCGCGCGTGTTGCAGCCAGTGCCGGGGCACAGGAATACGGTCCGATTGCCAAAGGCGAAACGCTGGGCAAGATCGCTGCCAGCCTGAAACCCCAGGGGGTGTCTCTGGAGCAGATGCTGGTGGGACTGTATCGCAGCAATCCTGATGCATTTATCAAAAAGAACATGAATCTGGTGAAGTCCGGCAGGATCCTGCGTATCCCGGACGCACAGGAACTCGCAGCGATTTCGCAGGGCGAAGCGATGCAGGAATATCGTGCGCAGGTCTCTGACTGGCGCGCGTACAGCGGCCGGTTGGCCGATGCCGCGGGTCAGGCACCCGAAGGTGCCGCCACGGCACGCGGACGGATTACCGCGAAGGTGGAAGATCCTGCCGCAGCCGAAGGCAGGGATGTCGTCAAGCTGTCCAAGGGCGAACCGGGCAAGGGCGGCAAGCCGCTGACCGGGGCTGCACGCGAGGCGGTCGTTGCGGAAGAAAAAGTGGCGCTCAAACAGGAACTGGCGGAAGCCAAGGATCGCATCGCGCTGCTCGAGAAAACTGTCAAGAACGGCCAGAAACTGGCCGAACTGAAGAGCCCCGGCATGGCCGCGGCGCAGCAGAAGGCGGAGGTTGCGAAGGCCGATGCAGCCAAACCGGAGGCCGCGCCTGCAGCCAAGCCCGATGCCGCACCGGCTCAGACGGACGAAGCCAAAAAGGATATCGCTGCGACACCGGCTGACAAACCCGCCGAGGAAGCGAAGCCGGCGCCGAAACCCAAGCCCAAGCTGGTTGTGCCGCCACCACCCCCGCCTGAACCGAGCCTGATGGACATGGCGATGGAAAACCTGCCGCTGATCGGCGGGGGGGCGCTGGCCGTGGTACTCGGTGTTGCAGGTTTTGCCGCCTTGCGCCGCCGCCGCGCGCGCGCGGGAGGTGATGATGAACTGATGCAGGTGGCGCCGACCATGGGTGCTGCCGCGGCTGCGGGTGAAGCAGCAAACATGTCCGATACCACGGTAATGGCCGCAGCGCCGGCAAGCGATGATGTTGATCCGGTGGCTGAAGCCGAGGTTTATATTGCCTACGGTCGCGACGGGCAGGCCGAAGAAATCCTGAAAGAGGCGATGAGCCGCGATCCGGCGCGTGAAGACGTGCAGGTGAAGCTGGCGGAAGTGTACGCCGCGCGCAAGGATGTCGCAGCGTTCGGTACGGTGGCTGATTCCATGTACGGGCTGACCGGCGGTGCGGGTGACAACTGGATGAAGGTTGCTGCTCTGGGTTACGTGCTGGATCCGGCCAATGCGCTGTACGAAGCCGGCAGGGATGCTGCGCCGGCTCCTGTGGCCGACGACAGTCCCACCGGCACCGATCTTGATTTTGATCTGGGTGGAGATACTGCCGGCACGCCGGATATCGCGCTCGATGCTGATCCGGCCGGGCAGGCCACGGAGTTGGGCGGCGGCATGCAGGAGTTGGCCGCAGCGGCCGATGCCGGTGTGACGCCCGTCGATCCGGCGATGCCGGACTTCAACCTGGATGCCGGTACACCACCCGATATTGCGCTCGAAGCGTCGCCGGCCGAAGCCAGCAGCATCGACTTCAACTTTGAATTGCCGGCGGTGGATACACCTGTGGCACCGGCTGCGCCCGCGGCCCCGGCCGCAGATGCCGGGCTGGATTTTAAAATCGATGTTGGCGATCTGAACATCAATCTGGATGATCCTTCGACCTCGGCTGGACCTGCCGCGGGCAAGGACGGCCACTGGTACGACGTCCAGCAGAAATTTGATCTGGCCAAGGCTTACCAGGAAATGGGCGATAACGATGGCGCCCGGGAAATCCTCCAGGAAGTGCTGAAGGAAGGCGACAGCGATCAAAAAGACCAGGCGCAGAAACTGCTCGGTACGCTCGGCTAGCCGCATTGCCCGGCGACATCATCTTGAACCGCGGCAGCGCTCCTGCCGCGGTTTGTTTTTCTGCATTGCGTTTTACTGAAGCAGCTGGAGACCCAAGTCCGTGAGAATGGCGCTCGGCATCGAATACGACGGTAATGGCTTCTGCGGCTGGCAGACCCAGCCCTCGGGCTGCGCCGTGCAGGATCGCCTGGAAGCGGCGCTGGCGACGATTGCCGGTGTCCCGGTGGCGACCATCTGTGCCGGACGCACCGATGCCGGCGTGCATGCGCTGGGCCAGGTTGTGCATTTTGATTGCACTGTGGAGCGGCCGCTGAGCGCCTGGGTGCGCGGCGTCAACGCGCTGCTGCCGCCGGCAATGGCGGTGACCTGGGCGCAGCCGGTGAACGAGGAGTTTCACGCGCGATTTTCCGCGCGGGCGCGGGTTTATCGCTACGTGCTGCTCAATGCCGCGGTGCGGCCGGCTGCCGATCACGGCCGTGTCGGCTGGTTTCATCTGCCGCTGGACATTGCGCAAATGCGCGCGGCTGCGGCTTGTCTGGTCGGCGAACACGATTTCAGCGCGTTCCGTGCCGCCGAGTGCCAGGCGCAGTCACCGGTGAGAACTTTGCATGAGGTTACTGTCGAACAAGCAGGGCCGTACGTGATTTTCGGATTTCGCGCCAATGCCTTCCTGCATCACATGGTGCGCAACCTTGTCGGCAGCCTGGTCTACGTCGGCAAAGGCAAGCATGTGCCGCAGTGGGTGGCGGAGGTGCTGCGGGGGCGTGACCGGGCCCAGGCGGCACCGACTTTTGATGCGTCGGGTCTGTACCTGATGCGTGTTGATTACGAAAAGCAATGGGCATTGCCGGCGCCGCGGCTGCGCGCGCCGCAACTGGCCCATGCCGTTGTCCAGGGCAACTGACATGACTACACGCATCAAAATCTGCGGCATTACCCGTGTCGAAGACGCGCTGGCAGCAACGCGGCTGGGCGCGCACGCCATCGGCCTGGTGTTTTATGCCGGCAGTCCGCGCGCGGTGACGCCGGCGCAGGCGCGCATCATCATCGATGCGCTGCCGCCGTTTGTGGTGCCGGTGGGGTTGTTCGTGAATGCCGATGCAAAGACCGTGCGCGAAACCGTCGCTGCGGCACCGGTACAGCTGCTACAGTTCCACGGCGATGAAACGCCGGAATTCTGCGGCGGATTCGCGCAGCCGTACCTGCGCGCGGTGCGGGTCAGGGCCGAAACCGATTTGTTACAATACGCACGGGAATTTAGTGCAGCCCAAGGCCTGTTGCTGGATGCCTGGGTCGAGGGTACGCGCGGCGGCACCGGTGCCGTTTTTGACTGGTCGCTGATCCCCGGCGATTTGCCGGCGCCCGTGGTTCTGTCTGGCGGACTCAATCCTGAGAACGTGGAACAGGCAGTGCGGCGTGTGCGGCCGTGGGCCGTCGATGTATCCAGCGGTGTGGAGTCGGCGAAGGGCATCAAGGATATGCGGAAAATGGAAGCATTCATGACTGGAGTGCGCAATGCGGGTATATGACTTGCCGGATGCGAAGGGCCATTTCGGGCCTTACGGCGGCGTGTTCGTTTCAGAAACGCTGATTTCCGCGCTGGATGAACTGAAGGCGGCATACGCGCGTTACAAGGACGATCCGGCCTTTGTCGCGGAATTCGAATACGAACTGAAACATTACGTCGGCCGGCCGAGCCCGGTATATCACGCGCGGCGCTGGTCCGAACATTTCGGCGGCGCGCAGGTGTACCTGAAACGCGAAGACCTGAACCACACCGGCGCGCACAAGATCAACAACGTCATCGGCCAGGCGCTGCTGGCGCGTCATTTGGGCAAACCGCGGGTGATTGCCGAGACGGGCGCCGGCCAGCACGGTGTCGCCACCGCGACCATTGCCGCACGTTACGGCATGGAATGCGTGGTCTACATGGGTTCGGAAGACGTCAAGCGCCAGGCGCAGAACGTCTATCGCATGAAGCTGCTGGGCGCGACCGTGGTGCCCGTGGAATCCGGCTCGAAGACGCTGAAGGATGCATTGAACGAGGCGATGCGCGACTGGGTGACCAATGTCGAGAACACCTACTACATCATCGGCACTGTGGCCGGACCGCATCCCTATCCGATGATGGTGCGTGATTTCCAGTCAGTGATCGGGCGCGAGGCGCGAGAACAGGTGCCGGAGATGACGGGGCGCCAGCCGGATGCGGTGCTGGCCTGCGTTGGTGGCGGGTCGAACGCAATCGGCATTTTTCACGCTTTTATTCCGGACGAGAAGGTGCGCCTGATCGGTGTCGAAGCCGCAGGCCATGGCCTGGAAACCGGCAAACATTCGGCAACGCTGTGTGCCGGCAGGTCTGGCGTGCTGCACGGCAACCGCACTTACCTGCTGCAGGACGACAATGGCCAGATCATCGAAACCCACTCGATTTCCGCGGGACTGGACTATCCCGGCGTCGGCCCGGAGCACGCCTGGCTGAAGGACAGCGGGCGGGCCGAATATGTCGCGGTGACCGACGACGAGGCGCTGGAGGCTTTCCACAAGCTGTGCCGGCTCGAGGGCATCATCCCCGCGCTCGAATCCAGCCATGCACTGGCGTATGCGGCGAAAATCGCTCCGCACATGCGCCGCGATCAGATCCTGCTGGTCAATCTCTCGGGACGCGGCGACAAGGATATGCACACTGTGGCCGAGAAATCCGGGCTCAAATTCTGAAGCGTATTAACAAAAATAACAAAAATAACAAAAATAACGAAAATAACGAAAATTCGCCGATGTCACGTATTGCCGCCACCTTCGCGCGCCTCAACAAAGAAGGGCGCAAGGCCCTGATCCCCTTCATCACCGCGGGCGACCCCGATCCGGTGAGCTGCGTGCCGCTGATGCATGCACTGGTGGCCGGAGGCGCCGATATCCTTGAGCTGGGTGTGCCGTTTTCGGATCCCATGGCCGACGGTCCGGTGATCCAGCGTTCCAGTGAACGCGCGCTGAAACACGGCGTGTCAATGCGTGATGTGATCGGTTACGTCGCCGGGTTCCGCAAAACCAATACCGAAACGCCTGTGGTGCTGTTCGGTTACGCCAATCCGATCGAATCGATGGGGGTCGAGTCATTTGCTGCTGCAGCCAGTGCTGCCGGCGCGGACGGCGCGCTGGTGGTGGATTACCCCGCGGAGGAGGCGCAGCAATTGGTGGAGACGATGGATGCGGCCGGGCTGGATACGGTGTTCCTGCTGTCACCGACCACTTCTGACGCACGCTTGAAGCAGGTCGCAGCACTGGGGCGCGGTTATCTGTATTACGTTTCATTGAAAGGGGTCACCGGCGCGGCGAATATCGACATCGGCGACGTGGCGCAGCGCATTGCGCGCATCCGAAAATACACCAAACTGCCGGTCGGCGTGGGGTTTGGCATCCGTGACGGCGAAACCGCACGCAGCATCGCCCAAGTTGCCGACGCCGTAGTTATCGGTAGCCGCCTGGTGCAGGAAATCGAAAATGCGCCCGCAGAGGCAGTGGTGCGCGCTCAGGTTTTTATGGCGGGAATCCGCAGCGCAATGGATCGTGATGTGAAAGGGCGGGCGGCATGAGCCACCTGACGAGGGGACGGGCGGAGCGCGGAGCAGGGCCCCCGTTTACGGGGATGCGACCGCAAAGCGAGTCTGGGGCGCGTCTTTGGTCGTCCCGATGTGCGCCTGCGGGGTCAGATCCCGGAGGGAACCCTCTTCCGCCCTACGGCGCGCCCCGCAGGGGGATCGGCAGTCAGGCAAGTGCCGCAGATCGCCGACACCATGCAGTTATGAAAACCAGCGTGCTGTCGGAGGCGATGGCATGAGCTGGCTGCAGAAACTCTTGCCGCCGCGCATCAATCGTGAGGCCGGCAGTGTCAAGAAAGCCGTTCCGGAAGGGCTATGGAGCAAGTGCGATTCCTGCGAAGCGGTGCTGTATCGCACGGACCTCGAGAAAAATCTGTTTGTCTGCCCGAAATGCAATCACCACAACCGCATTTCCGCGCGCGAGCGTCTGGACTGGTTGCTCGACATGGAAGGGCGCTACGAGATCGGCGTTGAAGTGACGCCGGTCGACACTCTGAAATTCCGAGACACCAAGCGTTACATCGACCGTCTGGCGGATGCGCGCACGGAAACCGGCGAGGAGGACGCGCTGGTGGTGATGCAGGGGGCGATTCGCGAAATCCCGGTGGTTACTGCCGCTTTTGAATTCGGATTTCTCGGCGGGTCCATGGGGTCGGTAGTCGGCGAACGTTTTGTGCGCGGTGTGCAGGTCTGCGTCGAACAGCGTCTGCCTTTCATCTGTTTTACTGCGACCGGCGGCGCGCGCATGCAGGAGGGCTTGCTGTCGCTGATGCAGATGGCGAAGACCTGTGCCGCGCTGACGCGTCTGGCCGATGACCGCCTGCCGTTCATCTCCGTGCTGACCGATCCGACCATGGGCGGGGTGTCGGCGAGTTTTGCCATGATCGGCGATGCCGTTATTGCTGAACCCAACGCGCTGATCGGTTTTGCCGGGCCGCGGGTGATCGAGCAGACGGTGCGTGAGACGCTGCCTGAGGGCTTTCAGCGCGCCGAATTCCTGATGCAAAAGGGCGCGCTGGACATGATCGTCGATCGCCGCCAGATGCGCGACACGCTGGCGCGGTTGCTGGCCCTGATGCTGAAACTGCCGGCGCCTTCGTCTTCCTGATTTTTTCCCTGAGCTTTGCGGATTTTTTTGACCGGGCGATCCGGTTTTTCAGGGCTATCCTTCGCCCATCATGACCTTACCCGCGACACTGGCCGGCTGGCTGGAATACATTGACGGCCAGCATCCGCAGTCCATCGCGCTCGGTCTGGATCGCGTCAACGTGGTGCGCGACGAACTGGGGCTTAAGCCTGTGTTCCCGCTGATCACCGTCGGTGGCACCAACGGCAAAGGCTCGGCGTGCATGATGCTGGATGCGATACTCGGCTGTGCCGGTTATCGCGTCGCTACCTACACCTCACCGCATCTGCTGCGTTACAACGAACGCGTACGCATCGGCGGGCGGGAAGCTGATGATGCCGATCTGGTGCGTGCTTTTGCCGCGGTTGAGCAGGCGCGTGGCATCAGTAATGTGGCACTGACTTATTTTGAATTCGGCACGCTGGCGGCCTTGTGGCTGTTCTGCCAAAGCAGGGTCGATGTGGCGATACTCGAAGTCGGACTCGGCGGTCGCCTTGATGCCGTCAATGCCTTTGATGCTGATGTCGCCCTGCTGATGAGCGTTGGTCTTGACCACATGGATTACCTCGGCGACACGCGCGAGGCCATCGGATTCGAGAAGGCGCATATTTTCCGCATCGGCCGTCCCGCGATCTGTGCCGATGCCGAACCGCCGGTGACGGTCACTGAATACGCTGCCCGCATTGGCGCCAATCTGCTGTTGATCGGGCGTGATTTCAGTTACCAGACGCAGCCGCAACAGTGGAGTTACCGCGGGCCGGGCGGCGACCGTCATGGTTTGCCGCCGCCGGCTTTGCGCGGTTCATTTCAATTGGCCAATGCCAGTGCCTGTATTGCCGCTCTGGATGCGCTGCGCGGGCGCCTGCCGGTCACTGCCGGCAACATTCGCGACGGCTTGGTGCGGGTCGAGAATCCCGGCCGTTTCCAGGCCTTGCCCGGAAGGCCGACGATGATTCTCGATGTGGCGCACAACCCGCATGCCGCGGCGGCGCTGGCCGCCAACCTCGCGCAGATGACGGGCTACAGTAATACGCTGGCGGTGTTCTCGATGCTGAAGGACAAGGATGTCGGCGGTGTAGCCAGGGCACTGCGCGGCCATGTCGATCACTGGCTGGTGGCGCCGCTCGAAGGCGCGCGCGCGTTGCCGGTCGCGGAACTGGAGCGTTATTTGCGCGAGGCCGGCGTGACCGCGCCCATTACTGCATGCGTAAATATTGCCGAAGCCTGTGACCGCGCGTATCAGATGGCAGGAGATGGTGATAGAATTTTGGCCTTCGGATCGTTTCTTACCGTGGCCGCCGCGATGACTGCAGTCCGCGCTCGCCGATAACGGCAAAAATCGATAAAAATCTTTTAAAATCAATATTTTACTTCGCTTACGGCGTATCAGGAATGGCGAGAAACGTTAGCGACGAAGAACTCCAGTTGAAGAAGCGCGCACGCCGCCGCCTGGTCGGTGCGATTGTGCTGGTGACTGCGGTGGCGGTTGTGCTGCCGATGATCCTCGATTCCGAGCCCAAACCGGCGACGCAAAGCATCAACATCCAGATTCCGTCGCCGGAAGCCGGTGTGTTGACGGCGAAACCTGAGCCGCTGAAACCTGCGGAAAAATCCACTGCTGCAGCGACGTCTGCGCCGGTGTTGGCGGAGCCTTCGATGGCACCAAAAGCAGAACCCAAAGCCGAACCGAAGCCTGAGCCCAAATCTGAAGTCAAGGCGGAAGCTGCGGTCGTGGCCAAGACGGAACCCAAGGTTGAGACCAAACCGCAGCCGGCGCCAGTGCCGGAAAAACCGGTGACCAGGGCTCCGGCGACAAAAGCGGAGACTCCGGTTAAAACCAAGGTTCCGGCCACCGGCGGTTTTGCGATTCAGGTGGCGGCGCTGTCAGATGCCGCCAGGGCCAAGGAACTGCAGGAGAAAATCGCCGGCAGCGGGCTCAAGGCCTATACCGAAATTGTGCAGACGGCGAACGGGCCGGTGACGCGTGTGCGTGTCGGCCCCTATGCCAGCCGCGATGCGGCAGAGAAGGCGCGGCCTTCGTTGCAGCGCCTGCAGCTCGACGGCAAGGTGGTTCCCAGATAACCGATGACCCTGCTTGATTATGCGGTGCTCGCCATTATCGGATTTTCGGTTCTCCTCAGCGTCATGCGTGGTCTGGTGCGCGAAGTCCTCGCGCTTGCCGCCTGGGGCATCGCGTTCATCGTCGCCTGGGTGTTCGGCGGCCAGCTTGCGTCCATCATGCCGGCCGAAATCCCCAGCGAGGAGCTCCGTCAGCTTGCCGGTTTTGCAGTGTTGTTTTTTGTGGTGCTGCTCGCGATGAGCCTGGTTGCCATGGCCGTGTCGCAGTTGGTCAAGAGTGCCGGGCTGAGTGTTGAGGACCGTCTGCTGGGTTCGGTTTTCGGTTTTGTGCGCGGCATTGTGGTGGTGACGATTCTGGTATTGCTGGCTGGCGCGACGACACTGCCCGCCCAGCCGTTCTGGCGCGATGCGGCATTGCGGCCCTTGCTGGAACGTGTTGCGATTGTGGTCAAGAGCTGGTTGCCGCTTGCGGTGAGCCAGCACATCCGGTATCGCTAGGGACAGGTCCTAAGGAAACGCCATGTGCGGAATCGTCGGAGTCGTTGCCCGCAGTCCCGTCAACCAGGTGCTGTATGACGGATTGCTGGTGCTGCAGCACCGCGGCCAGGATGCCGCAGGCATCGTCACTGCGGACGGTTCGAGTTTTCACATGCACAAGGGCGGCGGCATGGTGCGTGATGTCTTCCGCACCCGCAACATGCGCAGCCTCGCCGGTTTCGCCGGTATTGGCCACACCCGTTACCCGACGGCCGGCTCTGCGTTTTCGGCAGCCGAGTCGCAGCCCTTTTATGTGAACTCGCCGTTCGGCATCGTGCTCGGCCACAATGGCAACCTGACCAACTCGGAGCAACTGAAAAACGACCTGTTCCGGCTCGACCTGCGCCACGTCAATACCGAGTCCGACTCGGAAGTGCTGCTGAATGTGCTGGCGCATGAGCTGGCGGCGAATGCCACCAATTACAAGCTTGATCCGGCGACGATATTCGCCGCGGTGTCGGGCGTGCACCGGCGCTGCCGCGGCGCCTACGCTGTGGTGGCGATGATCGCCGGTTACGGGCTGCTCGCGTTCCGGGATCCCTTCGGCATCCGTCCGCTGGTGTTTGGCAAGATCGATACGCCCCAGGGGCGTGAGTACATGGTGGCTTCCGAAAGCGTGGCGCTCGACGGCCTCGGTTTCCAGGTGATCCGCGACGTAGCGCCGGGAGAGGCGATATTCATCGATCTCGACGGCAATTTCTACAGCCACCAATGCGCGGACAATCCGTCGCTGAATCCCTGTCTGTTCGAGTTCGTTTATCTGGCACGCCCGGATTCGGTGATCGACGGTATTTCGGTGTACGAGACCCGTTTGCGCATGGGCGAAAGCCTGGGACGGAAGATCGAGAAGGACTTCGCCAACCTCGACATCGACGTGGTGATCCCGATCCCGGATTCCAGCCGGCCTTCCGCGATGCAGTTGTCAAACCATCTCAATCTGGGATATCGCGAAGGATTCATCAAGAACCGCTACATCGGGCGTACCTTCATCATGCCCGGGCAGGCCATCCGCCGGAAATCAGTGCGGCAGAAACTGAATGCAATCGGCATGGAGTTCCGCGGCAAGAACGTGCTGCTGGTCGATGACTCGATCGTGCGCGGCACCACCAGCCGGGAGATCGTGCAGATGGCCCGCGATGCGGGGGCGCGCAAGGTCTATTTCGCATCGGCGGCGCCTCCGGTGCGTTATGCCAACGTTTACGGCATCGACATGCCGAGCCGTGATGAGCTGATCGCCAGCGGGCGGTCCAACGAGGAAATCGCCCGCGAGATCGGCTGCGATGCGCTGATTTACCAGGAACTCGATGCCCTGATCGGCGACGTGCGCAGCGTCAACCCCGCAGTGACCAATTTTGAGGCGTCCTGCTTCAGCGGCCAGTACATCACGGGTGACGTGACCCAGGCCTATCTCGACGGCGTCGAGGCGCAGCGTCGCGACAGCACCAAAGCCGATGCCGCGACGGCGGCCACGCAACTCGACCTCGGGCTGGAACTCGTCGACTAGGCTGCGGACCCGGCCATGTACCAGGTTGCCGCGTTTCACGAGGAACGTATCGATGTGATGCATGCCTTGATTCGCGCGCATCCGCTGGCAGTGCTGGTGACCAGTGCCGGCGGCTCCCTTGAAGCCAACCATCTGCCGTTGCTGATTGATCCATTGCCATCACCGCAGGGTACCCTGCGCGGCCATGTCGCCCGTGCCAATCCGCTGTGGCACCAACTGCACGAGGGCGGGCACGAAACTGAGGCGCTGGCGGTTTTCCAGGGACCGCAGGTTTATGTCACGCCGTCGTGGTATCCGGAAAAACGCGCGACCGGCAAGGTGGTGCCGACCTGGAACTATGCGGTGGTGCATGCGCACGGGCCGCTGATCATCCATGATGACCGCGACTGGCTGCGCGACCTGGTATCGCGCCTGACCAGCCAGCAGGAAGCCGGCATGCCGCAACCCTGGGGGATCGGCGACGCGCCGGCGGATTACATTGAGCGCATGCTGGGGGCCATTGTCGGCATCGAAATTCCGCTGACCCGCATCGAAGGCAAATGGAAGGTCAGCCAGAACCGTGCGGACGCGGATCGCGCAGGTGTGGTGGACGGTCTGGCGCAATTGGCCGATCCGCAGGCGCAGGCCATGGCGGCCCTGGTCGCTGAAGGGGTGGCCAATAAGCGCCCGGTTTGACGCGGGTCACGGGCCTGCGGTAGTCTTCCGACTGCGCCGATTTGAAGTACAGCTTGCGGGCGCGTTAAAAATGCCGCTAAAGCGACGGAACAACCCGGTCCGCGCTAGCTGGCCGGGTTTTTTATTTGGAGCACGATCATGAAGAACGGTTTTACCACGAGCATCCTGCACTCTGATCTGGAAGCGCCGATTGAACATCACTCGGTGCACAAACCGATGCATGTCGCGGTCGCATTCGGTTACCCGGATGTGCGCGATCTGGTGAAGGTGTTCAAGGGCGAGTCAGCCGGTTATGCCTATGGCCGGCAGGGCAATCCGACCACGGCGGCGCTGGAATCGAAAATAAGCAAGATGGAGGACGGCATCGCGACGGCCTGTTTCTCGACAGGCATGGCGGCGATTGCCTCGACCTTCATCGCGCTGCTGCGCGGCGGCGATCATGTGGTGTCGAGTGCATTCCTGTTTGGCAACACCAACAGCCTGTTCGGAACCCTGGGCGAGTTCGCTTGCGACATCAGTTACGTCGATGCCACCCGCGTGGAGAACGTGGAAAAGGCGCTCAAGCCCAATACCCGGATGGTGTTCGTCGAAACCATCGCCAACCCGCGTACCCAGGTTGCCGACCTCGCGCGCATCGGCGCGTTGTGCGCCCGTCGCGGTCTGATCTATGTGGTTGATAACACCATGACCTCGCCGTACCTGTTCCGGCCGAAACAGGTACGGGCCGGCCTGGTGATCAATTCGCTGACCAAATACATCGGTGGTCATGGCAATGCGCTGGGTGGTGCGGTGACCGATACCGGCCTGTTCGACTGGAAATCGTACCCGAACATCTATGACAATTACAAAACCGCCAAGCCCGCCAACTGGGGCATCCTGCAGATTCGCAAGAAGGGTTTGCGCGATGTGGGCGCCACGCTGGCGGCGGAAGCGGCGCACCGGCTTGCCATGGGCGCCGAAACGCTGGCACTGCGGATGGAGCGGGCGGCGGGCAATGCGCTGCAATTGGCCCGTTTTCTTGCCAAGCACCCCAAGGTCACCAAAGTCTATTACCCGGGACTCGAAGATCACCCGCAGCACCGTCTCGCTGGTGAATTGTTCAAAAATTCCGGCGCGCTGATGAGCATCGAACTGGCCGACAACATCGACTGCTTCGATTTCATGAACCGTTTGCAACTAGTGATTTCATCCAGTCATCTCGGCGACAACCGGACGCTGGCGATACCGGTCGCGCACACGATCTATTGGGAGATGGGGCCGGAGCGGCGTGCCGAGATGGGCATCGTGGATTCGCTGATCCGGCTGTCGATCGGTATCGAGGATGTCGACGATCTGATCACGGATTTCACCCAGGCGCTGGCCTGATCCGGGGGGACTGCGCTACAGCAGAACTGCCGAACAACCGGCGGCAGCGCAGCGCAGGTAACCGCCGCGTTCATACCAGTCGTTGAGCACCCAGCGCTCGCAGGCATGACCGTCGATCTGATGGACATGCTGCGCCGGGCGGTGGGTGTGGCCGTGGATCAGCCGCGGATAACCGTGGCGCCGCAACAGGTCTTCCACCGCGGCCGGCGCCACATCCATGATGGTTTCCGTTTTCTGCTGTTTGCTGGCTTCGCTTTGCGCGCGCATGCCGAGCATCTGTTCGCGTCGTGCTGCCAGCGGCTGGGCGAGGAAACGTGCCTGGTTGCCGGCATCCCGGGCGTAGGTGCGGAAATGCTGGTAGTCGGCATCTTCGGTGCATAACGCGTCGCCATGGGTCAGCAGCGTTGGTGTGCCGTAGAGATCAACCAGCAGGGGATCCTCAATCAGCGTCGCACCGCTGCGCGCGGCAAACGCGCCGGCCATCAGCACGTCGCGGTTGCCCTGCATCAGGTAGACACGGGTGCCGCGGCTGGCGAGAGCCGCCAGTGCGGCGGCAGTCTGTGCGCCCAGCGGGTCGGTATCGTCATCGCCGGCCCAGTATTCGAACAGGTCGCCGAGGATGTACAGGGCGGTGGCTTGCGCCGGGATGCCGCTGGTGAACGTGAGAAATTGCGCAGTGATTTGCGGCCGTTCGGTCGCCAGATGCAGATCGGATATGAACAGGGAGTGCGGCAGGCTGTAATTCGCGTTGGGCATGAAAGGCGGGGCGATGCGCCCTGCGGATTATAGAAAGTTACATAAAGAATGACAAAAACATGCCTCTGGCGAGGCTGTCATGTTTTTGGTGATACTCACACGACTTCGGCTTTTTCGATGATCACGTCTTCGACCGGCACGTCCTGGTGCATGCTTTTGCTGCCGGTCTTGACCTTGCGTATTTTGTCGACAACGTCGGTGCCGTCAACGACCTTGCCGAACACGCAGTAACCCCAGCCCTGCGCGGTCGGCGCGCTGTGGTTGAGGAAGTCGTTGTCACCGACATTGATGAAAAACTGTGCGCTGGCCGAATGCGGCTCCGAGGTGCGCGCCATGGCGACAGTGTACATGTCGTTTTTCAGGCCGTTGTTGGCTTCGTTCTGTACCGGCTCGCGCGTCGGTTTTTGTTTCATGCCGGGCTCAAAGCCGCCGCCCTGGATCATGAAGCCGTCGATCACGCGGTGAAAAATGGTGTTGCTGTAGTGGCCGTCCTTCACGTACTGGGTGAAATTGGCGACGGTGTCCGGCGCTTTTGCCGCGTCGAGTTCGAGGGTGATGACGCCGTGTTTGGTATGCAGCTTGATCATGACAAATCCTTGTAATGCAGGTTATTCAGGTTATGGGGCTTTGGCGGCGGGTTTGGTCTTTGCGGCGGGGGTCTCTTCAAGCAACCGTGCGCGTTCGATGACGACGGGCTGGCGCGGCACGTTCTGGTGCGGTCCGGTCGTGGCGGTCGGCACCAGCAGCATTTTCTGCACCACGTCCATGCCCGAAGCCACCCGCGCGAACACCGTATAACCATAGCCTTTGTCGTCGGGCGATTTGAAATCGAGGAAATCGTTGTCGCTGACGTTGATGAAAAACTGCGCGGTGGCCGAATGCGCATCCGCGGTGCGCGCCATGGCTACGGTGCCGATGGCATTGCGCAGGCCGTTGCCGGCTTCATTGCGAATCGCGGGGCGCACGGGCTTTTGCTGGAAGTTCGGCGTGAAGCCGCCGCCCTGGGCCATGAAGCCCGGAATCACGCGATGGAAAATCGTGCCGTCGTAAAAACCGTCTTTCACGTACTGCAGGAAATTCTCGACGGTTTTCGGCGCGTTCTCCGGATAGAGTTCAATGACCACGGCACCCAGTGAGGTTTTTATTTCGACTTTCGGGTTCGCGGCAAGTGCGGCGGGCGCGATCAACAGGGCAAACAGAATGGCGACTGATGGAGTAAACAGCGGGGCAAACAGCGATGACAATGAGCGGATCATGATTTTACCAATAAAAACAAAGGGTTATTGAATTCCGGCGAGTGTTCAGGCCGCGCCTTCGTGGACGATGCGCCAGCCGCCTTTTTCAAGCTGCCAGTACTGGCGCTTGCGCATCTTGCCGCTGGTGTTGCTGCTGCTGTAATCCTGCTCGAAGGTCACCACAGCCAGATTTTCATCGCCTGGATACAGGAACATGCTGACCTGATCGACCTTGACCTTGATCCACGATTTGTCGGCGTTGACGCTGCGTTTCTGCGTCGCCCATGCCGCGAGGTCCTGCTTGCCGGCGGCGAAATTCGTCGAGTAATGCCGCAGGTACTGCTCGGTGTCGCGACTTTCCCAGTCGCGGCGCCAGCTTTCGATGGACTGCTGCAGCGTGTTGCGCGTGGTTTTTGCGCTGCCGGCTTCAACCCATTCGACGTCCTGGGCAATGATCACCGGCGTCAGGCCGACCTGTACGTGTTTCGAAATCGCCTGCAGGTCTTCGTTGGTCAGTGCGACGCAGCCGTCGCTGGCGCGCGGCGGCCGGCTGTAGGTGTCGAAGGGCACGCCGTGCAGCCAGATGCCGTGGCCGTTGCGGCCGCGGCGGCGGTCCCACTCGTTGGGATAGTTGAGCGGAAACGCGCCGTCACCATAGAGCGCGCTCTGCGTGCCGTAGGTTTTGCTGAGTTGTTCGCGCGGCAGGTTCCCGGTGACGTGATAAACGCCCAGCGGCGTTTTTTTGTCGCCCTCGCGCAGCTTTTCGATGCCGTTGCGGCCGATGGTGGTGTAGTAGTCGGCAATGTAACGCGGCGTGCCCTTGTCGTTTTCGAACACATACAGCGTGTATTTCGAGGTGTCGACGACGAACGCATACTTCTGGGCGGGATCGAGCTGAAGCAGGGCGCGCGGCACCCGGTTCAAGGGGCGTTCCTGCTTGTGGCGCACCAGCCGTGCCCGTGCTTCGTCGCGCAGGTCGGCAAGACGTTCCATCGGCGCATCGGATGCGCTGCCGATGCTGCTGATCGGGCGCGCCCGCGCCATCAGCAGGTCGCCCTTGATCAGGTGCGCCAGGCGGAAATTCGGGTTTTGCAGCAGTACCTTGTCGATTTCCGTCAGTGCGATATCGAACTGCGAACTGGCGATCGCGAGCAGTGTTTGCACCAGCAGTGCTTCAGGCGCACCGAGTGCGGCGCTGCCACCGCCAAGGCCGAGCAGGCTGCCGGTGCCCGGTGACAGGGGGCGGTTGCCGAGGGCGAGGGTAGAGGAAGACGGTGTCAGCGCGGTGGCGGTAATGGCCGCGACCAGCGCGCAGGCGAGCAGCGGGTGCTTCATCCGCCGACGATTTCTTCCTGGATCAGCCATTGGTTGCCCGATTTCACCATCACCAGCTTCTTGCCGGCGGAAACCTTGAAGGTGTTGGAGCGGTAATGCTGACGGAAGGTCACTGTTGCGCGATTGGCGTCGTTGAAGGTGACTTTTGGCGCTTCGACGCGCACCTCGATCTTGCGCGGTTTGGCGATTCTGGCGCGGCGCTCGCTTTCCCAGGTCTTGCGCGGTTCGCCGTCCGGTGTTTTGAAACCCGGTGCGTAACGCGCGAGGTAACCGTCAACATCGTTGCTGGCCCAGGCGCTGGCCCAGCTGTTGACGGCCTTGAGCACGGCGTCCGGGTTGTTGGCCAGAGGCGTGGCTTTGGCCGGTGCCGGTTCCTTCACGGGTTCTTTGACCGGTTCTTTCGCGGCAACGACAGGTGCGGGCGCGGGTTTGGGGGGGGCAGCTTGTGCTGCCGGTGCTGCCGGAACAGGAGTGATCGGACGGGCTGGCGGCGCTGGTGCCGGTGCGGATTTCGGCACCGTTTGCGCCAGCGCGACCTTGGGCGGACGCATGCCGCCGGTGAACAGATCCTTGATCAGGTTGAGTTTGGTCTGCGCGGCCTGATTGCCCTTGTCGAGTTGCAGCGCCTTGTCATAGGCCTGGCTCGCCATCTTGGCGTAGATGTCGCCGAGGTTTTCGTGCGCAGTGGCATAACTCGGGTGAGTGCGGATCGCCATCTCGAGTGCGCCGCGCGCCTTGTCGTACTGGCCCTGTGAGGCATACAGCACCGCAAGGTTGTTGTACGGCTCGGGCAATTCGGGGTAATCCTGGGTCAGCTCGGTGAAGACGCGGATCGCTTCCGTGGGTTTGTTCTGTTCGGTGAGCAGGATGCCGCGCAGAAAACGGCCGCGCGCGTCCTTGGGTTTTGTTTTCAGATACTGCTCGACGCGCTCCATGGCACGACCGGTCTGTCCCTGTTTCAGCAACTGCTGGGCTTCCTGCAGATCGTCAGTCTGCGCCAGCGCCGGAGCGGTAAGCCCCATGCAGAAGAGGATGATGGCGAGGCGGGCAGCGGCCGGTTTGAAAGTCATCGTGCTATGATTCCGGTGGTCGTTGTTAAAACCGCAGTCATTGTTAATTCGACGACATCACGGCGACATTAGTCCTTGAATCTTCGGGATTTTACCAAGAACAACCACTAATTCAAATTTCTCTTTTTGCGGGACTCCCAGCCCCGCGATTCCACTCCATATTCCGGTGTCCGGCAGGCTGCAGATATGCGGATTCCGGGGCACCAGACAGCCTGACAACTCGTAAAAAAATCCACATCACGGCCATTGTCAACTGATCAAGATTTGCCGACACTCATTAAATCAGTCTCTTGTAAGCGTGTGCGCCTGGTCACTGCGCTCCCCACGCGCTCGCTCCCCGCTTATTCCACGCCCTGAAAATGCTCAAAATCTATAACACCCTGGCACGGGACAAGCAGGTTTTTACCCCACTCCAGCCCGGCAAGGTCCGCATGTACGTCTGCGGCATGACGGTTTACGACTACTGCCACCTCGGTCATGCCCGGGTGATGGTGATTTTCGACGTGGTGCAGCGCTGGCTGCGCGCCTCCGGTTACGACGTGACCTATGTGCGCAACATTACCGACATCGATGACAAGATCATCAAGCGCGCGCAGGAGAACAAGGAATCGACAGCGGCGCTGACCGAACGTTTCATCCACGCCATGGATGAAGACGCGACGGCGCTGGGTGTGCAAAAACCTGACGCCGAACCGCGCGCCACCGAATACGTGCCGGGCATGCTCGACATGATCAGTCTGCTGCAGAGCCGCGGTTACGCTTATCAGGCCACCGACGGTGATGTGAATTACGCGGTGCGCAAGTTCGACGGTTACGGCAAATTGTCCGGCAAGTCGCTGGAAGATCTGCGCGCCGGTGAACGCGTCGCAGTGGATGCGGCGAAACAGGATCCACTGGATTTCGTGTTGTGGAAACGCGCCAAGCCCGGTGAGCCGGCCTGGGAATCGCCCTGGGGTGCCGGTCGTCCCGGCTGGCATATCGAATGCTCGGTGATGTCGGGTGCGTTGCTCGGCAAACAGTTCGACATTCATGGCGGCGGCCAGGATCTGCAGTTTCCCCATCATGAAAACGAGATCGCGCAGTCCGAAGGCGCGCACGGCGGCACTTTCGTCAATTACTGGATGCACAACGGCTTTGTGCGCATCGATAACGAGAAGATGTCGAAGTCGCTGGGCAATTTTTTCACCGTTCGCGAGATACTCAAAAAATATGATGCGGAGGTGGTGCGCTTTTTCATCATCCGTGCACAGTACCGCAGTCCGCTGAATTATTCCGATGTCCATCTCGATGATGCGAAGCAGGGTTTGACACGGCTTTATACCGCGTTGAAAGGTGTGTCGGCGGACGCGGGCGACATCGACTGGAACAACGCCTATGCGCTGCGCTTCAAGGCGGCGCTGGACGATGATTTCAATACGCCGGAGGCGGTGGCGGTGTTGTTTGATCTGGCGGGTGAACTGAACAAGTCGCAGTCGGCGGCAGATGCAGGGTTGCTGAAATCGCTGGCTGGAGTAGTCGGATTGTTGCAGCGGGAGCCGGAGGCGTTTCTGCAGGCGGGGCCGGCGGAGGATGGCTGGACCCCGGAGCGGATTGAGGCGGCGATTGTGGCGCGGGCTGTGGCGAAGAAGGCGAAGCAGTTTGCTGAGGCGGATCGGATTCGGGATGAGTTGAAGGCGGCTGGGGTAGTGTTGGAGGACAGTGCGGCTGGGACAACTTGGCGGAGAAGTTGAGATTGATGTCAGTGGTTGTTTTATTTGAGACGTAGCCCGGCCTCACCCGACAACAGTCGCGGAAAATCCCCGTCTTCCCCTACGTTTTCACGCCGGCGCAGCAGTGAGTTGTCTGGAGCGGTTATAGAGAATATCTCGATATGACCGCTTCCGACCCAAAGCGGACATCCCAAGAGAAGAAAAACCCGCTTGGCCAGGACTTGGTTTCACGGCGCACTGAAAAGCCAGACTGCCTCAGTTAGATACGTCAACTCAACACAGTCAACCCAACACGTCTATTTTTTTGGATTTGATCTGACAGGCAATGTCCGGGCTCGCCGCTGCCGTTCGACTTTCTACAGAGCTGTCGTTCGCATTCGTCACTCGATCACAATGTCCGCCTGCACCGGTCAAGAATCTGCAATGGCGCGAATTTAATTGCAGCGTAAGTATCCTTTCACTTGGCGCGAAGGCCGATATCTTTCACAACTACGGAAAACATCGCGATCTGTTCACGAAGATTCTTGTCGAGTTCTTCCGGGGTGCTGGACGCCGGCGTCATGCCAAGGCTCTGAAACCGCTCCTTGATGTCGGGTAGTTCAAGGATGCGCGCCACCTCCTTGCTGATCTGATGCACCACGTCGCGCGGTGTTCCGGCTGGCGCATAAAGCCCGTACGATGCATCGCTTTTGAAGTTGGGAACCACCTCTACGATTGCCGGTACGTTCGGCAATGCAGGTGAGCGCCGCTGCGTCGTAACTCCCAATGCTTGCAGTCGCCCGTCCTTGACAAACGGCAGCGCGATCGACGCGCTTGCCATGCAATAGTGGACGCGGCCAGCCAAAACTTCGATCAGAGCCTCCGAACTCGACTTGAATCCCACGTGCGCGGCCTTGATGCCGGCGTGAAACCTGAACAGTTCGGCGGTCATATGGTTATTGCTACCGGCGCCGCCAGAACTGAAAAGCATCTTGCCGGGCTGCGCCTGCGCGAGCGCGATAAGGTCCTTGATCGACTTGATACCCAGCGCGGGCGCCGTCAGCAAAACGTTGGTGCTGAAGCCGATCTGACTCACGCCCGCAAAGTCCTTGAGAGGCTGATAAGGAAGATTCGAATGCAGCGCCGCGCCAAGTGCGAACTGACTTGAAATTAGCAGCAGCGAGTGGCCGTCCGGCGCGGCTTTGGCGATTACGCTTGCGGCCAGCGTACCGCCCGCACCCGCGCGGTTTTCCACGACCACGGGCTGTTTCCAAGTCTCGCTCATCTTCGGCCCTATCATGCGTGCAACCGTGTCAGCTGCGTTACCGGCGGCCGGTCCCACGAGGCGGATCGGTTTTCCGGGAAACTTCTGCTGCGCCTGTGCAACACCTGACGTGGCAATGATGACGGCAGCAACGACCCGTGAGAAAGCACGCCGCGGTTGATTCCTACAGACCAAAAATGGAATTGCTCTGTAATACAGAACGGATAACTGTGCCAACTTACGCTGGAAACCAACCATGTCTGCCACCTCGGATCGAATCAATGCAGAATAATGGTACAGTAGCATGCCTACCCTTTCTCGGCGCAATGGCTTACCGGCGCTGCGCAATCGCCGTTACAAGTTATGTGTCTGACATTTTTTGGGAGAGGCTGACCCTGCGAGGAAACCATGACGGCACGCAATGTTCTTTTTATTATGTCAGACCAGCATCAGCAGAAGGTGACGGGGTGCTATGGGCATGACTTTATCAAGACCCCCAATATAGATGCCCTGGCGGCTCGCGGCACCCGCTTTACCACGGCCTACACCAACTCCGCGATTTGCGTACCAGCGCGGGCAGCACTCGCGACAGGGCGTTACGTTAACGAGACGCATTACTGGGACAATTCTCATGGCTATGATGGCCGTGTTAAAAGTTGGCATCACATGTCAGGCGAACTGGGCGCCGGCGTGACATCCGTAGGCAAGCTGCACTTCCGAAGCGACGAGGACCCGACAGGTTTCAAAGCCTCGATGATTCCAATGCACGTCGATGGCGGAATCGGGGATATACGCGGTTGCGTGAAACGCCCCATGGCCCCTTCTTTGAAGCGCAGCAAAATTGTCGAACGCATCGGTCCTGGTGAATCCCCGTACACCCGATACGACAACGAGATCATGGAAAAGGCGTGCGCCTGGCTGAAAGAAAAAGCCGCGAGCAAAAACGCCCGGCCCTGGACTTTGATGTGCTCGTTCGTGTGCCCGCATCCGCCGCATATTGCGCCGCCGACGTTTTACGAACTCTACGACAAGATTAATTTTCCGATGCCGAAGATGAGTGACCCGGATGCGCCGTTGCATCCGTGGATCCATTTGCAGCAACGCTCGCGCAATCACGAGGACTTTCTGACACCGCCCACCAAGAAGGTGTTGATGAATTCCTACTACGGCTGCGTGAGCTACCTCGATTTCAATATCGGTAAGGTGCTTGCCGCCCTTGACGCGGCGGGGCTGCGGGATGACACACTCATCATCTACACCACCGATCACGGCGAGAATCTCGGCGCCCGCAAGCTGTGGGGCAAGAATAATATGTACGAAGAGTCGGCCGCCATCCCGATGATCGTTGCCGGCCCGGGTGTGCCCGAAGGAAAAATATCGACGACGCCGGTAACACTGATTGATATTGGTCCGACGGTGCTGGACACCATTGGGCATGACGAGATCACGACGCGGGAAAGACTGCCTGGACGATCTCTGACCCAGCTGGCCAACGCAGCCAATGATCCGGATCGCGTAGCGTTCAGCGAATATTACGCCGCTGGCGCGGACCGGGCTTCCTTCATGATCCGCAAAGGCAAATACAAATTCATTACCTATGTCGGCTACGAGCCGGAGCTGTTCGATCTTGAAAAAGATCCGGAGGAGCTGAACAACCTGGCTCAAGATGCAGCACATGCCGATGTGGTCAGGCAATACGACGGCATCCTCCGCAGCATGGCCGATCCGGAGGAGCTGGACGAAATGGCGTTTCGCGATCAATCCGCGCTGGTAGAGAAATTCGGTGGGCGTGAAAAGGTAACCGCCAAGGGCGCCATTCAGGGATCTCCCGTGCCCGGCGATAAAGCTGAGTACGTGGCATAGGAAACCGAATTTCGACAATCGGTAACCGGGTGTTGACGCTCATGCCGATAGAACCACAATGCCGGGATTCGCGAAAGTCGGTATTTCTTGCGCGGGATGCTACCGATCAGTGGCTGGTTCGCCGGCCTTCGGCTTCCCTGCGCTGCTCGCCAAGCTGGGCGGCTGCCACCCAAGGTGACTTCCTTCGGGGCGCGCAACTCGCTCTTGCCGCTGCGTGGCAAGAGCTCAGACAGTCCTCGCCGGGCGCATCGGACCCGGTGCCGTGTAGCGGGGGTGCGGGCAGGGGCAGCCGATAGCTGCGTGCAACAATCGTGGGCCGGAGCGCCGATGTCTGCTCCCGCAAACGGGCCTGCGGCGAACGAGTCGCAGTCATCCCCCCAGCTAGGCTGCGCTGCCCGGCGGCTCACAAGGGGTGAATGGTGGTGCGTTGGAAATGTGTTTATAAGTAATTGATTTTATTAATATTTTAAAGGATTTCCCGGTGACCCGTATTGCATCCGTTAAAGCCCATGCCATTTCCGCCAAACTCAAACATACGCTGTGGACAGCGCATGAGGAACTGCACAGTTCCAGCGTGATTCTGGTGGAGATCAAAACTGATGACGGTCTGACGGGTATTGGTCAGATTCATGGTTCGCCGATGAAGGACATCTGCAAATATGTGGAAACATTCGGCGAGGTGATCAAGGGCATGAATGCGACGGAGCAGGTTGCAGTGTGGGAAAAAATGCTGTCGCTGACTTCGCCGCGGGCGACCGGCATGGGCGGGCGCGATGGATTGCCGCAGCCGATGCCGCGTGGGGACCGGCCGCAGATCATGGCGGCGATTGGCGGCATTGACCTTGCCTTGTGGGACATCAAGGGCAAGGCGCTGAATGTGCCGGTGTGGAAACTTTTGGGTGGTGAGGGCAAGCCGCTGTTTACTTACGCCACCGGCGGTTACTACGAACTCGATGCGCCGCTGCATGTTTGCGCCGAGGAGCTGGCGGGTTTCGTCAAGCGGGGTTACGAGGCGGTGAAACTCAAAACTGCCGGCCTCAGCATCGAGAAGGAAGTGGAGCGTATCCGTTTGACGCGCGCGGCGATCGGCAAGGATGTACGGCTGATGCTCGACATGAATGCGGCCTACGATCTGGAAGACTGCATCCGTTTTGCTCATGCCGTTGAACCGTACAATATCTACTGGCTGGAAGAGCCGCTGCACTGGTACCTGCAGCCGGCGGATTTTGTCGTGCTGGCGAAAAACACCGTGATCCCGCTGGCGCATGGTGAACGCGAGATGACGCGGTTTACTGCGCGTGATTTCATCACCAGCGGCGCGCTGGGTTTCATGCAGTTCGACTCAACGCGTTTTGCCGGTTTCACCGAATCACTGCGTGTCAGTCATCTCGCCGAGCAGCACGGCGTACGCATTGCGCCGCATTTGGTACCGGAAGTGCATTGCCACCTGGTGTCGGCATTCCCGCGCCTGGGTTTCGGCGTGGAGTCGCATGGCAACGCCGATCGCGATCCGCTGTGGTTCGAAATGTTTACCGAGCGTGCGCAGGTCAAGGATGGCCGCGTGCACATGAACGATCTGCCGGGCTTCGGTTTCGAGATTGACTGGAAGACCGTGGAAAAATACCGTGCTTGATGTGGCTGCGCAGAGCTAATCTATATTATTGATTTTATTGGTTAATTCTAGATTGCAAAACCCGCCGCCGTGGAATTCAGCCGCGGCGCCTGTGTCTGTTTTTTGTTCCAGGGCGGCGGCGTAGCGCTCTGCATTGTCCTGCGGCGCATAGCCGATCTGCGCCGCCTGCGGATTTTTCCAGCGGGAACGCGTGTTGTTCGACACGCCATAGAGCACCAGATAGCGGTAGTCCGGCGCATCGATACAGCAGCGTACGAGTTGCACCATGTCACGCGGACTGATCCAGGTGGACAACTGGCGCGCGTCTTCCGGTTGTTCGCGGAACGAACCGATGCGCAGGCAGGCGACGCTCAAGCCGTGCTTGTCGGCATACAGCCGGCCCAGTGCTTCGCCATAGACTTTGGATACGCCGTAGCGACTGTCGGGCCGGGGCTCGACGTCGATGCCGATGGTCTGCGCCGCGCGGTGATAGCCCACGGCATGGTTGGAACTGGCAAACACCACGCGTTTCACGCGGCACTCGCGCGCGGCTTCAAACACATTGTAAGTGCCGATGATGTTGGCGTTGAGGATCGACGGCCATGGCGCCTCGCGTGGAATGCCGCCGAGATGCACCACGCAATCGATGCTGTTCATCGCGGCTTTCACTGCGTCATAGTCGCCGAGGTCGGCCTGCGCAAATTCCTCGCCGTCCTGCAGCGCGCCCGGGTCGCGCAGATCGCTTAAGCGGAGCAGGGGATAGCTGCCGCGCAAACCAGCGTGCAGCGTGCCGCCGATGGCGCCGGCGGCACCGGTGATCAGTACGCGGGTCATGTCCATTTCATCTTCGGGGCACCGCGAAATGGCCCGGTTGTACTTTCTGCCGGCGCGCGCCTTCCAGGTGTTGGCGCAACAAGTCGGCGGCTTCGGTGCGGTCGCCGCGACCGATGGCCTCCAGGATGCGCAGATGTTCACCGGCCTGCCGCGCCCGGACGGCAGGGGCGCCAGCGACGGCGCGGTATTCCACCAGTTTGCGCAATTGGTTGATGCGGCGCATGGTTTGCAGCATGAAGCGGTTGCCTGACCAGCGCGCGAGGGTTTCATGGAAGCGCGCATTGATGTCTGCCCATTCCACCGGTGTCATCGCGCCGTAGCCGCCTTCCGCCATAAAGGCCTGCTGGCGTTTGAGCGTTTCGAGTTCACCAGGTGCTGCGGCAAATCCTGAACTGAGTATGCACGCGGGTTCGAGTACCCGGCGGATTTCGTAGTTTTCTTCGTAGGCCACCACCGAATCGATCAGCGGCAGAAAAGCCCAGCCATGACCGGCGCGCCGTTCGGCCCAGCCTTCCTGCTGGATGCGCGCGAGGGCTTTGCGCACGGTGCTGCGCGATGCGCCGAAGCGGCGGATCAAATCGGTTTCCGTGATGATGTCCGGCAGCCGGTGCGTCAGCCGCAGCGCGGCAATGCGCAGATACAACGGGTCATCACCCGCGGGGGCGAGTTTTCTGGCCGCGGTGCCGAGCTGGTGGGCGCCGCGCGCCAGAAAATAGCCGCGGTCGGGTTTGTGGCAGACCACGCCGATGCGTGCGAGATGGGCCAGCGCAGCCTCCACAGGATTGTGCGAGGTGCCGATCTCGCGCGCCAGCTCCAGTTTGGGCAGATGGTATCCGGCGGGACGGTTGTCGCGTCGCGCCAGCGCAATGATTTCCCGGGCGACGCGCTGTTGCAGCGGGGTCAGCGGTGACGAATCGTGGCGCATGGGGCTGATGGCGGAGGGTTCCGGTGGATTAAGAGCGCAGGATTGCATATTATTGTCAGATTATGCAATACTGCATCGGAGTCAAGTGCCACAGAGTCGGAGTCAAGTGCCACAGAGTCGGAGTCAAGTGCCACAGAGCACTCAACCGAATCCCAAATCGAATCCCAAATCCATCCGCCGCAACTCAGTAGCGTATTTCAGGAGGACATCATGGCAGCATCGACCTTTCGTTTCATTCTTGCGTCAGTCATCACCACGTCCATGTTTTTCGCGCCATCGCTGGTGTCAGCGCAGCAATATCCGGTCAAACCCGTGCGCGTGATCGTGCCGTTCGCCCCGGGCGGGGGCAGCGACCTGACTGCGCGCCAGTTTTCGAACAAACTGACTGCGGCGCTTGGCCAGCAATTCGTCGTCGACAACCGTGGTGGCGCCGGCGGCATCATCGGCATGGAAGCCGTGGCCAAATCGCCGCCTGACGGCTACACGATCATGATGATGTCTGGCAGTTTCTCCGCCAGCGCGGCGACGCACAAGCCGGCGTTCGACCCGATCAACTCCATCATCCCGGTGGTCGAATTCGGCATCACGCCATTTGTGGTGACCGTGCATCCGTCTTTGCCGCCCAAAAACATGAAGGAGTTTGTGGCGCTGGCCCGGGCGAAGCCGGGTGCGATGACCTACGCCTCCAGCGGTGTCGGCGGACTGACCCATCTGGCTACGGAACTGCTGAACTCCATGGCCAAAATCAAGATGGTGCACATCCCGTACAAGAGCACGGGCGCGGCGATGACCGACCTGCTCTCGGGGCAGGTGCCCATCATCGTCGGCAGCCTGCTGCCGGTGGTGCCGCATTTCAAGACCGGCCGGCTGCGCCCGCTGGCTGTGACCACTGCACAGCGCTGGGTGTCGCTGCCGGAAGTGCCGGCGGTGGCGGAAACGCTGCCCGGTTATGAAGTGGAACTGTGGTTTGGTACGATGGCGCCGCGCGGCACGCCGCAGCCGATAATTGACCGCCTCAATGCGGCGATCAACAAGGCACTCGAAGAGCCGGAGATGAAGAAAAACCTGAGCGACCAGGGCATGGTGCAGACCGGCGGCACGCCGCAGAAATTCGGTGATCGCATCCAGAAAGATTTCCAGCGCTGGACCCGTGTGGTCAAGGAAGCAAACATCAAGGCTGAATAACGGTTGATCAACAACAAGGGTATCTATTCAGTGCGTGCGGCAAACTCAGCGACCTTCCCTCACCCCCGCCGTCTGCCCCGCTTCCAGTGTTCCCTAGTCCCGGAGGGAGAGGGAGCAACCCCCGTGCTACTCGATTTCAAGTGTTTGCTTGCCCCGGCGATGGTTTTCTCCCTCTCCCTCCGGGAGAGGGCGGGGTGAGGGAAGCTTTTGACTTTCCGCTCGCACTGAATAGTTAACAACAAGGAACAATCATGAATCTGGTGGTCATGGCCGGCGACGATATCGGCCCGGAAATCATCGCGGCAGCGATGGCGGTGGTGAAGGCGGCGGATGCGGAATTTTCGCTGGGTTTGCGCTTTACCGACGTTGAAGTCGGCATGGCGAGCCATCGCAAAAACGGGACCACGTTGACCGATACCGCGCTGCAGGCGGCCATCGATGCCGATGGTGTCATCGTCGGGCCCTGCGGCATGACCGACTACCCGCCGCTGGCCGATGGCGGCATCAACATACCCGGTACCATCCGCAAGCGCCTCGACCTCTACGCCAACCTGCGTCCGGCGCGCAGCCGCCCGGGCATGCCCGATGCGCGCCGCGACCTCGACGTATTGATCGTGCGCGAAAATACCGAGGGTTTTTATTCCGACCGCACCATGTACCAGGGCATCGGTGAATTCATGCCGACCGAAGACATCGCGCTGTCGGTGCGCAAGATCACCCGCCAGGGTTCGCGCCGCATCGCCAGGGTCGCGTTTGATTACGCCGCGCGCCGCGGCAAGCGTATTACCGCCGTGGGCAAGCGCCATGTGCTGCAGATGACCGACGGCCTGTTCATGGGCGAAGCCTTTGCCGAAGCGAAAGCGCATCCGGCCATTACGCTGAAGGAAATGGACATGGATGCGATGGCCGCCGACATTTACAGCCGGCCGGAGCGCCATGACGTGATCCTGATTACCAACATGTTCGGCGACATTCTGTCGAACCTTGCGGTGGCGCTGTCCGGCGGGCTGGGGCTGGCCGCTGCGATCAACGCTGGCGACAAACACGCCATCGCCAACGCCGGCCACGGCTCGGCGCCGGATATTGCCGGCAAGGGCATTGCAAACCCGAGTGGCATGATCCTGTCCGCTGGCATGCTGCTCGACTGGCTGGGCATGCGCCACGGCAAACCGGCGTTCCAGCAGGCCTATCTCGCCATCGAGGCGGCAGTGGATGCCGCGCTGGCCGATGCCAACGCGCGCACCGGTGATCTCGGCGGCAAAGGCAATACCCAATCGTTTGCCGATGCCGTCGTGCGGCATTTGCGCAATCCGAAACTGCAGGCCGTGGCTGCGGGCTGACCGGCAGTTTTTTTAAGCAGGCTGTATAACGACAGCGACGAGGAGCAGATCATGAAAAAAATCATCATCAGCATTACCCTGACGGCAGTAGCCGCGTGGGCCGGCACTGCGATTGCGGCCGAGGCTTATCCGGCCAAGTCCATCCGTTTCCTGGTGGGCTACGCCCCCGGTGGCGGCACGGATATCATGGCGCGCACAGTCGCCGCTAAATTGACCGACAGTCTCGGTCAGCAGGTGATTGTCGATAATCGTCCCGGCGCAAATGCCAATCTCGCGGCAGAAATTGCATCGAAAGCGACGCCCGACGGTTACACGGTGATGTTCATCTCCGTGTCGCATGCCATCAGCAAGCCGCTGTACAAAAAACTCGGTTACGATCTGCTGCGCGACTTCGTTCCGCTGGTCAACATCGCCTCGGTGCCGATGTTTGTCGTGGTGAATCCGAAACAGCCGCAGAAGAATCTCGCGGAGCTGATTACGTCGGCAAAGTCGGGCGCGATCAATTATGCTTCATCGGGCGACGGCAGCCCCGAGCATATTGCCGCTGAGTTGCTGAAGAGCATGGCCAAAATCAATATGACGCATGTGCCGTACAAAGGCGGCGGACCATCGGCCATCGCACTGATTTCCGGTGAAGTCCAGCTTGGTTTCAATACATCACCCGTTGCGGTGCCGCACATCAAGTCCGGACGCATGCGCGCACTGGCGGTGACCAGCGCCAAGCGCAACCCGGCATTGCCCGATGTGCCAACGGTGGACGAGGCGGGTGTCAAGGGTTACGACATGATCGTCTGGTATGGCGCCATCGTGCCCAAGGGAACGCCCGCATCCGCAATCAACCGGCTCAATACCGATATCAACAAGGCGTTGAAATTGCCGGATGTTCAGCAGCGTCTGGCTGCACTGGGCGCCGATCCGCTGGGCGGCAGTGCTGCCGATTTCGGTGCTTACATCAAA
>ENA-ORBV01001485-ORBV01001485.1-microbial-mat-metagenome-genome-assembly--contig:-NODE-1485-length-51952-cov-6.706949_pt1 | contig 51952 bp, 42 predicted proteins | sample MGYA00237777_ERZ505514 | MGnify/ENA primary metagenome ERZ505514 (study PRJEB26160, sample SAMN06269048) | microbial mat metagenome | isolation source: Oligotrophic lake microbial mat | place... | reverse complement strand
GTGGCGTACAACCCCGCCCCCTACAGCATCGGCAACGCCAGCGAGGTTCCGGAGGAACTCGACGAATCGTGCGAGGTCGGCGGCGTAGGTGTCAGCCACAGCGTGTGGTATCGCTACATCGCGCCGTGCGACGGCCGCCTTTCGGTGAACACCAACGGCAGCACATACGACACCGTGCTCAGCGTGTGGCGGGGCGGCTGCACCAGCGCGACCGCCGTGGCATGCGACGACGACAGCGGCACGGGCACGCAGAGTCAGATCACCAACCTCTTGCTGCAGGTGGGCCAGACGTACTACATGAAGGTCTCGTCGTATGGTGCAAACGGCGGCACGGGCAACCTGGACTTCAACTTCCTGTTCGAGCCGACAGCCTTCGACAACGACTCGTGCTCGCAGGCCTTCGACATCCCGTTCAACCAGCTCTCGCTCGAGACCTGCACGCTCGGCGCGACCACCGTTGCCTGCGAAGGTGACGAACCGTGCGAGGCGGGCAACGTCGGCACCGGCCACTCGGTCTGGTTCCAGTTCACCACGCCCAGCAACGGCCGCTTCAACCTCGACACCTCGGGCTCGGGATACGACACGGTGCTCAGCGTGTGGCGCGGCACCTGCGGGTCGAGCTTCATGGTCGGCAATCAGACTTTCTGCGCCAGCATCCCGACCTATGTGGCCTGCAACGACGACGCGGTCGGCACCACTTCGCTGATCGCCAACCTCGTCGGCAAGAGCAACACCACCTACCGGTTCAAGATCGCGGCTTACGGCAGCAGCCCAGGTGGCGACACCACCTTCCACTTCCAGTTCGTCCCCTGCCCCGCCGACTTCAACCTCTCGGGCGCGGTGACGGTGCAGGACATCTTTGACTTCCTCACGGCGTACTTCGCCGGCAACCCCGATGCCGACTTCAACCACTTCAGCGGCATCACCGTGCAGGACATCTTCGACTTCCTGGCCGCATACTTCGCGGGTCAGTGCTGAGGACTTCCGACTGTGGCCCGGGCTTCTGGCCCGGGGTTGAGAGGTAGTTGTAAAGGACAAGGCCCGGGCGGAAAGCCCGGGCTTTTTTCGATCGCTGAATGTTGGCGCAGACAAATCGCGGCCGACGAACCCTGCCACTCTCACGCCGCCAGATCGTCGTACCCATCCGCTCCATGCTCGGGGTCGCCGAGCATGCCCCACTTGTCCTTCGGGAGGTGGCGATGGTGGATGTGGATGACGCGGGCGAGCTGCGCGGCGAAGAGTTCGCCGATCGTCTTGACCTGCTCCATCAGCGTCGGGCCGTACGCGTTGCGGCGGTCTCGGAACAGCATGAAGATCGCCAGCGTCTCGCCTTCGCAGCGACAAGCCATGGCGCATACGCCGGAACCATCGAGCCATCCGGCATCGTCGCCGATGTAGCGGTCCATATCTTCGGGTTCGTCGAGATAGATCAGGCCGGTGGTCTGCTCGAACCGCGGCGCGACGACGTTGGCGAGCTGGTCGAGCAGAATGTCGACGGTGTCCTTGGGGCAGTCGTAGTTGACGTATGCGCCGAGGGAGTAGTCGCCGCTGGTGGTGGGCAGAAAGATGGCCGCGTTGGTCGGGCCGGAGCGGCTGAGCACGAACTCCAGCGTGGTTCGCAGGAGCGACTCGATATCGAGCTCGCCCTTGATGAGGCCCTTGAACTCGGTTGCGGTGGTGACCTGGTTCATGTGCTCGGCGAGCTCCTGATACGCCTCAACCAGATCGGTGCAAAGCACGTCAACCTGTCGTGCAACCTGCTCGCGGGCGGAATTCAGTCGGCGGCACATCCGCTTCAACTTGACTATCCGTCCCCGTTGGCGCCGATGCTCGCGCACTTTGGCGGCCGCGGCCAGCACGCGCTGGGCCAGCTCGGCGTGCGGGGTCTGCATTTCCACGATGTCCGCCGCACCCGCCCGCATGGCGGCCACCGCGTCGTCGACCTGAATTTCGCGTCCGACGATCAGCAGTGCGATGCCTCCGGAACGGGCGATATCTCCGAGATCCAGGCCGCTGCCGTCGGGCAGTTCGGCATCGACGAGCGCGACATCGAAGGCGGCATCGGGTCCGTGTGGTCCGCTTTCGCGTCCGGCCTGGCTCCAAAGGCCGATGCGCTGGGTGGCGGCGCTGAGCGTGGTCGCGGCGCACACGGTCATGGCCGCATTGGTCAGGGCGTGGCGGGCGGCATCGCGCCACTCGCCGTGCGGGCTGACGACCAGCACGCGGACGGGTCCGAGTTCGCGGACCCGTGCGGCCTCGGCGGCGGCGGGCGAGATCGAGGGCGCCGGGAGGGCGGAGTGGTTTCCCGCTTGGGGGAAGATTGGACTCGGTGGTTGCATGGCCGCCAAAGCTCCTTCGTGGCCGCGGGTGTGTTGCGGCGGCCGGCCTCGATTCGACTCCGCGGCGTGATCCATCACGCCGCCATCCGCAAACCGGCTTCCCTTCCGCAGCGCCACTTGGCGAGCGCCACGGTGACCGTGGTGCCTTTTCCCGAGCGGCTGGCGAGTTCGAGCGTGCCGCCGACGGATTGCACCAGCCAGGCGAGGGCCAGCAGGCAGACCAGAACGCCCGACCAGCCGTGCATGAACTCGGAGTAGCGCAGGTCGTCGTCGGTCCTCGATGCGCTGCCGACCCAGGTCGCCGGATCGACGATCGCGGTGCGTGGCGCGCGCGGCTCGAGGATCGCGGCGATCTGTGCCGCGGTGAGACGGCCCTCGCCGGCGCGCGTCGGTGGCGACACCGAGGCGAGGATGCCGGCGGTCGCGACCACCAGCAGGCCGACCGTCACCTCGAGCTCGATCGTGCGCACCAGGCGGGCGAGCACCGGCTGCGCCGGCCGCGCGCCGGTCGCGCGGGGCGCCAGCAGCTCGGGTGTTGCGGCCAGGTGCAGCAGGGCAGGACGCACCACGCGATAGTTGACGAAGCCGCCGGCGACCAGGATCGCGATCAGGCTGAGCTTGGTGGCCAGCGTCAGTCCGTAGGACGAGGTGAGCAGGGCCGCCGGGGTACCCAGGTAGAACCAGACGCCGCTGACCCCGGTCGCGACCAGCGTGCCGGCCGCCAGCAGTGCCAGCGGCGAGAAGCGTCCGACCACCGCGGCGACGAGTTGCACCTGCTGCGGGTCGTCGGCGGCCAGCAGCAGGTGTCGCGTCATGAGCAGATTTCCGAGTACGCCGATCCAGGTCGCGGCCGCCGCCAGATGCAGGAAGTGGAAGGCGATCGCCGGAGCGCGGAACATCGGTTGCGCGGCGGCGTGGCTCACCAGCGCGGAGGTGAGCACGGCGCCGGCGGCCAGCAGCAAGGGCAGCAGCCAGGCGGTGCGCGTCCGCGCGCGCAGCGGGGCGCGTGCGATGCGGAAGCAGGCGGCGCTCGCCGCGAGCAGCAGCAAGCCGCGCAGCAGCGCGAGCTGCCCGACGGTGGTCGCGGACGCGAAGCGCCAGACCAACCCGAGGTTGGGGCCGGCGAGCACGGTGACGCCCTCGAACTCCGCCACCTGGACGAGCAGATTCAGGAAGCACGCGGCCGCCGCGACCAGGGCGCCGAGTGCAGCGCAGCGCGCGGCGCGCGCCAGCAGGCCGTCGCTCAGCTGCCCGGCGGCCGAGGTCAGTGCGGCGGCGTCGCGCGCCGGCAGCAGGACCACCAGCGCCAGGATCGGCGCCGCGAGCGTGAGCAGCACGCCGATGAGCTGCGTGGCATGCAGGACGGAATGTTCCACCGCCTACTCGGCCGCACCGACGCGGAACAGCACGCGTCCGCGCGCGCTGTGGCCGTCGCGTGACAGCACCCGCCATTGCACGACGTACGCGCCCGGGGAGAGCGGTGCGAGCGCGGTGGTGAGGCGGGTGCGGTCGGCCTCGTCGACGGTGGGCTTCGCCGTGGCGAAGCTGCTGCCGTCGGCGGGTGTGCCGTCGGGCTTCGCGCGGAACACGGTGATGTCGTTGAACTCGTCGTCGAGCAGCTCGTTGAACGATAGCTCGACCGCCACCGGCGGCACGGTCAGCACGGCGCCAGCGGCGGGCGTCGAGCGCTCGAGGCGGGCGTGCGCGTGCGCGGTGCCGCACGTCGCCGCACACGCGAGGCCGAGCGCGAGCGCGGCGAGAGCCGGGCTGCGGAGCCGGCGTGTCGCCCGGCGTCCTGCCCGGGCAATGCGACCTGGCGGGCACATGCCCGGGAGAGATGCGGTCATCGCGGGGAGCTTTCGCAATGATCGGCGGTGCTCGCAAGCCGCCGGCGCCGGCGACGCCGCGGTGCGCCGGTAAACCGTGCGCGCAATAGAAAAGGGGCGGCGACCAATGGCCGCCGCCCCTCTCCATCGCGGAAGGATCGCCTCAGATCAGGGGCAATCGTTCTGGTTGTTGACGTCGTTGTTCGCGTCGCTGAGCGCCGTCGCGAGCGCCGGCATCACCAGCAGGTCGACCAGCGCCGGGAGCGCGGTCTTGGTCGCCTTCAGGTATGCCTTGGTGATGCAGGCGTTGAAGTTCAGATCGCCCGTGCCGGCCGAGGCCGTCGCGTTGAGCGAGCAGGCGGTGGCCGAGTCGCTGTTGCCGCCGTCGCCCTTCTTGTTCTTGTAATCGTTCTCGCAGCCGAGCTGGCACTTCTGGATCGCTGCCGCGTAGCCGGCAACGCGCTTGTTCAGGTCCGCCTGGCACTTCTGCTGATCCTTCACGGTCAGCAGCGTGTCGCAGCCCGAGATCGCGCCCAGCGCCGTCGCCAGGGTCTTGATCTGGGCCTTGGTGGCGGCCGGGGTCGCCGCCTGCCATCCGTCCATGTCGGCGTACGGCTCGTCGACCAGCGGGGTGCCGGCGTTCGAGTCACCCGGGCAGCCGATCGCGACGTAGCCCGTGCTCGCGGTGAGGAGCTTGGCCTTCTTCAGGAAGTCGAGCTTCGCATCGCACTTCGCGATGTCCGGCGCGAACTTGAGCTTCGAGTTCGCACTGCCCGTTGCGGTGCCGGTCGTCAGGTCGCACTCACTCGCGATGAGCAGACCAGACTTCTCACAGTTCGTGGCCGCCTTGACGAGGCAGGACACGTAGCCGTGCGTTTGTTTCTGGATGTCGGCGCGGAGCTTCTGCTCCTCGCTCTTCTCGACGAGAACCAGTGCCGACGCCGTGGTGCTCGACACCACGAGGCCCGCGACCACTGCGGCCACGATCCTGGTGCTGCGAACGATGAAATCCTTGCGCATGTTCCCTCCTACTCGAAAGTTGTGGCACCAATGGGTGCCTGCTGGTTGCTGTGCGTGGAGCCTTATCCGACGGCGAGCGGAGTTGCGTCAACCGAGAAAGATCGCGACCGAGCGGAATCTCCGGCCCTGCTCTCGGACGTCGCAACGTACCAGTCGGTCGCTTGATTCGTGACGCGATGCGCTGGGCGAATCGTCGCTCTCGCGACGGACGCACCGGCGGCCTTGACGCTCGTCGCCGGCAACGCGTATCGCGCAGACGTGGAGCTCGCCCCCGAGAGCCAGCCGCGGGTCGCCGTCGTCGTCCTGGACTGGAACGGCGCCGCGGATACGCTGGAGTGCATCGCGAGCGTGCTCGCCAGCCGGTATCCGGCGCTCGACGTCTGGCTGGTGGACAATGCGTCGCGGGACCCGGTGCTGGACGAGGTCCTGCGCCGCCACCCGGGCGTGCGGACGATCGCGAACGCGCGCAACCTGGGCTACGCCGGCGGCAACAACGTCGGCATCCACGCGGCGCTCGCGGCCGGGGCGGACTGGGTCCTGATCCTGAACAACGACGCGCGCCTGCGGCCCGAGACGGTCGCCGAGCTGGTCGCGGTGGCGCGGCGGGACCCGGCGATCGCGGCGGTCGGGGCCAAGATCCTGCGTCTGGACGATCCGACCCGGCTGTGGATGGCCTACGGCGAGGTGACCTACCGCCAGAGCCTGGTGCGGCTGGTCGGCGAGAACGAGCCCGACGGGGCGGCGTTCCAGGAGCAGCGCGACGTGCCCTGGGTGTCCGGCTGCGCGATCCTGCTCGGGCGGTGCGCCCTGGCCGCGATCGGTCCGTTCGACGAGGAGTTCTTCGCCTATCACGAGGAGGTCGACTGGTGCGCGACGGCGCGCGAGCACGGCCTGCGCGTGGTGTTCGCGCCGCGCGCCGTGGTCGAGCACCGCGGCCAGGCGAGCTCGGGGGGGCGCGCGTTCGTCAGTCGCCGGCAATACTTGACGGCGCGCAACATGGTGCGCTTCGTGCGCAAGCACGGCTCGCCGGCCGAGCGCTGGCGCTTCGCGCTCTGGTTCGCCGCCATGCTGCCGCTCTCGTTTCTGCGCCGGCTGCTGCGTGGCGAGCAGGAGGGCGTCCTGCTGAAGCTACGCGGCATCGTGGACGCGCTGCGCGATCGGCCGATCCCGCGCGCCCGGCTCGGTCTCGACGGATGACGGACCGGGCCTGATGGAGCTGCGGGCGTTCGCGCGCGGCGGCCTGTTCGGCCTCGTGACGCTGATCGTCGAGAAGGGCGTCGCGCTGCTGCTGGTGGTCGGTCTGGCGCGCACGCTGAGCCCGCCCGAGTACGGACGGTACAGCTTCCTGGTCGCCTACCTCACCTTGTTCCAGGTGCTCGCCGACCTGGGCACCGAGACCATCCTGCTGCGCCGGCTGGCGGTGGCGACGACGGCGAAGGCGCGGGCGCACCTGGTGGCCGGCGCGCTCGGCTTGCGCGTCACCCTCGCGCTGCTGGCCGGCGCAGGGGCGGTGCTGCTCGCACCGTGGGTGGATGCGAGCGAGCCTGGCCTGGCACGACGGACCGCGCTTGCCGCGGCAGCGTTGCTGTTCGTCGGCCAGCCCGGCTATCGGGCGCTGTTCCGCGCCGAGCTGCGCATGGCCGTGCTGCTCGGTGTCGCCGCCGCCACCAACGTCCTCGTGCTGGCGCTGGTGGCCACGACACTCGCTGCCGGAGCCGGCATCGACGGCGTCTTCGCAGCGCTCGCGCTCGCCAACCTGGCCGGCTTCGCGCTCGCGGCGTTGCTCGGGCGTCGGCTGTTCCGCTTCCGCCTCGCGCTCGACGTCGCGCTGTGGCGTGCGCTGCTGCGCGAGGCGTGGCCGATCGGCGCCAACGTGTTCGTCATCACCGTCGGCATGCGGATCGGCCCGCTGCTCATCATGCGGCTGCGCGGTCCGGTCGAGGTCGGCTACTTCGCGTCGGCGTCGCGGCTGACCGATGCGCTCAACCTGCTCGCCGATGCCGCCATGCTGAGCGCGTACCCGCTCTTCGTGCGCTACGCGAGCGCGCGTCCCGACACGCTGCGTGCGCTCGCCGAGCTCAGCGCGAAGCTGCTCGGGGTGGTGCTGCTCGGCGTCATCCTCGTCGTCAGCCAGACCGCTCCGGAGATCATGGGCGCGCTGTTCCGGCCCGAGTTCGCCGTCGCCGGACCGGTGCTGGCATTGCTGTCGTGGTCGGCTCTGCTCGCGGCGCTGGGCAACGTCTACGCACACCTGCTGATCGCCACCGGGCGGCAGGCGGTGCTGTTCCGCGTCAATTGCGGCGCGGCGCTCCTGCAGGTGGCCTTGCAGCTCGTGCTGATCGGCCGCTTGGGGCTGTTCGGGGCGGCGCTGGCCGTGCTGCTCACGGCGCTGCTCAGCCACGCGACGCTCTATTTCCTGCCGCAGACCAGGACCTGGGTGCGGCCCTGCATCCATGCCGTCGCCGGCGCGACCGCCGTCGCCGGCGTGCTGCTCGCGCTGGCGCCTGCGTTGCCGCTCGGACCGTATGCGCGCGCAGCGGTGCTGCTGCTGCTGTTCCTGGCCGCGCTGCCGCTGTCGCGCCTGGCGGGCCCCGCGGACGTGCACCGGCTGCGCGTGCTGCTGCGCGCCGGCGCCGATGCCTCGGGCGGGTAGGGAACACCCGATCCCGCGGCGGGTTTTCGGCTTGGGTTGCGCGCGACGCGTCTGCTAGGACAGGTCCGAATCAGCCGGGCGCCGTGCCCACGCGCCATGCTTGCGCGCGGCAGCGAACCGGCCCCCCAACCTCCGAGGTCAGCGAATCCCCGTGCCCGAGAAAGTCGTCGTCATCCCGACCTACAACGAGCGCGGCAACATCGAGAGGTTGCTGCCCGAGCTGCTTCAGGTGGATCCCGAGCTCGAGGTGCTGGTGGTGGACGACCAGTCGCCCGACGGCACGGCGGACGCGGTCGAGGATCTCGGCCGCAAGCTCGGCCGCATCCACGTCGTGCGGCGTGGGCCGAAGCAGGGCATCGGGCCCGCGTATCGCGCCGGCTTCAAGCGCGCGCTCGAGCTCGGTGCCGAGTACATCGTCCAGATGGACGCCGACTTCTCGCACCCGATCGCCTCGCTGCCGGACCTGTTCGCGAACGCGCAGCGCGAGTACGACGTCGTTCTCGGCTCGCGCTACATGGACGGCATCACGGTCGTGCGCTGGCCGATCGAGCGCCTGCTGCTCAGCTACTTCGGCAACGCATACGTGCGCATCCTGACCGGTCTGCCGGTGCGCGACACGACGGGCGGCTTCAAGTGCTGGCGGCGCGCCGCGTTGCTCGCCATCGACCTCGATCAGGTGCGCTCGAACGGCTACTCGTTCCAGATCGAGATGACCTACCGCGCCTGGTGCAAGCGCATGCGCATCCTCGAGGTGCCGATCATCTTCATGGACCGCGAGGTTGGCACCTCGAAGATGTCGAAGAAGATCGGGCTCGAGGCGCTGTGGATCGTCTGGGAGCTCAAGCTACGCCGGGCCATGGGCCGGCTTTGAGCGCCCGCGCAGGGCGGTTCGCATGCGCGTCCTGATGCTCAACGAACGGGACCTGAGCCACCCGCTGGCGGGCGGCGTCGAGGTCCACCTCGAGGAGATCGCGAGCCGGCTCGCCGCGCGGCACGGCATCGAGACCACGGTGCTGTGCGCGGCGTTCCCGGGCGCCGCTGCAGACGAGGTCCGGCAAGGGATCCGCTACGTGCGCTTCGGCGACCGCGGCTTCAGCTACTACGCGCAGATCCCCGGCCGCGCGCGCGCCGAGCTCGCGGGCGGTGGCTACGGGCTGCTGGTCGAGAACCTGAACAAGCTGCTGTTCTTCTCGCGCTGGTATCTCCCCGAGGTGCCGCGGCTCGCGCTGGTGCACCACCTGTTCGGCCTGAGCGCGTTCCGCCAGGTGTCGGCGCCGATCGCGAGCTACGTGGTCGCGACCGAGGCGCTGCTGCCGCTGCTCTACCGCGGCTGGCCGTTCGTCGCGGTGTCGCCGAGCACGCACGACGATCTCGTCAAGCGCGGTATTCCGCCGTGCGACATCCGGGTGATTCCGAACGGCCTCGACCACGCGCGCTACCGGCCGTCGGGCGACCCGGCCGAGGGCGATCTGGTGGTCTTCGTCGGGCGTCTCGAGCACTACAAGGGCGTTGATTTGTTGCTCGACGCCTGGCTCCGCGTGCGCGCCGAGCGTCCGGCGGCGCGCCTGGTGATCGTCGGCAGCGGCAGCGCGGGCGACGCGATGCGGCAGCGCGCCGGCGACGGCGCGTTCGGCGACAGCGTGCGCTTCACCGGCTTCGTTTCTGAGGCCGAGAAGATCGCCTGGCTGCAACGCGCGACGGTCGTGGTGCAGCCGTCGCGCAAGGAGGGCTGGGGACTCACGGTGCTCGAGGCCAACGCGTGCGGCACGCCGGTGGTTGCGACCGACGTGCCCGGGCTGCGCGACTCCGTCCGGCACGGCAGCAGCGGGCTGCTCGCCGCCCCGACCGCGTCTGCGCTCGCGGCTGGCCTGGTGTCTGTGCTCGGTGACCCTGCGCTGCGCGCGCGGCTCGCGCGCGAGGCCCGGGCGTGGTCCGAGCGCTTCAGCTGGGATCATGTGAGCGACGCCTTCGCGGACGTCGTGCGCGCGACGGCGTCGGGCCTGCCGCTGCCGGAGGTGCCGGACTTTCTCGGCACGACGTGCGACGGCGCACCGGCGCCGCCGCGCAGTGGCGTCGCGCACGGCGGCGACGCGCTGCGCGATCAGGTCGGGGTAGGCGGGTGACCGGCGCCGTCGCTGCGGCCGCGGAGCGGCGCTGGGCGCAGAGCGTCGCTGCCGACCAGGCATCCGGGCGAACGGTGGTGCGCTTCGGCGCCTGGCCCGCGACGCTCGCGATCGGTGCGGCGGTGGCGGCGCTGTTCCTGCTCTTCGCGGGCTACGGCTACAACCTCGAGGACGAGGGAACAGTCCTCTACCAGATCCTGCGAACGTTTCGCGGTGAGCGCCCGTACCTCGACTTCCACACCGGCTACACGCCGGCGGTCTTCTACCTGAACGCCTGGCTGTTCGACGTCTTCGGCGTCTCGGTGCTGCCGATCCGGGTCGTGCTGGCGGTCGTCAACGCGCTCGCGGTGATGCTGACCTTCCGTCTTGCGCTGCGCGTGGCACCGGTCGCCGAGGCGGCGCTCGCGGCGCTGACCTACGCCGTGTTCATGCCGTTCTTCCAGGGCCAGTTCGCCTCGTTCAACATCCCGTACCCGGCCTGGTACGCGATCGCGGCCTGGCTGGCGACGCAGCTCGCCTCGGTCAAGGCGGTCGAGACCGGTAGCCGCGCGTGGCTGGTCGCGGCCGGCGCGCTCGCCGGAGTCGCGTTCTCGTTCAAGCCGAATACCGGCGTGCTCGCGCTCGGCGCCGTCGTTCTGGGCCAGATCCTTGCGAGCGCGCAGATCCGCGGCGTGGTCGGACGCGTGCTCGAGATCGCGATCCTCGTGCTGGCCGCGTTCGCCGTCACGGCCGTGCTCACCTTCGACGTGCTCACGCCGCAGTTCGCGCTACTCGGCGGGCCGCTGCTGGCGTTGCTCGCGGGCGGCATCTGGATGCGCGTCGCGCAGCGCCCGCCCGGAGTCGAGCGCGGCCTCGGTGCGGGCCTGGCGGACGCGGGCGCGATCCTCGCCGGCTTCGTTGCGGTCACCGTCGCGTGGCTCGCCTATTTTCTGCCGCTGCTCGGTGTCGCCCGCTTTGCGGAGGAGGTGCTGCTGCTCGGCGCGGGCGTCGAGCGCATCTACCTGCTCTACTTCCCGCGTCCGAGCGAGTGGGGCGTGGCCGTGCTGCTGTTGCTGGTCGGCCTCGTCGCCCTGCCGCGCCTCATCGCGCGCGGCATCCTCGGCGTGCGCGCGCTCGTGATCCTGGGTGTGACCCTCGTCGTCGGCGGGGTGGCGGCGCTGGCGCAGTTCGGGCTCGCTCCCGAGGGGCTCGGCATCTCGATCATCATGCAGCTCGAGGTGCTGAGCTTCCATCTGATCCCGCTCGTGCTCTGGGCGGCTACCCTGGCGGTGCTGTGGCGGCTGCGCTCGGCCGACCGCGTCGGCGACGGTGCGCTGCCGGTCCCGCTCGGCGCGACGATCGTCAACCTGGTCTACGCCCTGCTGCTCTTCCTGCAGCTCTATCCACGCATCGACTTCATGCACGTCGTGATCAGCATGCCGTCGGCGCTGGTGATCGCCGCCGGTGGCCTGGCGCGCTTCGAGCGCTGGTGGGTCGCCGAGCTCGGCGGCTTTCTCCGCTGGGACGCGGCACTGGCGCGCCGGGCGCTCGGCTGGGCGCGCCTCGCCGCCTGCCTGCCGATCGTCGCGGCGCTCGCCGTGCGCGCGCTGCCCTTCGTCGACGCGCGCGTCCGCCTGACGCCCGACGTCGCGCTGCGCGGCACGACCTCGCTGGCGCACACCGCGATGCCGGTCGTGGTCGAGGAGGATCGCGACCGCGACCTGAGCGAGCTCAAGGCGGTGGCGCAGTTCGTCGCGCAGGCGACGCGGCCGGACGAGCCGATCTTCGTCTTCCCGGCGCTTGCGATGGTGCCGTTTCTCACCGACCGGCGTACCCCGGTGCCGCACGACTACTTCTTCACCGGGCGGCCGTCGCATGCCGACGAGGCGGCGATGGTCGCGTCGGTCGAGCAGGCGAAGCCGCCGCTGCTGGTCACCTTGAACGATCGCCTCGGCTACTTCACCGCCGCACCGGCGTACTACTTCATCCTGCGCGACTACGTGCAGCGGCACTACGCGCTGGTGCGGCGCATCGGGCGCTACGACGTGCTCGCGCGCCGCGAGCTGCTCGACGCGCACCCCGATTGGCGTACGCCAATCGCCGAGGGTGACGCGCTGGACGGAACCTTCGCGCACGGCCAGTACGCGCGCGACCTCGCGACCGCGCGCGAGATCGCGCAGAGCGGGCAGGCCCTCGACCTGGCCGGCGCGGCACCGCGCCTCGCCGACGTCGACCGGCGCGTCCGTCAAGCAACCGCGGCGGCGATCGACGCGGTCGCGGCGCGCGATCCGGGCGGCTATGCCGCGATCGAGCAGGCGATCGCGCCGAATCGCAGTGCGCGCCTGCTCTACCTGCGCACGCTCGGCGAGTATGGCGCGCCGGCGTCGCTCGGCTATCTGCAGGACGTGTTCCTGGGCTCCGACGGCCGCGTTCGCTGGGAGGCGGCGCGCTCGATCAACTTCCTGCTCGCGCGCGAGCTGTCGGCGCGCTTCGACCTGATCGAGCCCGCGACCGGACCGCTGGTGCCGCTCCCGGAAACGCTGGCCAGCGACGATCTGGTGCGCGGGATCGGCGACGACTTCGCCGAGCGCCAGCGCATCGGTCCGCTCGCCGCGCTCGCGGTGGCCAGCGCACAGCGCTTCGATCTGAAGGACAAGATCGACGGCCCCTGGAACCGTCGCGAGACCACCTGGTGGAAGATGCTGGCCGCCTACGCGCTGGTCCAGCTCGGCGAGACCGGGCGGCTGCAGACGCTGTTCGAGCTGATGAACGAGGGCACGCTGCCGGGCCAGTTCGTGCCGTCGATCGTCCTCGATCCGGCCGTGGTTCCCCCTGCGGCTGCAGCCGCGGCAGTCGCCGAGCGGATGAAGAACGGCAGCGCGGAGGAACGCGAAACGGCTGCCTGGATGGTGCCGTTCCTCGCCTCGGACGGGGCCTGGCCGGCGGTCGAGGCGGCGGCCGCGGATCCCGATCCGCGCGTGCAGCACGCGGCGCGCTGGGCGCTCGAGCGCCGCAAGGACACGGCGGCCCGCAACGCGGGCGTGGCGCCGACGGAGGGATCGTGAGCGGACAGGACAGCAGCGCCGGCGGGCAGGCCGCGGACGCCGCGCGCGCGTCGGCATGGCAGATCCCGCAGGCGTACACGGGCGAGCGGCTCGCCGCCGAGGACGCGCGCTTCGCGCCGGACATGGCGCGCCATCTCGCGGCCTACTACCTGATGGAGCCGTTCATCACCGGCAAGCGCATCCTCGAGGCCGGCTGCGGCGAGGGCTACGGCGCCGCGCTGATGGCGCGCCATGCGGCGCACGTCGTCGGCGTCGATTACGACGCGGCGGCGCTCGAGCTCGCGCGCCAGCGCCATCAGGCGCCGAACCTGGAGTACCGCGCGGTGAACCTGCTCGATCTGGCGCGCCAGCAGCCCGGCGAGTTCGACGTGGTGACCAACTTCCAGGTGCTCGAGCACCTGGATGATCCGGCGCCGTTCCTGGCCGCCGCGGCTGCCTGCGTGAAGCCGGGCGGCATGCTGATCCTGACCACCCCGAACCGTCTCGCCAGCGTCTCGGAGAACCCGTACCACGTGCACGAGTACGTCGCGGGCGAGCTGCAGGCGCTGCTGGCGCGCTTCTTCGCGCACGTCGACGTGCAGGGCGTCGTCGGCACCGAGCGCGTCTACGCGTTCGAGCGTGCGCGCGGCGCGCAGGCGCAGCGCATCCTGCGCCTCGATCCGCTTGGCCTGCGCAACCTGCTGCCGCAGCGCCTGGTGCGCTGGGCGTTCGCGCGGCTCGCGCTGCTGGTGCGTTCGCGGGTCGCGGCGCAGGGCCGCGAGCTGGTCGAGCTGACGCCAGCGGACTTCTCGATCGCCGAGCACGAGCCGCCGCAATGGATCGACCTGCTGGCTCTCGCGCGCCGGGGTTGATTCTCGCGGACCCGTGCGCGACAAACGACCGTTGACCAGGAGGCCGACTCGAGGCTCGAAACCGCGCGCCTGCGCGCGGCCGAGCGCGAGCGAGCGGGGTGAGGAAGCTTCGCGCGGCTCTGCCGCGTGAAGGAGCGGGGCAGTGCCCCGCTCGGCGATCACAAGAAGGTTCCGCGCGGCTCTGCCGCGTGGAAGAGGGGGACAGAGTCCCCCTCTTGAACTAACTGGAAATCCGCCAGAAAGCCTGTACCTTCGTAGCAGATCGACCGATGGCTCGTACCGAGGAGAGAAATCGCAATGGACCCGAATCAGCTCATTTCGGCAGACTCGCACGTCGTCGAGTCGCCCGACCTGTGGAAGAAGTGGCTCGAGCCGGAGTTCCTGGACCGTGCCCCCAAGCTGGTCAAGGACTCCGCCGGCGGCGACGCCTGGCAGTACCGTCCCGGAACCCCAGCGGTCCCGCTCGGACTGGTCACGACCTACCGCGGCCGCACCTATGAAGCCTTCAAGTGGGAAGGCGCCAGGTACGACAAGATCAACGCGGGTGCGTTCGAGGGCGCGTCGCGCCTCGAGGAGCAGGACGAGGACGGCGTCTCGGCCGAGGTGCTCTACCCGTCGCAGCGCACCATGCGCCACTACATGCTCGACGACGACGACCAGTTCCACCTCGCCGGCATCCAGGCCTACAACAACTGGATGGCCAAGGAGTTCATGGCGCCGAATGCAAAGCGCCTGATCGGCCTCGCGCAGATCCCGAACCTCGGCGTCGAGACCGCGATCAAGGAGATGCGGCGCGCCAAGACGCTCGGCATGCGCGGCGTGATCCTGTCGTCGTGGCCCGCCGGCGCGGTATCGCTGTCTCAGGAAGACGACGAGTTCTGGAAGGTTGCGATCGAGCTCGACATGCCGGTCAGCATCCACCTCGGCACGGTGTCGAAGGCGTCGGCCGCGAAGGCGACCACGACCACCGGCAAGTTCGAGCCGACGGGACTGCTCACCTCCGGGCAGGCGACGGTCGCCAGGTACGCGATCGCCGGCCTCGACTCGATGCCGCCGATCATCTCCGAGACCATCATGTCGGGTCTCTTCGACCGCTTCCCGAAGCTGATGTTCATCTCGGTCGAGGCGGGCGCGGGCTGGGTGCCGTGGCTGCTCGAGCAGATGGACGACCGCTGGTGGCGCAACCGCCACTGGGCCAAGGTCGAGCTCGAGCTGCTGCCGAGCGAGTACTTCCACCGGAACTGGAAGTTGACTTTCGTGCAGGACTTCTACGGCGTGCGCAACCGGCACGACGTCGGCATCGACAACATGATGTGGTCCACGGACTACCCGCACCACATCTCCGACTGGCCCTACTCGCGCAAGATCGCGAACGAGATGTTCGCGGGCGTTCCCGACGAGGAGCGTTACAAGATCTGCGCTGGTAACGCGGCCAAGCTCTACAAGCTCGACTGATCCACGACGCCCTGCCGCGTCCGTCGACCGGACGGACGCGGCAGGGCTCACCCACCCACCTGCATGGATCCCATCCAAGGGTCTTACCGGACACCGCGTCGCGCCACGCTCAGCGTGATCGTGCCGGTGTACAACGAGCGCGCGACCATCCGCGAGATCCTGTATCGCGTCGCGAGCCGGCCGGAGGTCGACGAGCTGGTCGTGGTCGACGATTGCTCGAGCGACGGCACGGGCGACCTGCTGCGCGAGGAGCAGACCGCCGGCTGGCCGTCGCTGCGCGCGCCCAACCGCCCGCTGCCGCGCGTCAAGTTCCTGCAGCACGAGGTCAATCAGGGCAAGGGCGCCGCGCTGCGCACCGGCTTCGACGCGGCGACCTGCGAGGTCTTCCTCACCCAGGACGCGGACCTCGAGTACGACCCCGCCGACTACGAGAAGATCATGGTGCCGATCTACGACGGTCGCGCGGACGCCGTCTACGGCAGCCGCTTCGCCGGCTACCCGCGCCGCGTGCTGTTCTTCTGGCACTCGCTCGGCAACAAGATGCTGACCACGCTGTCGAACATGCTCTGTGACCTGAACCTCACGGACATGGAGACCGGCTACAAGGCCATCCGCCGCGACATGGTGCGCTCGATGGTGCTGCAGTCGAACCGCTTCGGCATCGAGCCCGAGATCACCGCCAAGCTCGCCCGCATGCGCGCGCGCATCTACGAGGTGCCGATCTCCTACAGCGGGCGCTCGTACAGCGAGGGCAAGAAGATCGGCTGGAAGGACGCCGTGTCCGCGGTGTGGACGATGCTGCGCTGCGCGTTCACCGACGATCGCGGCAGCGTCGATCCGCTGCACGCGACCTTGCGCCGCATGGCCGCGCTCGATCGCTACAACGCGTTCCTGTTCGAGCAGATCGCACCCTCGATCGGGCAACGCGTTCTCGAGGTCGGTGCCGGAACCGGCAACCTGACGCAGTTCCTGCGCGACCGCGACGTCGTCGTCGCGACCGACATTGACCCCGAGTACGTCGAGCTGCTGCGGCGGCGCTTCGAGCACTCGTCGAACGTCGGCGTGGCGCTGTTCGATCTCGCCGCCGAGATTCCGCCCGAGCTCGCCGGCCAGCGCTTCGACACCATCATCTGCCTGAACGTGCTCGAGCACATCGCCGACGACCGCGGTGCGCTGCTGCGCCTGCGCGAGATGCTGCAGCCCGGCGGCCGCCTGCTGCTGCTGGTGCCGGCGCACCAGGCTCTGTACGGCGCCATCGACGAGGCGATCGGCCACCACCGCCGCTACGAGCGCCAGGATCTCGTGCGCCTGCTCGCCGAGTGCGGTCTCGACGTCGAGAGCGACATCCACGTCAACGCGACCTCGATCCCCGGCTGGTTTCTCAACGGTCGCGTGCTGAAGCGCCGCAGCGTGCCTGGCCTGCAGGCGCGGCTCGCCAACCGCCTGGTGCCGATCTACCGCCTCGAGCGCCGCTTCAACCTGCCGTTCGGCCTGTCCGTCATCGCCGTCGCGCGGCGCGGTGAGGACCCCCTCGCGTCCGCGGCGGGCTGAGGCGTTGATCGAGGCGCTGGCCGCGCGCGACGAGGAGCAGCACGCCGCGGATGATGCGCCGCGCTGCCGCGCGTGCGGGGCCCCCGGACGCGCCGCGTTCACCAAGCGCGGCTTCGTCATCGCCGCGTGCGGCAGCTGCGGCTGTCACTTCGTACCGGATCCCGTCCCGGACCCGGCGCGCTACGACGAAGCGTACTTCGCTGGCGCCGGCGCCGGCGGCTGCGGCTACGGCGGCTACCTGCTCGACCGCGAGCTGATCCTGGCTAACTTCGCACGCCGTGCGCGCTGGATCGCGAGCGTCGCGCAAGGGAAACGGGTGCTCGACGTGGGCGCGGCGTACGGCTTCTTCGTCGCCGCCGCGCGTGCGGCCGGGCTCGACGCCGTCGGCCTCGAGCCGGTCCCCGCCTGCGCCGCGTTCGCGGCGCGCGAGCTCGGCGTCGTGCTCGAGACCGGGCGCATCGAGGATGCGCCGCTGCCACCGGCGAGCTTCGACGTCGTCACCCTGTTCGACGTGATCGAGCATCTCGCCGATCCGGCGGCGGCGCTGCGGCGGATCCACGGCTTGCTCGCGCCGGGCGGCACGGTGATCGTCGAGACCGGCGACCTCGGCGGACTGCTGGCACGCGTCTGTGGTTCGCGCTGGTACTACTACGACCCGCCGCAACACTTGACCTACTTCAGTCTCGCGAGCCTCGAGAGCCTGCTCGTGCGCAGTGGCTTCTCGCCACCGGCCGAGGTCGCACACCTGGGACGCGAGGTCTCGGTGCGCAACTTCTTCCACCAGCTCGGACGCGCGCTCGGCGGATCGCTCGGCGGCCTCAGCCAGGCGGTGTCGCGCTCGGCGCTCGCCCGGCTCACCTTCCCGGTGCCGGATCGGGGCAACGTGTTCGTCGCGGCGGCGCGGCGTCGCGCCTGAGGCGGAAGACGGTGGCTGCTGCGCCGCGCGCGCGCCGCCCGCGATGGTGCTGATGGAGCACTTGTTCCTCGCCTGGCTCGCTGCCCTGGCGGCGGCATCATGGACCGGAATGGTCCTCGCCGAGGCCAGCGCGTTCGCCGTGTGGCCGGCTCTCACGGCCGCCGTGGTCGCGTTCGCGGTGGTTCTCGTGCTGCTGCGCGGGCAGCGATGGATGCCGTCGCACCGTGCGCGCTGGGGCGTGCCGCTGCTGGCGCTGGCGCTGACAGCGACCCTGTCGCCCGTGCTCGACACCACCTTGCTCAGCCAGGATGCGAGCATCCACCGCGCCAGTGGGCTCTGGCTCGGCCGTAGCGGCGGTTTCGGGATTCCGGATCCGAGCTTCGCGGCGCTCGGCGAGGAGGATCGCCTGCAGCTCTTCGGGGGGGCGAGCGTCAGCCCGCAGCGGGTTTCGTTGACCCGGCTGCCCGGCGGCATCGTGCTGCCGGACACCTACGGCACCGTCGCCTACCCGAGCTTCTCGCACCTGCTCGCGGTCTGGGTCGCGATCGCGGACGGCGTCGGGGGCGCTGCGGCGATCGCACTGCTCGGGCCGCTGTTCGCGCTGACCGCGTGGTGGGCGATCGGCCTGATCGCGCTGCTCGACGCGGGCCTGCTCGCCGCGCTGGCGGCCCCCGTGCTGCTCGCGAGCTTTCTCCCCGAGCACTGGTTCGCGCGCTTCTTGATGCCGGAGATCCTCGCCCAGGCGCTGGTCTGGTCGGGGGTCGCGGCGGCGCGGCTGGCGCAGAACCCGGGCGCAGCGCCGCGTGCGCGGATGGTCGCCGGCGTGCTGTGCGGCGTCGCGCTGGGCATCTCCGGATTCGCTCGTCTCGAGCAGTTCTGGGTCTTCGTGCCCGCGCTGCTGCTCGCGCGCGTGCTGCTGCCTTGCCGCACGCGCCTGCTGCCGCGCGGCGCGCTGCTGCCGTTCGTGCTGCTCGCGGCGCACGCGGTGCTGCACGTCTTCGTGGTCCCGACCGACTACGCCAACCGCATCTTCAAGACCGCGATGAACGCCTACGGCACCTTCGTGGTGTTCGTCAGCAGCCTCAGCGGGCACAACGGCTATGTCACCGGGTTCCTGCTGAACCGCGTGCTGCCGCTCGCCCTCGTGTCGGGGCTGGTGCTCTGGCTGTTGGGCGGGCGGCGGATCGATCGCCGGCGTCCAGGCTTCCTGCGGCGCTGGTCGGCGGCGGCGCTGGCGCTGCCGTGGCTGGTGCTGCTGTACCGCAGCGGCCTGCCGGAGCATTTCGCCGCGCTGCGCTCGCTACTGCTGTACGTGCCGTGGCCCGTCTGGGGTGCGGTCGGACTCGGCGCGCTGCGCGCGCGGCCCTGGTCGGGCCTCGAGATCGCACTCGTGCTCCAGGCCATCGATCAGCTCGTGTACGCGCGCGTCACGGACCTGCAGCCGTGGGCCTCGCGGCGCATCGTGACCGTGGTGCTGCCCCTCGTCGTGCTCGCCGCCGTGCGCGCGCTGGCGCCAAAGCCCGCGACCACGACGACGCGACGCACATGGGGCCGCCCGGTGGCGGAGCGCTGGGTCGCGGCGGTGCTGCTGCTGGTCACGATCGGGCTCGGCGCGGCACGTCTCGCACCAGTCTTCGGACGGCCGCTGCAGAGCGGCGGCGAGGATCTCGTGGCGCGCCTCGGCAAGGCATTGCCGCCGACCGCGTACGTGATCGTCGCGGAGCCGCTTGGCTGGGTGCATCTCGCTGCGGCGCTCTGGCTCGGCGAGGGCCCGACGACCCTGGTGGCGCGCGAGCAGCCGTGGTTCCCGCCGGCGCTGGCGCGTTTTCTCGCCTTGCCCGAGCAACGCGAGCGCCCGCTGTACGTGCTCTCGGGCGCGGTCGCGGCCCCGGGCGAGGAGCCCGACCCGCAGCGGGTCCTGCCGCTGCTACCGCCGGGCTACGCTCTCGATCGCGTCGACGGCTTCACGTGGCGGACGACGGTGCTCGAGCCGGCGGTCGACCGGCGGCCGGAGACGGTCGCGGAGCGTACTCTGGATCTCGGTTTGTATCGCGTGCTGCGCGCGGGCGACTGAGCCGCGGCGATCGGCGCGCCAGCATGGGCACGTTGAGGTCCGCGTAGTCGTAGATGCGCACCTCGCGCTTGCTGTCGAACAGTCGGTGCAGCCGGCCCAGCATGGCGTCTGCCGCCGTCCTCTGTTCCGGCCGGAGCTCGCCTTGAAAGCTCCTGGTAGAGAAGCACGCTTCGTCTTGGAGTAGCGGATAGACGCCCGCAACAAAGGATTCTCCCCCACTGTCGCTGCCGGAGAGGTGCCAGCGGATGATCTCGTCAGTCAAGGGAAGGAATCGCCGATGGGGGCATTCGGCGCACTTGATGCGCGGCTTCTCGCAGATGCCGCGTACCCACTCGTTCGCGCAGGCGGGCGCATACCCCGACTTGCCCGTCTTGCGGCTCTCGAACCGGCGCGGATACACGTCGTCTCGTCCGCGGAAGAGCGACCGAAAGAGGGCGATCTTGGCCTGAGGCGACGAGTTCCGAACGACAGGGTCAGAGACCAGGTTCATTTGGCATCAGGATAGACCGTAGACTTGCGGGGCGCTGCTCATGGCGCTGAGAAACGTGTAGGACGTACGCCTCTTGAAACTCGAAGACCTCCAACCTGACGCGACCGTCCGTGGCATCCTGCCCGATGCTGCGGTGACCGTCGTCAATGTCGAGTGGCATGGCTCCGACGCCCTGACCCTGGTGTACCGCGGGCCGAACGGCCGCGTGGCGGACGAAATCCTCTACCGGCACGACGAGCCGCGCCTCGCGATCGTCGAGGCGGGACGGCCATGGAGCTTCGACGGCGACGGCGCACTCTTCCGCCTCGTCTCCGAGGCGCACCGTATCCGCCTCGCGCACCTCTTCGATCTCTTGCTCGCTGTCCACACCTCGCTCGTCGATCCACTCCCGCACCAGATCACGGCCGTCTACGAGGCGATGCTGCCCCGCCAGCCGCTGCGCTTCCTCCTCGCCGACGACCCCGGTGCGGGCAAGACGGGCGGCTGCGCTTCCTCGAGGTCAAGGGGCGGCTGTCCGGCGCGGATACCGTCAGCGTGACGAAGAACGAGATTCTCTACAGCTTCAACAAGCCCGACGACTTCATCCTCGCCCTGGTCGAGTTCCTGGACGGCGACGCGCACCGGCTTCACTACCTGCGGCGCCCCTTCGAGCGCAGCGGTGTTACCACGGACTTCAATGGAGCGAGCGTCAACTTCCCGTTCGCGGAACGGCTGGCACGGGCGGAGGCACCAGGATGACTACCCCCGAACAGCTCGAGAGGATCGTGGAGAGCGGCGGGCGCACCAAGACCACGTGGAGGAACGCATGACCGCCTACAGTGACCAAGACTTGGAGCGCATGTTCTTTGACATCGAGTCCGACCTCACGGAGCGCAAGGAGTCCTTCAAGGGAGATGCGCCAACCAAGGCACGCGAGGCCGTCTGTGCGTTCGCCAACGATCTGCCGGGCCGCGGCCAGCCTGGCGTCGTCCTCATCGGCGCGCGAGACGACGGAAGCCCGTCGGAACTCGCCGTGACCGACGAGTTGCTTCGCCAACTCGCGGACATGAAGACCGATGGCAACATCGTCCCGCCGCCCTCCCTCACCGTCACGAAGCACATCCTACGAGGTCAGGAGATGGCGGTCGTCACCGTATGGCCAGCGGATTCACCTCCGGTTCGATTCAAGGGTCGCGTCTACATTCGCATCGGGCCGCGCCGCGGCATTGCCTCGGCTCAACTCAAGACGAACGCATCTTGAACGAGAAGAGACGACACGGGGATCGCCCCTTTGACGTGCGTGCAGTTCCATCATCTGTCTTGACCGATCTGGATCGCCGGCGATTCGAGGACGAGTACCTCCCCGCGGCGTTTGCACCCGACGTCCTCGCCGCCAACGATCGCAGCTATGAGCAACGCCTCGCCGCGACCAAGATGGTGGTTGCCGCCGACGAGCCCACTCCCACAGTGCTCGGTGTCCTGGTGTTGAGCACTCGAACGCGCGACTTCATTCCGGGGGCTTACGTTAAGTTCTTGCGGATCTCGGGCCGCGATCTCGCCGACCCTGTTTCGGACGAACAGGTGATCGACGGTCCCATGGCGGAGGTGCTCCGTCGCACGGATGAGAAACTCAGCGCGCACAATCGCACCGCGGTAGACCTGACCAGCGCGGATCGGGAGCGGCGCACTTCCCTCTACCCGATGCCTGCCCTCCAGCAGATCGTGCGCAATGCGATCATGCACCGCAGCTACGAGGCGACGAATGCCCCGGTACGCGTGACCTGGTATGACGACCGCATCGAGATCACGAGTCCTGGTGGGCCTTTCGGTGCCGTGACGGTGGAGAACTTCGGCCAGCCCGGCGTCAGTGATTATCGCAATCCCAGCCTCGCTGAGGCGCTTCGCGTCTTGGGCTTCGTGCAGCGATTCGGTGTCGGCATCGCCACGGCCCGTAGCGAGCTGCAAGCGAACGGCAATCCGCCACCCGAGTTCGAGGTCAATCCGTCGCACGTCGGCGTCACGTTGAGGCCAGCGCCATGAAGACCATCGCGTTCTTCAACAACAAGGGCGGCGTGGGCAAGACTTCGCTGGTCTACCACCTAGCCTGGATGTACGCCGACCTCGGCGTTCCCGTCGTTGCGGCCGATCTCGATCCGCAGGCCAACCTGACAAGCATGTTCGTCGACGACGATCGGCTGGAACAGCTCTGGCCAGATGGTTCGCACTCCGAGACCGTTTTTGGCGCGATCCAACCCCTGCTCGAGGGCACTGGCGACATCGCCACCCCACACGTCGAGGACATCGCCGAGAAGATCGGTCTCTTGGCCGGCGACCTGGCATTGTCCGCCTCGGAAGACGAGTTGACGAGCCAGTGGCCTGATTGCCTCGACCGCAAGCCGCGCGCATTTCGCGTACTCTCGGCCCTCTGGAGAGTGGTCGAGCACGCGGCCCTTGAACGCGAGGCGAGGCTCGTGCTTATAGACGTAGGCCCGAATCTTGGCGCGATCAATCGCGCCGCCCTGATCACCGCGGAGCACGTCGTCATCCCGCTGGCGCCGGACCTCTATTCGCTTCAGGGCTTGAAGAACCTGGGGCCGACGTTGCGCCGCTGGCGCAACGAGTGGTCGGAACGGCGCGCTCGCAACCCGGTGGACGGCCTCTCGATTCCGTCGGGCGACATGTCGCCAGCAGGCTACGTGGTGATGCCGCACGCCGTCCGCCTGGATCGCCCGGTCAAGGCCTACGACCGATGGATGGTGCGTATCCCCGCCGTCTATCGGGAGACCGTTCTCGATGAGAAGGCATCGAAGGTAGCGCCGCGGGTGGAAGACGATCCGAACTGCCTGGCGGCGCTCAAGCACTATCGGAGTCTCATGCCGCTGGCCCAGGAGGCGCGCAAGCCCATGTTCAAGTTGACGGCCGCCGACGGGGCCCTCGGTGGCCACGCCAAGGCTGTTCAGGAATGCTACCGGGACTTCCGCGCCCTTGCTCGGTCAATCGCAGATCGGTGCGGGGTGCCGATCCCGTGAGCCGGAGGGCGTGGCCGAACAGCTCTCCAAGTCCAAGAACACCAGCGTCGCCGGCATGGTCGACGCGGGGATCGCAGCCTCGAAGGGCGGCAAGGTGCGCCTGCTGCGACCCGACGAGCTGCCGGAGGATTGGGACCCCTCGGCCGACAGTCGGCTCACGGCCTACCGGCTCTACACGCTCTGCGAGCGCAAGAAGCGCGCGGTGGACGCGCTCGCCTACAACGGGCTGGTGCAGAGCTGGCCGGAGATCGTGCGGCTGGCCCGCGAAGATCTGTTCGACGAAGACGCAGAATGAGCCGCATCTGTTGACAATAAGGCGACATTTAATTGCCAATAAAGCTGCGGTAAGAGTACAGTTGCGGCCGTGGCGGTTGACAAAGAATCCATTCGCAGGCGCGCGCTCAGCCTGATCTCCGGCGACGGCCATCGCGTCGCCGCACACCTGGCCGACGAATTCGGCCTGTCACGCCAAGTCGCGAACGGCTACCTGCAGTCGATGGTGCGGGACGGGTTGATTGACGCCGAGGGAACGACGCGCGCGCGGGTGTACCAGCTCAGAACACTGACCGAGGCGGCGCGAAACTACCCTTGCGAGGGACTGCAGGAAGACCTGGTTTGGCGCGAGCTGATCGCGCCCGTCGTCGCGCGCCTGCCGGAGAACGTGCGCGACATCTGGCACTACGCGGCCACCGAAATGATCAACAACGCCATCGACCATTCGGGCTCGCCCGAGGTGCAGGTCAAGGTCAGAAAGAACGCGCTCGACACGGAAGCCATCGTGGCGGACGAAGGCGAAGGCATCTTTCTGAAGATCCAGCGTGCGTTGAATCTGCATGACTCGCGCGAGGCGATCCTCGAGCTGGCCAAGGGCAAGCTCACCACGGCGCCCGAGAAGCATTCGGGCGAGGGCATCTTCTTCACCTCGCGTGCCCTGGATTTCTTCGAGATCGAGTCGCACCACCTGCGCTTCAGCCACGCGCCGAGGGCGAACGATTCCATCGCGGAGCTTGCGACCGATACGCCGGGCACGCACGTGCGGATGCGTCTGGGCAACGAAAGCCCGCGGCTCATGCGGGAGGTGTTCGACGCGTTCTCGGACCCAGAGGAATACACCTTCGACAAGACGGTGGTGCCGCTGCGCCTGGCGCAGTACGAAGGCGAAAAGCTGGTCTCGCGATCGCAGGCGAAACGCGTCGCGCATCGTTTCGAGCGCTTCAAGCGTGTCGAGCTCGACTTCGCCGGCATTGCGGAGATCGGACAGGCGTTCGCGGACGAGCTGTTCCGTGTCTTCGCCGCTGCCCATCCAGCGATCCGCATCGTCCCGGTCAACACCGAGCCGGCTGTTGCGCAGATGATCCGCCGCGTGTTGGCGGCCGGCGCGGCGCCGAACGGACCGCATTCCTAGGGAGAACCATGGCGATCACCAACCAGGAACGTGTCGGCAAGGCGATGGAGCTGCTGCGCGCGGGGCTCGCGCCCTTCGTCGAGCGCGAGCTCAAGAGCGATAGGGGTGGCGCCCAGCGAGACCACGACCCCGGTGCTCCGCCGGTTCCACGGCACGCGCGGCTCGAACCCGCGCGCGTCGGTCGCGATGCGAGCCGCATTGCCGACGAGGTGATCGCGCATCTTGCGGGGCAGGTGGGCGCGGAGGTGACGGTCACGCTCGAGATCGAAGCGACGCTGCCTGATGGTGCCTCCGATCAGATCGTCCGCGCCGTGACCGAGAACAGCCGCACGTTGAAGTTCAAGAGCCACGGGTTCGAGAGCGAGTAACGCGTCTGCGGGGGCTGCATCATTCCCCCACAGCAGCCCGCGCTCAGCGTCGTGTCCGCGGGCCTCCGTCCCAGAATCCGAGCCGCATCTTCCAGGGAGTGACCATCGAGCGGCCGATCTCCGCCTTCGAGATCTTCGACGTGCCGGCACGCCGCTGCGTGAACACGATCGGCACCTCGACACCCCGCAGGCCGGCGTGGATCACCCGGTACTTGAGCTCGATGAGAAATGAGTAGCCGTTGGTCCGGATGCTCTCGAGCCCGATCGCCGTCAGCGCGCGCCGCGACAGGCACTGGAAGCCGCTCGTGCAATCGCCGAACGGCATGCCGGTCACCAGTCGAGCGTAGGTGTTGGCGACCTGGCTCATGATGAGCCGCGACAGGTCCCAGTTCACGACGCTGATGCCGTTCATGTAACGCGAGCCGATGACGAGGTCGGCCTGTGCGGCCGCCGCGACCAGCGAGGGCAGATACTGCGGATCGTGCGACCAGTCGCCGTCCATCGAGATCACCGCGTCGTAGCCGTCGGCGAGCGCCCGGCCGAAGGCCTCGCGGTAGGCGCTGCCGAGGCCGAGCTTGCCGGCGCGGTGCATGACCTTGAGCCGTGGCTCGACCGCGGCGAGCTGATCGGCGAGCTGTCCGGTGCCGTCGGGCGAGTTGTCATCGACGATCATGTAGTCGGCGGCGATCGGCGAGGCGAGAACCGCCGAGCACAGGGCCTCGAGGTTGTCGCATTCGTTGTACGTGGGGGTGACGACGAGGACGCGCATGCAGGGTGGAAACGTCGCATATCAGGTTGTGCACTGCCAGCACGATGGTGCCGCCGCTCGGGGCCGGCTTGCTGGGGATCAGGAGCGGCGGGCGTGGGTGATGACGTAGGACCAGCGGGAGCGCGGCAGGACGCGGCCGGCGACGCTTTCGAGCATGTCGAGGGTGCGCAGCACGGTGCGGCTGGCGCCCAGGCGGGGCAGGCCGAAGCGGTGGTGCAGCACCACGCGGTCGAGCGGCAACGGTGCCGCCGGGCGCATGGTGAGCTGCTCGAGCGGCTGATCCACGAGTAGCGCGCGCAGCCATGCCTCGTCGGAGCGCGCCGCGCCGCGCTCGGCCGGCACCAGGGTCATCTGCAGGCGGATCAGCGGATTGCGCGCGTTGGGCTCGACCAGCACGAAGCTGCCGCCGGGACGCAGCACGCGGCAGGCCTCGGCGATGGTGGTCCGCGGTTCGGGGAGGTGGTGCAGCAGGTCGCGGATCAGGACGGTCGCGAACGAGGCGTCCGCGAACGGCAGGCGGCCGGCGTCGGCGCAGGCGAAGCGCGCCCCGGGCACCACGCGGGACGCGAACACGAGCTTGCGCGCGAACGCGTCGACGCCGACGCAACGGGCACTGGCGGTGTCCGCCGTCGTGGCCGTCGTGGCCGGCGTGCGTTCGCTGGCGAGCAGGTGCAGCAGGTTCGCACCCTCGCCGCAGCCGATCTCGAGCAAGGGACGCCCGGTGCCGGTGAGCACCTCGCGCACGAACGCGGCCTCGCGCGCGGCGAAGCCGGGACCGCTGGTCTGCCAGGCGAAGTGTTCGCTGTCGGCCTCGGCGAAGTGCGCGCGCTGGCGCGCGAGGAAGTCGTCGTCCTGCTCGTTGCCCGTCGCGCTCCCGGTCTCGTTCCCTCTCATCGGTGTGCTCGTCGTCCGCCGCTCAGCCGAGGAACATCATGCGCAGCAGGATCCGCCAGCACGCGTCGATGTCGATCCAGGGTGGCAGAAAGAAGGGCACCCAGGCCAGCGCGACGAAGGCGAAGGCCATGCTCTGCGCGGCACGCAGCCGCAGCATCTGCGGCACGTGCGCACGCAGCGCCGCGCGCACCGGCTCGAGCCCGGGCACGTTCGCCCACCAGCGTCCGGCGATCAAGGCGAGGCCGTTCATCAGGCCCCAGATGATGAAGCCCAGCCAGGCTTCGGGCGGATAGCCGTCGAGGCCGAGCACCTTGAGCGCACCCCAGACGTGCCACAGGCCGCTGGCGAGGAACGTCAGCAGCACGTTGCGCGAGGCGTGGCGCCGGTTGCCGCCGAGCGGCATGTAAACGTAGCTGCGCAGCCACGTTCCGAACGTGATGTGCCAGCGGCGCCAGAACTCGGCCACGTTGCGCGCGCGCCAGGGACGGTCGAAGTTCTCCGCGACCTCGTAGCCGAGCGGGCGCGCGAGCGCGATCGCGATGTCGGTCCAGCCCGAGAACACGACGTAGAAGGTCGTGTAGAGCTCGATCGGCCACAGCCAGAGGCGCGGGTGCGACACCACCTGTCCGGCGGTCGCGAAGATGGTCTCGTTCGACTGCGCCAAGTAGAAGGTTGCAACCAGGACCTTGGCGGCGCCCCAGGTGAAACGTGCGCTCGAGCGCGCGAGCATCCGTCCGTAGGCGCGCAGCTCGTGCCAGGAGTCGACCGCCGGGCCCTTGCGGCGATGCCCGGCGAGCTGCTCGGTGGTCTCGATCGGGCCGTTCACGAAGGTCGGGAAGAACAGCGTCGCGAGCAGGAACTCGCGCAGCGGACGCGGTGCTATGCCGCGTGCGCGCCGATCGACCACGTAGGCGATGCAGCGCAGCCACCAGACGTTGGTCGCGAACGACCAGAACTCGCGCATGTGGCTGGTGTTGCCGGTGAAGACGTCGTCCGGCAGCAGGGTGGGGTAGGCCGCCAGCGCGAGCAGCAGCAGCCACGACAGGCCGAGTCCAGCGCGGCCGGGCACCCGTTCGACGACCGCGTGCAGACTCACCGAGTAGAGGACGGCGAGGCCGGCGATGCCGGGCGAGCCGAGGATCGCCAGGCTCGCCACGCACAGCGCGACCAGCACCCACTCGCGGCCGCGGCGCGCGAGCGGCGCCGCCGCGGCACCGAGCGCGGTCAGCAGCACGCCGTAGAGCGCGTAGTGCGCGAACAGGCTGTGCCGCGCCTCCCAGCTGCCGAGCTGGAAGTCCGCGAGCTCCGCGCCCACGCGCGAGGCCAGATCGAGAATGGTCATAGGCGGTGGCCGCGGACGACCGTCTCCGGCCAGAGCTTGCTCGCGGCGAGGGTGTCCCAGATCTTGTGGCTGGCGAGGAAGGTCGCGTCGCGTCCCCAGCGCGGCTGTCCCGGGATGCAGAGCTCGGTTCGTCCGGGGGCATCCCTCTCGAGCTCGGCGAAGACCGGTGCCAGGTCGACGCACGGCGCGACGTCGTCCAGGTCGGCGCACGATCCGGCCGTTGCTGCGGTGAGCGGACAGCGCGGCGCGATCACCACCGCGAAGCTGGCACCGGCGTCGCGGCTGGTCTGCGCCATCTGCTGCACCACCTCGCGCAGACGGCTGCGCGCTCGGGCGCGATCCTCCGCGCTGGTCAGCGGGTCGGGCTCCTCGATGCGGACCGCGCTGGCTGGAACCTCCGCCGGCTGGCGCGCCAGCCAGCGTGCCGCCGCCGACAGGCCGAGCAGCCCGCTCGCCGGCGGGATGTCCACGGCCAGCTCCTGCGCCGCGGGCGGATCGAGCAGGGCCGCGAGATCATGCTCGGGATCGACCAGCAGCACGACGACGTCCGGTGCGTAGCGCAGGCCGCGGCGCTCGAGGAAGCGCAACGACTCGGCCGGTCCATAGCCAGGGATCGTCGCGTTGATGGCGGCGACGCGTGCGCCGCGGCGGCGGTCGGTGAGGTGCGCGAGGCGCACCGAGAGGCGATCGGCACGAGCGATGCCGATGCCGTCTGCGACCTCGTCGCCGAGCAGCAGCAGCCGCACCTCGCCGGGCCGCTTCTCGTACGGCCACGCCTGGTCATGCAGCCCCTGTGCGTTGATCGACACCGGCGCGGTCCACTGCCGGGGCGTCCCGGCCGGCGCGCAGGGGTCGAAGGTGAAGGTCAGCCCGGGGGTGAAGGTCCAGCCGACCTCGCCATCGGCCGTGAGCAGGAAGCCCTCGCTGCTCGCGCACACCCGCGGCCCCTCGATGCGCGCGATCACGTCGACGAGCACGAGCGCGAGCAGCAGGGCGCAGGCGGTGATGGTCCAGCGCGGCGACCGGAGGCGCGGGCCGACGATGCCGTCGCTCGTCGCGGGCTCGGGTCGGTGCATGGTGCGGGCGAGGATAGGTGGCCGGGCCCGTACCCCGCAAGCTTGCGCGCGGTGGGGGTGCCGCCTACAACGCGAGGGCGGCGCAGCGGCCGCGATGGATTCCATGAATCGTGGCAGGCTTCCGCGCGGTGACCTGATCGCCTGTGCCGTGATCGTCCTCGTCGCGGCGGCCTTGCGCTTCTGGGCGCTCGACCTGGGCCTGCCGCACCTGATGACGCGGCCCGACGAGGAGGTGATCCTCTTCCAGGCCGGCGGGCCGGCGCGCGGCACCTTCGATCTCCAGTACGGGATCTATCCGAGCGCCTACATCTACCTCACCTGGCTCTGGGGCGAGGTCGGGCTGCGCGCGCTGCGCCTGCTCGGCGCGTTTCCATCGGGTGACTACACGACCCTGCTGCTCCGCCATCCGGCGCGCATGCTGCTCCTCGACCGCGGGCTGTCCGCGGTGGCGGGGGTGCTCACGGTGATGGTGCTGGTCCTGTTCGCGCGCCGTCACCTCGGTCGCTGCACCGCACTGCTCGCCGGCGCCTTGCTCGCGACCGACTTCATCCACGCGCGCGACAGCCACGCGGCCAAACCCGACGTGCTGATGAGCCTGGGCGTGGTGGCGGCGATCGGACTCATGGCGACGCTCGCGCGCCGCGCGACGCTCGGCCGTGGCGCGCTGGTCGGCGCGGTGATCGGGCTCGCGATGGGGATGAAGTATCCGGCCGTGCTGCTGCTGCTGCCGGCCTACGTCGCGGCGGTGATGGGCTCCGATCTGCGCGGCTGGCGGCGTGTGCTGCCCGGCTCGGCGATCGCGGTCGGGTTTGCGGCGGCTGCGACCTTCCTCGCAACCTCACCTGATCTCTTCTTCAATCCCGAGACCCGCAACAAGGTGCTGAGCATCGTCGTGCTGGTCTTTCCGCAGGCGTTCCCGCACGTCACGGAGACGGGTGCCGTACCGCCCGGCACGGTCGACATCGCGACGACCGCCGGTTTCTGGCAGGGCTACGCCTACCACGCTGCGTTCTCGCTCCGGTACGGCATGGGCCTGCTGCCGGCGTTGCTGGTGCCGGCCGCCCTGCTGTGGGGCGTGCTGTCGCGGCGGGAGGTCGCGCAGCTCTCGGTGGTGTGCGCGGTCAGCTACTTCCTGGTGGTCGGCGCCTCGCCGGCGCTGCTTGCGCGCTACATGACACCGATCGTGCCGCTGCTGCTGTTGCTGATCGCTGGCATGGTGGTGGCAAGCGCGCGCCGGCTCGGCACGCCGCGGATGCGCGCGATCTACTTGACGGTCGCTTGTCTGCTCCTCGTGGCGGAGCCGCTCTGGAGCGCCATCGGGCACAACCGCGTCGCGGCACGCACCGACACCCGGGTGCTGGCCAGCGAATGGCTCGGCGCCAACGTCGCGCGCGGCACGCGGGTGGCGATGGTCGGCACGGTGTTCTGGGGTTACGGCGAGCCCGCGGCGCCGCCCGGTATCGCGATGACGCGCAGCAAGCTCGACGCAGCGTCGCTCGATGCCACCGGCGCGCGCTACGTGGTGGCGCACGACCATCCGCTGTTCTCCTCGCGCGTCGATCCGGAAGAGCTCGAGCGCCTCGCGCCGCGGCTGCGTCTGCTGACCGAGTTCGACCCCTTCACCGGACCGCGCGAGGACGCGCTCTTCGAGCCCGCCGACGCGTACTACATCCCGACCTACGGCTTCGGCGCGGTGTCGCGCCCGGGGCCGCACGTGCTGATCTACGAGCTGCTGCCGGCGCCGGCGGGTTGAGCAGGCCGCGCCGGTCGTTGCGGTCCCGGCCCGCGCAGCTCGACTTCGCGGATCGCGGTTGCGAGCGGTGCCGCGAGGCCCTCCTGGTACAGGATCACCTCGAGCCGCCACGTGCCGAACTCGCCGGCCGGCGGTCTCACCAGCATGGTCGCGTCGATCGTCGCACCGGGGGCGACGTCGTGCAGCAGGCGTGACGCCGGGCCCGCAGGACCCTGCGTGCCCGACGGCGAGGTCCAGCGATAGGTCAGCGCGACCAGGCCCTCGGGGCGCACACCGAACGCCGGCCAGGCGCACGTGCTCAGGTTCTCGAAGCGTACCGGGACCCGGCGCGCCTCGGGGATCGGCAGCACGCGCGCCGGCGCGTCGACCACGACGATGCGCGCCGCGCGGCACGCGGCGTCGAGCGGCGCGGTCGCCGTACCGTGCAGCGTCTGCGCCGCGTGCTGCGTGCTGCGCGCGACGATCTCGGCGCGCAGATCGCGCACGCGGGCCCGGCTCACCTGGTAGACCTCGACGTCGCCGAAGCTCTGCACCAGCTCGAGACCGGCGATCGCCCCGCGCGGCCAGCGCGCCGCCTCGTCGCGCGACAGCTGGTCGCGGTGCACGACGATCCAGCGCAGCGCGGCGGCGTCGACCAGGAAGCCCAGCGCGTCCGGCTCTGGCAGGTCGCGGATCGCCGCCGCGAGCAGCGGGGCAGCGTGCGGTGGATATGCCGTCCAGCCGTTCACCAGCGGCTTCCAGTGGATCGTGCTGGCGACCATGTAGCGGCCGTTGCGCGTGTTGCCGATGACGTCGTCGCCGCTCGCGCTGCCGGGCAGCTCGAGCAGCGCGCCGTCGCCGTCCTGCGCGGCCAGCCAGGTGTACTCCGGCGGCGCCGCCGCACCGAGATTCGCCGCCGTGACCGTGACCGGTCGCGGTGCGGCGTCGATCACGCAGGCGAGCGCGAGTGCCGCCGCGGCGGCGAGGCTGGTGCGCGGGTCGAGGCGCGTGCACCAGCGCGCGAAGGCGAGGCCGGCGAGCGCTGCCAGTGCCGCGGCGACGACGATCGCGAAGCGGATCGGCACCCGGATCGACGAGAAGCCCGGCACCAGCTCGTAGAGCGCTCGATAGGGCAGCGGGATCGACAGCCCCGCTACGTCGAGCGACGGACCCGCCGACAGCACGACGCCGGTCACGACGACGGCCCACAAGGCGCGCTCCACCGAAGACGTCGCCGCGAACGCGCCCGGGCGCCCGCGCAGCCTGCGCACCAGCCGGGCGATGACGTCGGCGATGACGATCACCACCGGAACGAGCCCCGCGCGCTCGAGAAAGCCGCGCGAGAAGTACTCCCACGGTTGCCACGAGAAGTAGCGGATCATCGCCGGGTCGTGTTGCGGGATCACGCCCTCGGCGCGCGCGCGCAGGTACGGCAGCGCGGCCGGCAGCAGCGCCAGCACGCCGCAGGCGATGGCGGCGATCAGCCCGGCCGCGGCCGGGCCACGGCGCTCGCGCACGTCGAGCAGGCGCAGCGCCGCGTAGACGGGCACCGCGACCAGCGTGAAGAAGCCGATGTAGACGCAGCTCAACGACTGCAGGCCGATCGCCAGCGCCAGCCCGACGAGCCAGCCGATGCGCCGGCGCTCGAGCCATAGGTCGACGCACAGCAGGGCGAGCGGCAGGTACTGGATGCCGAGATACTGCGGCTGCGGGATGGTGCTGGCCCGGAAGAAGGTGAAGGTGAAGGCCGCGCCCGCGAGCAGCGCCGCCGGCGCGCTGCGCGTGTGGTGGCGCACGAAGAGGAACATCGCCACGCCCGACAGGACGAAGCTCTCGAGGACGAAGGCCTTCAGCATCACCAGCGCGTTGCCGGTGAGCGCCAGCACCGGTGCCGTGAACGGCAGGTGCGCGAGCATGTTCTCGGAGCCGGCGATGGTGTTCGCCGCCGGGTAGAAGATGTTGCCGTCGTAGAGCCGCGACGGATCGGTGAGTGCTGCGTGCGCGATCCAGGCGAGGATCCACACGTTCAGGTAGAGGTCCGCGTCGACCATGGTGCCGAGCGCGCCGGGTACGTGTGGCAGGAGGTCGCGGGCGAGGAACCAGGGCCGCAGCACCCAGGGCGTGGCGAGCGCATACGCTGCGGCTGCCGCGGCGACGCTCGCCCAGCCGCGCGCGCGCGCGCCGGCACCCGAGCTGGTCGCTGGCGGTGTCGTTGCAGTGCCGCTCGCGCGTGCGGGCGGCGAGGTGCTCACGGCAGCTCCATCGTGCGCAGCCACGACCCTGCCTGCAGCACCAGCGGTGCGGGACCGCGCTCGCTCTGCGCCCAGCGCAGCTCGAGTGCGCCACCGCTGGCGGCGGTCGTGACCGTTCCCGAGACCGTGACCACGTTGTCGCCGACGGCGAGCGGGATCAGGGCCGATGCGCCGTCGGCTCGGGTGAGCAGCGCGCTGCTGCTGGCGCCGGCCGGCTCCGCGCGCAGCACGACGCCGAGCGCGCCACCGGGCGGCAGACCGACGGCCGCGGCGAGCCCGGTGCGCGCGTCGGCTGCACGCACGCGCAAGGTGCCGTCGAGGGCGTAGCTCTTGCCCTGCTCGAGCGGCAGCGAGAGGCTCGCCTCCGGCTGCGGGGTCGCGTTCTCGGCGCGCACGGTGTCGCTGTGGGTACGCGCGACGTGCACGACCGGCGCAGCGGAACGTCCACTCGCGCCCGGCTGGATCAGGATCCGCAGCGGACCAGCCTGGTCGCTCGCCTCCATCGCGTAGCCGAAGATGCGCTCGTCGGGCGCCGCCTTGGCGAGGTGACCCGGCTCGGCCGAGAGCGCCAGGGCATCACCGCGCGCGATCGCCGCTGCGACGCCGCTGGCGAGGCAATCGGCGATACCCGCCACGGCGACCGGAACCGCCGCCCCGGGCGCAGCGTCGACGAGCGCGCAGCCGACCGCCGCAGCGGAGCCGCGCACGGCCCTGGTCACTGCGAGGTCGGCCGCGGCCGACGGCGCGACCACCGCGAACGACGACAGCCCCGGAGCTGCGCTGTGGAACGACTCGACCACGGGCTGCGCATCGCCCGCGCCGAGGCCGAGGTTGCCGCTCAGCCGGGTCGCGCGGCGCACCTGTGGCGTCGTGAAGCCGACCAGGGCGTCGGCCGTGTTGGCCAGGTTGTTGTCGGCGATCAGGACCGAGCGCCACACCTGCGGCGGCCGCGTCAGCCTGATGCCATGCGACCTTGCGCCGCCGGACGCGATCGCCGGGTCCTGACCGCAGGAGTTGCCGGTGATGGTGACCCCGGCAAAGCCGCCGCCGCCCTCGTCGTCGAAGTCGATGCAGGCGAGGCCGCCCGAGGCCCCTGCGCGCTTCGCGAGCTGGTTGTCCGCGACCACGATGCCGCCGCTGGGTGCATTCGGGCGCGGGTTGCTGAAGCGGATCTGGCTCGCCGTTCCCTCGCCCGCGGTGCCGATGACGATGTTGCCCTGGACGACGACGTTGGTCGCGCTCTCGATGCGGATCTCGCCGGTCACGATCAGGTTCGCGACGTGGTCGTGGTCGAACACGCCGTAGGCGGTGCAACCCCCACCGCAGCCCGCGCAGCCGCCGTCGCCGTCGCAGGTCTCGCCGCCGCAGGTGCCGCCGCCGCACTTGCCCTTGGCGTCGAACCAGACGCCCTGCGCCGCGTAGTTGCCGTCGACGTACAGGCCGGCAAGCCTGGCGTCGGGCATGGCGATGGCGTGCACGGCGGGCGCGCTGCTGCGCGGGTTCACGGCGAACTGGTTGCCGACGATCACCTGATTGCCGATGGTGTCGTGGATCGACATCAGGGCGCCGGCATCCTTGCCGGCGGTCGCCAGCTGGTTGCCCGTCCACACCGAGTTGAGCGAGCTGTTGTCGACAGCGTTGTCCAGGCAGCGCACGAAGACGTTGTCGCTGGCCGTGATCCCGCCAGGACGGCGCACCGCCAGGCAGTCCTTGCCGCAGCCCTGCAGGTAGTTGCCCAGGACCTGGGTGTTGAAGCCGACGAAGCCGCCCGCGGTCACCGTCAAGCACGTGTCGCCGCGCGCGGCCGATTCCGAGCCGACGATGGTGTTATTGGCGATCAGGCAGGGTCCGCTGGCGAGCGTGCAGTCGAGGCGCACGCTGCTGAGCGGCTCACCGGGGGCGCTCGACATGCCGTGCACGGTGTTGTCGCGGAAGGTCCAGCGGGCGCCGCCCTGGGTGTCGCCGCTGGTCTCCCAGGCCGCGACCGCGACGCCGTTCAGGTCGAAGTCGCAGCCGGTCACGCTCCAGTCGTCGAGCGGCGCAGTGGTGCGGAACATCGCGCGCGCGCCGGGCAGCGCGAGCAGCCGGGCACCCTTGTCGCAGCGCAGATAACCGAGCGCGCGCAGCTTCTCGCGGACGACCGGATCGTTGATCTCGGGCATGGCGGCGAGCTTCTCGCCAGGATAGCGCCACACGCAAGCTCGCACGCCGCTCGCGGGCGGAGCGCAGGCCGGCTCGACCTCGCTGGTGAGGGCGGGGTTGGCGAGGTCGACCACGTCGCTGTCCGACGGCGTGCCGGCCTTGCCGAGTGCGAGCGCGCTCTTCGCGACCCGCGCACCGTCGACCAGAATCTCGAACTCGAGCCGGTCGTCGCGCGCGATGTTGCGCGGGCTCAGCAGGCGGTCGAAGCGGAAGCCGGTGCCGCGCGCGTCGACGTCGCCTTGCGCGGGTAGCCCGCATGAGGGGGATCCCGGCGGATCGACAGCTCCTGGAGCGGAAACTCGAGCACCGCTGCGGCCCGGGACTCCGCTTCCTTCTCCGCCGCCACGGCGGCGACAGGCTCGTCCGCGTCGTCGCGCGCGACCTCGGAGGGTGGAGCCGCAGCGCGCGTGCGCCGCGGCTCCCCGGACGCCGGACGGTCCACTCCCTTCGGTCCGAGCTCGCCGATCGGCGTCGTCGTCGTTGGTGGGTTGATCGTCATCCCGGCCTGCCCTCAGGACGCCGGGGAGAGCTCGCGCCCTCCCCGGCTCCTGGGAATCGGCGAATTACCGGAGCAACTGCAGTGCCAGCTGGGGCTGCTGGTTGGCCTGCGCGAGGATCGCGACACCCGCCTGCTGCAGGATGGTGTTGCGGGTCAGGTTGGCGGTCTCCTCGGCCACGTCGGAATCGCGGATGCGCGACTCGGCGGCCGAGAAGTTCTCCCGCGCGACTCGCAGGTTCTGGATCGCCGTGTTGAGCCGGCTCTCGACCGCGCCCAGCTGACCACGCCGCTGCGCGACGCCGGCGATCGCCGTGCTGATCGAGCCCAGCGCCGACTGCGCCGCGCCTGCCGTCGACACCGCGACGCTCGAGAGGCCGATGCCGCTCGACGAGCCGTCGACGGTGGTGAACGAGATGCGGCTGTTGGTGGTGCCGTCGAGGCCCACCTGCAGACTGACCGTGGTGCCAGCCGAGAGCAGGTTCACGCCGTTGAACGAGGTGGTGACCGAGATGCGGTCGACCTCGGACACCAGCGCCGTGAACTCGGTCTGGATCGCGCTGCGCTGCGTGTCGCTGACCAGCCCGGTGGCCGACTGCGACGCGAGCTCGGAGAGGCGCGTCAAGATCTCGCCGACCTTGCCGAGCGCCTTCTCACCGATGCTGATCGCCGAGATGCCGTCGTTGGCGTTGCGGATCGCCTGGCTGGCGATGCGCACGTCGGCACGTAGGCGATCGGCCAGCGCGAGGCCCGCCGCGTCGTCGGCCGCGGAGTTGATGCGCAGACCCGACGACAGTCGCTCGAGCGACTTGTTCAGGTTGCTCGAGGAAGTCTCGAGGTGCCGCTGCGCGTTGAGCGAGGGAACGTTCGTGAAAATATTAAGAGCCATGCTGTCCTCCATGGGCTCGTAGCCCCGGACATCCATGCCGGGCTCGGCCGATTTTTCGAAAAGCATCGGGCCGGCTCACCCCGAGCCCACTCTGCTTCCCGCCTTCGCCCACGAGGTCGAGCTCTTTGAGGAGAAACTTGAGAGTGGATTCCTCCGTCGCGGCAAAGAAAAGCGCGCTCCGCGCAGAGCCGATGCGTGGCGATGGGCGGACTCATGCGCGGTTTGCCGGGTGTGGCGCAATCCCGCTAGTGTCGCGCGCGTGACGAAGGGTCGAACGTCCGTCCACCTGCGCGCGCCACGCATCACGCTGCTTCTGATCGCCGTCATCACGCTCGCGCTCGGCGTGTCCGCGCGCACCATCCAGGTCGACAGCGCCATCGAGAACCTGCTGCCGCGCGACGACCCCGACCACGACTTCTACCACCAGGCCCGGCGCACCTTCGGCAGCGAGGAGGCCACCGTCATCGGGCTGTTCTCCGCGGACGTCTTCAGCCCCGAGGCGCTCGCGGCCATCGACCGCCTGTCGACCGAGCTCGGCGGAATCGCTGGCGTGCGCGAGGTGCTGAGCCTGACCACCGTCAAGGGGGTCGAGAACCAGGACGGCGACGTCAGCGTCGGGCGCATGATGCGCAAGCTGCCGACCAGCGTGGAAGAGGCGCGCACCTTCCGCGACAAGATCCTCGAGTCGCCGCTGTACACCGGCAACCTGGTCTCCGCCGACGGCCGTGCGACCGCGGTCGCGGTGCTGTTCGAGCCGCTCACGGACGAGGAGTTCCTGCAGCGCGGCATCGAGGACCAGATCCGCGGCCAGGTCGAGCCGTTCCAGCAGTTCGCGCCCGCCATCACCGGGATCCAGACCCTGAAGGTGCGCGGTGCGAAGCTCATGGAGCAGGATCTGATCCGCTTCGTGCCGCTGTCGATCCTGCTGGTCGTGCTGGTGCTCGCCTGGGAGTTCCGCACCATGCGCGGCGTCCTCCTGCCGCTGGCAGCCGTCGTGATCGGCGTGGTGTGGACGATCGGCGCCATGGCGTACGCCGGCGACAAGATCAACATGGGCACGCTCATCCTGCCGCCGCTGCTGATGGCGATCGGCGTCGCCTACGCGATCCACGTCCTGAGCCGCTACTACATCGAGCGCCGCGACGCCGATTCGGTCGCGCAAGCGGTGGCGCAGACCGTGCACCACATCCGGGTGCCCGCAGGCGTCGCCTGGCTGACGACGATCGTCGGCTGCGTCACCCTGATCTTCAATCCGATCCCCGCCATCCGCGACTTCGGCGTCTACTCGGTGATCGGCATCACCTGCATCTACCTGCTGTCCATCGCCTTCATTCCGGCGATGCTGCTGCTGCTGCCCGACACCGGGCGGACTCCGCCGGGCGAGCACGTCGACAGCGCGCTCACCGCATTTCTCGGGCGGATCAGCGAGTTCGCCGTCCGCCAGCGGCGCATGATCCTGCCGATCACGGGCGTGCTGTGCATCGTCGGGCTGGTCGGCGCGAGCCAGATCCGGCTCGAGACCAACTACCTCGAGTTCTTCCACGAGAGCAGCGACGTGCGGCGCGACAACAAGCGCATCGGCGACGCGCTCGGCGGCACCCAGCCGCTGTATCTGGTGTTCGACGGCGACGGGCCGGGCAGCATGCGGCGCCTCGACGTGCTGGAAGCGATCGCCGCGATCCAGGAGTTCCTCGGCCAGCAACCGGGGGTCGACACCACGCTGTCGCTGGTCGATTACCTGCGCATCGTCGGCGCGGCGTTGAACCCCGACAGCGGCGCCAAGCTGCCGGAGCGCCAGGCGGACGTCGACCAGCTGCTGCTGTTCGTCGACCCCGTCGAGCTGGCCCCGGTCGTCACGCGCGACTACGCGCGCGCGAACCTGGTGGTCGGTACCGACCTGGCGAGCTCGACGGACATCGGCGAGCTGATCGCACGGATCGAGCAATTCGCCCAGGCCCGGCTCCCGCAGGGGGTGACCGCGCGCGCGACCGGCAACCTGGTGCTGCTGAACCGTTCCGCCGACGCGGTCGCGCAGGGACAGATCAGCGGCCTGTGGCAGGTAATGGTGGTGCTGCTGGTCCTGATGTCGATCCTGTTCCTCTCGCTGCGCACGGGGCTCCTGTCCCTGGTCCCCAACGTCGTGCCGATCATCGGGCTCTTCGGCCTGATGGGCTTCGCCGGCATCGACCTGAACATCTCGACCAGCATGATCGCCGTGATCGCGATCGGCATCGCGGTCGACGACACCATCCACTACTTCAACGAGTTCAAGCTGCAGATCCAGAAGACCGGCGACTCCCACCTCGCCATCGTCGAGGTGGTGCGCACGGTGGGACGCCCGATCGTGTTCACGGCGGTCGCGCTGTCGGCGGGCTTCCTGATCCTCTGCTTCTCGAACTTCCAGCCCATCCGGCAGTTCGGCTTCCTCGCCAGCTTCACCATGGCGGTCGGCCTGGTCGCCGAGCTGCTGATGACGCCGGCGCTGGTCGTCAGCATCACGGTGATCACCCTGTGGGACCTGCTCTACGTGAAGCTCGGACCGCGGCCGCACCGCGAGATCCCGCTGTTCGAGGGCCTGCGGCCGCTGCAGGCCCGGATCGTCGTGCTGATGGGGCGGCTCACGGCCGCGGTACCGGGCGAGTTCATCACCCGGCGCGGTGAGCTCAAGCCCGAGCTGTACGTGCTGCTCAACGGCCGGGTGGGCGTGCGCCGCGAGGATGGCCACGTCGTGCTGCGGACGTTGTCGCGCGGCGACGTGCTCGGCGAGATGGGGCTGGTCCGGCAGCGGCCGCGCTCGGCCGACGTGGTCGCCCTCGAGCGCACGGAGTACCTGGTCCTCGACCAGGGCTTCCTCACCAGGATCGAGCGCCGCCATCCCCGCATCGCCGCGCGGGTGTTCCTCAACCTGACGCGGATCCTGAGCGACCGGCTCGAGAGCACGACCGATCAGCTGGTCGTCATTTCGCAAAAAATGGGCTAGGAACGCCGCCGGAGGACTGTGCCGCATGAGAGCCAAGGGCAAGAGAGAGGGGTCGACAATGAGCAAGCGCATCTTGATCGCCAGCGCGTGGGGCCTGACCATGGCCCTGGTCGCAGGCGCGCCGCCCCTGGCGCGCGCGGTCGCGGACGACGCCGGAGCGCTGGTCAAGCAGGCCGTCGATGCCCTGCCGAAGCGGCCGTTCACGGCCAAGCTCAAGCTCACCCCGTCGAGTCAGCCCCAGCGCGACCTCACGCTCGACCACAAGCTGGTCGGTGGAGCACGCGCGACCTATCTCGAGGTCACCGCGCCCGACGCCCTGTCCGGGATCCGCTTCCTGTTCCTCGAGCACGCCAACGCCGAGCCCGAGCAGTACATCAAGGTGGCGGCGGCGCGGAACGCGGTTCGCGTCAAGGATCAGGTCCGCAAGCAGCCGTTCCTCGAATCGGACTTCTACGTCTCCGACCTCGTCGAGCCGGTGCTCGATGCGTACACCTACAAGTTCGTCGGCGAAGAGGAGCTGCTCGGCCGCAAGACCAGGCTGGTGGAGGCGGTGCCGAAGAACTCGGCGAACGAGATCTACAGCAAGACCGTGATCGCCATCGACCCGGTCGATCAGCTGATCCTCAAGCGCTCGTTCTACGACCTGAAGGGCAACCTGCTGAAGGTCTGGACGATCGACAAGGTCGAGAAGGTCGACGGTACCTGGACGATCCGCGAGCAGACCATGACCACGGTGCCCGACAAGACCACTTCCCGGCTCTTGAACCCGGAGATCCACTACGACGTGGACCTGAAGGACTCGATGTTCACGCCCGAGCATCTGCGCCGTTAGCGATCCACGACACGACGAGCGGGTCCGGTCGAGCAGGTTCTTGCTTGCCGGACCCCGCGCTGCGCCACTATGCTCGGCCGGCACGCTCCACCCCGCTGATCCCATGCCGAAGCTTCTCGTCTTACAGCACGCCGCGCGCGAAGTCCTCGGCACCCTCGACCCGCACCTCCGCCGCGCGGGATTTCGCATCCGCTACGTCAACTTTGCCCGCCACCCGGACGCGCGCCCGGAGATGGACGGCTACGACGCGCTGGTCGTTCTCGGCGGACCGATGAACGTCGACGACGGCGAGCGCCATCCGCACCTCCTGCACGAGCTCGCGGTGATCCGTGCAGCGCTCGATCGGGGCCGCCCGGTGCTCGGCATCTGCCTGGGCGCGCAGCTCCTTGCGCACGCGCTCGGCGGCCACGTCGGACGCGCGTCCGAACCCGAGATCGGCTGGTTCGACGTGGCCCTCAGCGACGCGGCGCGGATGGACCCGCTGCTCGGCCACTTCGCCGGCGTGGAGCGCGTGTTCCAGTGGCACGGCTACACCTTCGAGCTCGCGCCGGGCGCCGTGCACCTCGCCTCCTCCGAGCGCTGCGCGAACCAGGCGTTCCGTGTCGGCGACGCGGCATGGGGCCTGCAGTTCCACCTCGAGGTCGACCAGCCGATGATCGCGCGCTGGCTGCACGCACCCGACTACGTGCACGACGTAGCAAGGGTCGACGGCGGCGCCGACAGCATCCTGCGCGAGACCGAGCAGTACATCGCGCGCCAGCATGCGCTCGCCGAGAGCGCGTTCGCCGGCTTCGTGGAACGGGTCCGCGCACACGGTCGCCCGCGCACGCTGCGCACGCGCCCGCTCGACTCGGTCACCCCCTCCTACGACGAGGGCGCGAGCGCCAGCGACCAGACGCCGCCGGTCGAGCGCGCGACCAGGTAGACGTTGCCGCCCGGAGCGTCGACCAGACGCACCCCGTCGAGCCCGGCTGCCTGCACCAGCGGCTCGCCGAGCCTTGCCGCCGGGTAGAACGCGAGCAGCTCACGGCCGCCGTCCGCGTCGCTGCCCGAAGCGAACAGCGAGCCGGCATCGTGTTCCCAGCGCAGCTCGTCGAGCGCTCCGGGCGCCGCCCGGACCCAGCCGCGCGTGAGCTGGTCGAGCACCGGCTGCCGCACGCCGGTGATCTCGTTGGTGCGGCAATCGACCTCGAACTCGCCCCAGACGTAAGGGATCCGTCCGGCGCGATAGTCGGCCGTCTTGTGCGGATCGCCGCACGACTCGCGCCACGTCCAGAGCGTGGCGCTGAACTGCAGATCGTCCTGCAGCTCCTGGTGGAAGAGGAAGTAGCGGTCGGCCGGGTTCTCGGCCCGGTCCGGACCGGAGCCCCACTCGCCGACCAGCACCGGAGCGCCGCCGAACAGTGCCGCCTCGTCGCGCGCGATCACGAAGTTCGCGCGCGTCAGCGGCGCGGCACTGATGCCACCGGTGTAGATGTGCGGTCCGTAGACCACGTCGCGATCGCGCGCGAAATCGGGCGGCGCGCCGCGTCCGGTGGCCGACCAGAGCGCGCCCGGCTCGAACACCACGAGGTGCGGGAAGCCGCCGGCCGCCTGCTCCGCCGCGCGGATCTCGCGCAGGGCGTCTGCGTACATGGCGACGAGCTGCTGCTGCGCGCTCGCGTTGAAGGCGTTGGGCTCGTTCATCAGGTCGTAACCGGCGACCGCAGGGTCGCGCGCGAAGCGGCCCGCGACGTGGCCCAGCATGCGCGCGTAGCGAGTCCGGATGCCGATCCCGTCCGGCCCGGGCGCGTCCGCCCAGAAGGCGTTGAACGCCGCGACCACGGCGGGGCTGGTCTCGCGGATGCCGGCTGCCGTGCAGCGCGCCGCACCTCCGTCGAGGGTCGCCCAGCCCGGCGCGCCGTCCCAGCCGAGCGCGGGCGTCTGGGTCGTGGGACACTGTTCGTCGGCGCGCGCCGCGAGCGTGGCACCCCACGCATCCTGGTGCAGATCCACGATCGCGTACACCCCAAGCGCGGCGAGCAGGCGCACGACGTCCGCGGCCTGGTCCAGGTAGACCTCGTCATAGACGCCGGGCGCGGGCTCGACGCGCGACCACGACAGCAGCAGGCGGACCACGTTCCAGCCAACCCCGGCGATGGCCTCGGCGTCGTCCGCGCCGAACGCGAAGGTCGTCGGGAACTCGCTCGACGCCCAGTACTCCGCGAGCGCGTTCACGTTGACGCCGCGCAGCAGGACCTCGCGGCCCTCGGAGTCGACGATGCGCCCGCCCGCGGCGGCGTCGGGCTCCGCGTGCAGCGCCGGCAGGCGCAGCGGGTCGGTGCCCGACGTCGACGGGGCGTCGCTGCACGCGCTGGCCACCGCCAGCACGGCCAGGCCTAGCGCCGCCCGCAGTGTTGCGGCCCGTCGTGGCGCGCGCGCGCCTGCGACCTTCGCGCCGTGCTCCGTTTTCATCTGCAGCATGTCGAAACCTCGCCACAGCGTCGCCCGCGCTGGCGCGGCGCGCAAGCCCGTATTCACTCCTCGGGCAGGCCCGGATCCCACTGCACGCCGTTGAGGTGCGAGCCGCCGTCGACGAACAGCGTGTTGCCCGTCAAGTAGCAGGCATCGTCCGAGGCGAGGAACAGCGCGACGGCGCCGATGTCGTTCTCCGGATCACCCATGCGGCCCATCGGGTTCTGCTTCAGCAGATCCGCCGCATTGTCGGGCGCCATCGCCTTGAAGGCTTCGTAGGCCTCGGTCGCCGCCGCCGGACAGATGACGTTCGCGCGGATGCCGTGCCGCGCCCACTCGCGCGCCGCCGTGCGCGTGAGCGCGCGCGACGCCTCCTTCGCGCCGTTGTACTCGGCCGAGTACATGTGGGCGTTGACGCCGTTGAGCGAGCACAGCGTCACGATCGAGCCGCTGCCCCGGCGCTTCAGGTGCGGGAAGGTCGCCTGCATCATCCAGAACGTCGCCATGTAGCCCAGGCGCACTCCGTGCAGCATGTCCTCGTCGGTCTTGTGCTCGAGGCGCTTGATCGTGCCGCCGCCCCAGGCGTTGTTGACCACGACGTCGAGACCGCCGAAACGCTCGACGGTCGCCGCGACGGCGGCGTCGACCTGCGCCTTGTCCGTGACGTCGGTCGCGACGAACAGGCCCTGCCCGCCCAGCTCGTCGACCTCCGCCGCGGTGCGTTCGCCGGCGCGGACGTCGAGCTCGGCGACGGTCACCGAGGCGCCCTCGCGCGCGAAGCGGCGCGCGATGCCGCGGCCGATGCCGAAGCCTGCACCGGTGATGATCGCCACGCGTCCGTCGAGCCTGCCCATGACCCTTCTCCGCCCCCCGCCGTCGCCCGGTGTCAGCCGAGGACCCGGCCGCGCGCGATGGTGCCGCCACCGTCGATCGGCAGCAGCGCACCGGTGACGAACTCGCTCTCGCGGCTAGCCAGGTAGACCACGGCCCAGCCGATGTCCTCGGCGCGCCCGAGCCGGGTCAGGTGCATCGCCTCGAGCTCGGCGCGGCGCTCCGCCGTCATCCCCGCGTCGCGGCGCTCGTTCTCGACGTAGCCGACCGACAGCGCGTTGCAGCGGATCCGCTGCCGCCCGTAGTCGACCGCGATCGAGCGCGTCAGCGCGTTCAGTCCGCCCTTGCTGGCCACGTAGGGCGCGAAGCCGGCGCTGGCGCGCTCGGCCTGGCGTGACGAGACGTTGACGATCGAGCCGTGCCCGGCGCGCAGCATGTGCGCGATCGCGGCGCGGCACAGCCAGGCGACGCTGGTGAGGTTCACGCGCAGCACGCGCTCCCAGAGTGCGGTGTCGAGCGCGCCGACCGGGCTTCTGCCGCCGCTGCCGGCGACCGCGTTGTTGACCAGCACGGTCAGCCCGCCGAGCAGGTCGGCCACGGTGTCGATCAAGCCGGTGCAGGCGTCCTCGTGGGCGATGTCGGCCGCGACGAAGACCGCCTCGCCGCCCGCCTGGACGATCGAGCGGACGACCGCCTCGCCGCGCTCGACATCGCGTCCGTGCACGGCGACGCGGGCCCCTTCGCGCGCGCACATCACCGCCGTCTGCCGGCCGATCCCGGAGGTCGAGCCGGTGATCAGGATCCTCTCGCCGTCGAGCCGCATGAGCAGCCCGGCATAGACGCCGGGGTGGCGATCGGTCAACACGACCACCCTTTCTGACAGACGTCAGGTTTAATTGACACATGTCAGCTCTGCGGGTACCGCTGGTCCATGCTCGCCCGCGACGTCCCGGCGCGCAGAGCGATCTGGCCGATGCTGGCGCTCGCTTCTACTTCCACTACCCGTCGAAGGACGCGGTCCTGCTCGACCTGCAGTGGCGGGTCGAGATGGAGATCGTCGATCACACGCGCGCCTGCACCGGATTGCGCGAGTTTCTGGGCGCGCTGATCGACGGTCTGTGCGCGGCCGAGGCCGGTCTCGCCGCGGGCGGTCTGCTGCGCGTCGTGCTGAGCGTCTACATCCGCCAGCCGGCCGGCCTCGATCTCGCCGACCAGCCGTTCCCGCTGATGCTCGAGGTCGGACGACGCTTCGCCACCGGGCGTGACCGCGAGCTGCGCGCCGGGCTCGAGCCGGCGCAGGCGACCGACCTCTTCCTGTCCGGGCTGTTCGGCCTGGTCTCGGGCACGCCGGGAGCGATCAGCGCTCGGCGCGCCGACCTGCTGCAGCTCGCAACGCTCTTCCTCGCCGACGTCGATCCCAGCCGCGGCGGACAACCCGCTTCGAGGTAGTCATGGAATCTTACGCCCGCTTGCTCGTCCGCCGCGCCTGGATCGTCCTGATCCTGGTGGCGGCGATCACCGCCTGGGTCTCGCTGGGGCTCGGCAAGCTGCGCACCGAGTTCGACGTCGAGTCGAGCCTGCCGCGCAACCATCCGTTCGTCGCGATCGACCAGGAGATCCGCGGCCAGTTCGGCGGACGCAACACGGTGATCGCGCTCATCGTGCCGCGCACGGGCGACGTGTGGCAGACCGGCGTGCTCGAGGTGGTCCGTGACGCGACCCTGCAGGCGCTGCGCCTCGACGACGTGATCGCGCAGAACGTGATCAGCCTCGCGTCGCCGAGCGTGCGCTACGTGCAGGACCTCGACGGCAACATGGACATCGACCTGCTCATGCGCGACCCGCCGCAGACCCCCGAGGGGATCGCCGCGCTGCGCGCCAAGGTCGACTCCGATCCGCAGCTCGCGGGCATGGTGGTGACGCCCGACCAGCGCGCGGCCGTGCTGATCGTCGATTACTGGCCGGGCGTGCCGGCGTACGATCTCGCGCAGCGCACGCTCGCACTCGCCGACGGCTTCAAGGACCGTGCGGTCGACTTCTACTTCGCCGGCGAGCCGATGATGGCGCTCACCGATCGGGCGCAGTCCGAGGAGGTCGGCATGCGGGTGCCGATCACCTTCGTCGTCATCGCGCTGATGCTGCTGCTCTCGTTCCGAAATCTGCAGGGAATGCTGATCCCGATGCTCACCGCGGCGCTGAGCACGATCTGGGGCCTCGGGCTCATGGGCCACACCGGCCTCGTCATCGACACCTGGAACGTCGCGACGCCGATCCTGCTGATCGCGATCGCGGCCGGTCACTCGGCGCAGATGCTGAAGCGCTACACCGAGGAGGTCATCCGCCTCGGCGACAACCACGCCGCGGTGATTGCGTCCACCGCCGCGATGGGACCGGTGATGCTCGCCGCCGGTGGCGTCGCGACGATCGGCTTCGCCTCGCTGGCGCTGACCGGCATCCCGTCGATCACCGGCTTCGGCCTGTCGTGCTCGTACGGCATCGGCAGCGCGGTGATCCTCGAGATGACCTTCATCCCGGCTCTGCGCGCGGTGCTCCCGGCGCCGCGAACGAGCCTGCGCAAGCCGCGCTGGAGCGGCCAGATCCTCGGCGTGCTCGAGCGCGCGATCCTGACCGACGGCGGACGTCCGGTGATCATCGCGACCGCGCTGCTGGTCGCGCTCGCGATCGCCGGCGCGTTCCAGGTGCGCACCTACGGCCCGACGCGCGAGTACATGGCGCGCGGCAGCCTGCCCCGCCTGCACCTCGAGGAGATCGAGAAGCACTTCCCGGCGACGGTCACGATGACCATCCTGTACGAGGGACCGCCCAACAGCGTGAAGCAGCTACCGCTGCTCCGCCACATGGACGGGCTGCGCGCCGAGATAGAGAAGGATCCGCTGGTGTGGCGCACCGCCTCGCTCGGCGACCTCGTCAAGACGCTGCACAAGGCGTTCAACGGCGACGCGCCCGATCCGTACCGCATCCCCGATGATCAGGAGCTGGTATCGCAGCTGATCTTCCTCGGCGACTCGCCGGCCTTCGAGCGCTTCATCGACCGCGGCTACACCAAGTCGCTGCTGGTCTCGTATCTGCGCGACGACGACTCGGCGCGCGTTGGTCCGCTGGTCGAGCGCGCGCAGCGCTGGGTCGAGGCGAACCCGCCGCCAGACGGCGTGCGCGTGTTGATCGCCGGCGGCGCCGCGCCGACCGTGCTGGCGGTCAACGAGCACACGACGCACAGCAAGATCGTCAACATCCTGCTGGTGCTACTGGCGATCTACCTGGTGTCGTCGCTGGTGCTGCGCTCGCCGCTCGGCGGGCTCTACGTCGTGACGCCGATCATCCTGACCTTGGTGCTGCTGTTCGGCATCCTCGGCTGGACGGGCATCCGGCTCGACATGGGCTCGGCGTCGATGATGGCGATGGCCGCGGGCATCGGCGCCGACTACGGCATCTACTTCCTCTACCGGCTGCGCGAAGAACGGGCGCACGCCACGACCGATGCGCTCGCGCTGCACGCGGCGATGGAGACCTCGGGCCGCGCGGTGATGTTCGTCGCGGCCAGCATCGGCGCCGGCTTCGCGGCGCTCGGGCTGTTCTCCGACTTCTTCGGCCTGCGCCTGTTCGGCACCCTGATGCCGCTCGCGATGGCGATCTCGTGCATCGCCGCGCTGTCGGTGATGCCGGTGCTGGTGCTGCGCACGCGCCCGGCATTCATCTTTGGCGCGCAACCGATCGTGCCGGCGCAGCCGGTGTTGACGTAGCTCAGCCTGGCGGGTGGGAGCAGCCGCAGCTGCCGTTGGGCAAGGTGACGCAGGTCTCCCAGACGCCGCCGCAGAAGCCGTCGCCGCAGGTCTGGGAGGCGGAGCACAGCTCGGTCGGCTCGACGCAGGCACAGCCGGACGGCGACGTCGCGAGGCAGAGCTGTCCGTTCGCACACACGCCGCCGCACTGGCCGTTGCCCGCCATGTCGCACGGGTCGGTGGTCGGGTTCTGCCGCACCACCGGGGTGCAGAAGTACTCGGTGCGGCCACGTAGCTGGATCGTGCGATTGCCGAACGCGTCAATGACCGCCAGATCCCTCGGCAGCTCGGGCGGACAGATGAGCTTGTAGCAGAGCCGGTCGCCGGAGTCGGGACCGGGGATCACCCACTGCGTCGGGTCGTAGGGCGGCAGCACGTCGTGCGCCTCCTCGGCGGCGACGTCGGTGCAAAAGAACTTCGCCGGCGTCTTCAGCCGGCAGCCCTTCTGCAGGAAGCCCCCCACGATGCGGTCACCGAGCTGGGCCGCGAAGTCGTGCGTCAGCTTGGGGACCAGATCGGCGGTGTACTGCTCGGGCCGCACGCCGTCCTTGATCTTGAAGCACTTCATGTTGTCGAACACGGGCTGCGCCGACGCCCCAGCCGCGCCGAGCCCGAGCAGGAGCGCGCTGCCGAGCGCGACCGTCAGGCTCCGTCTTGCGTTCTTCTTCATGCTGCCGCTCCTCGCCCCTGCCGTTCCCGTCCCGTCAGTCGTCCAGCCGACGGACGTTGGCGCCGTCGGTGCCAGGGGTCGCGTTCAACGCCGTGTCGGCGCTGACCAGCTTGCCAGGACCGTCCTCGGTCGTCCACGCGCCGCAGGAGAACGGCTCGCCCGTCAAGCCGAACTCGAACATCGGACCACCCTGCAGCGGCCGCAGCACGCGGCCGGTGGCGGTTCCCGTCGTCCAGATCTGGGTCGATACGCCACCATAGGTGCCGGTCGCGCAGTCGAAGCCGAGCGCGCCGCCCGACTGGCGCACGCCGAACGCCATGACCAGGTCCCCGATCACGCCCGAGCCGACGCCCGAGAGCTGGATCGCGGGCCCGTTCGCCTGGCCACCGGTCGCGGGGATGCCACCGGTGTTGCTGTCGCGCGTGTTGCTCATGCCGGTCGCGCGGCCGCCGCAGCAGTGCAGGCTGCCGGTCGTCGTCGCGGCCTCGAGCTTGAGGCACTGCGTCTGGTTGCCGAGCGCGACGTCGATGCTGATGATCACGTCGGCGTCGAGCGTCACCGCCGCGTTTCCACCCGCGTCGGTCGGCCCCGCGGTGAGCGACAACGGTGCCGACGCCGAGACCGCCCCGAGCTGGAAGCCCAACCCGAGGATCGAGTTGAACAGCGCGCTGCCCGCCGGATCGACGCTGAAGGAGCGCGTGCCAAGCGCTCCCGTGCTGACGAACGAGCAGGCTTCGAGCGCACAGCTCGCGTCGCAGCCGTCACCGCTGAGCAGGTTGCCGTCGTCGCACGTCTCGCCCGTCACGGCGTCCACCACGCCGTTGCCGCAGCTCTCGTTCGAGCGGCAGCTGGCGCTGCAGCCGTCACCGTCGAGCGGTGCCGCGAAGCCGATCTGGCCGCGGATCTCGCCCGCGATGTTGGCGACGGTGTGTACGTTCACGTAGAGCAGGCCGCTCTCGAGCTGCGCCTTCTGCTCGGCCGTGAGCGCTGAAGTGGTACCGGCCCAGGCGGTGGGACCGCCGGCCAGCGGGAACAGGATCGGGCCCGCCACGCCGACCGCTCCGACGTGGATGTGCGCGACCGTCGCCGAGAGGCCCGTGCTGGTCACGCTGTAGGTCAACGAATCGTCCGGATTGAGCGTCACGGTCGCGCTGCCGGTCGCCGCCGTCACGACGGGCGGGGTCTCGCTCGCGCCGCTGAGCGTCGCGACGTAGCTGGTGCCGCCGTCGTCGCAGGTCTCGCCGCGGAGCGTGTCGACCACCCCGTTGCCGCAGGTCTCGCTGGACTTGCAATTCGCGCTGCAGCCGTCGCCGCCGGCCGAGTCGCTGTCGTCGCAGACCTCGCCAGCGAACGGCTCGATCACGCCGTTGCCACAGGCAAACGGCTCGTCCTCGCAGGTCGCCGAGCAACCGTCGTTGGCGAGCGTGTTGCCGTCGTCGCACTCCTCGGTGCCCTGCTGCTGGCCGTCGCCGCAGACCACCAGGGTGCAGTCCGGGTTGCAGGTCTGGTCCGGATCGAAGAGCAGATCGCAGGCCTCGCCGGGATCGAGCAGGCCGTCGCCACACTCCGGATGGAGGCAGTGGTTCTGCGTGATCACGTCGTTCAGTCCGTGGTGGTGCAGCACCTCGTGGCCGCGCGGGATCATGCTGCGCGCCACACCCTCGATCGAGCACGCGACGCTCTCACCGAGGCAATCGATCACCCCGTCGACGTCGTTCAGGGTGACCGGTGTGTCGAGCGACTGGCAGTGCTCGACCAGGTTCGTGAAGCCGAGCCCCTGCAGGAGCGCCGGGATGCCCGCGACATCCACTCCGAGACAGCCCTTCTGGATGCCCTGGGTCTGCTTGGTCTCCGCCGAGGCGATCTTGGCCACGGCACGGTTGCACCGCGTCGCCGCCTTGGCGACGCAATCCGGGTCGAGGGTGCCCGGCGTATCGAGCTCGAACTCCAGGTGGCAGGCCAGGTTGGCCACCATGCACGCCTGCAGCTCGGTCTGCTTGATCTTGACGAACTTCGCGCCCTGCTTCTCGATCGCGGTCTGGCACTCGAGCACGTCGCTGCCGACAAAGCCGGTCGCGTCGCCCGGTGCGAACTGCGGCACGCAGCCCTGCGGCACCACCGCCTCGGGATGTCCGTGCGTCGCCAGTACCTCGTAGGCGCGCGGCTCGAGACGTCCGACGACCTCCTCGGTCGAGCAGGACAGCGCGCGGCCCAGGCACAGCGCCAGATCCTCACGGGTGGACGTTCCGATGCCGAGCCGATCGCACTGCGGCTTGACGAGGCTCATGCCAAGACCACCCTCGATCGCGACGATGTTGGCCGGGCCGACCTTCTTGCAGCCGGTGACGATCTGGCGTGACAACGCCTGCTCGGCGCGGATCGCCCGCACCTCCATCCGGTCGCAGACGTCCTGCGCCTTGGCGATGCAGGCCGCTGCGGGGATGCCGCTCGCTTCCGCCTCGACCTCGCACGACAACAGGGACGAGACGCACTTCTGCAGCGCCGCCTGCTTGGTGCGCACGAAGCTCGCGCCCGCCTTCTGGATCGCGCTCTGGCACGCGAGCAGATCGTCGGTCTCGACCGGCGGGATCGGCACCGGCACCAGCCTGCCGCGGATGTGGTCGAGCTGCAGGGTCGTGCCGACGATCGGCGCGGGAATGAAATCGATTCCCGCGAGGTCGATCGCCCCGGTCGCGAAGTCGAGCGGCGCGCCGGTCGCCACCACCCCGGGATCGGCCGGATCAGTCGAGCTGCCGGTACCCATCGGGCCACGGAAACGGGACACCGGCGAGACCCCGAACAGGTTGAAGTTGAGCCCGATGCTCGGGAAGCTGACGTTGCCACCCTGATCGATCGTGCCGATGTAGAGCGGCTCGCCAAACGGGCAGCCGTCGGGGCTGATGCAGGGCTCGCCGAAGGTCAGCTCGACCGGACCGGACAGAGTGTTGAACAGGATGCCGCCCGGCAGGGTCGGCAGCACCGGCGTACCGTTCTCGTCCTCCGGTGCGCGCGCGTCGATGGCGATCACGCCGGTGTCGAAGTTGATGCTCGCACCGACCCGGACCTCGTTGTGCAGGCAGACGTTCGGGTTGCTGCAGATCGCCGCTTGCGTGATCTGCTGCGCGACCGTCAACGCCGTCAGCGAGGTGATGCGCAGCTCATGGAACGAGCCCGGCGGCAGGTCAGGCGCCGGCGTCAAGCCGTGCGCTCGCACAGCCGACAGGGACGTCGCGAGCAGGACGAGGAGCGGAACGATCCGGACGGACGAGGTTGTCATCACGATCTCCCTGGTCTCGCGAAGGCCTACTTCTCGGCGATCTTGATCGTGCGGCGCTGCGCACTGGGCTGGCTGAACGTCCGCGTCTTGACGAAGGCCGCATCCGCCGTCTCGAGGCCGAGCGTGATGTGGTTCTTGTCGAGCAACGCCAGGTCGAGGCCCTTGCCCTTCACCAGCAGCTCGTACTCGCGCGTGGCCGCGTTGCGCAGCCGGATCTGGACGCGGTTGATGCCGGGCACGGTGAGGGCGCGGGCGTCGCTGAAGCGCAAGTTGGTGCCGCTGCCGTTGACCTGCATGCCGCCGGGCCCGGCGGGTACGGTACGCTCGAACATC
>ENA-ORBV01001484-ORBV01001484.1-microbial-mat-metagenome-genome-assembly--contig:-NODE-1484-length-51958-cov-37.847439_pt1 | contig 51958 bp, 78 predicted proteins | sample MGYA00237777_ERZ505514 | MGnify/ENA primary metagenome ERZ505514 (study PRJEB26160, sample SAMN06269048) | microbial mat metagenome | isolation source: Oligotrophic lake microbial mat | place... | reverse complement strand
TGGGTGCCGAAGTCCGCGAAGACGTAGTTCGGCGAAGAGCCCGAATCAGGCCCAGGCGGACCCGGAGGTCCGGGCGGTCCGGGCGGTCCGGGCGGTCCGGGCGAGCCTCCGGGCTGCGTAGTTCTGGCTGGCCACCTGCTCATGCGATGCTTTCTTGTACGATCGCGTCAGAGACGCCGACCGCGAAATAGATGCGCGTGGCGATCGCCGCGGGGTCTCCTTGCCCTGCGAGAGCCTGCGTCGTCACGCCGAATCCGAATCCGTGCGACGGATACGTGAAGGCGACGCGACGCGTCTCGCCGATAGCTAGTCCCGAGAACTCCCAGACCTCGTCGAGCAGCACGCTCAAGGACGTGCCAATGGGCGACGGGCCAGAGCCCGACGGCACGTCAAGGCGCTTACACATCGTGACCCAGTCGGCCGGCAGCGGCGTGTTGCCCTGCAATGGCGTGTACTCCGCTGCCTGGAAGTCGCCGCTCACGAACCCGCTCAAAGTCGGAGGAATCCACCAAGGTTTGATCGCGAAGTCGAACGGTCCGGTCGCGCCTCCGTTCGTCACTTCGACGATAAAGTACGCGCTCTGCCCGAGCCGGAAAGCCCCGGTCATCTCAGGAACGTATTGAATCTGAGCGCGGTCGTTCAGGTCGCCGCTCGCCACGGTCACCGGCTCGAACGGCACGAGGCGAAACGAGCCGTCTGGCTGCCGTACGACTGGGCCGATGTCGCTGAACTGCGCGCCGACGACGAAGGTCATATCAGCCCTGCCCGTCCTGAAATGATGCGTGCATCGCGCCCGGCGTCACGGTCACGGCAAACGTTACCGTGCCGGGGTTGGGGACGACTTCATACACCTGGTACGTAATCGCAAGCCCGTACCCGTGCGATGGGTAGAAGAAAGACTTTTTCACGCTGCCGTTGGCAGGTAGGTCGATGGCCCAGATGTCGGATTGCATGTCGGAGATGCTCGTGCCAGCTGGAGACGGCGCGCCGATGATGTCGAGGCGCTTGGGGCTCGTCATCCACAATGAGTCTTGCAGGGTAATCGCTAGGGCTTGCGGTCCGAAATCGGACAGGTCGAGGGGCGTGTACCGGACCTGCCCAGGGTAGCGAAACTCGAACGTTGGATGGAGCCACCATGGCATCACCCAAAGCTGTCGATCGACCGGCGCGTTGTTCGTCGCCTCGATGATGACGTACAGCGTCTGTCCAAGCCGCAGCCCGCCGGGGAACGACGCCAGCCGCCTCTGCGTCGTGTCGAAGACGTCGCCGCCGCTGAATGGCACCCCCGGACTGCCAGGCGGCTGCGAGAACGCGAACTGCGCTCCGAGCTGCGCGCTCATGACTCGCTCCCGGGCTCGGCGCTGACAGAGAGCGCGTGCGCGGAGCCGACCGCCGTCCACACGTTGCCCGCGATGTTGATGGCGCCTGGAATCACGACCCCGTTGAGGTCCGTCGCCCATGGCGCGACCCACATCTCCAACCCCTCGGCCGGCAAGAAAAATGCGAACGATCTCGACGAGCCAGCGGGCATGAAGAACCGCCAGATATCTCCAAGAAGGTCGCTGAGACTGCCGCCGAAGGGCGATGGCGAGCCGATGACGTCGCGGCGCTTCACCGGCGACGCGAACGACGAGACGCCGGGCGCCGGGCGGTACTCCGTGCCTGGTACGCGGAAGATGGGACGGACCAGCAGGTACGCATCGAACGCGAGGATGCTCTTCGCGTCGACGCAGCACCAGATCGTCTGGCCGACACGCGTCTGGCGGACGGGGCGCGACGCCGCAAGCGGGGCCGGCGGTACTGGCGGCTCTTGTTTGAAATCAGCTCTCCGGACATCGGAGAACTGAGCGCTTAGAGATCCGATCGACACGCCTACCTTCGCCTCGTTGGCTTGCGTTTGGGAGCGATGGCGCGCGGTACCGAGACCGTCGCGGGAGCTGTGAGCAAGCTCCAGCAGCCGCCACAGTACCGGACATCATCGATCGTGTCGACCGAAACGCATGACACCCTGCCGCACTTGCTGCACGGGCGGTCCTCGACCAATCGCATGGGCTTCGCGTCGAGTACCTCGATTGCGAGACGGATCGCTACATCTCGGTCCGGGTTGCGTGCGCTCCAGCCACACAGCGCCGCCACGCCTGCCCAGCTCGTAGACGGACCGCGCCCATCGCCACCGAGCGCAAAAGACCGGCCGTCGGCCGAGGTCCACGCGAAGCGGAGCCCCAGAGCCTCTGCCAGCCACACCGGCAGCCCCACCAGGAGGTCAGCGCGCTCGGCCGCTACCGCCCCGTAGACGACGGCCTCGACGCAGCACCAGGCCCGTTGCCAAGCCTCGGGCGTCTCGATCTGAACCTCATCGCCGGCCCTAGCCCCTAGCGCGAGCAGTTCCTGTGCGTACGCAGCTGCAAGCGTATCACGCTCTGCCCATTGGAAGAGGACGCCTGGGATCGTGATTGTCGTGCCGTTCATGAGTGTGTTTCCTGCTCGAAGTGACTAAAACGCCGCGGCTCGACCGAACGGCGAGAGTTGAATGATATCAGCTACTTAGCTAAAAGCTCAATGATTACCAGATGTTGCGTCTGCTCTATGTATAAGAATTAGAGGAAACGCAACATTTGGTAATTGCTCACTTTACGTTGTAGGAAATATCACAGGTCGTTGGGCCGGTATTCCGGCCGAGCCGCAGGGTTTGGTGAGATGACTTGCATTCGCGCAGGTCACTCAGCGGCCCCGTAGTCGACTTCGTATGCGCCTTGCAGCTTCGAAGGATGGTACAACGACTCGATGAGTCGCGCGGCACTTGATACATCGCCGAACACCTCAATGTCCGGCCCGCGCTTAGCGCGCCACGACGGCCGGAAGGTACTGGGACTTGACAAGGATCTTTCGGCAAGCTCGATCCCGCGCTTTACGCAGTGTTGTGCGCGCAGCCAGCGGAGCCGCGCGGCGCTCACTGGTGGAGGTCGGAGGACGTTGTCCACGTCGGCGCCGGTCAGAATGGTCGCGGCCGTCGGCACGGCGAAGCTCGACTTGCACAGGCAGGCAAGAAAGAGATTGCACCAGCAGCCGGTGACCGAGAAGACCCACAAGATGTAGTCGCGCACGGCTTCTGGGGACACCGGGATGAACTCGCCTTCCTGCATCTTGTCGTCTCCTGACGTTGAGGTGTGGCCAAGCGCGTGCAGCGCTCGCATGAAGTCGGGCGGCAGCGGTACCTGCTTGCCAAAGATGTACATGCGCTTGTCGTTCGCCGATGGGATGCCGGGCCGGATGCGCATGAGCGCCTGGCTCATCTCCTGGGTCGCGAGCATGTTCCACACGCGCTCCAGCCGATAGTCCTGCGACCAGATCTTCTTGCTGTCTGGGCTCCACAAGATCTCCGGCTGATCGGGATGCAGCGCGTTCGCCTCGTGCACCATGCCGAGCAGGTTGGGCACTGGCTCGCCGACGCACATGATGCTGTCGAAGTGCTTGTACTGGTCCTTGCCGCGGCCGCTCCAGTAGTGCTCGAAGGCTACCTCGGTGAGGTCGTAGGTGGCGTGGTTCGAGGCGAACCAGTCCTCGACGTCCGCCTTGTAGCCGAGGTGCGTGTAGACGAGCAGACGCCTGCCAGCCTCGGCCTGCAGCACAGTGGAGACCTCGGTTTCCAGAAGGTCGACCATGAGCTGCTTGATCTTCAGCACGCTCTTCGTCGTCTTCGCGCTCGTGCTGCGCATCACGCGCACGTTGTCTGGCAACGCCACCCGAACCTCGATCGTCGCCATCGGCCGGCCGCCGAACATGCTCTTCACGAAGTCCTTGTCGGCGTAGGCGTCGCCGACGACGATGTTGTCCTGCCCGCTGCGGAACGGAACGAGCCGGTCGAGAACGTACTGCCAGCCTCCTTCCTTGGAAGACTCAAGGCGCACGGCGTAGGTGCTCGGGGTGCCGGAGTAGTCGTAGGTGATCTCTCGGTGGATCGTCTCCGCGAGCTTCGGCAAGAACGCGTTGACGACGTACTTCAGCATGCGCACGTCGGCATAGAACAGGTCTCCCTTGCCGAGCTTGGTCGCCCATTCCGCCCCGCGCGCGAGGCACGTTTCGAGGTCCAGAGACAGAGCGTCGGCCGCGGAAAACAGCACGCGGTGCAGCTCGCGCCCCGAGAAGCTGCTGCCAGAAAAGTCGTGAGAGACGCTTCGCGCAGAGGAAACTGCGCCGTTGCCGGTCATCGCAGCGCACGCGACCATGCGTTCGTCCGCGGCGATGGCCCGTGCCATCGAAAAGATGCGAAGCAAGTTCGATGGCGCCTCTTCTCGCGGCGTACGCGTGAGGTCTTCGTCAGAGAGCACTGCGCGCTCGCGCATCGCGCGTGAGGGATCCTCGTCGAAGAACACCTGACGAGTCTTCCAGATGTCTCCCTGGCGAGTACCGCTCGCGTGCCTGAGCCCCGCCACCGCGTTCTCGTACGTGGTGACGATGAGCGGCAGACGAACCTTCCGGTCCTTGGCCTGCTTGATCGCGCGTCGCGTGCGCGCAAGCGCGGCGTAGTGTCCGCACGTGTACATCTCCAGCATGTGCCCGGGCAGGTTGTCCGGGTGCTTAGGGCACGAAGGGCAGACATAGGCGCCGGGCGCGTAGCCCTCAGCGCGCGCCACGAGCACCTTGTCCATGTAGCTGCAGGTCGTCGCGTTGCGCCCGTGCAAGACCTCCGCTTGAATCCCAAGGCCCGCCGCGCGGTCGGCAGTCTCGTGCGCCATCTCGATCGTCGGCGCGGCCCACACCACCGGCTGCGCGCGGTCGAGCATCGCTGCTGCCGCCGCAAGCATCGACTCCGTCTTGCCGACGCCCGCGCTGCCGGTAAGGAGCACGCCCATGTCGCGCGACGTGACCAGCTGATCGACCAGGCCGAGAAGGTCGCTTCGCAGCTTGTTCGCAGCAACGATGAACGGAAGATGTGCGGAGACCGGCGCCGGCATCGCCGCGGCCAAGGCGCGCGCGCGCAGAGTCGCGGCATCGTCATCGTCGATGCCTTCGAGTAGTTCGTCGAGTTCGTGCCTCGCGTCGCTCATCGACGCGAGTCAGATCGGATCATAGCGGGACCAGCGGTGAAGGTGCGCGGGCGTGGCCGCGCCTCCGCATCGAGGGCTATTGAGGTGATGGCAGACGAAGCCTGTCTTTGCGATCGTGTCGCAACGGACTGGCCCCATCCCCTTGGTCCCGTTCCACTTCCACTCCGTCTGGTCAGACTTGTATCTCTGCGCATCAAGGGCGCTGACGGTGTGAAAGAGCGCTCGCCCTTCTTCTCCAAACGGCTGCAGATTCGCGGCGAGCGCGACCCACAGCTCGTAGTTGACGAGCGATGGGTTGGCGACGCACCACTTCACAAACTCGCAAAAGCTCGCAGTAAAGTGCAGCATGCTCGCGTCCGCTGCGATACTTAGGTGCACCGTTCGGCTGCGGCGCTCCGGCGCGACTAGCCCGAGGTCTGCAGACGAATCTGCGACCGCTCGCTCAAGCTGCGCACGCGTCCACGCGCGTTCAATCCGGCCTTCGATGTAGTCCCAGTGCAGTTCTTGCGGGACGACCTCTAGTGACTTTCGAGCAGCGGCTTCGACGGAGAGGATCAGCGTGCCCATCTCGGTCACAGACGCGCGGTACTTGTTGAGAGGGCACCCGAGCAGGCTGCCTATGCGATCTGCCGGCAGGTCATCTTGCGACGGGATGCAGCGGTCGAAGCTCGTCGGAACTTCTTCGTCGCCATCTGCCCTGGTGACGCCCGACTCTTCAAGCCACGTGAACATCCACCGCCGCGCCAGCCACGTCGGGACCGGCTCGGAAAACAGCGCGCGGATGTGCGCGCCCTGCCCGCTGCGCGAGAGGTTCATCAGGATTGGCGCGTCGAGAAAAAACTCCGTCGCGCGCAAGACGTCTGGCTTCCAGATGGCGCCAGGCTTCTTGCCGTCAAAGTCAGCGCCAATCCACCGGCACATCGGCCAGCCATCATGGTCGCGATTCCGCAAGATTGGATACGCTCCAATCTCGATGCGCCCACTCAGGTGATCGACAATGTCTTTGTCGCGCAAAGGCGCGTGGATTGGTTGCCACCCGCTCTCGGTCCGAATCGCATAGACGTGCTCAGCGCCGCCGAACGCGCGGCGAAACAAATCTATCTTTCTTTGAATGTCGGACGAATACGGCTTGACCGCCGGCAGGCCGGTGCGTACCTCTGTCATACCTGGTCTCTACCTTGGCGGGTGGACGATTTATGGTGCCGAGGGCTCGGTCGCTGGCAGGCGATTCGAGCCCTCTATTTTGCGTTCGATCAGATCGCCGACGACTTCTTCTTCATGCGATGGACGAAGATGAGCTTGGCGGCCTCAGCCTTGTTCACATCCGCCTCATGTGCGATTCCGTTCGTACGAAGGAACCACCTCTGCTTCGGAGTCGCTGGCTCCGCGTGCATCTTCACAGACTTCTGGTGCTTCTCCACGGACGCCACACTGATGAGGTCGGACGCTTCGCCCGCGGTCCCTGGCATGTTGTCTACCTTGGCGCCGAGCTTCGTCAACAGTTTTGTCTGGGCGTCCGTACGCGGGCCGTCGCGCCAGCGAGCCGTCCTACTCATCAGGATGTGGTCGTCGACTGGTTCGTCGTCGATTCCGTCTATTAGTAGTGGTTCGAGATTGTCGACGATCTTTGTGAGGTGAGCATCAAATGAGAGCTGCTTGTCCGGGTGCGCGCTGCTCGTCGGTCGGCGTTCGTTCGCTGCGCGCATCGCTGCGCGCACGATGCGTTTTGCTTCGGACTCCACCATGCCGTACGCGAGGTTCACGTCGATCGGCCTGTCTGTTATTGCCACGGGCTGAGTAGGCCGCCCGTCCGCGGACTTGCGCGTGTCATAGTAGCGAATCGTCGCAGTGCTCGGGTCTCCTCGGTCGTTGGCGACGAGGTAGTACCCCACTTTGGGGATCATCAACGCGTACCCGTAGTCGGTCTTGCGCCAGTTGTACTCGGCCTCGCGCGATCCGCCGCGAACGTCCGTGAGTCGTATCTCAGTGCCGTACACGTCGGTGCTCTTCGCGAGCACGCTGCGTTCGTCTTCCTTCTGGCTGAACGGGGTCAGGTCGTCCTTGCGCGCTGCGTCAAACTGCTCGAAGCCGGCAAGCGTCGACATCTGAACGATCGCGTGCTTCTTCGTGTTCCCCGCGCAGTCGATGACGATGCAGTCGGTCTTCATGGGATGCGGCCGCAGGCCGCGGCCGACCATCTGGATGAAGAGCGACTGCGACATGGTCGGGCGCGCGAGCAGGACGCCTCCTGCTGACGGCTCGTCGAAGCCTTCGGTGAGTACGCTGCACGAAAATAGCACGCGAGTCTCGCCAGACCTGAATCGCGCGTAGAGGTCTTGTCGGTCATTCTGCTTCGTATCGCCAGAGACGAACTCCGACTTCACGCCGCCAGCCGTGAACGTCTCCGACAAGAGGCGCGCGTGCGCGACCGTTACGGCGAATCCGATCATCGTGCGCTTGTCGCCGTAGCGGTTGTACGCCTCCATCGTGGCGTCGAGCACGGGCTGTTGAATCAGCAGCTTGGCGAGGTCGCCGTCTCTGAGGTCCCTGTCGTCGCCAGATCCTTTCGCGCCGATGATGTCGAGGTCGATGTCCAACTTGACGCGGAACGCCCTCGGGTACACCAGCCACTTCTCGTTGATGAGTTCGAGCGTGCTCTTTGTGTACGATATCTTCTCGAACAACTCCGACAAGCCGAGGCCGTCGGAGCGTCCGGGTGTCGCAGTAAGGCCGAGAACGCGGATGCCGGGGTTCTGCATCCGAATCAAGTGAATGATTTTCATCCATGACGGGCTAGTCGCGTGGTGCGCCTCGTCGATCACCAGCAGAGAGTACGGCCCGTACTGCAGCAGGCGCTGCAGGCGATTCTCGTTCATGAGCGTCTGGACGCTCGCGACGGTGACCTGGCGCTGTGTCTCGTCGTGTGCTGCTTGCACTACGCCGACAGACAGCTGCGGCGCGACGAGGTGAATCTTGTCTCGGCTCTGGCGGAGCAGCTCTGAGCGATGCGCGACGAAGAGCGCCTTCTGCGACGTCTGCTGAACAATTCTGCGGATGATATCGGCGCTGACGATAGTCTTGCCACTGCCCGTCGGAAGCACGAGCAGCAAGCTCTGGTGCCCCGTTTGCCAGTCTCCGAGCACGCGGTCGATGGCTTCCCGCTGGTAGTCGCGGTCCGGCTTCACGAGCCCGGATACGGCAGCGCTCGGCGTGCTCGGAGGAGCACCACCCGGTGGCGGCGCAGGCGGTGTGCCGCCACCGATGGTGAAGATCGTCATCGACTATGAATCTCCGCTGCTGAGAGCTTTCTTTGCGAGGTCACGGCTGATGGTCTCTGCTTCTCTTGCGGCGAGATCGGCGATCTCCCCAAACGACGCGACGGCCTCCGCGGTCTCGCTGATCTCTTCGTCGCTGAGCCCGTCGAGGTCTCCGTCCATCATGGCAGACGCGGCGTTCGACAGGTAGACGCTCTCTTCGTGCGCGGCGGTGTCAAGCGCGCCCAGCGCATCGCGAGCGCAGGCGCAGATGTCTTTACATCGGCGGTCTAGCTCGGCGACCTCTTCGTCTTCTGGATACCGCCTCAGAAGTAGAGACGTCGCGTCGGCTAGGCTAGTCACGAGGCACCTGCTCTGTCGCCGCTGCGCGCATCACAGGATGTCCTCCGCGTCGCTTTCCGAAGGCACCCGATCGACTTCGTTGACGTTCGCGAAGGTCGGTACTTTGCCGTCAGCGCCGGGGTTGCCGAAGCGGTGGGTGACGGTGATCATCACGTCCATGCCCTTCATGGGGCTCGCGTCGAAGGAGTTGTTGACCACCGGCACACTGCACGCGCTGAGCAGGCCGCGCAGCCGATATGTCTGAAAGTCGTTGCCGTCGTTGCGGACTTCAGAGTTCAGCACGTAGTCTTGAAATAAGCGCTTCCCGCTCATCGCGCGCGAGGGCGGCTTGTCGTTGTCAGTCAAGATCATGAACTCGACGATCATCTTCGGCTGCGGCGGGTTTTGCTTCGTGAGCCCGCCTTTGACCTCGACGATCTTCGCGACGTAGGTGCCCGCAGGCAGCACGTCCCGCGCTGGTGCGTTGCTGGCTTCTGGGCTGTTCAGGTCTCGACCGCTGTACTTGAATTGCATTTCGCTCATTGTCTTGATCTCCTCGGCGTTGGCTCAGAAAGGCGTTCCGGTGGTGATGTACCGCAGTCGCGCTGTGAGCCGGTCGATGGTGTCGACGCTCAGCTCGGTCGTGCTGTTGACTCCTGCGTGCTGGCGCAAGAACCTCTTGCAGATCTGTTTGTCACCTTCGAAGGCCGTGACGAGCACCTTGGTGAAGTCGGCGGCCTGCGCTTTGGTGAAGCGAGGCGCCTGCGGGTCGGCGGGCCGAATGACCGCCATGTTGAATCCGTCCTCGGTGAACTTGAGCCCTTTCCGTTCAGACCATTCGAGGTGTACCGCTTGTTCGTTTGGATCGACCTGGACGTGTTCGGCCGGTGGAATCTCTTTGGTGCGATCGGACACGGCCTTGTCGGCGGCAGCCGCGGTCATCTTCCCGCTGATGCTGGCTTTCGCCTGAACCGAAGACTCCGTGCGTCCCATGGCAGCGCTCGGCGGGGTCATGTCGACGGTCACGTCGACGTCGTCGCTGATGCCAGCGAGGATCTCTTCCGCGCCGACTTCGCCGTAGCCGATCAGCCGAAGCACCGCGCGGCTGAAGCTACGGCTGTCCGCGGTGGCGATGAGCGCATGGTTCGACATGGTCGCTCGCTCTTTGCGGTCGCACCAGCCGACGCCGTAGGCGACGCGTCCCGTCCGGACGTGCGTCGCCTTGTAGCGCACCATCGCGTAGTCTTCGGTCTTCTCGTTCGGCAGTCCTCGCGACTCGGTCACCTCGCCTTGTATGCCGAGGCTCTCTGCGAGCTTCTCGACGCCGCTCTTGCGAGGGCGCGCCTTGTACTCTGTCTTGTACTGTGTCGCGAAAATCTCCGCGTTCTTGAGGCTCGTGGTCATGTACTCGCGCGGCTTACCGTGCTCCGTGTAGGGCACGGAGTAAAGAAAGTCGTGACCCGGGTCGAGCAGCGCCGTGTAGAACTGCTGTCGCATGTGAAACAGGCTGCGGACCTGCTCGGGCGACACCGGCGGCACGATCAGGCCGGCGTCTGCGAAGATCGAAGCGGGCACGCTCTGGAACGCGCGCGCTGGCGCGATCGCGGTCGGTTCGCTCGCGGCTGGTTCGCTCGCGAACTGCTCGAACTCGCCGTCTTCGATCGAGTCTGTTTTCGTTTGGGTGGTCATGTAATCCTTGCGTGTTTGAGTTGTGTGATCATTTGAGTCGGTACTTGGAGATGAATGCGGCGGCGTCCTTGCTCGCAATGAGGTGCACGTTGCCGACTCGCTTCGCGCGCAGGGCTCCTCGGCGGATCGCGAGCGATACCGTGGTGCGATGCACTCCGCAGCGCGACGCCAGCTCGCCAGACGTGGTGTATCCGTGTCGCGTCCGCGCGTTCGTTACGGCCTTGCTCAGCATTGGTGCAGGCCGCTACTTCAGCGCGACGAGGGGGGTGTGCTCGGTGGCAGGCATGGCCGAACGCGCTGCGGCGATCCTAATGTACTCTCGCATCGGCTTGTGCGGCTTCTTGCTGCCGTTCTCGAACGGGTCTGGGCGCTTGGCAAGGAAATCGATCCTCGACACGCTTGCCGAGTTCCACACTCGCGCGCGCTTTGCGTTGTGAAGAGTGCTCGACAGCAGCAGGGCGGCGATCGAAAGAGCGTCGCTCAAGCACTTCTCGACGAAGCGAACGTCTTGGAACTTGGCGTACGGCGGGTTCAAGATAGCCATGTCGAACGGCCTGCCGGGCGCAGCGCGGGTCTTGAAGAAATCGTGATGAATGATGATGACGCGTCCGCCGTACTGCTCGCAGGACGCGCGAAGGTTGCGCACGAACGGCTCGTGCGTTTCGATCGCCACGATCTCTCTCGGTGGCTGAGGCAGACGCATCAGCGCGTGGACGATGGCGCCTTCGCCAGCCGCAGGCTCCAGAATCCGCATGTCGGGCCGAGTGCACGCAAACTCCACCAGCGCGTCGGCGTCGCGCGAAGAAGTGAAAAAGCCGTCGACCGAGCCGGCGAAGCGATCGAGCACTGCGGGTACTGGCACGTGGGGCAGCGTAAGCTGCGGTTCTTGTCGAGCCCGGTCGGTCTCGGTCATGTGGCGGTCCTCGCGCTCGCCCCAGGCCGTCTCCAAGGAAGACTACTGCAGGACAGGCAGGCCATGGACTCTCCGTTCTCGTCTGCGTACGAGCCGTAACCTTCGCAGCCGTTGCATGGGTCGCAGCTGCAATCCTCGCTGCCCCCGCCTCTGCGAGACGCGCACCACGGGGCGCAGCGAGTCTGCTCCGCGCCGTCGGGGCTCACGGGCGCTTGCCCCCGATGATCAAGCGCAGGTACGACGGGCGCGTCGCCGGCTCCGCGGCATGCGCCGGCACGACAGCGCGCGCAGAGATGCGCGCAGCCACTTCCTTTCTGTCCTTGGACTCCGCGACCGCGTCTTCGTCCTCGGCCTCGCTCGGCACGTACGGCGGCGGCAGCGCGCGCGGCGGCAGCGGCGGCGGCAGCGCGGCGCGCGGCGGCAGCGGCAGCGCGGCGCGCGGCTCCGTCGCTGTTGGCGCCATTGCCATCGCCCTGTACATGGCCGCAGTTTTGTACACCTCTGCGATGGCGGCCGCTTCTTTTTCCTGCTTGGACAGATGCGCTTTTTTCATTGTTGTTTCGTTTCACTTGATGGTGAGCGAAGGCGAGCCCTCGACTAGGGTCGCGCCCGGAACTTCCACATTGGATTTCAAAGCGTCAGCAACGGCCGACGTCAGCAGCTTGGGCTCTTGCTTCTCCCAATACTGACTGGGGATCAGCGCCTTGTCGGTCACCGACACCGACGTCCGGGCCTTGGTGATGAACACTGTGAAGTGCGCTGTCTTGACGTTCTTCACTCCTGCGCCTTCTAGGCAGCCCCGGAGGTACTCCTTGAGATTTGCCGCTTTCGACGCCCTCGACTTTGCGCGACTGGCGAGCCTCGCCGACTCGTTCTTCAAGCTCTCTTCCGCCTCGTTGAGCGCCTTGATGACGTAGGCGATGTTGTCGGCCTTCTCGCTCAGCTCGTCGCGAATGTTGCCGAGCGCGTCACGCAGTTCCTGGTCTGCTTCGAGGCCCTCATCGAGGGCCATCTGGAGAATCACCCGGTAGTTCTGGGCGATCATGTACATCGGTGCGGACATTTCAGCTGCCCCCTTTAGCGCGGATGCCGAGCATAGTGAGCAGCGCAGGCGGCGTCAACAAATAACGCGAGCACGCCCGCGCTTTCTCTTCTGCGTTTCGCTACGAGGGCTGCTGCTGCGTAACCGAGAGGTCGCCCAGGTCGACCATTACGCACGGGTCGCCGTCGGCGATCAGCAGCGCACGGCCGCCGGCTTCCATGAGTTGGCCCCATATGAAGCCGTCTTCCGGGGCGTAGCAGACCGCGCACAGGTCGCGGCTCGGCGAGAGGATTGCTTGCGCAAAGAGTCCGTCCGGGTTGCCATACGTTCTGACTTCGTCGCCGGCCACCGTTTCCGCTCCCGAGCGCGCGGAGAACTCTTTGGCGCTGGTCGCGTCGGCAAGGACGGTCGCGTGCAGGGGGGCAAAGAGGCGATTGCGATTGATGATGTTCATGTGTTCGTGGTTCTTTCGGGTTCGTGCGATGGACTGAAGCAGGGGCAGCGCGGCCTACTTCTCTTCGGTGCTAGGCTCGTCGCCGCTGCCAAGCAGGAGTACGCCTTTGTTGTCTCGGACCGATTTGATGCCGGCCTTGGTGAGTGCGAGCTGGATGAAGCTCTCCACTTCCAGCCGTCCTTTCGCCATGAGTTTTTCTGTGTGCTCGCCCATGAGGCTCATTATATACGGAGCGGTCTCGCTCATCAGTCGGCGGGCTGCGTGGACGGCTGCGCGGATCTGCTCTTTGTCGTCTTTCGTGAACGTCTTCTTGTCGAGCATGGTGCTGAGCTGGTCGTCGTGTATGTTGAGCTTGCTGACGGCATCTTCGAGACGCTCGGCAAAGCCTTCTGCGATGAGCTTGACTTCGCTACCTGCGTCGTCGGGCGTCGGGTCCATCATCACGCCTTCGACGCCGATGATCGTGCACGGCACGCCGGACCCAATGTTTTGCGTCGTGATGAGTTCGACGAACTGTGCAGGGCTGATGGCGACCTCGACGATCGGCAGGCGAGATCCGTCGCCCCAGAAGTGCTCACCGTGTTCTTTCGTCACGCGCTTACCTCGCACGACCTGAAGCACGTAGTAGTTCTGATGTTGAACCGACGAGCCGAAAAGGTTGCGCCCACCGCTGACTCGATTGATCTGCAGGAGCCCATAGCTTTCATGGCGCTCTTCCACGCTCCTGTCGTGTTGACTGCGAGACACGGTACGCTCGTATGGCTTCCGTGGAACGTTCGGCGCGCGCCCAGTGTGCGACGCCAGCGCAGCCTTCAGCTTGGTCAGCGGGGTGAGCGACGCGGAGAGTGAAGACCAGCGCGATGAGTTTTTCTCCATCGCCGCAAGCCGGTCTTCCATGTCAGCGATGAATGACTCGACTGCGTCTTCGAGGGACTTGATGCTCTGATGAGTGCTCTTGCCGTCTTCGGTCTTGCTCATGTTCTTGGTCCTTGGCGGGTTGTCACAGGCTGCAGTGCAGCAGAGCGCTGTTTAGGCGCCGAAGCACTTCGGCAAGTCGGTCTAGTTCTTCTGCCATGGCGCGTCGCGCCACTGGCTCGATGATGTTCGCAAACTGCGCGTCACAGGCTTGGCGGAGTACGTGGTATGCCGCCGCGTGCTGTTCGTACTCGTGAAGTTGTGCGTGGCTTCGCGTCACCATGCACCGCAGTCTCTCTTGACGCCCGTCGGCCACCCGAGGTCTACGACGACGGTGTTTGTATCGCCGATGAAGTCGTTGCCGCGCGGATGACTGTCGCCGGAAAGCACGAGTAGGCCGCTCTCGGATTCGACGTAGATGCTGAGATCCTTCGCGCCCGTGTCGATCGCAAGCTGAACGGCGTCCGCGCAGAGCCGTTGCCACCTGCGCCGCAGCGCGGCCTGGCGCCTGTCGACCGAGTTCGCGCTGGCGGGTTTGCCCTTCGTCATGGTCTGCGGCCCGTGCTTTGTGCTCATCATCGACGCCTGGCCTTCTCTCGTTCTGACGTTCGCTCAGCGATGATTGCGATAGTCTCTTCTGTTCCAGCCGACTCTACAAGCGCGACGACGGCGGCATCGCTGAACTCCTCGCGCATCGCGCCGATTGCTTCGCGTAGAGCGGGGGCTTCGTGAACGCCCTTCATGTCGAACTCGGCGCGACGCTTGTTGAGGCGCAAGCGCAAGGCGCCGACTAGCGCGCGGCCGGCGTCGTGTACCCAAGGGTGTCCGCGCATCCCGTCCGCAAACGCGCACAGACTTGGGAAGTTGCTAAAGATCAGTTGCGCTTCGGGGTCGGAGGCAAGGGTGTAGCCCTGCGCCCGGAGCTGCTCAGACGTTCGTTTTCGCGGAGTCATGATGTCATCCCGGAGTTCCCTGGACGACGGTCGTCTCCAGTTCGGCGTCTAGTAGAATGCGGCCTGCCATGGGTTATTCGGTTTTATTAGCTTCTTTAGTGAAGGCGTCGAGCGCGCAGAGATGAGATTCATCGGCCACTATGTCATCTGCTGACCAGTCTGCGGTGGCGAGTGTTCTATTGGCGATGCGCGCGACCGTCTTCTTGTCTCGAAACCCGGATAGCTTGGCGGCGAAAAGCTGTGACACCGTGTGCACGACATGTATCTCCCAGTTGGCGCCGTCGGGGCGCTGCCACCTAAACGTGAGCCCTGGGACGGTCGAGTCTTCCACGGCAGACGCTTCTTTCCCATGCTTGGGCGGGCGCGCTTTTTTCATTGTTGTTTCGTTTCACTTGATGGTGAGCGAAGGCGAGCCCTCGACTAGGGTCGCGCCCGGAACTTCCACATTGGATTTCAAAGCGTCAGCAACGGCCGACGCCGCGATTACCTCGGCCGCGATGATAACACCAGCCGAATCCGTCAGCGCGAAGATCGACGCGGTAGAGAATGCAGCCACGAGTCTTTGCGACGCCAGCTCTGGTCGGGTGCCAGCGTCAACGGCAAGACGGAAGGCGCGAAGCAGCGCGGTGCCAGCGGCGTTGCACCAGATGCCAGCGCCGTGTTTGCGGGTCAGGGCTGGGTATTGCGAAAGCATCGGCACCGCGTCGTGGTTCGTGAGCGGCCCGTACTCGCGGTCGTATACGCGCACGAATCCTCTGTCGTGCAGGGCTCTCCATTGGGCGAGTGTCTCTTCTCTCATGGTTTCTACTTCAGCGGCAGAGCCACGTCGGTGATGTCGCTGATTGTGCGATCGACGGTTTCTCGCACGTCCGTGACTGCTGACCCAGCTGCGTTGGCGCGCGCCTCGGCCTCCTTCGCGCGTGCCTCGGCCGTCTCGGCGCGCGCCCGCCAGCTGTCGCGCAGCGCACGCATCGCGATGAGGCCCTGCTCCGCTTCGCGCGCGAGGTCGTATTCGATGTCGCGCTGGTCTTTCCAGTGATCGCGGTCGAACGCCAAGGTTGCGATTTGCGCACCGCCCGTCAGCGCCGTGGTCGCCGTCCTGATGCGCTCCCGCAGCGCGTCGCGGTCCTTGCGCACGTACTCAAGTTCGTCGCGCAGTTCGTCGCGCTTTTGGGTCATCGCGTCGAGTCCGTCGTGAAGTGCGGCTATCGCACGCACCTCACTGGCGCGCGCCATGTCGACATCTGCCAGCAGCCTCGCGAGCGCGTTCTTCAGCGACTCCGGCCCCGCTGCGCCGATGCGTTCGATGATTGATAGCGTGGCGTGGCGAGCGCAGGACTGGGCGTCTGCGGCTTGTTTGCGCCAGTCGTTTCGCTGCAGAGTCATCTCCGTGAGTCCTCTGGTCATCGCGTCGAGGTCCGACCACGGCACGGGCGGGCGGTTGTCGTCGTCGTCGTCGTCGGGCTGCGCCACCGCTGCGACAGCCGGCGCGCTCGACGGAGTTGTCCGGTCAACGTAGCGCTCCCAAAACGCGACCATCTCGACGGCTTTGACGTACTCGGCGCTTGCTTGCCGCGCGCGCCAGCTGTCGCGATCCGCCGTCATCGCGTCGAGTTCCGCCTGCAGCACGAGCGACCGAGCGTCGTCTTCTTCGGCGGTGGAGAGCGGCTCTCCTGTCCGCGGATCGCATCCAGTGATGCGCGCAGTCGCCGCCTCGGTGTCGGTCCAGGCAGGCGCCGTCACTCCTGCGACGATCGGCTTGATCACCAGCACTGCCGCGCCGAGCACTGCCGCGTCGGCATCGTCGCGCGCATCGTCGAGGTGCAGCGCTCGCTCACGCCATGCGTCGCGCCACGCGCGCAATAGGTCCGCGTCCGCCTCCGTCCTCTTGGCGCGCGTCTCTGCCTCGGATAGTTCGAGCGGCTCACGCAGCGACCTCGTCTCGTCTCGCCGCTCGGCCTCCGCATACTCAGCTTCCGCGGACTCGGCTGCAAGTGCGCGCACTTTCCACTGAATCGCGTCTGCTTGCTCCGATACCACAGTCGCTTCCGCAGCTAGAGCGCGCTCACGCCATTCGTCCCGCTCCAGCGTCCGCGCCTTGAGGTACTCTACCAACGCAGCCTTCTCTTCGACCAGCTTGTCGCGCTCTGCCTCCGCTTTCTCGGCGCGGGCGCACTGCGCGGCGCACAAACGAAGTTGCGCCTCAAGTTCCGCCTCGGCCCAGGCGGCGCGTGCCGCGGGCGCCGTCGCCTCAGCTTTCTCGGCGCGCTCTTTCCACGCGTCGCGCTCCCTCGTCATCGAGTTGAGGCATCCTGCGATGCGCGCGCTCGCCGAGTCGGACGTAGGCAGCCACTCGCCCCACGGGCCGTCGCACTCGTACACGGCTGCCGCCGCGTCGATCGCGGACGGGTTCGCGCGCGATTCCTCGACCACAGCGAGCGCCTTGATGTACTTTACCAGCGCATCCTTCTCTTTGGTCAGCGCGTCGCGCTCCGCCACGGCATTGCGAGCACGCCCGCGCCACACGTCCCTATCGCGCGCCGCCTCGCTCGGTGTGACGGCCGCTTCCGCCGCGAGCGCGCGCTCCTGCCAGGCGGCTGCCTCGTACAGTTGATCTGCGTTGCTGAACTCCGCAGATTCGGCTGCACGTGCGCGCGCTTCCCACTGAATCGCGGCTGCTTGCGCAGCTACCACAGTCGCTTCCGCCGCAAGCGCTCGCGCACGCCAGTGGTCGCCACGCGCGTCCTTCTGCTCAGCCAGCGGTGTTTCGTCGAGCGTGGTGTTGACTGGCTCGGCGAAGAGAGCGGCGCTCCACTCGTCCCACTTGAGAGGTGCGCAGACCGCGTCTGCGAGTTCGTCGCGCTTCTCCTCAGCGGCGGCGATCGTTCGCTCACGCCACATCTCCGCGCGTGCCTCCGCTGCCTCTGCGCGGGTTCGCGACAACGCAGCGGCGTCTGCCCAGTCCATGGTCTGCTCGGACAGGCCGTCGATCAGCGCTTGCACCGTGTCACCGAAGCCGGCGTCGTCCTCGTACGCCGCAAGCAGACCAACACACAAAGCGTCGTAGCATGCGCGAGCTGCGTCGCGCTCACCTTCCAACTCGCGCACGCGGGTGCCCCAGCGGTCGCACACCTCTTCCGCCGCAACGGCACGCTGCTGCCATTGCGCCCGAACGATGTCGGCTTGCTCGAACCCGTGCTCAGGCGCGCGGCATTCCGCAGCCTCCACCTGGGCCATGTGTGTGTCGAGTTGTCGCTGCGCGTTTGCCTGCTGGGCCTGCGCTCGATCCCGCTCGCTGACCAGCCAGGCTCGCTGACGCAGCTCCCCAGCGTAGGTGTCACGCAGCTTGGACAGTTCGTCGCTGAGCTTCTTGATCTGATCGGTCTCGTCGAGCTTCCCCATCTTGTCCTCCAGCTTTCCGCCGCAGTCGCGCGCAAGGCTACCACAGCCACATCTGATTGTATACCCGTGTATACAGTCAACTTAGGTATATCTAAGTTGACTAGTGCCACCCGCGCCGTGATCTCCGCAAGTACGCGGTACATGGCGTCCACAGCGCGCGCGCATCGGTCATTCGCCGTCCTCACGCGCGCATGCGACGCGTCGATCGGCAACCTGCGCTGTCGCTCTTGCTCGGCGCGCATCTTCCCCACCACACGCCGGAGCTTGTCATTGAGTCGCCCGCAGTCGTCGCACGAGCAGGCGTCGAGTTCTTCGAGCGTCACGTCAGCACTTCCTCCCCTCTGGTCTCGAACCACTGCACCGCAGCGCGGCGAGGTCACGAATGCGGCGCAGGCACTGTGGGCGGTTGACGCAGTGGATCGGCCCGCTGCCGCTTCGGCCGACGAACGAGACCATCAGTCGCGCCCTCGTGGAGCCGCAGAGTGCGCAGCTGATCTCCGGGTCCGCCCACGTCACGGCTGCACCTTGACTCGTGCTTTGTCGTACGCAGTCACCAGGTCATCCCACGCGTGCGAGACGCCGTAGTCGAGCCACCGCGCCAGCGCGTCGGCTGCCGTCAAACACGCCCGCAGGTCGCGCACCGTCTCGCGCAGCTCGCATGCCTCGTCGTCGAGGCACACCCAGGCCCAGTCCTCGCCGCGGCCTTTGATTCGCAGCCCGTCGCCTACGGCTCCAGGGTCGCCACAGTCCGCACAGACTCTGGTGCCGTCACTCATCACTGTGACCTCCTCCACGCGTCGACGATGAATCTGTCCCCCGGCACGGCTTCGCAGAGCACACGAGCTGCATCGGCCGCAGCATCTGATGCGAGATCGTACACAGGGGCCGTGTACCAGCTGCCGAGGGCGGACTTCGCCCGTGCGCCCCAGAGACCGTTGCGGCCGAGGAACACGAGGATCTCAAAGTTGCTGACCGGGTGCTCACGCCGGGCTTCCTGCCTCTGCTCGTCCGACGCGGTCCACTTCTTGATGGTGGTCATCGCGCCGCCGCCTCCTCTGCGCCGTGCTTGCGGTACAGGTATGCGACCAGCTCGTCGGCTAGATACGCGTCAAGGGCTGCTTGTGCCGCCTCGCGCGTAGGGAAGCGGCGCGGGTGCCCCTCCAGATGCTCGACACGCCTGCGGCCGTTGTCGAGCCGTACGACTAGGTAGTCGGGCAGAGCATGTTCGACGGTGTAGGTCATGGTTGGTCTTTCTTTGGTTGGTCGCCGGGGCATCCTGCGACCGAGAGAAGATACTAGCAGCTACCTTTCGGAGTGCAAGAACTTTCTTTCAGGCCCCTGGCCCCGTGTTGACCTTCGAGCGCCGTGGTGGCCAGTGCGGGGTTGGTGCTGGGTTCTGCTTTGCGCGCCTACGGCTACGTGCAGCTTGCGCATCACACGGTGCGACGCTCTCCGCCAGCCGCGTGACGTCCACCGTGGTGCTGCCCGCGTGCGTGGTCCTGACTCTGCGCTCCCCCGCACGGAGTGGGCACCAGTCCGGTGGTCGGCTGTCGTGGTCGGAGCTGAAGCTGGTGTTGAGCGGCGGGCCATTGAAGGGGCCGCTACGGCCGGCCCAGCGGCAGGTGGCGGACATGACCTCACTGTCGACCGAGTAGCTCGGGCACTCCCCGCGGTCGCAGGACTTGACGAGCCTGACGCGCTCAGCCATTCGAGTCACGGCTTCCAGCCCTTTGGCGGAACCCAGCCGTTGGCTGCAGCTGAGCGGGCCCAGTCGGGCCAGGGAGTACCAGCGGCGAACTCCGCTTGCGCGGACTTTCGCGTAGCGCGCATCTGGTTGCGGAACTGCAGTGCTCGTGCCTTGGAGGCGATGGTGTAGCCCTGCTCGCCCGCCACGATGCCTGCTGTGTACCCTTGGGCCCAGCGCTGTGCAGCCAGCTCCACGCAGAGGTATTCGTAGTCTTCTTGGCGTTGTTCCGCGCGTGCTGAATCCAGCTTCGTGCGGAGTACCAGGATCGAGGTCGCGTGGTCTTGCCCAACCCACGCGCCTTCGCCATCGTCGTCCACCCAGCTGAGGTAGTACCCAGTTCGGCACTCATCCAGCACCAGTTGCGTTGTGTCTTTGGCCATCAGCGCACCACTGCGTGGAGTCGGAACTGCAGACGCGCCGCTCGCTCGTCCCCGCCGACGGGCGCGAATCCACCGTTACGCCGCCATTGCGCGTAGCACTCAAGGACGTGCGCGGCTTCGTCAGGGTCACGCATGATCTGCCATTCGGCCTCATCCAAACAGGTTTCAGGGTCCATTCTACATTCTCCCTTTCTTGAGCCAGGCTTTGTCCAGCACCGCGTCATCTTGTGCGGCCTGTAGCCGTTTGCGTCTCAGGTGCGCGATCTGGTCAGGGTCCACCCCCAACAGCGCCAACCAGCTCTGCACTGCGAGGGGTAACAGCTTCCAGCCCCGGTCTGTCAAAGTAACACGGAGGGGCCACAGGGTAATCCCATGCTGGGAAAGCAGCCCGCGCTTCAGCAGGAATCTTTCCCCCGGACCCCCGCGTGGGATAGGTACGGGCTGTGCGCACCAACGCTGGTGAGGCAAGATCACTGCCTCCTGCTGCGCCAGAGCAATCTTGACGAGCTTCTTCTGGATCTGCTCTTGTGTGTAGGTCTTCATTCCGCTTTGGGCTCCGCACCAGCGAGCACCAGGAAAGTACGCACTGAGCGTGCGAGGTACGTCCAGCCACGCGCTGTGACACGGACATCCCACATCACCGCAGCATGACGGCGAGGGGGGAAGGTAGTTTGGGTCAGGACACCGTGCGTGACCATTGCACGGATTGTGGGTGTGGGTTCTCGCTCGGTTGAGCCAAAGTGCCAGGCGTAGTTCCCCGCTTGCGCAGCCTCCAGCTGCTCTTTGGCAATCGTGTTCAGGATCCGCAGATGAAGTCTCTTCACGGCAAAGGCTCCTTGACGAGCGCCAACCAAGCACGTACTCGCAGCGGCAGTGCCTGCAGCCCCTTGAATGTGACGAAAACCCAGACGTGCCTTCTTTTGGGTTCCCTCGTGGGCAGGGTTGTTTGGAGGTAGCCCAGGCCCTCCAGGCGCTGCACGTTGGGTGTGTTCAGGACGTAGACAGACGCCGCGGCGAAGCGCCGATCGAGGTTCTGCGCCTCGGCGGACTGGAGCAGAGCCACACGCGTGAGCGTGACCTGTAGTGACCGAGGGAGCACAGGCGCAGTCAGGGAGCGGGAGGGATACGGCATCACGTCACCACCTCGGAGGGTATTCGTACGACGTCGCGTCGGTACACCTGCTTGCGGGCGTCGTAGTACGACGCGTCGTACTCGCCCCGCGCGGTATCCAGAAGGGTCACGTGCGCACACAGGCGCAGCGACAACGCTTTTGCAACCGCGTCTGCGGGCGTCCGGTGCTTTGCCGGATCGTAGATCGCGGTGAACGTGCGCTCGTCCCACGTAAACTGGATCGCCATCTTTCTCACAGCTTCCCCCCGTCGCGGGCCAGCCAATCATGGAGGAACGCCAGCACGCGGGACGACTCCGACACGATGGTGCCATTGAAGCCGCGCTCTTCGGCGGCCAGCCGGAGATGCTCCATGGTCAGCGGCGCGCGCAGGAGCATATCCTGCACATGCAGTGTCTTGTACACGAACTTTTTGCTGCGGAGCTTGGTCTTGGTCATGGTTGGTTGCTCCTAGTGAAAGAAGACTCTAGCAGCAAGGGAGCACAGTGCAAGAACTTTCTTTCAAACGCCGTCCACAGCGTGGAGGGGCTAAATCAGCAGCATGGCAGCATGCAGGGGCCGACCCCCCACACACTGCCAACGAGCCCAGGGTACCCGACGGCAGAGTCGAGTCAAGAACTATCTTTGACCGAACCTGTGCAGCAGCAGTGCGGCAGCTCCGACCTGTACGGCGCTCGCTTCATCGAGCCCAAGCACTCGCAGGTGCAGCATGAGCCCCTGCGGGCCAGCGAAGCGCAGCACACCTGCCGCGCGCCACACGAACGCGGCCTGCTGCTTCGTCGGCTGCGGTACGGAGCCAAGGCTACGCGCGATGCGGTCGACGCGCGCAGCCGTCGGAATGACGACCTTCTGCACGTCGTCAAAGTTGCCAGTGTAGTTCTGCTGCGCAGCCTGCAGGGCGATCTCCGAGAGGTAGAGCGGTGCGAGCTGTTCCATGCGCGCCGCACTCTTGCGGAAGGCTGCTGCCTCCCCCCGCATGCTGAAGTCGACGCCAGCACGGATGTGGTCCCAGTCGTGGACTGCGCGCGCCTTCCAGTTCTGCTCCGGCGTCCACAGCGGGGTTTCGCTAAACCCGGTGTAGACCAGCATCGTCTTCTCGGAGAGGACGCGCTGCACCATCGCTTCGTAGGACGGGTACGGGTCCTTCGGGGTGAAGACGACCTGGATCTTCCGCTTGAGCGCAGCGAACGCGCGATCCACACGGTCGACCTCCGCACGCACCATCGCGCGGACCTTGGCGCTGGCGCTGCGATCAGGAGACTGCTGGTATGCCTCGGCAAGCAGCTGCAGGTCTTCCTTCGAGACGCTCACGAGCGCCTCCGCTTCTTCTTGCCACCGTCGAGCGTGAGACCCTTGCGCCCGTCGAGCAGCATGAAGGTCATCGCGTCACGGCGGGTCTTGAAGCAGGCGAGCTTGCGCTTTGCTTGGTGGACGCAGACTTTGCCCATCAGCGTCGCCGCTCCGCACGCCCGAGTGCGTACTGGGACATACCGTCGGACAGTTCCTTCGCGACGACCTTGTAGCGCGTCCCGCCCTTCTTAGCCGTGCTCTTCGGGAGCTTTTTGGTGCGAGCGTACCAAGCGGCGCACAGCTTGCGAGCCTGCTCCAGCGCGTCCTTCGAGCTGCGCACCGGGATGAGCCGGCCATCCTGGCCTACGTCATGGCAGAAGCGCAGGTAGGGCTGCCCTTTCTTCCAGACCCACTGCACTGGGCAGGAGCCCCGGAGGCTGCGGCCAAGCCGGACCTGGCCTTTGCTCTTCTCCGTGACAAAAATCTCGCATCGCGATGCGCGCGGGCTGTTGACCAGCCCAGGGCTAAGCCCTGCGCTGGGATTCTGGACGTTGGCCGGAGCACGGAACTTGATAGACATGCTGGCCTCAGTGGATGTGGTAGGAGATGGTCAGTTGTGGCTGCGTCCAGCAGGCGCGACAGCCCATCTCCCCATCTGGTCCACGCACCTGAAGGCAGTTGTTCGCCTTCTCCGCCTTGCGGCTGGCGGGGCAGACGTAGTCGAAGATACCCTCCGCCTGCAGCTCGCGCTCCGCCTCAGCCTCGCCGACATGCACGGTCGAACCTGCGACCTCACCCAGGACTGGGGTGGGGCAGCGCTGATTCGTGTTGAAGGCGCTGGGGCGCACGACGAGGTTGTTGGTGCGGAGGTTCCCCGCAGGTCCGATCAGCTTGAGCCAGTTCCGCGCTGTGCCTGCAGCCCAGAGCCGCGTCGGGGCCCAGAAGATTGTGGGTGTGCCCGAGCCCTTGCCCGGCAGGAAGTGGTCGGCAATCGTCTTCCAGGCAGCGACGTACTGCGGGCTGTAGAAGTCGCCGGAATCGTGCAGGCGAAACACCCGCTTGTAGCCCCAGGCTTCGAGATGCCGACGCTCACGTGGGTCGCTCTGATGGAACGGCGAGCGTTCGATGGCTTCGACCAGCGCAGGCACAAAGGTGCCATTCTTGACTGCCTGCTGCGTCCAGGCGTAGATCACCAGCTGCCCAAGTTGCTTGCTGAAATACTGGTAGTTGCCTGCGACAGCGTAGCAGTGCTGGCAGACCGCAGTGGCGTACCACTTCTCCGCCGTCATCTTGGGCGCAGCCGCCCTCGTCTTGGGCGGTTTCGTCAGCTCCCGAATCAGCTGCTTGCCATCGGAGTCGATGTTGAGTGCCTGCGGAGACTCGATGGTCATGCCTTGCTTCGCGCCCGGGCAGGAGCCACCAAACGTCGGCGAGCCCGCGGGCAAGGAGAAGCTCGGGCACTTCATCTTCGTGACGTTGGCGAGCAGGGATGTTCGCGTCATCACCTGCCCCAGGGGGCTCCACGGCGGCGACTCCGCAACAGTGATCGGCGGGTCGATGTAGATGTACGCTGTCTGCCCCTCGTACGCCAAGCGCAGAGTCCTATTGGCGAGGATCTCCATCGCAGCCTGGCGCACGTAGACCGTGAAAGCCTGCTGGCCATGGGCCCCAGCCGCGACCTCTGCATCAGTCTTGCAGCGTGCGGCGCGTCTGGGGCCGGAAACGCCAACACCAGCGAGGCCGAAGCGCTTGGCCGACCCACAGTTGAAGTAGTCATCCCCCGGATCCGTCTCGTCGAGGTCTCGGGAAAGAAGCTCGTCCTGGTACAGCGTCACGCGTGCCATCAGTCCACCTCGAATCCGTCGGTGTCGATCACACTGGAGACACCCGGAGGCGGCACCACGGGCTGGGGGAGTACACCCACGAGACGCTGCCGCACATTGGGCAGCGAGATGACGTAGAGCGGCGCCGATTGTGGCTCCGGGTGCCACGGCAGCGTCTTGTAGATCAGGTCCGGGGACTCTGGCGGGGCGAAGAGAATCCGGCGCTTCGCTCCTGGCCAGAACCAGCCGGTGAGACTCGCACTCTCGGTATGCGTGATGAAAAGGTTGCCGCCGGAGATCCGGTCGAGCTGGTTGGCGACGAAGACGATGTCGTCCACGAACTCCAGCGCATTCGAGACGAAGACCACGGCGCTGTTGGCATCCATGTGCGGCAGCACGTCTTCAAGGCGCCCGACGACCTGCGTCTCGCAGCCTGGACAGCCCGTGGCATCCACGCAGATCGAGCCGCAGGTGTAATCCGGCCCGAAGAACTGCATGATGATCCCCCCCGCGGGGTTGCCCACCACGATCAGCGGCTTGCCGAGCTGCTGCGCACGTTGCTGCGCCAGGCTGAAGACAGTGCGGCGCCGCGCTCGACGCGTCACGAACGCGAGCCACAGCTCCCGCGTCACGACGGCCGTGCTTACGATCCCGAGGGTCCACCAGAGGTACTTCATCGCGCCAGCCTCTTTCTGCTACGTCCATACCTACGCCACGCCCAATACCCTACCCCGCCGAGCGCAGCGACGGTGAGCCACTTCCACGCGGGCCAACCATCCGCCCCGAGCGCGCGGAGCTGGTCGACGTTGCCGCGGAACCAGTTCATGTCGACGCGCCCGTAGATGCCGGGGACAGCGCCTGAAGAAGTGTACTGCCAGATGGTCCACGTATCCCAACCCTTGGGCACGCCAGGGCAGCCCATCGAGGTGTAGTCTGGGGTCCAGAGCGGCAGGTCGGCGAAGTGGGCCGAGCTGATCTGCCAGTGCCAGAAGCTGCCGGAGTAGATGACTGGGCGCTTGCCCACAGCGGGGCGCACCACGCGCACCCAGTCCTGCATCCGGGAGACCACCGTGCTCGGTGTCTGCTCGTCGAGGGTCTCGATGTCGCAGGCCGGCGGAAGCTCCCCGACGTCGTCACCGAGGAGCCGCAACAGCATCTGCGCTTGAAGGTCCCCCCCGTGCCGCGCACGAAAGTAGACGTAGGCGCCACGAAGCAGACCGGCCTGTTTCGCCCCCACCCAGTTGCGCCGGAACTGTGTGTCGATCGCCACGCCCTCCATCGCGCGGATGAAGGCGAACTGGGCGCCCGACTGCGCCACGCGGGTCCAATCGATCTCCCCTTGGTGCGCGGAGATGTCGATGCCGAGTGTCACCGGCCCCATCGGGCACTGCCGAGGACGGGTCACCGCCGCTCCTGCCAAGCGATGACCGAGAGCAGAAAGATGGCCCACATGGCCAGCTCCCAGGTTTCCTGTGCAGTGATCCAGTGTGTCATCGTGTAGCTCCGGGAACGAGCTGCAACAACGCTTGCCCGAGCGTGTCGAGGGGGGTGATCGGCAGACGCTGCACCAGCCGTGCGACCCAGCGCTCCGCCCCTGCGCGATGCAGGTGGTACCCGGAGCCGTCGTAGTCCTCCGCCGTCGTGAGCCCACGCGTATTGACGACACGCTCGCCAAAGACTTCGCGCTGCGCCAGCGTGACGGCGTTGATACGCTCGACGTGGTGGTTCAGCATCGTGTTGGGGACCACCCAGACGTCTGCCCCACGCGCAGCTGCAGCAAGGCGCTCGTAGTTACCCCTCAGCTGCGCGCCCGGCGTGTCGTTGACGCCGAGCATGTAGATGATCAGCGACGGCCGAAACGTGCGCAGCGCGCGAGGAAACGCCACGTCACGAGAGAGCGCTCGACTGGTGCGGCCGACCTTGCCGTCGACTTGCACGCGCGCGCCTTGCCTGCGCAGCTCGGTTGCGAGCGCACGACCTGCCGCTCCTGCCACCCAGGAGTCCCCGACGAGGTAGATGCTGCGGCCAGAGAGTGCTCCCATCAGCGCATCGCGTAGAGATCACGCCCTCCAGGCAGCAGCCCCAGGATGACATCCTCGAAGCTGGTAACGGCACCAGTTTCGATTCGGATGCCAGCCCCACCCCACGCACGGCTCGTGCTCCCGTAGCTGTAGAAAAAACGGTTGCGCGTCGGGAACGCAAGCGTCGCGACCGGCATCCGAACAACGACATCATCCCCTGCACGAAAGTCGACCACCCCAGGCGCGACGTTTGGGATCTTGCCCTCCACGAATGCGAGCGCGACAGCACGTGGCATCTGGTCAAGCTGGTCCCACGTCGCACGCGCCAGCACATCACGACGACGCAGACGCTCCGTGCTGCAATACCCTGTCGCCGCATGCGCCCCGCCCGCGCGGCAGAACTCCCCTGTGCGCAGCCACTTCGGGTTGAGCGCCTGGCTGAAGGTCTGCACGTAGGTGCGCCACGAACGGTAGCCGGCAAAGGCTCGCGGGTTGGGACTCCTCATGCCCGTGCCCCAGTACCGACGCTGTACGAGCGTCCACACGATGGCTGCAGCCTCTTCCGGTGTACGCGCGCCCTCTCCCTGGATCAGCTTCGCCGTCCAGAGCAAGTCCGCTTCGTCGAAGCGGACCGCGGTGCCATCCGGGTAGCGGATCTCCATCCTGTCGTCATACCCCGAGCCCCCGACAGTTGTCAGGACTCCAGCCAGCAGATAGGGGACCAGATAGCGCATCGCCCCGCGTCGTACAGGACGAGCGGGGCGATGTGCAACGGACCACTGACTATCGGTTCAGAAGCTGGCGGGGATGTCGTCTTCCGCACACCAGGCGTTGAGCGCCGACTGCACGAGCTTGGCCTGCTGCAGAAGTTCCTCCTGCGTCATGCCGCGCTCGGCGAGTCGCGACAGGATCGCCAGCCGCTCACTCCGGCCGAGGCCGAGAAAAGGCTGGATCTGCTGCAGAAGCATCGAGAACGCCCCCGCAGGGATGCCGAAGGCTTCGGGGATGCCGAAGTCTGCGGGCGTATCCGACGCGTCGATTGTTGCCTCGATGTCCATGACCTTCTTTTTTGACATGCTGTCTTCCTCCATGTTGTTGTCCTCCATGTCTGCCTCCGTGTAGGAAGAGACTTCTACCACGGACCGTGGCCATCGGGGGCCCAGGAAAGCGGAATTGCTCGCCCGTCCCCCCAGGTCCGCCGAGGTTGTGTTTTGAGCCCAAGTACGGGCACCGCGTACTCCACCACGAGCGCGCGCCAGAGCGCTTCGCCAGGATCTCTACGACGCGAGGCCGCGCTCTGGCGATGGGCCCAGATGAACTCGATGGGCATCCCGAGCTTGCGCCCCTCTGTGACAGCGTAGGCGATGGCGTCACGCCCCGCCTGGATGAGCCGCGCACTGGGCTGCTCCCCCGCCATCCGTACGAGCCCGGCGTACTTGCCCTCGCACTCGATGCCCAGGGACATGCGGTTCGCTGCGTGGCCGTGGTACGCGTACCACCTCAGCGGATTGACGTGTACCGCATGCCCGCAGAGCGAAGCCTTCCGCCCGTCGAAGGCGGTCAGATGCGCAGGGATGTGGAGCGCACGACGATGCAAAGCCTCATGGCGGTCACCACCTGCGTCCCTGACCTGCTGCTTCGTCAGCCCGTACCAGACGTCAGTCTGGTGCAGCATGATGCCCGTAACCGTCAGAGGGTCCCGGACGAGGACCTTGCCCTTGAAGAGCTTGAACTCACGTGCGTCCCGTGGCGGGTTGGTTTGCAGCGCTGTGATGTCGACGGCCATGACTACCTCCAGAGGAACAAACACTGGTCGAGCGGGGCGGGGGAAGACAAGCATCCCGCCCGACCAGTGGGGTCACTCGTGTAGCTTCTTCCACGCGCGCATCGCCGCCTTGGACAGGTCCTCGTCCCGCCCCACGTCCTCGATGCGCTCGCCCTTATCCGGGTCGATCACTGTCACGTACAAGCCGCGGGGCCCCATTGCGATGACGATTGCACGAGAGAAGCCCTGCGTGAGCCATGCCTCCAGAACGCCCCAGTGCGTCAGCCGCTGGATCGAGCTTGGCGTGCGAGCAGGTGTCCTCTCGTCGTCGCGCATGTCAGCCGCCAGGAGGCGCGAACTTGGCGGAAGCCTGTGCCTCGGTGAAACGGCGAATGGTCGTGATCTTCAGCTCCCCCTCAGGGAGCAGGGAGAGGACCTTCTCCCCCGCGTCCGTGCTGCCACTGAAGGCACGCTCCAACACGGTGATGAAGACGCGAAGAAGCGTCAGCACGAGAACGACGTGGCTGCTCATGGTCTAGGCTCCTCTGTGCATTCACCCGTGAAGCTCGAACCGAGGCGCATGGCTTCGATGAGCACTTCGGGGGGCTCCAGATGCAGACTCGTGAGCGCGCTCGTCACCACAGAGAGTGATGCGAGCAAGCATGCGAGGCTGCGGAGCCCGAGCTGCCCACCGGCCTCGATGGCGTGGTCCGCTGCGACGAACGCGCTGTAGGAGAGCCGCAGCGCGGTCTCCAGCGTGTTCCAGGGCGCCATCCGCAGGTTGTAGCTCTGCAGATCCGGGGCCTCGGCGAGCACAGTTGCATGCTGCGCCGAGTAGAGCGGAGCCACCACGGTATCGACTTCGCGCACGGCGAGCCCGCCGTAGCGGATCACCTGCTGCGCATCCTCAGTCAGCGAACCGCCGCAGCCCCAGAGGAACGGCAGAAGCACTGCGACGAGCGCGAGCGAGCGCGTCACGACGGGTTGCACTTTGCTGGGGTGTTGCTGAAGACGAAGCGCTTGCGCCCGCCGACACGCTTCACCTTCATGCAGCGCACGCCTGACTTGCCGACGAGGATCTTCTCCCCTGGCTTGCAGGCGCAGCCCTTGGGCGCGCGCTTGTAGAGCTTTCCGAGACCCTTGCGACGCTTTCTGGCCATGCCCCCCTCGTACCCGGGGGCACAGCAGATCGTCAACGCAAGAGGGGGAGCGCGCCGAGCGCACGCCAGAACTCCGGGCCCGCCGCGAGTGCGGTCAGGTCCCCGCCGAGGTCAGGTTCACGGAAGGCGACGATACGACCCTCGCCGAGAGACTCCCGCAGGCGTTCGAGTGCCGGAAGGTCCGCCACCCGCAGGATGACGAGGTTCTCGGGCGGCTCGCCGTGCTCCAACGCCCACTGGATCAACGCGTGCCCGACCTGCGCGGTGCGTAGACCCGGCGTGAGGTCAGCCCTCACGATTCCGTACAACTTGGCGGTCCGGGCGGGCATCGAACCCGCACCTCCAGGGTCATTACTCCTGGTGCGCTCCGAAGCGCCTCCAGACCAGTTGGCGGCCCCGGTAGGTACTAACCCTACTGCCTCCGAGGGTCCCCTTGCGGTTACCTCAGTGCTCTGCCGGTGAGCTACGGGGCCATGAGGTGGCACGAACACAGACTGTCCACTGCAGGAGGCTTGGGCTTCGCGCGGTGTGCCGTGAGGCTGACGGTCAATGGTTCGAGGTCATGCGGTCCATTCTACGGAAGCGTTGAAGACCGTCAAGTTCTTTTTTTCGAGATCCCCCGAAGGCTCTCGTTCTTGCACTTCGTGAGCGGGATGTTCTTGCACTTCCAGACGCCCAGGGCATCAGGTAGACCCCGCACGAGGTCGTTGAACTGCGGGACGGTGATCGTCCCCCCCAGCAACTTTCGGCGCAAGTCGGCGTGCGGGTCCTGGTACACCAGTGCCTCACCACCCCCACAGCGCGCACGTTTCTTCGTCATCTGCCTGCGCCAAAAGCGCTCGGAAAAGGCGGATCGAAACGAACTGCCGGCAATGACCGACCCCTTCGCGCAGGCTGCTTTTGCAGCAGCTTCGTACAGGCCCGTCCCAAGACCAGGGCATGTGGCGAGCATCTCCAAGTCCACAGAGGAACTCTCGATGATGAAAGGCGCACGGGGGTGGAGCCGCTCAGCGAAGATACCGCCAACATCCTCCCAGATGTCACTCTCCGAGCGCCGAATCATTGCAGATACGTCGAGAGTCTCCGGCTGGGCCCGGGATGCGCCTGTATAGTTTGCGGTGTAGCGCCGCATCGGACAGGGTAGAGCTTCCCCACGAGCTTTACGGACTGCAGACGCGTGCATGGCGACCGCATCACGCTTCTCCAGCCGGGCTTGGTCTTCCGGGGTAAAGAGGAAGTCCTTCCAGCCGTGTGCGCCGTTGAGCAGAGGCTCCCCGAGAAGTTCTCCGGGCTTCTTCGCGCGACGTGCCTTCTGCGTGAGCACATCTCGCTCGTCCTCGAAGATGCCTCGAAGGGACTGGATCTGGTAGCGCTTCATCGCGAAGACTCGATTCGATAGCGCGGCTTCACTTTTGGCTTCGACTCGATCTTGTACTGCGTCGCTGGACCACGCAGCGTCATGGGAGACTTGCCGCACTTCCGCAGCGGAATAGTCTCGCACTTCCAGTACCCGTTCCGTGGCCGCTCTGGTAGACCTCGCACCAGGTTGTTGTACTGGGGGACGTTGATCTTGCCCAGTTCCAGAGCACTGCGAAGATCCGCGTGGGGGCTCTCGTAGACACTTGCTTCGTCGCCCACACAGAGTGCTCGGCCTTTGAGCACCTGTCGTTTCCAGAAGCGCTCAGAAAAGGCCGAGCGTTGCCCACTCCCGGCGAGCACAGAACCGTACTCACAGGCTGCTGTAGCTGCAGCTTCGTACATGCCTGTACCGAGCCCAGGACACGTGGCGAGAAGGGCCAGGGGAACGAAAGCAGAACCGATTACGAATCTTCCGTCCTCATCCGTTTGCGCTGTCAGCGTGCCTGCCACCTTCCACCCAGAGCCTGCTGCAACGTAGGCTCTGACACTGATGGTTCCAGCATCACTGGGCATGTTGTTCGCAGCAGTCTCTCGGATGTCCTCCTCATCCTTGTCCAGCCGCCAGGCGCGGTACTCCCGCCAGGACTTGTCCTTTCGGAGCTTCTTGTTTGCCTCGTCGTCGTAGTCCTCCCGGTAGTTATCAACCCGGGAGTCCGCTTCCTTTCGCTTGGCCCGCTCGGCCGCGTCGTCATCCCTCTCAAAGGTCACGGCGTAGCGCGTGAGGGGGCAGGGCAGTGCTTCGCCATCGGCTTTGCGTCGCGCCGCCTCCCACATAGCGTATTCGTCGCGCGCCTCCAGCTCCTCGGCTTGGTCTGACTCGATGTCGAAGTCGTCCCAGTTCCCATGCGCTCTGATCAGCAACTCGGGCTGGAACACACGCTTCTGCGAGACGTGCGGAAGTACGAGCTGTTCAGCCATGCGAGCCCTCGATTCGATAGCGGCGCTTCGCCCCGCGGAGCCCCCGGAGTGAATCCACTGGGCAGTTCTTCAGCGGGACCAACATGCAGTCCCACTTGTTCCCCCGCGGCATCGCGGGAAGACCGCGCACCAAGTTGTTGAACTCAGGCACGGTGATGTCCCCTGTACGTAGAGCTTCGCCAAGGGTCCACATGGGCGAGTCATACGTGTCCGCTTTGCCGGCTCCGCAGTTGGCTCGGCCCTTCTGTACTTGCCGTTGCCAGAAGCGCTCTGAAAAGGCGGATCGCATCGAGCTTCCCGCAAGAGCCTTGCCCTGCTGACACGCAACCTTCGCTGCAGTTTCGTAGAGCTTGGTGCCGAGTCCGGGGCAGCGTGCGAGCAGATGCAGCGGCACCTCCGACGTGGACACGACGTAGTACCCATGCTTCGGATAGGCTTCAATGAAGCCGCCGGAGACCCACATCCCATCGGCCTCTTGGACTTCCGCCTTCACACGGATCGCAGAGTCTGCGTTCGGACGGTACGGGGGGACGTACTCATGCCGCATCCGTGGGCAGGTGGGCTTGATCCCCTTCGCCTTGTTCTCGGCCGCAGTGATCATCGCCGCTCGATCACGCGTCTCAAAGCGCGTGACCTGCGACGGACCAAAGGTGACCCCCTTCCAGCCCCCATGCCCGTTGATCAGACGCTCGACACCGGCTGGCAGCGGACCAGCTTCTGGCAGCGAAGCCGCAGGGACCTGCATCTGCTCGCGCTCCTGCAGAACGGGCTTGCTCGTCTCCCAGTCGACCCATTCGACCGGATGGCTGCTGAGGTTCGCCCGCGCTTTCGACGCAGCAGGCTCCTTGCTGGTGTCCGTCTGCGCAGCGACGTGCAGCCGCATCGCATGGTGGTAGGCCCGCTGAAGTGGGTTTTTCACAGCAGCCATCACTTCTTCCGAAGCAGCTTCACCTGCGCGAGGCTGCGCGGCGCTGGGCAGGTGAGTGCGTAGGTGCCGCATCTCCAGGTGCCCTTGCGCCCAAACTCGTCGGTGAGGCGCACGGCGCGACCTGAGCCCGCCATGCAGGTCGCGCGACCCTTGGTCACCTGCTTCTCCCAGAACGCCTGGGAGAAGCGCGTGCGGGAGCTGTCCGATGCAAGCGGAGCCCCGAGCTTACACGCAGTGCGCGCGGCGGTTTCGTAGAGCTTCGTGCCGATGCCGATGCCCGTCTTGCGGGTCTCGGCGAAGGCTACTTTCATAACCTTCTGCCGACCCTTGGCCTCTTCGATCTCCATGTACCCCAGCTTTCGCCCGTGCGACGTCGCAGTGATGACGTACACGCCAGGATACGCGTGGGGCTTCACCTTGATGGTGAGCCGCGCGAGGATCCGGCGAGACTTTACACTGCGGCGTCGATGCTTGCGGGGGGGCACGGTTCAACCCCCGCAGCCGCAGTCGCCCAGCTTCTTTTTTGGCTTGTTGAGCGCCGCCATGCGCTTCTTCGCAGCAGCGATCGTCGCGAAGCACTCCCGCTTGCCCGACTTGCTGTCCACGACGCAGTGCTTCTTCTTGTTCTCAGCGGTCTTCATGTGTCTTCTCCCTCTTGCGTTTGTTGAAGGGGCGCAGGAGCCCCATGAGCGTGTCGACGAAGTCTCGCACGGCATCGATCGCTGCACGAGCACGCGCTGCGCGCACATCGTCCTCTGGCTCCGGCGTCGACAGCGCGTACTTCTCGTACGCAGCGACGGCGGCATCGACGACGTTGATACTCAGGGCCATGGCGAGAGAAAGCACGCCAATGTACACCAGGATCTGGTCTTCACTGTCCACGTAGCCTCGCGTAGGCAGTAGCCCATGGGTTGTCCCGAGCTGCCTGCAGCTGCCGACCCACCGACGTGATGTCGGCCACGAACTGCGGGGTGATCCCGAAGTCTTGCTGCACCGTGCGGTACGCCTCAGTGGTCGCAGCTCCAGTAATCTTCACTTGCCCCACCTCCTCCAGCTCGCGCACCCAGCGCGCAGCAAGAGCCCGCAGTTCAGCCTCTGTGCGTCCACCAGCTGCCACGAAGCCGCGCTGGATCTCCGTGCCGCGCACAAGGAGCTGCTTCTGCGTACGGAGCGCAGCAAACGTCACCGCAGCCGTTCCGCAGACGACTGCAGCAATACACCCAGCAGCGAGCGGGGAGAGCGCCATCAGGTCAGCACCCGCGCACGGCGAGCCAGGTCGATGGCTTGCTTTACATCCGCGATCAGCGCGGGCGTGACGCCCGCACGAGTGATGCTGGTGGTGACCTGCGCCTTGACCGCAGGGAGTACCTGCTCACGGATCGCCGCAGCGATGGCAGCTTGGACCTGCGCTCGGCCGGCGTTTGCCTGGCCCCGGACCTGCCGGATGCCCGTGGACAGCTCACGCGCGAGCTGACTCTCACCGGCGGAAAGCGAGTCGTTGAGCTTCTTCTCCGCGTACTTCCAGACCAGGAGCCCCACGATGACGCCCGTGGCAGCGCCAAGGAGCATCGGCATGACGTAGGTGGAGCGGGCCATGGCCTTCATCTACCCTCCGGGCCACAGCGGTGTCAGCCGCAGAGATCGTCCACAAGGCCGTGGAGTGCTTCCCGGAGGTCGTCATGCGCGGTGCCGCGCTGGTGGTACAGCCGCGCGCGAGAGACCCCCAGAGACCCTGCCAGCTCCGTAGCCGGCGGGCCGTGCATCTCAGCCGTGATGATCAGCTGCTTGCGCACGTCCAGCGTGCGAATGCTGTCCTGCACCCGCTGCGCTTGACGCGTAGCGTCGAGTTGCTGCTCCGGGTTGGGGAGCGGGCACGGAAGCGTCTCCTCCAAGGGCCGCGTCCGAGCGTCACGGTCTCGCGTGCAGGTGTTGGAACCACTCACGTCGATGCCGCTAAGGCGTTCTCTCCGAATGTAGGCTGCGCTGACCTGCGCGGCGCTTCCCGTGCCTTTTTTCACAGCGCGCTCCGCTGCTTGCACGTTCGCGTCGAGGCTCAGCGGGTCGTAGAGCCGCCGGGCAGCCTCCGCCATGCGCCACCTCAGGACACGTCCGACCCAGGTCTTGAACGTCGCTCCGGCACTGGGGGAGAACTTGACGAATGCTTCCATGACCGCGATCTGCCCAACCGCGGTGTAGTCCTCGACGCCGAACCAGGGCCAGGACCTGGTCCTGCGCGCACAACGCTGGGCCTCCCGCGTGATCGCGCCGTCAAAGTCGCGCAACAGCTCGACCGCCTTCCTCTGCGGCACGCTCTTCATGTCCTGCCGCACCTGCCTGCGCGTGAACATGTCGGTGCCGTCCTCAACAGCCCGTCGGCTCCGCTTGCGGGGAGGGTCGTCGGCCATCAGGCACCCCCCAGATTGAAGCGCTCGGCGAGGCGTTCCGACAGCGTCTGCGCTGTCTCGTCCAGCGTGCTCTGGACGACCTCGCGAGCGTCGGAGAACACCCGCCAGATCGCCTCGTCGATGGCCGCGATAAGGGCGGCGCGCTTCGGGTCCTGGCCCGTTGCAGCAGCAACGTAGGTCTCCAGCGCCATCCTACAGCCGGCAGATGTTTTCAGGCCGCGCGAGCTGAAGAACTCGTCGAGCTGCGCTGCGACATCCGCTGACACGCGAAAAGTTACCACGACGCTTCCTGCCATGGGGCTGGAAGCTACATGGTCGCGCAGCGCTACGCAAGCCTACAAGTTAGGAATCAGAACGGCATCGGGATGTAGGGCTCGACGAGGTGCAGGATCTTCAGCGCAGCTTCATGGTGCAGTTCCGCCACGCCAGCCTGCTCGGGGCTGGCGAGATGAAGAAGCGCACGTGGCTGCCCCTCATCGACCGTCTCCGTCACAGTGGTGATGCGCTGCTCCCCGACGATCTTGGTGGTGGTGATGAGCACGAATGACGACATCAGGGTGCCTTTCTACGAAACGCTCGAAAGACTTGGACCGGACTTGGCCTTGGCAACGAACTCCATCTCCGGGCCCTGGTCACCGCGGAGACGGAGCACGCGGTACATCGAGGCTTCCAAGTGCTTCTTGACGGCGTCCACATCCGCGTCGGGGCACTCGGCGTAGATGGCGTCATGCACCTGCATCAGCGGTGCAGCTCCCGGGGACACGGTGGACAGGCCCGTGTAGAACGCGTCCATAGCGTCGTTCACTATGTCGGCGGCGCAAGACTGGATCGGGAAGTTCATCGCGATGGTGCCGTCGATCTCCCCGAGCGGGAACTGCCGGCGTCGGCGAAGCAGAGGCGAGTAAACGGCCTTGTCCCGTCCTGCAGCCTGCACTGCTTGCTCACGCCAGTCGCGCACACGAGGGAACGCCTTGAAGTAGGCCCGCATGATCCCCTCGACCAGCTCCACGGACATCGGTGGCCCCTGGTAGTCTTCGTCGTTCTGGATCCCTGCGTGGATCTTCCGCGCACCAGCACCGTAGTTGGTGGCGTAGACGACAGCCTTGATCCCCGCCCGAAACGCCTTCCGGCCTTTCTCGTCTGCCATCTCAAAAGCGCGCCCAAAAGCAAGGCGAGCCACGTTGCTGTGCGGGTCCTTATCAGGATTCAGCTTGTCGCTCTCGTCTGCCTCCAGGCAGAGCTTCGAGAGCGCGGGGTCCCCCGAGAGGCCCGCGAGGATGCGCTGCTCCAGCTGCGATTCGTCAGCGCCCACCCAGCTCCAACCCGGGCGGGAGACGAAGATGGCGCGGATCAGCTCGTCCAGGTTCTGGAAGTTGGGGCTGCTGCTCCAGCGACCCGTGCGAGCACCCTGGGGCCTCCAGGCCGGATGTACGCGACCGTCTGGTCCAATCCGAAAGCCGTTGGAGTCAATGAAGTTCGAGACGATTCGCTTGCTGTCGCGGTAGCGCAGAAGCGCCCGCACGAAGGGATGCTCGTTGTGCGCCCGCACCGCGGGACGGCTCGTCGAGGGGAGCCGCGCCTTGTCTGTGTTCATCAGCGATCGGAGCTTGCAGGGCCCCTGCGGGTCGAAGAGCGCCCAGCGGAGCTGCGTCTGGGATGCCGGGTTGAACGCTCCAGGATCAGCGCCCTCGTTGAGCACCTTCTGCAGCTCGGCCGCTGCGTCGTCACCCATCTCGCGGAGCGACTCTACTGACTCCGCCCGCGGGATGCGCCAGCCCTCGACAGCTTCGCGTAGCTCCTGCAGCGCTTCATCGCGCAGGCGTCGGTGCTCTTCGCCCATGACCATGCGGCGAGCTTCATCCAGCGGCACACCGACGCGCTGCATCTCCATCGCGATGGTGGACATACGGAGGTCTACTTTGTGGACCTGCGTAAGCTGCTCGATGCGCAGCTCCGTGCGCATCGCTCGCGCAGAGAGCGCCGTGTTGCGGACGTCCCGGGCGTTGTACAGCCAGAACTCGTCCATGTCCGCGAACGCCTCCATGCCGTTCTTGTTCTTCGGCGGCTTCCACGCGGGGCTCTCCGTGTACGTCGTCGCGATGCGTTGCAGGTTGTGCGGCTCATCCGGGCAAAGCGCGTGGTGCGCGAGCATCGTATCAAACGTGGTGCCCGCCACGATGTGCCCCCACCGCAGCTCGATCACCAGCTCGTCGTACTGCCTGTTTTGGAGGATCTTGCCCTTGGTGGGGTCCTCCAAGAACGCCTTGAGAGCAAGGATCAGGGGGTCTTGCAGGTCCGTCACCGCGGAGGTATCAACGACGAGCACTTCGGGGCTGTCGAGACGACCGATGCCGATGCAGCGGATGGTCGTCACGTCGAAGGGCTCTTTCGCGTCGGTCTCAATGTCGATCGCGTACTCGACAGCGTCCTGCGTGAACGCGATGACGTCCTCGGGGATGTCCGTCACCGTCGTTTGGAGCGCCCAGTCGCGCTCACGCGTGAGCAGATTCTTCGCCTTCACGAGGTGCGCGACCACCGTGGGCGCGATGTACTGCCCCCCGATGCGTGCCGCTGCTTCAGTCTCCGCGCTCATCAGCAGCAGACTTGGATTGAAGGTCGGGATCACGTACCGGACGCCGGCAGCAATGAGCCAGTCATTGGCTTCTGCCGCGTCGAAGACGGCGCCAGCCACATGGGCTGTACGGTGCGTCGTCGTGTACGTCGGGACAAGCTCCGTCCGCGTCTTGCGCCCCTTGCACTCAGCGCAGCCCTTGAAGCGCGGACCGATACCACAGACACTGCAGGCGAAGTGCGCGGCGCGGGCGTACTCTTTGCGCCTCCCCGTCACCGCCAGCAGCGCAGCGTTGCCGAGCGTGAGGATGATGCGCGGTCGCGCCTGCATGATCTCCCACTGCAGCCGCCCGAGGCACGCACGCACGGCGTTCGCCGTGAGTGCATCCAGCTCCTTTCCTTTCAGGCCGCCCTGCGCACCCTTCGGGCTCGTACACGCCACAGCGTAGGTCACGTACACATCGTCTCGCGAGAAGCCCGCGCTCTCACAGAGGGCCGCGAAGAGCAGTCCGGTCTTGCCCGACAGTGGCTCGTCGTCACGCAGGTCGGCCATCAGTGGCTCGTCGAGCACCACCATGACCCCGCCCGGCTTCCAGCCGTTGCGTGGCTCCCGGCCGAGCATGCAGTTGTTGACGTGCTGACTCTCACGCCGGCTGCATGACGTGCAGTCTGCGCCGATGGAGAGCATCGGCAGCAGTCCTGGCGCTGGGCGTTTCACGAGTAGCGACCGGACAGTGATGGTGGCAGTAGTCATAGGTAGCTCTTCTGTATGTCGAGAATGGTATTGCGGATGGCGTGCTCTTCCGGGCTCTCTTCCGGGTGGCGGGGACCGAGCAGCCGTTCCACATCGTCGGCGAATACACGTACCACACTGCGCCGCCGATTCAGCTCCTCTGAGACTTCGAGGAGCTTTTGCATGCCCGTGTAAAGGGCATCGAGGTCCTCTTGGGCGTTCACCACGCAGCTCTGGTGCGCGCGCTCTACATAGCTCAGCAGCATCAGTAGGCCAGCCAGCTGCACGTGTAGTGTGCTCCGCTCTCCTACAGCGTACATCACCCGGCTGACTTCGTCAGCGATCTGTCTCTGCAGGTCGGCCCAGCTACGTTGCGCTTCTTCTGCACTCCAGTGGGACATTGGTCTCGTTTAGTCATAGTTACGGGCCGACTACCACTCGGCCCCAAGGGCCGAAGAACTCGCAGAAGATGTCCACTGCTTCGCCGAAGTAGATCAGCGCCGAAGGGAACGGCGCCGGAGCTTCCGCCCCGCGAAACGTCAGTCGGCCCCTGACGAAGCAGATCGCGTCAGCGCGGGGGAAGATGGTGCTTTGCCATATCTTCGTTTCCGTCCGCGCCGGCAGCAGCAGGAGCCCGGATGCCCGGACGCACGCAGCCGCTTTATTGACCCAATACTCACAGCCTTTGGGCCCAAGAGCATAGCCGTAGGGCGGATTGCAGTAGAAGCCACCTGCCACAGCGTCCCAGTCGAGCGCGAGACCATCTGCGAGGCGGTATTCACGCGCCGCGTCGTCGTGGAAGTAGCGGTGCTCTCCAGTGAGATTGAGCACACCACGCGCGACCCCGTACTCTTGAAGTTGAATCCGGTCTTCCGTTGGCAGTAGCACTGCCAGATTCGGAGTGAGAATGGACTCCTCGTTCGCGCAGGGGTCCATCCAGTAGACCCCCTGCGCGTCGAAGAACGCTGCGACTGACTCCGCCAGCTCCGCCGGTGTGTTCCAGTCCACACGGTCAGGGCTACCGAACAGTGCCGGGTCAGTCGCAATCGTGCCCATCAGTCACCACTCAGCAGGATGAGCGGCTTCGGTGGCGCCGCAGCTTTCTGCGAGAACTCCAGCCGGAAGCCCTGCGCGTAGAGACATGCACGCGCCACCGGGGAAGTGACCAGCCCGATGATATGCGAGACATGCGCTACGTCATCGAGCGTGGACGTCGAAGTCAGCACCTTCGGTGCTTCGATGCTCCCGGCGCCTCTCCCCCCCGCGGAGATGATCCGCATGACGATGATCGGGTACTTCTGCGCGTTGGGGCTGTTGGGCAGCATGTCTTCGAGCACGGGCCCAAGCGCCGCCTGTTCCCCCATCACCTGCAGCGCGATGGCCTGCCCGACCTCCGGCGCGAGACCGGGCGCCCAGGCGGCCAGCGTCTCCTCGATGATGCGCAGGTGCATGTCCGGGCCGAGCCCCTCCGGCGGTGTCGCCGGAGGAGCCTTGCCGTTGCCCTTGCTCACGCGCGCGACCGCCGCTGGAAGGACGGTGCGGGCGCGGCTCCCACTGCCGGCGGAGCTGCGACCGCGGAGGTCGTCACCGGTGGTGGTGCGGCTGCCACGGCGCTCGGCATGGTCGCCTGCGCCGGAGGCGCCATCATCGCCGACACGCGCTCGTTGTTGAAGTCGTTCTTCGGCTTGTTGTTCTCGGGGTTGATCGAAATTTCGATGTCGCACGTGAAGATGGCCCCGACCAGGTCATCCGTGTCGAACTGGATCGTGCCGCCCTTGCCCTGCTCTCCCGCCGTCTCGAACGGGGTGTGCGTGGCGAGAAGCAGCTTCTTGAGCTTCCACGTGGACTGCGGCGTGAGCGAGTACCACATCTTGGTCTTCTTGCCCTCGGAGTCACCACTGCAAATTTCGGTGTCGATGACGAGCTGCGGGTTGCCCTTCTTCGAGACTCCCTGCTCGACCTTGAGGATCTCGAAGTCCGCCGTTCCCTCGGGGAGGGGGGAGAAACTGTTGTCCGCACTGTTGCTGAAGTTGATCTGAGCCATGTTCTTCGTCTCCTGCTGTTGCTGTTGCTGATCGTGGTTAGGCGGTGTTGGTCTACTTGCTGATCTTGCGCTGCTTGCGCGGCTTGCGCGGCTTGCGCGGCGTACTCCGCACACGCGGCAGTGGCCCAGTGCTGGTGGGCGGAAGCTGCATGTGCGTGATGAACGTGATCACTGCAAGCACAACCTCCTTCGGATTGTCTTCCGCCGGGAGCGGCATGGTCAGCGGATTCTGCCCCCGACGCAGCATCAGCCCGAGCCCGTTGGCGCAGGTGTACACGCCGAAGACATCATGCGGGTCGAAGCCCACAGTGTCTGCGCCCGTCTCAATCACCACTGCGGCATTGATCTGTCGAATCGTAGTCTTCATGGATGTCCAGTTCTTTCTTGTTGCTAGCCGCCAGTTGCGACCCGCCGCGTCGTCTCGCATCGCATCGGGCACCAGTCGGGTGGTGCCGCCGTGATCAGCCCCGCCAGCCTCGGCGCGTCCTCGACGTAGTGGCATGTTGTCGTCGCCATGCCGTCCGCGTGCATGCAGTCGCCGCACGTCGCGATCACCGGCAGGCGCTGCGCGACCGTCGCAGCGTACGCGTCGCGCAGCGCGTCGATCACGACGAACGCTTCGCGAAGCATCGTACCGCCCGGTCGCATCGCCGACCGTCGCAAGAGTGCCTCGCGCTCGGGCTTCACAGACGCCCCCACGGTGCATGCAGGCCCTTGTGCTCGGGGTTCACGTCCGGCTCGAACGGCTCGACGCCCACGAGGCATGCGCCGCTGGCGACCGTGTAGGGCTGCTGCGCAGCTGCCTCCACCGCGTTGTACGCACGAACCACGGCACGGTGGTGGTCCAAGTGCGTCTCGAACATGAACACGAGCACGTACCACCGTGGTGAAGCGTCCGAGATCACTGGCTACTGCCACCGACGAAAGGTCGGATCTGGTCCCAGAGCGTCTGCCCCGGTTCGAGCCCGATCGTCATCTCCGAGGGGATGGCGGGGAAGCGCGTGCGAGCCACGTAGCCACTCTTCGGGCGCGTGTAGCAGCGGTAGACCGGCTGCGCGCCCTGCCGCGCCGAATCGCGCACATCCATGTACGCGACGATGTCACAGGCGCTCGGAAGCATCTCTTTCGCTCCACCAGAGAGCTTCGGCCGGCCACCAATGACACCACCGGTGTCGTTGACCAGCACTTCGGCGAGAGACGTAAAGACGACGTGCAGGTCGAGGTTACGCAGCCGCTGCTGCACCGACCGGAAGTGCGTCGCGAGCTGCCCCCAGCCCTGCATGTCCATACCGCCCTTACGGGTGCTGCTGATCTCTTCGATCACCAGCTCCGCGTAGTGGGAGATCGAGTCCCAGACTAGCGTCTGCCCGGGCAGGTCGTTGGGGTCCTTCGCCTGCGTCGCTTCGAGCCAGTCGATGGCTTCGAGGAGGTCCTTGCTGCCGGAGATCCGCTTGAACGGGATCTGCCGACCCATCAGCGAGAGCACACCGTTCTCGTTCGCGGGCGAAAGGATGATCGGCTCGGGGAAGCTCGCCGCGGAGATCGTCTTGCCCGCCCCCGTGCCGCCGTACAGGAACACGTGGAGTCGTGGCTGCGTGATCTCTGCAGCATTGTCCCAGGAAAACAGTGGGTCAGTCATTAGTCCTCGTATTCGTCAGTGTCTGCGTGGGTCACCCGGATAAAGCCGGATGGTGGGTCTTGCTGAGCCGCCAGGGTGGCGACGTCCAAGTTGGGATTCGTGAAACACAGGTTGTAGAACTGGCAGTGCCTGAAACTGCGGTTGGCGCCTGCACAGGCGGTGAAGTTGGGCGGGTACTTCTCCTGCTCCGCCCACACTCGGAGACGCTGGTAGCTCGTGACTGCGCGCTCGAAGGCTTGGAGCCCTTCGCGCGTCGGCACAACCGGCACTTCGATGTGCTTCGTGTCCTTCGCTTTGCTGGTGATGTCGACGAGCACACCGACGAAGCGCGGGTACTTGGTGAGATCGACACACCGCACCATCAGCCATGCCTGCCCCAGAGTCTGTAGATGCAGCTGGTAGCCACTGATAAGGCTGTCCGCGATGGCGCGAGCGCTCTTGTACTCGATGGCGCGAAGCACATCCTGCTCCGCCGTCGTGCCCAGCTCGATGCACACCAGGTCCAGCCGCGCGCTGTACTCGAACGGGTGCATGACGATCAGCTCTTCTTCACACGACAGCACGAAGTAGCGCTTGTGCTTCGTGACCGCAAAGTAGCTCTTGAGCATGCGCAGCAGTACCGAATGCACCTCGTCGTAGCCCGGCTCCTCGGCGAAAGGCTGGAGCGCGGCGTAGGCCGCATCTTCCGCCGCTTGCCGCGTGGTCTCGTCGATGGCGCCTGGCTGCGTACGGCACCAGTCGATGCCACGTTGGTGCTGCACCGCCATGATGTGGCGGCGGTAGACCTCCAGCCCGTGATGGTAGAGCGAGCCCGTGGTCAGTGCTTCGTCGTCACGCTCCGGGCGCAGCCCGAGCACGCTCGACAGGGCGTATTCCCTCATGCACTTGAGGAGCGCGCTGTAGTAGCTGCTGCCGCGAGGTGAGCCGCTGCCGTACTTATCCGCGTGCCCAAGCACCTCTCCGTAGGGCCTGCGTTTGGGCTTTTCCGCCACGGTAACTGTGGGCATCAGCGCTTCTTCCTCGTCGCCTGCACCCGCACGCAGCGGGGCTTGAACGTGCTCCAGATACGCTCACGGGCGGGCACAGACGCCGCGGCGTAAAGATGGTGGTGCGGAGACCTGTCCAGGTCCGCCGCCCAAAAGAAGAAGCGCCTACGAAGAACACCACAGGCGCAGCGCTCAGCAGTCGGCTGGTCAGACCACTTGAAGGAGTGTTGCACTGGAATCACTTTCGGTACTGGTACTGGTTGGGTCGTTGCTTGTAACGGGAGGGGGCACGAGAGTCAAGAGTTTCTTCACGGGCTTGACGAACTTGCCATCTTCCAGACGTTTCTGACCCCCCGCGCGGCCACCGCGTCGGAGCGCAGCGAGGCGCTTGGGGTTAGTCACAGGGCTTGCCTGGATCTCAGCGTGCAGGGCAGCTTCGATCTTGCACGGCTGTTCACAGTTGATATGGAATCGGCACTTCATTCGGGGTGGGGCTCCAGGACTGCCAGTAGCCGTTCGCAGGCGGTTCGATGGCTCTCTGGGTCTTGCTCGATTCCCAGGTAGTCGAACCCTTCCAGCTCTGCCGCGACCAGCGTCGACCCGCTACCGGCGAAAGGGTCGAGAACGCTACCACCGGGGGGTGTGATCAGTGTTACGAGCCAGCGCATGAGCGCTAGTGGTTTCACGGTCGGGTGCTTGTTGTCCACCCGACCGTTGTGCGTGCGCTCGGAACGACTGGATTTCGTGCAGTAGAAGAAGCGGCTTGCGCCGCCTGAGTCGCCGTAGGAGATCATCGGCGTCCCCTCCGGTCGAGACTCAGCGCCGAACGCGGCGCCACCGTTACCGCTTCTGTTTGCCGCTGTTTGCCGCTTTACGGCTCCAGACCCGGAGTGCAGCGTTCCGCTCTGCGCATCCAGCGCTGCCGCGGCTTCTTCGTCGAGCACGAGATTGGCGGGCCAGCGCCCTCCACTGGATCTACACCCGTCAATGTTCAACTTGCCTGTTCCATGGGCACGCAAGTTGGCGGCGACGGTTCCGATGAGGGGTTTTCGCGCCAGGATGATCGGCTCGTAGGCCGGCTTGAGCACGTCGTGTGACTTGGGGAGGCCGGTCCCGTAGAGCCACATTAGCGAGTCGCGGATCTCCCACCCCGCGTCTTCGATGGCGACTGCCAGGCGGTGGTAGGTGCGTGTGCCGCCGAACGCGACGAGGTGCGCACCCGGCTTCGCGACGCGCAGCGCGGCTGCCCAGAACGGCACACCTGGGATGCCGCGGTCCCACTCGCGCCCCATGAATGAAATCCCGTACGGAGGATCTGTGACGATGCTGTCTACGCAGTCGTCTGGCAGACCTTCCAGCACCGACAGACAGTCCCCGAGAATGATCTTGTCGCTCACTCGTCCTCCGTCTTCATTCGGGGTGGGGCTCCAGGACTGCCAGAAGACAATCAAGTTGGGTCTCAGAGAGCTTTTCACGCCAGGTGAAGTCTTCAGTCAGTTTCCGCAGCCCCAGGATCTTGACCGCGCAGCGCTCATGCTGCTGCTGCTGCTCGACAGTGCGCAGCACCGACTTGGCGCCGCGGTCAGTATCGTCACGGCCATCGTCGATGTCGTGCCGCGATGTGCTCCCCGCGCATCGCACTGCGATCCAGCGACGGCCGATGAAGACGACGAAACCGAGCTTCGCCGCTGCGTCGAAGGCTGGGACGACGTAGCAGGGGTCGCGGACCTTGAGTTCCCGGAGTGTTTTGGGCATAGTTTTGGTGCTCTTCCCGCCCTTGAATGTAGCCCCGTGCCCCCACACATTCGCGGGGGAAGAGGTGCGCGAGGCCGGGGCCACATTCAAGAGCAGGACTTTCCCGCCCTTGAATGCAACCCCGGCGCCAGGGTCACATTCAAAGGCGGGACTGAGCAGGACTTTCCCGCCCTTGAATGCAACCCCAGCGCCAGGGTCACATTCCGGCGCCAGGGTCACATTCAAAGGCGGGACTGAGAGAGATCCTATCAGAGTGCGTTGACCTGTGCAAGAACTTTTTATAAGGTTGCCGCCCATGCGAGCATGTCTGCCACAAACCTGTCCTCCCCGGCGAGGTCGGTCAGATTCAGATCCGCCGCTGCTTCCGCAGCCTCCTCCTGCCCGAGTATCTGGCTCAGGTAGGCTGCTTTACGAAGTAGGATCTTGGCAAGGATCTGGTCAATGGTCTGGTCTGCGAGCACCCACGTGCTCTGGACTGCGCCCCGAGCAGACGAGAGGCGATGAACACGCTTCTCCGCCTGCAACATCGCAGCGAAGGTCCACTCCAGATCGTGCATGACCACGAAACGCGCCGCTGTGAGCGTCACACCGACGCCGAGCGCGCCGTACGTCGCGACCAGCGCAATGGGCCGCGTCGCAGCGTTGCGCTGGAAGTTGGCCACCTGCTCGGCGCGATCTTCCTCCGCCAGCTCGCCAGTGACGACACAGATGGCGTCGAACGGGTGGTCGATCTTGTTGGCGAGTGCGCGTGCTGTTGCACGCTCATGCACGAAGACCACGACGCTTTCCCCCGCAGCCAGTAGGTCTTGCACGTAGGAGACCGTCACAGGCATCTTGGCTTTGCTCGTGAGCTTGCGGAGCTGCCCGAGCTGTACCAGCGTGTTTTGACCGATGGACCCAGAGAGCAGCGCTTCCGTGAGCGTGCGCAGGTCTATCTGGCTCACCGCCAGGTCATAGGCATCTTCCTGCGGCCCCAGCTCCGCTGTAAGCGCCTGCCGACTGAAGGGGACCATGCCACCGACGTCGTTCACCGAACGGCGTAGGTACGTGCGCTGCAGACGCTCTTGCAGCTCTGGGATGTGCGTGGGCTCGCCGTCCTGCAGGCCGTAGCCGTCACGCTGCGCACCGCAGTAGCGTTGGCGGAAAGACCCTGGGTAGCCCCACGTACCTGGACCGCGTACGAGCGTGAGAAGGTGCCACAGCTCGCTCGGTCGGTTGACGAGGGGCGTACCCGTCAACGCAACGCGAAACGGTGCGCACCCCATGACCGCAGCCACAGCCTTGCTGCGCGTGGTGCGCCCCTCGCGCACGTAGTGCGCCTCGTCGAGGATCACTTGGCCGAAGCCCCACCCGTAAATGATCCCCTGCCATGCCGCCAGCACGTCAAAGTGGATGAACACCCACACACGCTTGCCCTTGGCTTTCGCCGCGTGGAACTTCTGCTGGTAGAGCTTGGCTGTGGCTGCCGAAGCGTCCCGCCCAGCGATCTCGATATAGTTGCTTTCGTCCGCATGCAGGTATCCGAGCTGCGCTAGCTCAGCGCGCCAGACACTACGCGTGAACTTCGGACCGATGATCAGCGTGGGCTTGTCCCCCGCCTGGAGCTGCGCAGCAACAGCCGCGGTGCGGCTCTTGCCGAGGCCCATCTCGTCACACAGCAGACCACCGCCGTACTCCGTGAGAAACTGGACACCCGACTCCTGGTGCGGGTAGAGCCCCAGCGTGGAATCAACCTGCACGCCATCCTGGTACCCGCCCCAGCGAGGGTAGTCGATGCTGTACTCCCCCAGCCAGAACGCGACCTCCGTCACGTCCCGAACCGTGTAGGGCAAACGCAGTGTGGTGTCCGTAGCTGCGCAGCCAGGGATGCTGTTGAACAGCAGCACTTCGTCAGGCGCAAGAAGCCAGTCCTCCCCGTGCGTTGCACGGAGTTCGAGCCAGCCACGTTGCGGGTAGGAGATGAGCATCAGCGAGCTTTCTGGTGTGGTTTCGTATGGTGCTGCGTGAGACGGGGCATGCGCGGTAGTCCGAGCTTACCCGGAATGCGAGGCCGTGGACGTGGTGGAATGGACCATTCGCCGGAGATGACCGGCTGCTTCGTGACCAGCAGGGCACCCCATGCTGCTTTTATCGCCCAGCTCGACGGCCTGCGCTGCTTCACTTGGGCCAGCGTCCATTCGGGCCCGGAGGGTACCACCCCGAAGGCATCGTGGGGTGGTACTGAGCTGCCGGCGGTGGAGGACGTTCCATCGTAGGGTCTCGCATGAGCGGAGCTTGTGGCGGGAGCTGTGCTCCGTAGGGCACCACGGGTGACCGTCCTGTGCCATCAGGTCGGCCTGCCGCCAGGCCCATGCCGAGAGCCCCAGTGTACCAGGCGGCGCGGTAGCCTCTGATGAGTCTCCAACGCCAGAGGGGCCACTGGTACGGATCCAGTCTATTCCGAGGCTCCGTGGTGTGTACTGCCGCGTAGCCGTACTGCAGCGAGAGCGCAAAGGCGAGGTCATGCGCTTGCCGGAAAGGGATCCCCGGCGGCGGTTTCTCCGTCGCCGGAAGTGGGGGGCAGCCCAGCACCGTCACGTAGTGCTGGCGCGACCCCTTCTTCAGCCGCGGGCCCTTGCTGCCGCGAGGCACAGCTACTCCGCTGCTGCAGGCGCAGGAGTAACGATCGGCGAGGTCTTCGGGCCCCGAGCCCGTGGCGCGGGCGCGGGCGCTGCTTCGGAGTCTTCTTCCTCAGACGCCTCAGATGCCTCAGATGCCTGCCGAGCGGCATCGAGCAGCGAGATCATGGCCGCGATGACGTTGTCAGTGTACTCCGGGGCTTTCTGGTAGATCGGCATCCCGCGCAGCAAGCCGCTGCAGAGCCGCTCGGTGTCGGTGAAGATCCCGTTGAGCACCACCGGCAGCGCATCGTTCTGCATGAGATGCCCGAGGTGCCCGACGAGCGCGCCAGCGACGGTGTCCACAGGTGCCTCCTGGTGCAGCGCGAGCAGGATGTCGTACCACTCCTGCGTCTTGAAGTCCTGCGGCACACGCGGGCTCATCATAATCAGGTTGAGCACCGCCTCGGGTGTCTCTGGCATGTCTTCCGGCGGCGTCACCGTGGCGCCACCTTGGGCGTACTGCTGCTCCGGCGCAGCAGGCGAGGGAAGGTGCTGCGCGCGACCCTGGTGGATCATCATCGGCACAGGCGGAGCCTGACCCTTCTTCTCCATGTAGGCGCCCACGATGTTCATCACCCCCTCGACACCCTGTTGGATGAAGGGAAGCCAGGGGCTGCTCTCGCCCTGGCTGGCAGCCATCTGCGAGACGAACTGCGCCATCATCGCCATCTGCTGCATGTTCGAGTCCGCGATGGCTTCATGCGCTCGTGACATGGCGTCGGGCCCCCTGCCGTCCATGTACTTGATCAGCATGGGCGCGGCGAGCGGCGCGAGAGCTTTGACCATCTCCAGGGAGCTGCTGTCCCCCTTCTTCGGCGCGCTGAGAGCGAGCACAGATTGCAGCATCTGCGACTGCTGCTCCTTGCCCGACTGCATGAAGGCAAGCCCGAGCGGCGCGAGAGCCACGATCAGCGGCGTGTACTCGCTGATCCCCGTCGACTTGGGCGCTGCTTGTGCCGCTGCAGCTTGCGCAGCCTGCGCAGCGAGGAGCTTGTCGATCTTCGCCTCGAAGCTCGCCTGCAGCTGCTTCAGGTCCGCAGTGTGGCGTGCTTCGGCCGCATCCTTCTCGATCTTGTCGAGACGAGCAGCCCACTTCGCAGACTCTTCCGCGTGCTTCTTGCGCTCGGCTTCGAGCTTCTCTTCCGCGACAGCCTCTGCGGCACGAGCGCTCGCGACCTCGTCCTTCATGTCCTTGACCTGCTTCAGCGCCATCTGGTCGGACGGGACGCTGGCACCGGGGGGGAGCTGCCCACCGTACTGTTGGTCGAGGTAGCCCTGCTGGTACTGCGGCGCGAGCCCCGCAACCCAGCCTTGCGCCTGCGGGTGCTGGCCCATCATAGCGAACTGTGCAGGGAAGCCCGGCACACCTGCGAGGGGGAGTGGCCCCTGCGCGCCCTGGGGTGTGAGCAGACCCGGAATCATCGCTTGACCATGCTGCGGTGCGAACGGATTCATCATTGGTCCTCCAGAGGACATCCCTGCGGGCTGTTGCATCTGACCCGAAAGCATCTGCGTGTCCGCGGGGCGTGCAGCGCCCTCGATACGGATCATAAAGCTCTGGAGAACCTTCTCCAGCGGATTCATGGTGTTGAAACAGTCGATGATGTACTCGCCCCCGCCCGCCATCTGCTGGAGCTTGCCCGGGAGCAACGGCAGCTCCTCCGTGGGCATGCCCCATGTGGAGACCAGGATCTGGAGTTGCCCCCGATGGTTGCGCCGGCTGACCCGCACGCTCACCTCGTTGATCGCACGCTCGATGGCGTCCTTGATCGCGTCCAGGGGGATCTCTTGGAGGGTCGGAACCTTGCCAGTTGCAGCTGCTTCGGCCATGCGCGTCCTATTCCTTCTGCGAGGCATTGGGGTTAGGTCCTTCGGGCTCGCGAAGCGGTAGCTCCGCCTCCCAGGCAGGATTCACACCCTGCTGCGTGATGGCTGACCAGATATGAGCAGTAGCCATTGCGATAATGGCGACCTGAGTACCAGAGCTGAAGAAAGCAAAGAAGCTCGCTGGGTGAATGCCCGCGTGCCCCCAGGGCCCCAGACCTAACAGATACAACGCTGCACCGACCCAGAACCCCGTGCAGCTCGGGCAGTAGAAGAGCGCGGAACGAAAGACTGAGCCGCGGGTGACCACGATGCGCAAGGGCGCAGTGATGCTGGCCTGTGTCACGAGGTACGTGAGACCGATGGTCAGGAGCACGTAGGTGAGCCAGCCAGACATCAGAGGTTCCCTGCGCGGCCGTTCCGTGGCCGGTAGTGTTCACAGCCCCGGGCATACGCCGATGTGATGGTGTCGCTCGTCTCGGCGCAAAGACCCATGGCAGTGGGGGGCGCACCAAGGTGCTTGGCCTTCCAGCCCTCTTCGATCACGAGGCGTTCGAGGAACCGTTCCTTCTGCATCTGCTCCTGCCCCATCTGCAGGCGGAACTTTCGGCAGGTGCCGCAGGTGATGTGCTGGTGGGCGTTGGCGTAGGCCGCGTGCTCTTCTGCGTTGGGCGCCACCACGAGGCTGTGCTTCGCCTTCTGCGGTGTTGGGTCGTTGCTGCCCCAGCTCAGGGGGATCGACGTTGTTGGTGCCTCATCAGCCATTGCGCGGACCTCCATTCGTCGTCGTACCATTGGGGCAAGTTGTGTCGTGCTGCGCGCTCGTTGTCCCGCAGTGTGTGCAGCGTGCGCAGCGCCCGGCAGAGTCGTCGCGGTTGACCAGCCCATCGAAGATGCACTTCGAGCGGTGGCCCACCCCTGGCGCAGCGCCGCAGACACCACAGTAGTCGTAGTACGTAGGGTTCGCCTTCGCAGTCACCTTCGCCCATGACGAAGGTGTCGCTTGGGGGGCCGGGCGCATCTCGATGACCGGGCCGAACGGGCTGAAGGCTTTCGCACCGCAGCTCCGGCAGACCTTCCCCTTCTCCAAGTCGAACAGGACCGCGCCGCTGCAGAGCGAGCAGGTGCCGACAATCGCTGGAACGCCCATCACCAGCCCCAGCGGGCGAGGTAGCCCGCGCACGTGTCAAGAGCCCACACGTACCAGGGGTACCCCGGCGCGTCGAGTGAGGCCGCCAGTTTGAGGAGCCGGCTGGAGGGGCGTCTCACGTTGGCTGCTTCCGGTCGTACCGCGAGCAGCTCCAGAACCGGCAGACCCGTCGACCCTCGCTGAACATGGTGTCCTCGATGAAGGTGATACGCCGGCAGCGCGGGCATATGACCGTCACTTCGGGGTGCGACACGGCCTTCTTTGCCCGCGGCTGGCTCACGCCCACTTCTCCGCCGTCGTGTCCCCAGCCCAGATCAGCACGCCCTCGTTGTCCGGGTGCGTGCAGGCCCCGAAGTCGTTCCAGGACACCCCACGAGGCATGTCCTTGGTGGGGGGTGTGTACTCCTCCCCCTCCGCCAGCGAGCCGCTGACCTTGCTCGGCGGGACCACCAGCGCCACCTGCGCGAAGATGCCGCTGTTGGCGCGCTCTTCCTGCCCCAGCGCAAGGTCAAAGTACTTGCAGTTTCCGCAGCGTCGCTTGCTTGGAATGAGCATCGCCAGCAGGCGATTCGGTGCCTTGAACGTCATGGTGATCTTCCCTTGGGGCGAGTTTACCCGAACCCTACAGTTCGAGTCAACTGAAAAAAGCGCTGGGGGCCTATGTGCGATTCCGTGCGGACAGGTGTTCAGCGGTGAACGTGTTCACTTGCTGGAGGTGATGAACGTGTTCACTTGCTGGAGGCGATCCGCCGCAGGGCGCCAGCGAGGTCGACCAGGGCTGCTTCCGGCGTCTGCCCTGTGCCGACGGCGCAAGTTGTGGCGAAGATGTGGGCTGAACGCAAGGCGCTGGCTCGCCAGGTCAAGTCTCTCCACTGTAGGTGGATGTACTGGAAGTCTTCCGACGTCCAGGCCCGCAGAACGTCCTCCACAGGGGCCCCAGCCGCCGCTTGGCCCTTGCGGGTGCCAGCGGTCACGCGAAACCCCTGGACGGGGCAGAACAGGCGCACAGGAGCAGGAACGGGGCACGGCGGGGACTGGTCTCGGTCATGTTTGACTCCTCGGGTTGGTTTGAGCCTGCGCCTGCGTTCAGTCCATCGAGGAAGGGTCCGACTGTGCCAGCCTTGCAGATCCGCCGAGCGAGACCGGGTTCCACCCCCGAGTTCACCTGGGGGTGAGCGATTACCACGCCAAGCGTGGGGAGCTTCCCCCGGACAGCGCAACGAACCTGCAATTCCGACCCAGCCATCACCAACCACCCCAAAACATCTGGGGGTCCACCTACGGGCAGAGCGGACTTCCCTCCTGCCGACGCACACTCAGCCGGAACCTAGCAGGTGGCTGGGCTAGGTCAAGAACCTTCTTGCGCGAGCGGGGTACTTCGTCGAACTGGAGGGTGGTTGGACGTTGAAGAGCAAGTACGCACCAGCTGTTCAGTGTTTTGGGTTATATGGTTCGCTAAGGATGTCTTCAGCCCCAGCCTGGAGAGAACTATGCGCACGCCGCCCTGCTAGAATGGGGGTCTTCTATGTCTGTCTCTTATACACATCTGACGCTGCCGACGAATAGAGAGGTGTAGATCTCGGTGGTCGCCGTATCAT